>ENA-ORCS01001236-ORCS01001236.1-marine-metagenome-genome-assembly--contig:-NODE-1236-length-11799-cov-3.750384_pt1 | contig 11799 bp, 11 predicted proteins | sample MGYA00237781_ERZ508513 | MGnify/ENA primary metagenome ERZ508513 (study PRJEB26184, sample SAMN06268793) | marine metagenome | isolation source: Eden Landing Ponds, San Francisco, CA, USA | place...
CGAGCGACGCCGAGTGCTGCGGGATGGCCGGGAGTTTCGGCTACAAGGAGCAGTACTACGAGCTGGCGATGGACGTCGGCGAGAACCTCGGGGAGCAACTCGAAGCAGCCGACGCCGACCACGTCCTCGCCAGTGGGACGTCCTGTACCGAGCAGATCGACGACCTCCTGGGCGAGGAACCAATACATCCGGTACAGCTCATCGCGCCTGGGGCACCCGGTAAGTGAGTCCCCAGGACTCCCAGAGAGTGAAATCCCGGTTCCGTGGCCCCGCCGGTCAGACTGTGAAGAGGTGTCCCTCCTCTGGGACGTCGAACAGGCCGATGCGGGCCCCGGCGTCGAGCCAGGCGTGACCGTAGGAGAAGGCCGCGAGGGCGTTGACGGGGTCGTCGTCCTCGCGGAAGTGCCGGCCGTCTTCGAGATACGAGCGAGCCATCTCCCGGTACTCGGCGGCGGCGTCGGCCAGGGGCGTGTCCTCCGGCGCCGTCGTCTCGGCGGCGTCGAGGGCTTCGGCGAGTAACTGTTCGTAGCGGTCGGTCTTCTCGGCGAGGTCGGCGGGCATGGTCGGTTCCAGGCATGGCCGGGCCGTAAGGATGCCGTCCCGTCGGCCGCCCGGGTCCGGGTATCGGCCCGTCGGCCACCGGTGTGGCGTCCCGGCGACCGAAACGAGCATTTGCGGGAGCCGCGAAACGCCGGGCATGGTCCGCACGTCCCTCCAGTCGAGCGTCGACGGGACCGCGCTCCGCGTCGTGAGCGGGCTCGTGCTCGTCGCCTTCGTCACGGTCACGACCGCCAAACACTTCGCTGTGACCTACAGTCCCGCCTGGTCCCGAGTCACCGAGTCGGGCGACCTCGGCGCCCTCGTCGCGACTCTCGTCTTCGCATTCGGGTGGTATCTGGTCGTGACCGGACTCTTCGACGGTGTCGAGCGCGCCGTCGCACGCGGCCGAGAGAACGCGCAGTGACCCGTCCGCCGGAAGACGCGATCGCTCTCGGAGAGACAGCACAACCTACAAGCCGCCCGATAGCATACGAAGTCCCAATGAGTTCTGAGGCAGTCGAACACCGACGGATGATAATCGCGGGGACCGGTATCGCGGGATTGACAGCGGCCATCTACGCGGGCCGCTCGAACAACGACCCGCTCGTCTTCGAGGGCGACGAACCGGGCGGACAGCTCACCCTCACCTCGGACGTCGCCAACTACCCCGGATTCCCGGACGGCATCGGCGGTGCCGAACTGATAAACGAGATGAAAGAACAGGCGACCCAGTTCGGCGCCGAGACGGAACACGGTATCGTCGAATCCGTCGACGTCCCCGAGCAACGGTCGGGGGCTCGTCAGACTTCGTCTGACGGTGATTCCAGTCGACCGTTCCGGGTGGAACTGAAAAACGGCGACGTCTACACGTGTGACGCCTTCGTCGCCGCCAGCGGTGCGAGCGCGCGCACCCTCGGCGTCCCCGGCGAGGACGAGCTGATGGGATTCGGCGTCTCGACGTGTGCGACGTGTGACGGCGCCTTCTTCCGCGGCGAGGACATGCTCGTCGTCGGCGGCGGCGACGCGGCCTTCGAGGAAGCGGACTTCCTCACGAAGTTCGCCGACACCGTCTACCTGGCCCACCGCCGCGAGGAGTTCCGCGCCGAGGACTACTGGGTCGACCGCGTGATGGACAAGGTCGAGGACGGGGAGATCGAACTCATGCGCAACACCGAACTCCTGGAGGTCCACGGCGAGCAGGAGGACGGTGTCGACCACGTCACGCTCGCACAGAACGACGAAGGGTACCCCTCCGAGAAGCTCGACGACCCCGACACGGAGACCTTCGACTTCGACGTCGGGGCGGTCTTCGTCGCTATCGGTCACACGCCCAACACGGCGTATCTCGAAGATACGGGTGTCGAACTCGACGAGACCGGCTACGTCCAGACCGTGGGCGGCGAGGGCGGTAACCAGACCGCGACCGGCGTCGACGGGCTATTCGCAGCGGGCGACGTCGTCGACTTCCACTACCAGCAGGCGATCACCGCGGGCGGGATGGGCTGCAAGGCCGCGATGGACGCCGACAGCTACCTCGAAGACCTCGGTGTCGCGGGCGCCGAAGTCGAGAACGACGCCGCGGCCGAAGCGGACGACTGAGCGGAAGCGACTCACGATCCAACTGGAGCGTGTTTTCGCGGCGGTGAGATTCGGATACTGACCCGCCAGACCCTTACGTCCCCTCGTCGAAGCGGAGCCATGGCAGACGAAGCCGCGGACACCGTCACAGTCACGCTCGAATCCGGGGACGACACCGACGAACTCGCCGTCCCGCCCCAGCTGCTCGACATGCTCCGGGAGGGCGAGGAGAGCGACGCCGAGATCGTCGGGGACATCGCCATGTTCGGCTTCGCACAGCGCATCCACGGCGCCGTCGCCCACGGCCAGGGCGAACCGAGTCCCGAACTCCAGGACGTCGAATCCCAGACCCTCGACCTGTTCGAGGAGCGCTTCGGCAGCTCGTTCGCCGAACTGACCGGTCACGACCACTGACGCCGCCGTTTTTCCGGCCCAACACCGGGTTCGAGCGGCCGCTACGCGACGGTCCAGGAGAGCAAGACGCCGTCGTCGAGGCGTTCGACGTCGTCCAGTCGGAGGTCGACGAAATCCTCGACGAAGCCGTCGCCGTCGGCGAGCGTGGGCGCGTCGCGACCGCCGATGACGGCGCTGCCGACGAACACAGAGAGTTCGTCGACGAGGCCGGCCTCGAAGAGCGAGAAGATGAGTTCACCACCGCCCTCGACCATGATCCGCTCGACGCCGCGGTCTTCGAGAGCGCCGAACCCGGCCGCGAGGTCGACCCTGTTCTCACCGGCGGTTATCACCTCGGCTCCGGTGTCTTCGATCTCGGCGACGAAGTCAGGCGGGGTCGCCGCCGAAGTCAGGAGATAGGTCTTCGCCGCGTCGTCGAGTAGCCGGGCGTCGGCGGGTGTCCGCATCCGCGAGTCGGCGACGACACGGGCGGGATTCGGTGGGTCGCCCCGTTCCTCGCGGCCTCGGCGTCGGTCGGGGTCCTCGACGGTGAGCGAGGGGTCGTCCGCGAGGACGGTGCCGACCCCGACGACGACGGCGTCACTCTCTGCGCGGAGTTCGTCGACGCGGTCGAAGTCCTCGGGGCCGCTGATCGCGACCTGCTCGCGCTCGCGGGTCGAGAGCTTGCCGTCGGCGCTCATCGCGGCGTTGACGACGACGTGCATATCCCCCTGCAACGTCAGCCCACCAATACCGCTTTCGGTGCGACGTCGAGTCCGCAGAGCGACGCGACTGAACGGGACGGGGAACGGTTTTAACGCCGCCAGCACAACCCCCGATGATGAGCTTAGACGACCATGCCGAAGACCTCGCCTCCAGCTTCGGCGTAGACAAAACGGAGGTCAAACGCGACCTGGAGAACCTCGTCTCCTACAGCGTCCCGCTGGAGGAGGCGAAAGACAGTCTCCGACGGAAGTACGGCGACGGCGGTGACGGCGGCGGCGGTGGCCCGACCACCAAGTCCATCGCCGACGTCACCACCGGGGACTCCTCAGTCAACGTCACCGCGGTGGTCCTGACGGCGGGCAAGCGCTCGATCCGCTATCAGGGAAGCGACCACGTCATCCACGAGGGTGAACTCGCCGACGAGACGGGCAAGATCTCCTACACCGCGTGGGAAGACTTCGCGCTCGAACCCGGCGAGACGGTGACACTCGGTAACGTCGGCGTCCGTGAGTGGGAGGGCAAACCCGAACTCAACCTCGGCGAGAGCACGTCCGCTTCCCGGGAGGACGAGGCGCTGGAGGTGCCCTACGAGGTCGGCGGCGAGGCCTCGCTGGTCGAACTCGAACCCGGGGACCGCGGCGTCACCGTCGAGGTCACGGTGACGGAGATGGAGGAGAAGATAATCGACGGCCGCGACGGCGAGACGGAGATCCTGAGCGGTGTCCTCGCCGACGAGACCGGCCGACTGCCCTTCACCGACTGGGACCCACATCCCGAACTGACCGAAGGTGCGTCGGTGCGACTGAGCGACCTCTACGTCCGGGAGTTCCGCGGCGCGCCGTCGGTGAACGTCTCGGAGTTCTCGACGGTCGAAACGCTCGACCGTGCGGTCGAGGTAACCGACGACGCTCCCCGGATGTCGGTCCGGGACGCCGTGACGAGCGGTGGGCTCTTCGACGTCGAACTGGCGGGCAGTGTCATCGCCGTTCGCGACGGTTCCGGGCTGATCCAGCGCTGTCCCCAGTGTGGCCGACTGGTCCAGAACGGCCAGTGTCGCAGTCACGGCGCCGTCGACGGCGTCGACGACCTGCGCATCAAGGCCGTCCTCGACGACGGGACCGGGACCGTCACGGCGATCCTCGACGACGAGATCACCGAACGGGTCTACGGCGGTGACGTCGAGGACGCGAAAGAGCACGCCCGCGACGAGATGGACCAGGAGGCCGTCGCCGACGCGATCCGAGAGGAGATCGTCGGTCGAGAGTTCGTCGTCCGCGGGTCGCTCTCGGTCGACGAGTACGGCGCCAACCTCAACGCTCGCTCGTTCGTCGCGAACGACGACGACCCGGCGAGTCTAGCGAGTGATCTGCTCGCGGAGGTCCGGTCATGAGTTCCGATTCGAATTCGGGGTCGGGGTCGGATTCGGATTCGGGAGGCGACGACCAGGGCGGCGCGGGCCGCCGGGAGGTCGCCTATCGACTCTTCGCGGCCGAGTTCGAGGATTCCGACTTCTCGTATTCCGAGAGTGACGAGGAGCGCGCTCCGAACTACGTCGTGACGCCGACGGGTGCACGCGTGAACCGGCTCTTCCTCGTCGGCGTCCTGACGGAGGTCGAGGAGGCCGGCGAGGACATCCTCCGGGCGCGGGTGGTCGACCCGACGGGCGCGTTCGTCGTCTACGCCGGCCAGTACCAGCCCGAGGCCCAGGCCTTCTTCGACCGGGCCGACCCGCCGGCGTTCGTCGCCGTCACCGGGAAGGCCCGGACGTTCCAGCCGGACGATTCGGACGTGACCTACACGTCGGTGCGACCGGAGAACGTCAACGAAGTCGACGCCGAGACGCGCGACCGCTGGAGCGTCGGGACGGCCCGCCAGACCCTCTCGCGCGTGGCGACGATGGCCCGCGCGATAGACCGCGAGGAGCGTGGCGACGAGCTCCGACAGCTGCTCGAATCGCAAGGTGTCGACACCGGACTCGCGGCCGGGGTTCCCCTCGCCATCGACCACTACGGGACGACCGGCGCCTACCTCGCAGCGGTCCGTGACCTCTCCGTCCAGGTGGCCGAGGTCGTCACCGGCGAGCGCGACGAGGTCGACCCGTTCTCGACGGCGCCGGACGCGAGCGGCCCGGCCGACCTGGCGACGCTCGCGACGCTCGACGTACCCGCGAGTGCGGGCGGCGAACCGGACGTCGACGCCGGCACGGCCGGCGCTTCCGGGACGACCGACGAGTCGACGACCAGTGAAGCGGGGACGACTGACGAATCTGTGGCGACCACGACCGAACCGTCGACGGCCGAGACTGAACCCGAGTCGACCGAGACAGCCGAAGCCACAGAGACAACCGAAGCGGCCGAAAGGACTGAGACGGCCCAAGTAACCGAGACAAGCGAAGTAGAGACTTCCGAGGCAGAGATGCCCGGGGCAGAGACGTCCGAAGCCACGGAACCGGCGGACGCGACTGCCGAGCCATCGATGTCGACGACAGATACCGCCGAAGTTGGTGGCGCGAGCGAAGAGCCCGGGTCGGTCGACACCGAACCGGTGACCGGGGGAGACGCCGACGAGATCGGCGACTTCGAACCGGGCGAGTTCGACCTCGACGAGGAGGAGCGCGAGGCCATCGAGGAGGAGTACGGGACCGGTTTCCAGAGCGGCAACGAGGTCGACGACCCCGGCGAAGCCGACATCGACACGCCCGAACCGAACGCGGAACCGACCGAGGCTGACACCGACGCGGCAGCGGCGACCGCACCGGAAACCGAAACCACCGGCGCAGTCGAGACGGCGGCCGACGCGACTGGAGAGACGGCTTCTACCGAAGAAACCGAAACGGAGACCCCAGATACCGCAGACGCCCCAGATACCGCAGACGCCCCAGATACCGCAGACACTGCGGATGCCCCGGATACTGCTGACGCCGATGACGCACCAGATACCGCAGACGCCGCGGACGTCGACCTCGACGAGGCGGTGATGGAGGCGATGCAGGACAACGACGACGGTAGCGGTGCGCCGGAGGACGCCATCGTCGCGGCCGTCACCGACCGCCTGGGCGCCGACGAGGACGAGGTCCGCGAGGCACTGCAGGAGGCGCTGATGGGCGGGCAGTGCTACGAGCCCGAGGACGGCGTCTACAAGCCCATCTGATGGCCGTCGAGCCGGTTCCCGGCGAACCCGCTGCGATAGCCGACTGCGACGGGGAACGGGTGCTCGTCGTCGCAGACTACCACGCCGGCATCGAGGCCGGGTTGCGCCGTGAAGGTGTCGAACTGCCGAGTCAGGCCACAGAGCGTCGAGCGTCGCTCGTCTCGCTGGTCGAACACGAGCGGCCAGACCGACTCCTCGTGCTCGGCGACCTCGGTGATTCTATCGGTACACCAGGTCGCGAGGAGCGCGAGGAGATACTCGCTCTCTTCGAGGCACTCCCCGGCGAGCTGGCGGTGACCCTGGTGAAGGGCAACCACGACGGCGAGGTCGCGGAGACGCTCGACGACATCGACCAGTCGGTCGAAGTGACGCCGGGACACGGCGTTCGACTGGGGACGGTGGGCTTCGCACACGGCCACACCTGGCCGAGTCCCGACGTACTCCGGGCCGAGGTCGTCTGCGTCGGGCACGAACATCCCGTCGTCAGGCTGGAAGATGATGTCGGCGGGCGCCGCGTCGAGCGCGTGTGGCTCCGTGGCCGACTCGCACCCGGGCCCTTCGAGGCGTTCCACGATACCGACCTCGCTATCGACGGCGAACTCGTGGTCTGTCCGGGCTTCAACGACCTCTCGGGCGGGACGTGGGTCAACGTGCAGGGCCAGGAGTTCCTCGCACCGTTCCTGCCGGAGGGACTGACCGACGGGCAGGCGTACCTGCTGGACGGGACGCGACTGGGCGAGTACCGACGGGTGTGAGCCGGTCGACTCGCCCGGTTGCCTGTCCGAACGGCGATGCCTGAGGAGAGACCGCTCACGCGAACAGAGGATAGAGCACAGCGATAAGCGCGAGCGTGAGGAGGACGACAGCCCCCGCGTTGAGGAGCGCCTTCCCGCGGGTCCACTCGACGTCCTCGACGGCGGCCGGGTTCCGGACCGCACTGACGGCGTTACCGGCTGCCAGCAGCCCGCCGACAGCGAGCGCACCGGCAAGGACGTAATCGACGAACCCCGACGCCCCGGGGAGCCGCGCGAAACCGTTGGCGACGAGGAGAACCCCGACCAGTCCCGAGAGGACCCAGTTCTGGCGGTCCGAGAGAGCCATATCGGGACTCGGGTCGGCACCGCTAAATGACTGTTCATACCGACAGTATCGCCGTGGCGAGCACGACCAGTGTCGCGAGTGCAAGGACTGTGAAGTCGGCGAGCGGGATCGTCTCGGATTCCGGGGCGCAGCTCCGATACCCCACAGCCCGGTCACGAGACAGACGAGGGCGGTGGCGACGGCTGCCCAGCCCAGGAGCGTGACGCCGAGCGGTCCCGTCGCTCCGGGGGCGACGAGCCCGAACACGGCGAGGGACAGCCCGAGGGCGGCGACGTTCCCCCCAAGCCAGGCGGGGGTCCATACTAGAGGGTTCGACGTCTGCGTAGTTATCGTTAGGGAGAACAGGAGCACCGTGCTGGGAGACAGAGATAGACAGCCACGCGTGGAACTCACCTCCTTTATGTCCCAGCGGTGCTTCCAACCGGGAGATGACCACCGGACTCGACGCCGATGTCGTGGGAGCGGACGCCGCCGCAAAGCGCCGCGACGAGGTGGTAGCGGCGGTCACCGACCACGCCGGCCGAGTCGCCCGCGAACTCGCTCGACTGGAGGGTGGCGACTACGGCCAGGTGACGATCGAAACCGACGCCGGCACGTGGACACTGAAGTACGAGGCCGGCGATGTCCAGTACCTCCGGTTCGAAGGAGGCCGCCGCGAGACGTACGTCGTCTCGACACAGCAACCGCCGGACCCCGAGGCGCTCGCGGACGCGCTGGACGACTACGACGCCTTCGTGGCCGGGTTCAACGAACACGTCCGTTCGAAAGAGGGTGTCCTGGACGACGTGTCGACCGACTTCCCCGAGGTGGCGAGTGCCGACGACGCGATCGCAGAGCGCGAGCGGGTCTGTGACCGCCTGCGCGAAACCTGTGACGCGATGGCCGCGCAACTCCATCGGTGTGCAAGCGACGACTACGGGACGTTCACCGCCCGCGTCGACGGATCGCGCTGGGAACTCAAGTGGGAAGACGGGCGGGCCAGCTACCTCCGCGTCGGCGGGTCGGGCGGGGTCTATCTCATCTCGCAGTACCAGCCACCCGCCCCCCGGGACCTGCGGGCGAACGTCGACGGCTTTCCGGGATTCGTCGACGCGTTCAACGAGCACATTACCGAAATTTCTGAGTCGCTGGAGACGGTGGAACTGTAGAGCTCGGATCGAGCGACCGAAACCCGTGTCGGGGGGTGAGCATGGAATGGACCTGAGTCTCGCCGCTCATACCCAGAAAGGGTTGTAAAGTACAGAAAAAACTCGAAAAAACCGAGTATCACAAAAAACATGTGGCTCGCTCGTATCGTAACGGTGTATGGACGACCCTGCCCTCCAGCCTCGGCTCGACGCGATCGAACGACGTCAGCGCTACATCCTCACGCTGGTCGCGAGTGGATACGTCTTCGCCGGCGTCTGGTTTCTCGTTGAAACGGTCCCGGCTGTCACAGTGTGGAACGCCGGCGTCGGAGTGATCGTCCTTGTTTTCGTCGCGTCGACAGTCGGCATCTACCGTCGGCGACAGGCGGGAACGTGACGTCTGCCCGGCACCGCGCCCCTGTCCGGAATGGACCGTCGAACTCACCGGCGGCGTGCGAGAGAGACCGCGGCGCTTAATCGGGTTCGGCCGCTAGGGACGCCGATGACAGACGCGGACGGCGTCGGGACCGCCGCGGCGTTCGCACACCTCGGGGAGGAGGTCCGGGCGGCGCTCTCGGAGCGAGGGTTCGAGACGCCGACGGAACCACAGCGGGGCGCCATCCCGCCGCTGGTCGACGGGGAGCACGTCCTCGTCGTCGCGCCCACCGGGACTGGCAAGACCGAGACGGCCATGCTCCCGGTCTTCGACGCCCTGGAAGGCCAGCAGCGGTTCGGGATCGGCGCACTGTACGTGACACCGCTACGGGCGCTGAATCGGGACATGCGCGAACGCCTGGAGTGGTGGGGTGAGCGCCTCGACCTGGACGTGCAGGTCCGCCACGGCGACACGACCGACTACCGCCGGAGCAAGCAGGCCAACGACCCCCCGGACGTGCTCGTGACGACACCCGAAACGCTCCAGGCGATGCTGACCGGGTCGAAACTCCGGACGGCGCTCGAAGACGTCGAACACGTCGTCGTCGACGAGGTCCACGAACTCGCCGCGGCCAAGCGCGGCGCCCAGTTGACGGTGGGCCTCGAACGCCTGCGGGAACTCGCCGGGTACGTCCAGATGGTCGGCCTCTCGGCGACGGTCGGCGACCCCGAGGAGGTGGGACGCTTTCTCACCGGCGACCGTGGCTGTTCGGTCGTCGAAGTCGACGTTGGGAGTCGACTGGACGTCCGCGTCCGGTCGCCCGAGATTCAGGAGGGAGACGAGCGACTCGCGGGCGAACTGGCGACGGAACCCGAGTTCGCGAGTCACGTCCGCTACATCGACGAGTTGGTCGAAGAGTACGAGTCCACCCTTATTTTCGTCAACACGCGCCAGTTCGCGGAGGCGCTTGGCTCGCGGTTCAAAGAGCTGGGGTCGAATATCGGCGTCCATCACGGTTCGCTATCGAAAGAGGCCCGCATCGACGTCGAAGACCGGTTCAAGAGCGGGGACCTGGACGCGCTGCTGTGTACGTCGTCGATGGAACTCGGCATCGACGTGGGTCGCGTCGACCACGTGATACAGTACAACAGCCCGCGGCAGGTGACGCGACTCCTCCAGCGGGTAGGACGGGCGGGCCACCGTCGCGACCAGGTCTCGCGCGGGACGGTCGTCACGACCCATCCCGACGACACGCTGGAAGCGCTGGCCATCGCCCGACAGGCCCGCGACGGCGGCGTCGAACCGGCGGCTATCCACGACGGGAGCCTCGACACCGTCGCCAACCAGGTCGCGGGGCTGGTCATGGATTTCGGCGAGATCCGGGCGATGCGCGCCTACGAGATACTGACGCGGGCCTACCCGTTCCGCGACCTCTCCGAGACGGAGTTCGAATCGGTCGTCCGCGAACTCGGCGAGAACCGCGTCGTCTGGATCGACGAGGAGAAAGACACCATCGAGAAGCGCCGCGGCACGTGGCAGTACTTCTATCACAACCTCTCGATGATCCCCGACGAGGCGACCTACACCGTCGAGGACGTCGCCAGCGGCCGCGAGATCGGCACCCTCGACGAGCGATTCGTCGTCAACTTCGCCGCCCCCGGGGAAGTGTTCATCCAGCGGGGGGACATGTGGCGCATCAGTGAGATCGACGAGGACGAAGAGACGGTGACCGTCTCACCCGTCGAGGACCCCGCCGGCGAGGTGCCCTCCTGGACCGGGCAGGAGATCCCCGTCCCCGCGGCGGTGGCAGGGGAGGTCGGCGAGATGCGCGGCGTCGCCGGGCGGCAGTTACAGGCCGGCGCGCCCGTCGAACGCGTGGTCTCCGAGTTCGAGACCCGCTACGACGGCGACGCGGCGACGACCGAGACCGGCCTGGAGCAACTGCTCGACTACGAGGGGCCGCTGCCGACCGACGACACCGTCGTGGTCGAGTTCCAGGGACGGGACGTGGTCGTCAACGCCTGCTTCGGGCACAAGACGAACGAGACGCTCGGGCGATTGCTCTCGGCACTGCTGGGCCAGCAGACCGGTTCCTCGGTGGGTCTCGAAGTCGACCCCTACCGGATCGAACTCGAAGTTCCCCGGGGGGTCGCGGGAACGGACGTCGTCGGAGTCCTGGAGGAGACCGACCCGGACCACGTCCGCGACCTCATCGAGTTGAGTCTCAAAAACGCCGACGCACTGAAGTTCAAACTCGCGCAGGTGGCGACGAAGTTCGGGGCTCTGAAACGCTGGCAGGGCGGTGGCCCTGCCGCACCGAACGGGCAGTTCGGCCGCGACAGGCTCATGGCGGCGCTCGAAGACACGCCCGCCTACGAGGAGGCGCTCCGGGAGATGCTCCACGAGGAACTCGACGTCGAGGGCGCCGCCGAGGTCCTCCGGCGGGTCCAGTCGGGCGAACTCGGTGTCGAAGTGGTCGGCGAGCGGACGCCGATCGGCCTGGGCGGACGCTCGGGGAGCCAGGAACTCCTGTCGCCGGAACACGCGGACGCGAGTGTCATCGACACGGTGCGCGAACGCATTCAGACGGACCGGGTGATCCTCTTCTGTCTGCACTGCGAGGACTGGGAGCGGCGCATCGAAGTGCGGCGCGTCGACGACCAGCCCGAGTGTCCTCACTGCGGGTCGACGCGGGTCGCGGCGCTCAATCCGTGGGCCGACGAGGTGATCTCGGCGGTGAAGGCGAGCGAGAAAGACGACGAACAGGAGAAACAGACCGAGCGCGCCTACCAGTCGGCGAGCCTGGTC
>ENA-ORCS01001239-ORCS01001239.1-marine-metagenome-genome-assembly--contig:-NODE-1239-length-11779-cov-3.440438_pt1 | contig 11779 bp, 9 predicted proteins | sample MGYA00237781_ERZ508513 | MGnify/ENA primary metagenome ERZ508513 (study PRJEB26184, sample SAMN06268793) | marine metagenome | isolation source: Eden Landing Ponds, San Francisco, CA, USA | place...
GAGGCCTTCCGGTCGGTCGATGCGACCGAGATCAACACGCCCAAGATCGTCGCCACCGGCACCGAGGGCGGGACCGAACTGTTCCCGATCACCTACTTCGGGCGCGAGGCGTTCATGAACCAGAGCCCCCAGCTGTTCAAGCAGCTCATGGTCGGCTCCGGTCTGGAGCGGGTCTTCGAGATCGGTCCGATCTTCCGCGCCGAGGAACACAACACGCCGCGACACCTCAACGAGGCGACGTCGATCGACTTCGAGTCGGCCTTCTACGACCACCACGAGGCGATGGACGCCTGCGAGTCGGTCGTCCGGGCCGCCTACGAGGGCGTCGCCGAGAACTGTGCGGAACAGCTCGAAACGCTCGGCCTCGGGGACTCCTTCGAGGTACCTGAGGAGTCGTTCCCGCGGCTCAGCTACGAGGAGGCTATCGAGCGGGTCAACGCGACGGGCGAACTCGACGAACAGCTCGTCTGGGGCGACGACCTCTCGACGGAGGCCGAACACGCCCTCGGCCAGGACGTCGGCCAGCACTACTTCGTCACCGACTGGCCCAGCGAGATCAAGCCCTTCTACATCAAGGACCACGACGACGACCCGCAGCTCTCGACAGGGTTCGACATGATGCACCCGACGATGGAACTGGTCTCGGGCGGCCAGCGTGAGCACCGCTACGACCACCTCGTCGAAGGCTTCGAACAGCAGGGACTCGACCCCGACCAGTTCGAGTACTACACCAAGATGTTCCGCTACGGGATGCCCCCCCACGCCGGCTGGGGGCTGGGTGGCGAACGGCTCGTCATGACGATGCTCGGACTCGGGAACATCCGCGAAGCCGTCCTCTTCCCGCGAGACAGGCAACGGTTGTCGCCGTAGGCGCGGTCGCGAGTTTGCGAGCGACCGCGGGTTCGCGAGCGGGAGCCCAGCGACACGCGAGCGGCGACACCGTCCCTGTCGAGAGGGAAGTCGCAGCCCGCGGAGCCGAGCCCTGCGAGGCAAGCAGGACCGTCAGCGGCTCAGTCCGTAGAGTCGGGTTCCTCACTCGTTTTCGTCTGGATCCACAGGTGAGACGACGCGCAGATTTGCTCTGTTCAGAGGGGCGTGATCTTCGTGACCGAACTCGCGAGAGCAGCCTGCAGCGAATCTGACTGGCACAGAGAGCGTGTGTCGTTAGCGGCTGATCTGCGGTAAGCGTCCGCGCGAGCGAAGCGAGCGCGGTTCACCGACAGCGAGGCCGAAGGCCGAGTCGTCGGCCTTTTTCACCCATGTTTTTGCGCCGAGTGGTGCCCACAGTGAGCGAAGCGAACGAGGACACCCGAGGCGGAAAAACATGGTTTAGAACTCCTCGACCGGTTCGGGGACGACGCCGTCTTCGTCCTCACCGGCGAGTTCGTACTCCTCGCGCAACTCGTGGATGCGGTCGCGGATGTCCGCCGCGAGTTCGAACTCCAGGTTGTCGGCGGCCTCTCGCATGCGTTCTTCGAGGCGTTCGATAGCCTGTGCGGCCTCCTCGTCGTCGTCGGGGTCGAGCGACGAAGCGCCGCCGGTGTCGGTCTTGCTTCCAGGGAGCGACGATTCGCCGACTTCCTTCTCGATCGTGGTGGGCTCGAAGCCGTGTTCCTCGTTGTACTGTTGCTGGATCTCCCGGCGACGGTTGGTCTCCTCGATAGCCGACTCCATCGCGTCGCTCGGGTCGTCGGCGTACAGCACCACCTCGCCGTTGACGTTCCGTGCTGCCCGCCCCATCGTCTGGACGAGCGTCGTCTCCGACCGGAGAAAGCCCTCCTGGTCGGCGTCGAGGATGGCGACGAGCGAGACCTCGGGGATGTCCAGCCCCTCCCGCAGGAGGTTGATGCCGACGAGGACGTCGATCTCACCGAGGCGAAGCGAGCGGATGAGTTCGTGGCGCTCCAGCGTGTCCGTCTCGTCGTGCATGTACTCGACGTCGACGCCGGCCTCGTCGAGATACTCGGTGAGGTCCTCGGCCATCCGCTTTGTCAGCGTCGTCACGAGCACGCGCTCGTCGCGCTCGACACGGCCGTCGATCCGGTCCATGAGATCATCGACCTGCCCCTCGGCCGGGGATATTTCGACCGCGGGGTCGACGAGGTGCGTTGGACGGACGATCTGTTCGACGACCTGGCCCGAGTGCTCGCGTTCGTAGTCGCTCGGCGTCGCGCTCACGTACAGCGTCCGGTCGGTCTTTTCCTCGAACTCCTCGAAAGTGAGCGGTCGGTTGTCGTAGGCTGTCGGGAGTCGAAAGCCGTTCTCTATCAGCGACTCCTTGCGCGAGCGGTCGCCCTCGAACTGCCCTTTGATCTGGGGGATCGTCTGGTGGGACTCGTCGATGACAGTCAGGAAGTCCTCGGGGAAGTAATCGAGGAGGGTGTAGGGCGCCTCACCCGAGTCGCGGTCCGAGAGGTGGATGGAGTAGTTCTCGATGCCGGAACAGTAGCCAGTCTCGCGCATCATCTCCAGGTCGAAGGTGGTCCGTTCCTCGATACGCTGGGCCGCGACGTGGTCGCCCTGGCGCTCGAAATACCGCACGCGGTCTTCTTTCAGGTCCTCGATTTCTTCGATGGCGCGCTCCAGGCGCTGTTCGGGGATCGAGTAGTGCTCTGCGGGGTGGACCAGGACGGCGGGCTCGGTCGATTTCACCTCGCCTTCGAGCGGGTCGACTTTCAGCATGCGGTCTATCTCCTCGCCCCAGAACTCCACCCGGACGGCATACCGCCCGTACATCGGGTAGATCTCGACGGTGTCGCCCCGCACGCGGAAGGTGCCCTGCGTGAAGTCGACGTCGTTGCGCTCGTAGTTCAGGTCGACCAGCCGAGCGAGCAGTTCGTCGCGGCCGATCTCCTCGCCGACTTCCAGGCGCAGGGACATGTCGACGTAGTTGCGCGGGTCACCGAGCCCGTAGATGGCCGAGACGCTCGCGACGACGATGACGTCCTCTCTGGTCAACAGCGACCGGGTCGCGGAGTGGCGCAGTCGGTCGATCTCGTCGTTGATCGAGGCGTCCTTGTCGATGTAGGTGTCGGTCTGCTCGACGTAGGCTTCGGGCTGGTAGTAGTCGTAGTAGGAGACGAAGTACTCGACGGCGTTGTCGGGGAAGAGTTCGCGAAACTCCTCGTAGAGCTGGGCGGCGAGGGTCTTGTTGTGGGCGATGACGAGCGTGGGCTGCTGGACTTCCTCGACGACCCACGAGACGGTGTTGGTCTTGCCCGACCCCGTCACGCCGAGCAGGGTCTGTCTGTCGTAGCCCTGTCGTTCGAAGCCGTCGACGAGTTCCGCGATGGCTTCGGGCTGGTCGCCCGCCGGTTCGAACGGCGCGTCGACTCGGAACGGCTGCTCGGCGTCCGGTCTGTCGGGCGAGAGGGGGCCGCTGGAGCCGGTATCGCTCATTACCGGAGGCAGGGACTCCAGCGACTTGAGACGTGCGTTCCGGACGACGGGTCTGTCACCGCCGGTAGGTCACTTCGACCGAACGCGGTCAATCGCTGAAGCCCTCACGTGCGAGCTGTCGCGCGACCGGTTCGGCGAGATACCGGTCCTCGCCGGTGACGATCCGGGGGCCGAGATACCCACCGCGACAGTAGTGTTTGGGGTCGTTCGGGCAGACGCCCGACGCGTCGACCCGACCGACGACGTTGTGCAGGAGTTCGTGGACGACGACCTGCTGTCGGGTCTCGTTGTCCAGGTTCGCGGCGACGACGCTGAACTCCCCGCCGACCTCGCCGTAGCCGACCTGGTCGGCCTCGAAGTCGGCGACGAGCACCTGGTGGTAGACGCCCGCCCGCGAGCCGAGTTCCGAGCGGTAGTACCGGTCCTTGAGCGTCCAGAAGTTCTTCGTTTCACCGGTGAAACTGACCGACTCGTTCACGCGGCCGCCATCACGGATGTGAAGTTCGATTCCGGTCGATCTGTCTGGATTCTCGACCGGCATCTCCGCGAACTCGTCGGCGACGGCCCCGTAGAACGCCTCGTCCGGTCGCTCGGTCTCCCGGGCGTGGTCGACCTGCACGTAGATGTCCTTCGCCAGCGGGTCGGCACCCGGGAGTGTCACGCCGCCGGGCGTCTCCTGCTGGCGTTCCCAGCCGTCGAGCAAGCCGTCACCGTCGGTATCGGCCGCGGTCGGGTCCGTCCCTACTTCGAGTTCGTAGCGGTCGTCCAGGCCGTCGTCGTCGGTATCGGCCGCGGTCGGGTCCGTCCCCAGTTCGATCTCGCGACCGTCGGCGAGGCCGTCCCCGTCAGTATCGGCCGCGGTCGGGTCCGTCCCCAGTTCGATCTCACGACCGTCCGTGACGTTGTCCCCGTCGGTATCGGGCGCCGTCGGGTCGGTGCCGAGGTCGTCTTCCGTCCCGTTGGTGAGGCCGTCCCGGTCGGTATCGGCACCCCCTACGCCGGTGCCGTTTTCGTCGCCAGTCGTCTCCTGACTGTCGCTGGCGTTCGCTCCGTTGCCGCCGACCGGCTGCGGGAGCAGGACCCACAGGTCGCGGGGCCGGCCGTCACTGTCTCCGCCGGAGCGGTCGTCAGACATCACCGAGTCGGAACCGTACCCCTGGCCGCCGTTCTCGACGGCCGAGTTCGTCCCGTTCGGACTGACGTCGGCCGTGTCGCCGACCGCCATGGCGCCGAACGTCCCTGCAGCCGTGACTAGCGCTACGCTCAGCAGTGCGGTCACCACGGCTCTGTGCACACCCCGGCTCTCGTAGGCCTCACTCAAAGTAGTTACCCACCCGGAACGTATCGTACCGCGACGGGAATCCCCACGTCTCATACCGTCGGACACAAGCGATGCAACCGCTCGGTGGTCAGTTCGGGGGCTTGGAGACGGCACGTCTCCCACCGCCGACGAGTTCGGTCACGTACTCGTGTCCGACAGCATCAACAGACGGGTTTGGGATTGACCCCCAGCGCCTCCAGCGTCTCGAAGTAGTCGTCGTAATCTGCCGCGATGGTATCGCTCGCGGCTTCGCGGGCTCGCTCCCAGTCGTCGTCGCTCCCACAGACCGTCGCCAGGGCCTCGCTCGCCTCCTGGACGTGGTCGTCGTAGTCGTCGCTCACCCCGCGGAACGTGCTCGCAGTCGTCGGGCTCGCCTGACCGACGAAGTAGCCGACGACCTGGTCGGCGTTGTTGCCGGCGGCCAGTGCCCACCCCACGAGCGCTCCGAGGCGCTCGACGCTCCCCTCGACGGTCCGGAGGTGTGTCTGGACCGCGGGCGGGTCGCCTGGCTCGTAGTCGCCGTGTTCCCCTGCGACCGTCTCGACGTGGTCGCGTTCGGTCTCGGCCACCGCCGCGAACAGGTCGGCCGCCGCCTCGTCGGACTCGTCGTCGGCCCACGACGACAGCGTCTCGGCGGCGTGGTGGGCACGGTCGCCCGCCGCAGCCAGGACAGTCTCGTCGTCCATCTCCCCTCCGGTGTCGGCGTACAGTGCCTTCGAGGCACCCAGTCGGGAGAGCGGCGTCTTGTTGTCCTCGCGAACGGCGTCGACGAATGCCTGTGGGTCCATGTCCGAGCCGTCGGCCGGCGAGGGCTTGAAACCGTCGTCTCCAGGGCTTCGCAGCGCTCACCACCGTCCCGAACGGGAACGGCGACGGCCGCCGCCGAGCGGACCACCGCTGGTGGCCGCGATACCGGGTGACTTCGCCGGTGGACGGGCCTTGATGCTCCGGTGTGCCGACTGCCAGCCATGGAGATCAGACACGCAGACGCCCTGCTCACGCGACCGGGGCGCAACTACGTGCTCGTGCGCCTGGAGACGGCCGACGGCCTCGTCGGCTGGGGCGATGCCACCCTCAACGGCCGCGAGAAGGCCGTCGAGGCGGCGCTCGACCACCACGTCTGCCCTGAACTCGAAGGCCGCGACCCCAGCCGCGTCGAGGACGTCTGGCAGTACCTCTTCCGTGGCACCTACTGGCGGGGCGGCCCCGTCCTCAACAGCGCCCTCTCGGGGGTCGACATGGCGCTGTGGGACCTCAAAGGAAAGGCCGCCGGCGTTCCCGTCCACGACCTGCTGGGCGGGCGTACCCGCGAGTACGCCACCGCCTACACCCACTGCGGGGCCGAGACGGTCGGCGACATCGTCGCCAACGCCGAGGCGGCCCTCGACCGGGGGATCGACCACCTCCGGGCCAACGTCGGCGACCCCTCGGGCCAGTACCTCAACGTCGACCGCGTCGTCGAGGGCGTCACCGAGGTGCGCGAGCGACTCGGCCCCGCCCCCGAACTGATAGTCGACGTCCACGGCCGGGCGAGTCCTCGCGAGGCCCGCCGTATCGCGACCGGACTCGAACCGGCCGACCTGTACTTCCTCGAAGACCCGCTTCGCCCAGAGAACAGGGACGCCTTCCGCGAACTCAGACAGGCGACGACCGCGCCGCTGGCGATGGGGGAACTGTTCACGAACCCCTGGGAGATGCGCCCGCTAATCGAGGAGCGCCTGGTCGATTTCCTCCGGGTGGACCTGGCCCACGTCGGCGGGGTCACCGCGGCGTCGAAACTCGCGACGGTCGCCGAACACCACTACGTCGAGACGGCCTTCCACGGCCCGCCGGACCTCTCGCCGGTCGGCCAGGCCGCCAGCGTCCACGTCGACCTGTCGGTGCCGAACTTCGGCGTCCAGGAGTACACCGACTACGCCGACGTCTACGGGGAGGCCGTCGCGGACGTCTTCGAGGGCGGTGCGACCCTCGACGAATCCGTCGGCGGCCTCGACGTGCCCGACGAACCCGGACTGGGTATCCAGGTAGACCGGGAAGCCGCCCGTGAGTACGATTACGAGCGCAGTCATCTCCCGACCGTCCGCCACGAGGACGGCAGTGTCGCCGACTGGTGAGCGTCCCGCGACTGGTGAGTGCCCCGCGACGGATAGGGCGTAGCGCCCGCCGCGATACCGGCCACCCGTCGGTCGCTCGTCCACCGCGAATCCGTCGGCGAGAGGTTCATCTCCCACCGGTACCAACCACGCGTGTGCCGACCGTTCTGAGCGACCGCGACCGCGCGAAACTTGACGATAGCCCCGACGGTAATTTCTACGACCAGCCCCGCTTCGTCACGCACGCCGACGACGAGTTCCTGTCGCGACTCACGGCGCTGTACGCCGACCACCTCGCCCCGGGCGACCACGTCTTCGACGCGATGGGGAGCTGGGTCTCGCACCTGCCCGAGGAGACGTACGAACGCGTCGTCGTCCACGGCCTCAACGACGCCGAACTCGAGGCGAACGAGGCCGCCGACGAACGGTTCGTGCAGGACCTGAACCGCGACCGGTCGCTGCCGCTGGCCGACGACGCGTTCGACGCCGTGCTCTGTACCCTCTCCGTCCAGTACCTCCAGTACCCCGGCCCCGTGTTCGCGGAGTTCGCCCGCGTACTTGCGCCCGGGGGCGTCCTCGTCGTGAGCTTCACGAACCGGATGTTCCCGACCAAGGCCGTCCGGGCCTGGCGTTCGGCCGGGATGGGAGAGCGGGTCGAACTCGTCCGGTCGTATTTCGAGGCAGCCGGCATCCCGGTGATCGATGTCGTGGACGAGCGCCCCGGCAACGACCCGTTCTACGCTGTCGTCGGCCGACTCGACGAGGCGTGACGGGGCCGGCACCGGCGGTTCGGGTGACCGATGCCGACAGCCGAGGCGAACTACGGTGTCGGTCGTCCGAGAATACCGCCCGGGTCGCCGGTTTCCGCAGGCCTATGGCTGCCCTCGAACTACTGGCGCCCATGGAGTATACCACTCTCGGCTCGACCGGCATGGAAGTCTCGCAGGTGTGTCTCGGTTGCATGAGTTTCGGGAGCGAGGAGCCCTGGATGCTAGACGAAGCGGAAGGCCGCGAGATCATCGAGCGCGCCATCGACCTCGGGGTCAACTTCTTCGATACCGCCAACGCCTACTCCGACGGCGAGAGCGAGGAGATACTGGGCGAGGTCATCGCCGACCACGACCGCGACGAACACGTCCTCGCGACGAAGGTCCGCTTCCCCGTCGGCGAGGATACCCCCAACGCCTCGGGGCTCTCCCGGAAGACCATCGAACAGGAGGTCGCCGCCAGCAAGGACCGACTGGGCGTCGACACCATCGACCTGTACCAGACACACCGCGTCGACCCGGAGACGCCTCCGGAGACAACGCTGGCGGCGCTCGACGACCTCGTCCGCCGGGGCGACGTGCGCCACGTCGGCACCTCCTCGATGTGGGCCCACGAACTCGCCGAGCGCCTGGCGACCAGCGAGCGCGAGGGGCTGGCGAGTTACGAGACGATGCAGAACCACTACCACCTCGCCTACCGCGAGGAAGAGCGGGACATGCTCCCCCTCTGTGACGCGAACGATGTCGGCGTCATCCCGTGGGGCCCGCTCGGCCAGGGCTTTCTCGCGCGCCCGTTCGACGAACTCGAACGCACCAGTCGGGGCGACCCCGAGAACCACCACAACCCCACGCCCGAGTACGAGCGCGGCGGCGGGAAAGAGATAAACGAGCGCGTCCAAGAACTCGCGGCCGACTACGACGCGACGATGGCCCAGATCGCGCTGGCCTGGATGTACCAGAACGAGTACGTCGACGCCCCCATCGTCGGGACGACGAGCATCGAACACCTGGAACAGGCCGTCGAGGCGCTCGACATCTCCCTCTCCGAGTCGGACGTCGAGTACCTCGAAGAACCGTACGAATCCCAGCCGATCATCGGACACTGACGCGGGCGATCCGTTTTCGACGAGGGCAGCCGGCCCCGGTCAGACCACCGACCGATACTGCTCGAAGGCGGGCCGGGCGCGCCGGACGGCTCGTTTCCCGACGACGCTCGCCAGTACGTTACAGACCAAGTACCACACCATCCAGGCCTGCATCGGGCCGACGAGTCGGGCGGTCCAGACGACGCGACCCACGAACGGTAGTATCTGAGCAGCGGGCGTGATCGCCGCTGCGGGGTTGACCGTCAGCCACGAGAGCCACAGGAATACCGGGATCGTGACGAGCATCGTGTAGACCATCGGCCGGATCATCTGTTTCATCGCGCCCAGTTGTTTGCCCATCAGCTCGCGCTGGCGCTCGGTGAGCCGTTCGACGGCCGCCTCGTCGCCGCGCTCGCGGGCCGCCTCTAGCCGGTCGTTGACCTGCTGGAGTCGCTTCTGGAGCTGTTCTCGCTCGTTGCCATCTATCAGGCGCTTGCGCAGTGTCGTCGAGACGAGCGTCGTGGCTACCGCCAGCAGTGCGACCGTCAGCCCGAACGGCAGTGCCGCCTCGACGGGCCCGAACAGGAGATGAGCAGTGCGCCCGACCGTGTTTTTCATCGCGGGAACCTGGTAGCTGGCCATCAGGCAGAGCGCACCGATGCCCGCTATCTTGTCCCGACGGGTCCAGCCGTCGTCGTTTCCGGCGTCGACGTCCGCGTCGAGTGCCCCACCGTCGGCCTCGAATTCGAACTCGTCCAGCGCCGACCCGAGGGCGTCGGGGTCGTCGACGACGAACCCCGCCTCGGTGGCGACCAGCAACTCTGATTCGAGGAGTCGCCCCCACTGTTCGGCGGGGACGTCCCCGCTGACGTCGCTCCACGTCACGACACCGTCACCCGATTCCGCGCTGTCCAGGACCCGCTGCGCCGCGTCTGCGAGCGCATCGTCTCCCCGTAGCGTCTCGCGTGCGTCGTCCATCACCGGGAATTGTCAGTCCCGTATTATGAATTTTGTCCACTCGCCGCCGTGGGTGCGACGGCCAGTCGTCCCGGTGGTCGACCGGAATGAGTCCACCCACCCCACGACACCCAGTGAGTCCGGCGGGCCAGTCTGTCACGAGTCGGACTGTCGGTGCGTATTCGCTCCGGCGGAAGTGGATAGTTATGTATATTCACCCCACTATTATCCACTACTATGTCCGAATACACGCTCCGGTATACGGTCGACGGTGAGTTCGACGAGATGGTCGACGCAGTGGTCGAGACGCTCGGCGAGGAGGGGTTCGGCGTCCTCTGTGACATCGACGTCCAGGCGACGCTGCAGGAGAAACTCGACGAGGACTTCCGCGAGTACCGGATCCTCGGCGCGTGCAACCCGTCGCTGGCTCACGAAGCGATGAGCGAAGCGGTCGAACTCGGGGCGCTGTTGCCCTGCAACGTGGTCGTCTACCGGCGCGACGACGGAGAGGTGGGCGTCAGCGCCGTCGACCCCAGTGTGATGCTCTCGGTCGTCGACAACCCCGACCTCGACCCGGTCGCCGAGGAGGTGAGCGACCGTCTCGCGGCGGCTATCGAGACCCTCCCGAGCGCGACGCGGGCGGGGTCGGCGACCGGGATGAGCGACTGATACTGAGTATTGTAGCGATCTACCGCGAGGCACCGACAGCAGGGTCGACGCGATCCGGAAATAATCGACAATACTCACTACGAGTCCGTCTTCGAACCGACTCACTGACCAGAACTGACCGAACCGGTCAGGTCATGGTATGTGGAAAAATGCCAGACCGGGGACGAGTGAACACCGTTTTCCGTCGGGATTCACTCCCGGCGACCACCGTGAACACGTTCGCCTGGGACAGTCACGTGTGTCGGTCACACCGAGCCGACGACCCGGCCGTCGCTCCGCGGGAGGGGCCGTGATGTTCGGCACCGGTATCCCCCTCGTCGGCCTGCTCACGCTCGTCCTGCTTGGATTTACGATCGCGACGATCGTCAACACCTTCGCCATGGAGGCGGCGGTACTCTTCGTCCCCGCCTTCCTGTTCGTCTTTCCCGTCCTCGTACCGGGCTTCCCGGATCTGGCGCCCAACGCTGCCGTCGGGTTGGCGCTGTTCGTCGAACTCTTCGGGTACTCCTCGTCCGTGCTGGCGTACTGGTACCGCCACCAGATCGACTTCAACGTCGCCGGGAAGGTGCTCGCGGTCACGATCCCGACCGCTATCGTCGCGCGGGCCGGGTCGTACTACGTCCCTTCGGACGTCCTGATGGTCGGGTTCGGCGTCCTGCTGGTCGCGCTCGCGGTCGTTCTCTACGAGTCCCACGAACACGGCCCGTCGCTCGTGGACACGGTCGCCGAGAAACCCGAACTCTCGCTACTGGCCGTTCTCGACGAGGCCTACGAACCCCGGACTCGGTTTTTCACCGACACTCACGACGCTGCCGAAACCCCGCCCAGCGAGACGATGGGCGGCGCGGCTGACTCCCACCACGAACGAGCGAACGGCGACGCCGTGATAGGTGACGGTGACGACGTCACAGCCTTCCACCTCGAACGCGCCGACGTCGCGATCTCGGCGCTGGGTGGCACTCTCGCCGGCTTCGTCGGTATCGCCGTCGGCGAGTTGACGCAGACGATGCTCGCTATCCGTCGGCGCGTCCCGCTGAGACTCTCGACCGGAACGAGCGCGCTCGTGCTTCACCTCACTATCGTCACCGCGCTCGTGACGAACGTCGCGCTCTTGCGGTTCGCCCCGTCGGTCACCGGCGAGGGATTCACTGTGCCCTTCCTGCTGGGGTCGTTCGTCGCCACCGGGTGTCTGTTCGGCGGCCAGGCCGGCGCGTTCCTCAACAACCGCCTCCCGGAGTCGGCGGTGATGGTGATGCTCATCACCGTCTACTTCCTCGTCGGCCTGTTCGTCGTCGTCCGGACGCTGGTGCTGGGCGGCGCCGGACACTGACTGGTGCTGGGCGCCGACCACTGACTGGTGTCGACCACAACCACCAGCCACTGACCGGTCGCTCGACTCGTGCTGATCGTGCATCGCGTTAAGTTTGGCGTGAATTGTGGTAGACGGCGAAGGCTTTGAGCCATGATTCTGCTGTTTCGAGCGTGACA
>ENA-ORCS01001241-ORCS01001241.1-marine-metagenome-genome-assembly--contig:-NODE-1241-length-11752-cov-3.116060_pt1 | contig 11752 bp, 9 predicted proteins | sample MGYA00237781_ERZ508513 | MGnify/ENA primary metagenome ERZ508513 (study PRJEB26184, sample SAMN06268793) | marine metagenome | isolation source: Eden Landing Ponds, San Francisco, CA, USA | place...
CTCGTCGGCGAAGTAGTCGTCGAACCGCGAGAGCAACTTCTTGACCGCGTACTCGTCGCCCTCTTTGCCCTCGAAGTCCCACATCTGTTCGTCACAGCCGAGGTGAGAGTAGGCGTAGTACGCTTCTCGCACTTCGGTTTCACCCTCGATTACATCCCCTTCCGCAAAGAACGGCACCGTTGCGTTGTCGGGGTGTTGAGTACTCATCACCCGCGGCGGGCCGTGCGGATCCGGGGCGCCGGTCATATATAAACCGTTGGCCGCGCCGCTCAAAAGGCCTCCTATCAGACGCATCGATGTTCTCACCGGTACGAGCGCAGCGACTGCGTGTCGGAGTCGCGGTCATCGCTCGCCGGATCGACACGGGCGAGCGCTTGCTGGAAATCCGCGCGCGTGATACTCGGTGTCTCATCCATCTGTGTCTCGCTGTCTGCGGCCATCGTCTCGGGAGCACTGCCGTCGTCGATAGCGCCCCTGAGTGCAGTCATCGCAGCTTCGTCGCACAGCGCGGCGATGTCCGCACCGGAGTATCTGTCGTCAGTCACGCGGGCCAACCACTCGGGGCCGACCTCGTCAGCCAGCCGTCGATCCTGGAGGTGGGTCTGGAAGATCTCCTCACGGCCCGCTTCGTCGGGACGGGAGACGGGTATCTCGATGCTGAATCGACCCGGGCGGCGCACCGCCGGATCGAGCATATCGACCCGGTTCGTCGCCGCGATCACGATGACATCTCCGAGCGGATCCATCCCGTCGAGCTCCGCTAGCAGTTGGTTGACGATGCTGTCGGTGACGTCACTCCCGGCGCTGTACCCGCCCCGCTGGGCAGCGATGCTATCGAACTCGTCGAAGAATATCAGCGCCGGCGCGACCCCTCGGGCATTGCGGAAGAGGTCCCGTACTGCTTGTTCGGATTCGCCGAAGTGCTTGTCGAATATTTCCGGCCCCTTCACCGACAGAAAGCTGTGATCGCTCTCGTTCGCCACTGCCTTGGCCAGCATCGTCTTTCCGGTTCCTGGCGGCCCGTGGAGCAGCACTCCCGTAGGGGGGTCGATGTCGAGTGCGTCGAACTGCTCGGGGTACTTTTTGGGCCAGACCACAGACTCCCGCAGGCGTCGTTTTGCCGCGTCGAGGCCGCCGATATCGTCGTACGTGACGTCGGGAATCGACGGGGACCCGACCAGATGTGGGACGTGCCCTTCGATGCCACGGGAGTTGTCGTCCGAGTCCTTCTGTGCTTCCGCGACGTCGTTCTGGCTCCCCGGTCGAGCGTCGCTCGACGACGCCTCGGGGCTGTCCTGCTGAGCCTCGCGGTCGGTCGAGTGCGCCACCGCCTCGTCGTCTGGGGCCCCGGTCGTGGAATCTCTCACACTGTGCTCACGGCGACCCTTGCGTTGGCCGATCTCTTCGAGTGCCGTCCGGAGTGCAGTCTGGTCGATCCGGGCCTGTTCCGACGCCGCGTCGGCGATCGCGATCTGGCCGGCGCGTTCCACCGCGGCGACGATCTCCGCCGTCACAAACCCACTCGTGAGCTCGACACAGCGCTCGAAGTCGATGTCGGCTTCGACGGCGTCGAGCGCGTCGGCGTGGGTGGTGACCGAGCGAACCTCCGTCGCGAGGATTTGCCGACGACGGCTCTCCTCCGGAGTGTCTACCCCCATCACGATGTCGATCCGGCCTGACCGGCGGACCGTGCGTTCGACGTCACTCAGGTGCGTCGCCGTCGCAACGACGATGACGTTCTCTTCCGCGGCGTCGATCGTATCCAGAGTAGATTTGAGAGCGGCTCCGACCTGGCTTGGCCGTCCGTACTGGTCTTCGTCGTCAGTCGGTGCGATAGCGTCGAACTCGTCGAAGAACAGGACGCACGGGGCCCGAGATCGAACGAACTGAGCCAGATCGACGAGGAGTTGTGCCGTCTCGTCAGGCGACTCGAGCGGGAGATCCGTCGGCGTGATCGTGATCTGATCGAATCCCAGTTCGCCGATGAGTGCCCGGGCGAGATGGGTCTTCCCGACACCGGAGGGTCCGTGTATCAGGATCCCGCTGGCACCGATCGTTTCGTGACGGTCGGTGACTGCCGGATCGACGACTGACTCTCGAAGCCGACGCTTTCGCTCTTCTAACCCTTCGATATCACAGAATTGGAGCTCGGACGACGGTTCGACGTCCACAGACTCGTCCAGATCAATATCGCCTCCGTGATGTCTCGCCGGTGATTCCTCGCCAGCACCAGTCATACTGATGCCTTCCTTCTCACCCTACAATAATAAGATGCCGAACGGGTATCGATTGGGAACTGTCGTCAGATCGCAACAGAAACAGCATTCACGGTGGCTATGACGCTGTTCGGCTGGTTCCGTCGGGGGCCACCGGCCACCGTGGAGCAGTCACAGGACCCGCGGTGAGGGATAGTACGTAGTTTGGTGAGAGTCGAAAAGCAGCAGACCCGAAACGGCCTTGTACTTTATTAATAATGAGTGTTCATTCCGTTGCGTGTCACGAGATGCCGTAACTCGAAGAGGGTATCTAGCCGGATCAGCAGTCGCAGTAGCCGGATTAAGTGGGTGCACATTTCAGGGTGGCAGCTCAGGAGGGGGGACAGACACGATAACCATCGCGGGGACGGTTCCCGAGACTGGCTCGTTTTCTTCGCTAGGACAGGACTTGCGTCGGGGCTACGAACTCGGGGTTCAGCGGATGAACGACCGCGGCATCCAGGATGCGAATGTCGAACTCATTCTCGAGGACGACGAATCAGACCCGGAGGTTTTGAGACAGAAACTCGAGCAGATCACCAGTAACAATGAGGTGGATATGCTCTGGGGGAGTTTCTCGAGCCTCCTGGTCCCAGCGGGGTCGGCGTTTGCGGAACAAGCAGAGATTCCGTTCGTCGCAATCGCCGCCTCCTATGAGAAAAATCGGGTGGATACGGATGCAGACTGGACGTATATTCCCTTCCCACACAGTCGAGACGTGGTTCGAGGGACGGTAGAAGCACTCTCACAGATCCCCGATGAGACGACGCAGGTGGCGATCTGGGAACCGAACTCTGGGTGGGGAGCTGAGATGGCGGATACCTGGGAGGAAGAACTCACGAGTGAGGGATACGAGATCGTGCTCCGGGAGCGGTACACGATTGGGTCCAGTGACTTCTCCTCGATCATTTCGCAGACGGCCGACAGTGGGGCCGAGATCCTCCTGTCGAATCCGACGCCGAACGGTGGTATCACGGCGATGAAACAGATGCAGTCTGCGTCGTACATCCCGGAGTTTGTCCAGTTCGTCCGGGCCGCTGATCCCTTCGCGTGGTGGTCCGCACTCGGCGACGCGGGACGCTCTGTGTGTATGTGTCCGGGCTGGGTACCGGGGATGACTGGGAACGGCAACGATGCTCTCTATCAGAACTTCCAGTCCGAGTACGACACCGACAGGGAGTATCCACCTGTGATGGTCGGTGCTTCGTATAACCTGACTCAGGTCGCCGAACAGGCGCTCACAAATGCGGAATCTGTGTCCCACGGCGCGATTCAAGAGCAACTGCAGACGCGGACGTTCCAGACTGTCACCGGCGAATTCGGGTTCGACGAGGTCGGTCGGCCAAAGGCGGGGGAACTCACGGTTCCAGTCGGTCAATGGCGGGAGGGACAACAGCGACTGGTGTCGCCACAGACTGATCATCCGGCCTCGATGGATCTCAGATACCCCATCACGCCGTGGGGTGATCGATAGTGCCAGCTAGCGACGGAGAGCCGTTCACTACTCCGACAGCGTCAGAAATCAGCGAGTTGGCAAGGTCGCTTGGAATTCCACTCAGTAAAGCAGAGTCCGCGGAGTATCAAGAGGTGGTCAGCGACGCAATCCACGGCGCCGATCCGATCCGACACACACAGCAGTTCGATCCGGGTCTGGAGCCACGGACAGACACCGCCAGAACGGGCGGATATCGCCCTGATGCTGCGGAAGATCCCCACAATGCGTGGATCCAAAAAGTCGAGGTGAGTGCCGAGGCAGACGGAGAGCTGACTGAAACGACAGTTGGGCTCAAAGATTCGATCGCCCTGGCTGGGGTCGAACTCACGCTTGGCTCTTCCGTTATGGAAGGGTTTGTGCCGGAGATCGATGCGACGGTCGTGCATCGATTCTTGGATGCCGGTGCGACCATCCTCGGCAAACTCAATATGGAGAGTTTCGCGTGGTCTGGAACCGGTGGGATGAGCGATTACGGGCCGGTGACGAACCCCCACTCGGAAGATCACCTCGCTGGGGGGTCTTCAAGCGGTTCGGGCGTCGCCCCAGTCAGTGGCGAGTGTGATGTCACTCTCGGAACCGACCAAGCCGGCTCTATCCGGATCCCGAGTTCGTGGTGCGGCCTGGTCGGGATAAAACCGACCCACGGGCTCGTTCCGTACACCGGAATTGTCCCCTTAGAGCGGACCATCGACCACGTCGGCCCGATGGCGACGTCCGTACAGACGGTTGCTGAAGCACTCGAGGTACTCGCTGGCGAAGATACCACAGACGGCGTCCGACTCGACGAACGACAGCCCTCGGGTGTCTCAGCCGATGCATACACTGACGCGATAGAACGTGATCCGAGTGATCTCTCAGTCGCGTACGTAGACGAGGGGTTCGGGTGGGAGTTTTCCGATCCGGTCGTTGACGAAACCGTCCGAGAGACAGAGGCGGTGTTTGAGGAATCGGGCGTCAACACGGATCAGGTGAGTCTGCCGCTCCATCGACGTTCGATGGCCATCTGGGGTGCGATAGCCACCCAGGGTGGAGCAAGGCTGTTGCACGAAGGAAGTGTCGGAACTAACCACAAGGGGTGGTCGTGGCCGCAGTTAGCACGCGTGATGGATTCGTTCAAAGACGCGCGAGCACGTGACCTCCCAGCGACTGTCAAACGATCCTTACTCGCCGCGGCATATCTGGACGAGGAATACGGTGTCGAGCCGTACGCAAAGGCGAGAAGCCTGGCTATGATGGCCGAAAAGGAATACAACGAGATACTCGCAGAATACGACGCGATCGCTCTCCCAACAACAGTGGTGAGAGCATTCGAGAAGGAACCCGAGATGGGGCGAGTCGAAGCACTCCGCCGTGAGGTCTCCACGATAGCGAACACGTCGATATTCAACGTGACAGGACATCCGGCAATTTCCGTTCCCTGTGGCGCAGCAGATGGACTCCCGATCGGTCTGATGCTGGTCGGGAACCACCTGGACGAAACCACCCTGTTTACGCTGGCAGCAGCGATCGAAAACGATCGATCTGCGGGGTACTGAGCGTCAGAATTCCCGCGTGAGGGGTAATCCTGATCATCGCCTTCGGCCCGAGTCTCTTGGTACAGGTCGCAGGAGTTGGTGTATTCGCACTGACGGTCGCGATCCGTGGAGCCCTTCCCAAGGTCCGCTCGGCGCGGCAGTAAGTACGTTTACCCCGCTGCTGACCCATTTTCCGGCGATGCCACAGCGCCGAACGGTTCTGAGAGCCAGCCCTGCCGCCCTGCTGTGGCTCGCGGGCTGTGGGGGTCGCCGCGGCGAGTCGACGTCCACGGTCGAGTCGACCCCCGAAGAAGCGACCGAGCCCGCCTCGGGGCCCTACTGGTACACCCACCCCCAGCCGACTGGCAACCGGTTCGTGTCTGGGTCCGCGGACCTTCGGGACAGCGAGCCCGTTCGGTTCGCGGTCGACGCTCGCCCGGAGTGGCTGGTCGCCCATCCGGCACCGCGGGGGAGCTACTGGACCGTGAGTACAGCGGCTGGGACCGCGACCCGGTTCCAGGTCACCGGTGGGAGGGTCGCCGACGAGACGCGCCTGCACCACCAGTCGCCCGAACGCCCGCCAGTCGTCGCCAGCGGTGGCGCAGCGCCGACGGTGCTCGACCATCCTTCGAGTATGAGCCGGAATGGCGGCCAGATCGTCGCGTCCGGACCGGCGGGGACGCACAGACTGTACGTGGCTGCCAACGGGGACCTCGTCGTCGACGGCGACGAGCGCCATCGGCTGCCCGTCGAGGCCCCGACCGATGCCCGACCGGCCGCGGTCGGAGACGGCAGGTACGTCGTCTACGGGGACGTGACGGATCGCTACAGACACGGCGCACTCGGTGACCAACTGGAACCGTCGTCTCTGGTCGTGGTCGATCCGACGGACTCGAGGATAGTCGCTCGAACTGAACTCGATGCCCCGCTCGTCTTCGAGGGGCTCCAGCCGCTCGTGGCTGATCTCGACGGCGATGGCGAACCGGAGATCGTTACCACGATTGCCGACGCGGAACGCGGCGCACGCATCGCCGTCTACTCGGTGGCCGGCGAGCGCATCGCGACCGGTCCCGTCGACGGCCCCGGCTGGCGGCACCAGCTCGCGGTCGGCCCCTTCGGTCCCGACGGCTCCACAGAACTCGCCGCCGTCTTGAAGCCGCACGTCACGCACAGACTGGAGTACTACCGGCTCGAGGACGGAGATCTGAGCGTTCGGGCAACCCTCGATGGAGTGTCTTCGCACGTGTACGGATCCCGGACTCTCGGTGGCGCCCTCGCGGCCGATCTCGACGGCGACGGGAAGGTGGAACTCCTCGTGCCAACGACCGACCGTCGCCGGCTCGTGGCCGTGGCTCGCACGTCCGGCGGAGCGCGGAGTCGATGGGAATGGGACCTCGAGACCTCGCTGACCAGCAACCTCACCGGCGTGGGCCTCGACGGCGGCGGTCTCGCGGTGGGTGCGGCCACGGCCACCGACGTCTTCGTCTGGTCAGCGTGACGCGGTCCCGCCCAGAGCGGCGTGACGAGACCGGGTCTCGCGGGTCGCGTGGTGTCATCGACGCCTTCGTGCCGGTGAGGTCCGGCGGGAGCGTCCATTCCCCGATTTCCGAAGCGAGAGAGGCGACTCCTGACGTGAATGCACCCGGCCGCCGCCACACAGCCCAAGGCCCTCGATGCCGTATTCAGTAATATGCCGACTGTCGAGTACGACGGGGAGGAGATCGACTGTGCGTCCGGCGAGCGGCTGCGGGACGTGTTACTGGCGGTCGACGCGTCCGTCCACAACGGCCCTCGGGCGGTCTCGTGTCACGGACACGGGAGCTGTGGCACGTGTGCGGTCGAGATCGGCGGCGACGCCGGCGAACCGACGCGTCGGGAACGGCTGCGGCTGTCGATCCCGCCCCACGACCCCGACTCGGGCTTGCGGCTGGCGTGTCAGGTGCGCGTGACCGACGACCTCGCTGTCGAGAAGCACGACGGATTCTGGGGCGAGCAGAAACGAACGACGGAGTCCTGAAGATGGCGTCATCGCCGCCGCTGCCGCCGGACGTTCAGGCCGCGCTCACACAACTCCTCGACGCCGCGGCGACCCACGTCGCCGAGGGTGAACCCGAGCGCGCCGACGAACTGCTGGATACCGTCGAGTCGGTCACGGCGAACAAGGTTCCCACGGACGCGGAGCGGGAGCGATTACTGCGTGGGTGTGAGACGGTTCGAGCGACGCTCGAAGTCGACGACGAGACAGCCGAAGGGTATCTCCGGGCGATGCGACGGCGAGTCGACGGCGAGTGATCGGTCGGCTCACCGGGGGTACGGCTCGTCCAGCGACCGGGCCCGTCGGAGTTCCGATTGGACTTCGCCCCATGCGACGGGGGGGTCCGCCGCCTCGATCACGTCCCGAAACGACGCGATGCGGTCCGCGTATTGCGCACGCCACGCTGACTCGGCACCGCCTTCGAGCCGCTCGCTGATCGCGCCCGCCCGTGACTCGATCTCCGTGAGGCGCCGCTCGATCTCGCTCCCGTACGCCTCACCGACGCCGTCCCGCGTGGCCATCGTCTGGAGCTCAGCGAGTTCGCTCCGGAGATCCGCCACCAGAAGCGAGAGCAGTTCCAGTCGAAGCACGCCGTCGACCCACGCCTCGGCGCTCTCGACGTCCTCACCCGCAACGGTGTCGAGCGTGTCTTCGACGACGTCGACGTCCTCTTCGATGCCCCGCCGCCGGCGGTCGGGGTCGGCGAGCCAGGCCTCGAAGTCGTCGAGGTCCAATTGTAGTTGATCGGCCTCCTGTTGCGCCTCTCGGGCGTCGGCGGCGATCTCGCGGAGTTCGACGACCGATTCGTAGACCGACTCGACGGTGTCCGCGGGGGTCGAAACGCTCGCGAGGGCCGATCCGAGTCGGTCCACCCGAGACGCGGCCGCGTCGAGCGTCGAGCGATACTGTTCGAGGCGTGCCGCGACGACGTCGAGGTCGTCGTACGCGGCCGCGGCCGCCATCGCGTCGTCGAGTGCCGACGCTGCCAGTTCGACGCGAGTCTCCGCTGTCGCCAGGCGTTTCGCGACGTCCGAAACGGTCGCTTCGATGCCCGCTTGCGTCACGTGGCCGTCCTCGGTGACGTGGTCGAGTGCTGATCGGACGTCCTCGGGATCGCGTGTCGGGTCGGCCGCGACGATCGCGTCTACCGCCTCCTCCGTCGACTGCCCGATCACCGCGCGCCGACGCTCGCCTCGGTTCGTCGTCATCAGTGGGTCGGTATCGGCGGGAGGGTTTCGGTCCTGCTATGAGGCGTACGGGGGGATATATAGCGATATCGAGCGGTCTGTGGAGATACGTCTTGGAGGGGAGCGATCCGGACGGGAACCGTCGGGACCCGACTGCTGGATATCCCTATTATAAACCACTTTTGCGTGAAGTCGGATGCATCCAGGTGATGACGCGCGAATCAGAGCGCTTCGGAGACCGCGTATCACGTCGGAAATTCCTCGTCGCGTCCGGGGCTATCGGAGTGACCGGCATCGCCGGTTGTTCCTCTCAGTCGGGGTCGGAGACCGAGACTGAGGGATCGTCGGGAGAAGACGCATCGACGTCGGGATCGACCCAGTCTCAGTCCGGGTCCTCGAGTTCGAGCGACGGCCCGTCGATGCTTACCGCCGAGGGATCGTCGACGGTCTATCCCATCGCGAACAAGGGGAGTTCCTACTGGAACTCGAACGCGCCGCCGAGCGACGGGGAGTACTGGGGGTCGAACCCCGAAGAGGGTAATACGGTCCCGGGCTGGGAGGCGCTCGGCGAACCGGATATGCGGCTGGCCGACTACTTCGCGAGCCTCTACGGCTTCGAGCCGAGCGGCGAGCAGGCGACGCCGCCGTTCCCGACGAGCATCGGGCTGAGCCACTCGGGGACCGGGTGTCAGTCCGTCGTCGACGGCCTCGTCGACATCGGCAACTCCTCGGGCCCGATCACGGCCGAACTGGGGTGGAGTGAGAGCAAAGCCGAAGAGGAGGTCGTCGACCACGTGCTGGGCCGCGACGGCCAGCCGGTCGTCGTCAGCGGCGACGTCTACGACAACGGCGTCCAGCAGCTCACCGGTGAGGAGGTCAGGCAGATCTACCAAGACGAGATCACCAACTGGAGCGAGGTCGGCGGCCCCGACCAGGAGATCTACGTCATCGGCCGCGCGGAGGGCTCCGGCACAGACACCTCGTTCCGCCTGAATATGCTCGGCAGCGCCGACGCGCCGATGCCGGGTGTCAACACCCGCTTCGGCCAGAACCAGCAGGTCGCGACGGCCGTCGCCCAGAACGAGGGCGCAATCGCGTATATGGCGCTGGCGTTCACGAGCGAGTCGGCGCCGCCGATCGCGATCAACTTCGAGGGAACTGTGTACGAGCCCGACCGCGACGCCGAGAACACGATCTTCGACTCCGATTACCCCCTCAACCGCGATCTCCACCAGTACACGAAGATCACCGACGAAACGCCGGAGGGGACCGATATGCGCGAAGCAGCGTTTATGAATATGTTCCTGACTGACTTCGGTCAGCAGGTGTTCGTCGAGGCGAACAACTACATCCCGCTGCCGACGAGCGACATCGAGTCCGAGAAGGCGAAACTGCCCGAGCAGATGTAGGGTCGCTCGGTTCGACTGCGGACACACTCCACCGCCTCGACCCTTCACCATTCATTCAATGCATACACAGAGCAACGATGGCACAAGCGGCTGAGACAGAGACGGGCGCTGAGACGCTCGCACGGCACGTCCGACGGTTCCGCGAGTTCCTCGCGACGACTGATCGAGAAGCGCTCGCCGTCGTCGGTGTGATGTCGCTCGCGCTCCTGAGCGCGTTCGTCGGATTCCTCCTCGTATCGGCCTACACGATCGTCCCCTTCGCAGTCTTTCTGGGGGCGGCGGGGTACGGCTGGATCCGCTATCAAGGACTCACGGCGAGACTGCTTATGCTGACGATGACGGTCTCGACGATCGTCATCCTGCTGTTGATCATCACGTTCATATTCTACGAGTCGGTCCCCGTTCTCGTCTACGAGAGCACGACGGTCCTCGGTGTCTCCGTGCCGGGCCTCAGGATGTTCACCCAGCCCAACTGGGACGCGGTTTCGTCGCCGATCCGGTACTCGATGGTCCCGATGATCCACGGGACGGTGATGGTCACCGTCATCGCGACAGTCGTCGCCGCCCCGCTCGGGATCGCTGCGGCGCTGTTCCTCTCGGAGATCGCTCCCGCGCCCGTTCGCGAGTTCGTCAAGCCCGGAGTCGAGATCCTCGCTGGGATCCCCTCGATCGTCTACGGGTTCATCGGCTTCACGGTCCTGAGTCCGTGGGCCTCCGATCAGTTCCGGATCCTCGGACAGGGGACGTACCTGTTCGTCGGCGTCGTCGTCGGGCTGATGGCGCTCCCGACGATCGTCTCCGTTGCGGAGGATGCGCTCAACACCGTGCCTGAGTCGATGAAGAGCGGGTCGCTCGCGGTCGGAACGACCGACTGGCAGACGATGACCTCGATCACGCTCCCGGCGGCCTTCTCGGGCGTGTCGGCCGCGGTCCTGCTCGGGGTGGGCCGAGCGATCGGGGAGACGATGGCCGCGACGGTGATGCTCCGCGGCGTTCCTCGGATCACCGACCCGCTGTACAACGTCTTCTACGGCCAGGAGACGCTCACGTCGCTGATCGCGCGGAACTACGGCGAGGCCGACGGCCTCCAGATGGACGCGCTGTTCGTCGCCGGCGTGATCCTCTTCGTCACCGTCCTCGTCATCTCGATCGGATCGCAGTACATCGAGTGGCGGATGCGAAAGAAGTTCGGAGGCGACGTCTGATGTCGGGCGCCACGCGGACGCGACTGATCCGCTCGAACACCACCACCGCGGTCGCCGTCGCAGCGATTTCGATCGGCATCGCGGCAGTGCTCTTCGGACTCGGATTCGCCGCGATGTTCGAGCTGATCGCGCTCACGGGGACGCTCGTTGGATTCCCGACGCTGACGCTGCTCGGCGCGCTCCTCGTCGTGCAGGGCGGCGCAGTCGTGACGTTCGGTCTCGGTTCCCGATTCGGTGTGGTAGAGACGAATCCGCGGCCGGACGCGGGCGCAGTTGCCGCTGTGGCGTTCGCGCTCGTGTGGTTCGTCGGCGGCGGAATCGTCGCGTCGCAACTGTTCGGCCTCGGGCTCGTCGGCTGGCTACCCGCCGCCCTCCTCACCGGCGGGGTCGGGTTCGCCGTCACGGTGCTCCCCGGCGAGGATATCGGCTCGACGGCACCCGCGGGCGCGGTGGCGGTCCTCACGGGACTCGTGTTCCTGAGCGACCTCGTCGGCGCCCAGTCGGTGTGGGGCCTCGGCTGGGAACAGCAGGCGTCGCTGACGGCCGAGTTCATGATCCCGGTGCTGACGGTCTTCTGCGCGCTGCTCACTGGGTGGGCGGCCGCGAAGGCTTACGGCGGGTTCGGCGCTCGCGGCCGGCGAGCCGGTGCCTA
>ENA-ORCS01001244-ORCS01001244.1-marine-metagenome-genome-assembly--contig:-NODE-1244-length-11721-cov-2.991670_pt1 | contig 11721 bp, 11 predicted proteins | sample MGYA00237781_ERZ508513 | MGnify/ENA primary metagenome ERZ508513 (study PRJEB26184, sample SAMN06268793) | marine metagenome | isolation source: Eden Landing Ponds, San Francisco, CA, USA | place...
CTACGACATCAACTGCGGCGTCCGCATGATGACGACGAACCTCACCTACGAGGACCTCCAAGGACACGAGGAGGAACTCGTCGACGCCCTGTTCGAGGCCGTTCCCTCGGGGCTCGGTGGCGGTGGCGTCGTCAAAGGCGACGCCGAGACCATCGAGGACATCCTCGCCCGCGGGATGCGCTGGGCGGTCGACGCCGGCTACGCCACGGAGGACGACCTCGCCCACTGCGAGGACGAGGGCTTCCGCGACGACGCCCGTCCCGAGTTCGTCTCCCAGAAGGCGAAGGACCGCGGCCGCAACCAAATCGGCAGTCTCGGCTCCGGGAACCACTTCCTCGAAGTCCAGCGCGTCACCGACATCTACCGCGACGACGTGGCCGCGTCGTTCGGCCTCGAAGCCGACCAAATCGTCGTGCTCATCCACTGCGGCTCCCGCGGACTCGGCCACCAGACCTGCACCGACTACCTCCGGCGCATCGAGAAGGAACACAAGGACCTGCTCGACGAACTACCGGACAAGGAGCTCGCGGCCGCGCCCGCCGGCTCCGAGCTCGCCGAGGAGTACTACGGCGCGATGTGCGCCGCCATCAACTTCGCGTGGGTGAACCGACAGCTCATCATGCACCGCACGCGCGAGGTGTTCGCCGACGTGTTCGACCGCGACTGGCGCGACATGGAGATGCGCCTTCTGTACGACGTGGCCCACAACATCGCCAAGAAGGAGGTCCACGAGGTCGGGGTCGACCCGGAGGGGCGACCCGTCCGAGACGGCGACGCCGTCGAGCGGGAGGAGCGCGAACTCTACGTCCACCGGAAGGGCGCGACGCGGGCGTTCCCCGCGGGCCGGCCCGAACTCCCGCCCGCCTACGCCGACGTGGGCCAGCCGGTCATCATCCCCGGGAGCATGGGCGCGGGAAGCTACGTCCTCCGCGGGGGCGACCAGTCGCTCGACCTCACCTTCGGCTCGACGGCCCACGGCGCGGGCCGGCTCATGAGCCGGACGAAGGCGAAACAGGAGTACTGGGGCGAGACGGTGCAGGACGAACTCCGCGAGCAGGACAAGATATACGTGAAGGCCCAGTCGGGCGCGACAGTCGCCGAAGAAGCGCCGGGCGTCTACAAGGACGTCGACGAGGTCGTCCGCGTCTCCGACGAGTTGGGCATCGGCGACAAGGTCGCGCGGACGTTCCCCGTCTGCAACATCAAGGGCTGAGCTCCCGACCCGTGTTCGCGGGTCAGGCGACGGTCGTCCCGACCGCGCGGCGCTTGTAGAAGTAGTACGCGAGCGCCGCGAGACCGACGAACACCGCGGTCACGCCGTCGCCGACCGCGCCCCCCGAGAGGAGTGCCGAGACGACGCTCCCGAGGCCGATAGCGAGGACGAGCAGGCCGCCGCCGAGAATCCACGCCCGCGAGTCGCGGCCGATGTCGTCGTAGTACCCGCGCTCGATGAGCGCTATCTCTTTTCTGTGTTCGAGGTAGACCACCGCGCCGGCGAACGCGAAGATGACGACGGCGAGGGCGACGAACGGGACGAAGAACAGCGCGTCGCCGAGACCGAACGAGGACTGAATGGGAACCATGGCGGATAGTCGACGCGTGAGCTATTGAATACGGAGTGACGCGCGTTCGCACGACGCGAAGACATCGCGTCTCGGTGCGCACGGGTGCGCGAGTCGCGCCGAAGACTCAGAACCCGCCGGGACCGCGCGGCCCCGCGTTCGGTCCGCCGGGTCCGGCCGGCCCCGAGGGACCCCGCCCGCCGATGACGACGTAGTCGCTCTCGGGAATCGCCTCGACTTCGCGGCCGTCTTCGTACCTGACGAACGAGAGGTAAAACTCGCGGCCGCACGGCGACGCCAGCCCGGGGCGCTCTACGTCGTCGGCGTCGACCACGTCGCCGGTCCACGACAGGGACGCACCACCCTCTCCCTCGCCCTCAACTTCGCTCTCTCCCTCGCCGCAGACGAACCGGACGCCCTCGGCGTCTTCGAAGTCGTCGGTCGGGTCGGCGTACGTCCATCCTTCGAGGGGGTACGGCGTCACCGACTTGTCGGCCAGATAGCCGTCGCGTTCGAGTTCGACGACCGCGCCGCAGTGCGGACAGTAGTACGAAACCGGAAATCCCATGGATGAGCGTAGGACTCAGCGGGCTTAACGCCCGCGCCGGGAGGCCGAGGTTTATCACGCATTCCGCGGCCAGCGTCCCCGTGCGTTGCGCATCGCCGCCGGGCGAGACGCGGGAGCGCGGCACGACGCCCGGCGGAGCGGTCGTGCCGCCTGTCAGCTCCTGTCGTCGCTTCTGCTCTGTTCCAGCTGTTCCAGTTCCTCGAGTCTCCGTTCAGACGCCGGAGGGACCACCGTCGACGTATCTGAAGGCGACGCCGGCGCGGTCGGCCGTCACCTCGTCGCGGGCCGAGTCGCCGACGAACACGGCCGAGTCGGGGCCGACCGCCATGCGTTCGAGCGTCGCGAGCAACGGCTCCGGGTCGGGCTTCTGCGTCGCCACGGTGTCGCGGCCGACGACGGCGTCGACGTGGTCCGAAAGGTCGTGCACGTCGAGCGCGACCCGGCAGGCGTCCTCGGCGTTGAGCGAGCAGACGCCGGAGGGGACGCCGTCCTCGGCGAGGTGGTCCGCGAGCGGGAGGCGGTCGGAAACCCACGCACCCTCCCGCTCGTGCGCCGCGATTTCCCGCTCCAGTTCGTCGCGGACGCCGGCGTCGTCGGCCGCGTCGAGCATCTTCCAGAGGTCGAGCGAGTCGGCGTCGACGCCGGCGTCCCGCAGGACGGCCGCGGCATCGCGGGCGGTGTCGTTCCAGTCGACGCGGAGATCGACGAGCGTCCCGTCGAGGTCGTAGACGACCGCGTCGAACGCCGAGAGGTCGGGGAGCGTCATTGCCCGCAGTAGGGAACCGCGGGGAAAAGACGCTTCGGGCGAAGGCCTATACGGAAACCCGGCGTCGACTCCGGCATGGCGACCCCGCTCCGCGAACGCCTCGCACCGGTCCTCCCGTCGCTCGTCGTCGCCGCCGGCGTCTTCCTCCCGTGGATTCAGGTCGACCCGGCCTACGAGGGGCCGGTCATCTCAGTCTACTACGGCGGCATGGGAAACGGACTGGAACTCGTCCATGGCATCGTCCTCCTCCCGACTGTCGTCCTGCTCTCGGTGGCCGCGCTCGCCGGGCGGCGCTCCCGCCGCGCGGAACTCGTCGTCGGCGTCGTCGGTACCGTCGCAGTCCTGCGGTTCATCCAGCTGTGGGACGAGACCTTCGTCTCGGCGGCCGGCGCGTGGGTGACGCTCGTCGGCTGTCTCCTCCTCGCGGGCGTCGCCGCCGCCGACGTGGTCCGCGAGCGAGGACTGCCGACGTTCGCCCGGAGCCCGTGAGCGACTCGACTGGCGGAAACAGAGGCCGGCTCGCCGGCTCGCCCCGTTCAGTCGAGGAGCGACCGCGCGATGATTTCCTTTTGAATCTCGCTGGTCCCCTCGTAGATGGTCGTGATCTTCGAGTCGCGGTAGTAGCGCTCCACGTCGAAGTCGGTGGTGTAGCCGTAGCCGCCGTGGACCTGCACGGCCTCGTTGGTCACGTCGACCGCGGCCTCGCTGGCGAAGTACTTCGCGATGGACGCCGCGGTCCGCGGGTCGTCGCCGGCGTCGGCGTCGCGGGCGGCCTCGCGGACGAGCATCCGCGAAGCGTGGACCTGCGTGCCCATGTCGGCGATTTTGTGGCGAACCGCCTGAATCTTCGAGATGGGCTCGTCGAACTGCTCGCGCTCGTTCGCGTAGTCGATGGCGTCGTCGAGCGCGGCCTGCGCGAGCCCCACGGCCTGCGAGGCGATGCCGATTCGGCCGCCAGTCAGGATGCGGAAGGCCGCTGAGAGCCCCTTGCCCTCCTCGGTGAGCCGGTTTTCGGCCGGGATGCGCACGTCGTCGAAGCGGAGCGCCGTCGTGTCGGACGCGCGGAGACCGAGTTTCTCTTCTTTCTTGCCGACCTCGTAGCCGGCCGACTCCGGGACGAGGAACTGCGTGACTGACGAGGGGTCGTCCGGGTCGGTCTTGGCGAAGAGGACGCAGACGCCGCCGCGCTGGCCGTTCGTTATCCACTGCTTTTTGCCGTTGATGACGTACTCGTCGCCCTCACGCCGGGCGACCGTCGACATCTCTGCGGGGTTCGACCCGGCGTCCGGCTCGGAGAGGGCGAACATGCCGACCGGCCGACCGCGGGCCATCTCGGGGAGCCACGTCTCCTTCTGCTCGTCGGTGGCGAACTCGGCGATGCACTCGGTGGCGAGACAGTGCACGGAGAGCGCCGTGGCGACGGCGAGTTGGCCGTAGGCGACCTCCTCGTTGACGACGGCGTAGGTGGCGCGGTCCGCACCGAACCCGCCGTACTCCTCGGGGACGGTCAGCCCGGTCAGGTCGAGTTCGGCGAGACCGTCCCACACGTCCTCGGGGAACGTCTCCGTCTCGTCGGCCTCGCGCGCGGTCGGGCGAATCTCCTCGACGGCGAACTCGTGGACGACGTCGCGGATGGCCCGTTGCTCGTCGGTCAGACCCGTGGCAGACCCTACGGTTTCCATGGTGATGAGTACGGACCATCATTGAAAAAGATGATCGAACCGTCGGGCGTCCGCCGGGCGTCAGCACACCACAGCCGCGACTGGCGGAGCCAACTCAGTCGCGTACGTACGCCAGCACCTCGTCGGCCGGCGCGCCGAGGCCGCCGCCTTGCGCGAACATCGGCCCACCGCCGCCACCGCCGCCGAACTCGTCTGTCACCTCGGCGACGACCTCCCCGGCGGCCGCGTCGCCGGTGCTGGCGACGACGACGAACGGCGCGTCTGACTCGCCGACGGCGACGAACACGTCTACGTCCGCTCCGTCGCGGGCTTCCTTGGCGGCCTCACCGACCTCGTTCGCGTCGAAGCCGGAGACCACTCCGACGTTCCACGTCAGTCCGTCGCGCTCGACAGTCTCGAAGTCGGCGAGACGGGAGCGCAGGACTTCGGATTTCAGGTCGACGAGTTCGGACTCCAGTTCTTCGCGGGCGGCCGCGGTGCCGGCGGCCGACTCCCCCAGCCCATCGAGGTTCGTGCCGAGCGCTCGGGCGGCCTCGTAGGCGGACGTTCGGACCGCGGCGCGCCGGTCGATGGCCGACGGGCCGACCGCGAACTCGACGCGGGTGAGTCCCTCGCCGGGGTTCGACCGTCCGAGCACCTCGACCGGCCCGATTTCGACGGTGTCCGAGACGTGGGTGCCGCCGCAGGCCGCCCAGTCCCAGCCGTCGATGGAGACGACTCGGACCGTCTCTGACTCGGCGAAAACGCCCTCTTCGGTCTTGACGTTGAACGCGATTTCCTCCCGGTCGCGGGCTTCCGCGACGGAAATCTCCTCCCACGACACCTCGCGGCTGTCCCACACCGCCCGGTTGACGAGGCGCTCCAGTTCGACGAGCGCGTCGTCGTCGACCTCGGTCGAGGTCTCGAAGTCGACGCGGACCTTCTCGTCGGTGCTCGCGGCGTCGCCGCTCGCTCGCTGCTCCCGAGGAGCAGCGCGTATCCCGAAGCCCCCGTACCCCAAGTCCTCGAGGAGTCTCCGCCCCGCACCGTAGAGCACGTGACTCGCCGTGTGGGCGCGCATGCAGTACGTCCGGAAGTCGTCGTCGACGACGCCGGTCACCTCGTCGCCGACGCCGACGTCGGGGTCGGACGCGAGGTCGTGGACGACCGCGCCGTCGGCGTTCGTGCGGACGTGTTCGACATCGACGCCGCCGAGGACACCGCGGTCGGCGGGCTGACCGCCGCCTTCGGGGTAGAAGTACGTCTCGTCGAGCGTGACCGACCGACCGTCGACGCGCGTCACCGTCGCGTCGAACGCCCGGACCGTCGGCGACTCGGGTGCGAGTGAGTCGGACATATGCGCGTCGAGACGCCCGACCGAGAAAAATCGTGCTACTCGTCGACGAGGGTCACGTCGAGGCGCTCTTCGAGCGCGCGGATTGCCGACCCGCCGACGTTCGCCCGCGTGGCGCGGCCCTGCTCGATGGCGAGCAGTTGCTTCTCGTCGAGGTCGAGTTCGGCGGCGAGTTCGGCGAGTTGGAGGCCGGCGTCCTGCCGGGCCGACTCGACGACGACGCCGTAGCCGGAGACGAGGTAAGGAAGCCGGTCTTTCTCGTAGTTCGTCCCCTTTTCCTCCCAGTGCTTGGAATCGCCCTTCGCGCTGTCGTACATCTTCGCCGTCCGCTGGGCGGCGCGCTTCTTGCGGCTCCCCGAAGAACCGTCCCGGGAGGTGTCGCTCGACCCGCTTTTTCGGTCCGCGTGGCGGTTCTCGCCGTGTGGCGCGCAGTCCGGGCAGACCAACAGGTCCGCGCCGGCCACGTTCGCGCGCCGGAGCTTCGCGGTACTGCGACCGCAGAGTTCGCAACTGTCGCCGTCGCCGCCGCCACCGCCCCGGTTCGTCGAGTACTTGGCCATGCCCCGTGTTACTCGTTCGACCCTTTTAAACTCGCGGCACGGGGCGACGCTGGGGCTCGAATCCGGAGCCGGCACGGCCGCTGACCGGTGAATAGCGAGACGCTCAGAGAGGTGTCTCTCACCGGGGGGCGGTTCAGAGAAACCCAGAGAGGAGTGCCTCTCGGGGGTGTAGTTTCGTGGAAGGATTGTGCGTGGGTGATGTCCGTGTAGGGACGTCACCTGCATCATTCGGCGGCTACGCCGCCTCATTGCGGACTGTGAGTCCGCACATGCGATGCGTGGGACCGGATTTGAACCGGCGGACCTCTACAGGACAGCGCCCTCAACGCTGCGCCGTTGGCCTGGCTTGGCTACCCACGCTCGCTGTGTCTTACTGCATTCTCCGTTACCCCGCGGTAATTTAAATGACTTTCCTTTCGACTCGGCAATGGCGGGCGTTTGCAGGCGTCGTGCCGCGGGCGGGCGACAGAACGATTTTGGCCTCGCGGCACCGGGATACGCCCATGGAGTTCCGAGCACGCGACCACGTCCGCGGACTGACCGCTCTCCTCTCGGTGCTGTCGCTCGCGCTCGTCTTCGGCGCGGCGCTCGGCGCGATTCCCCGCGCCGCGATTCCGACCGCGCCGGCGGCCGCGCTGAACGCGATTCCGCACGTCAACGCGGTCATCAGCACCGTCGCCATCGTCACCATCCTCGCCGGCGTCCGGTTCGTTCGGCGCGGCGAAATCGAGCGCCACCGGCGCATGATGTTCGCCTCGTTCCTCCTGTTTGCGACGTTCCTCGTCCTCTATCTCTACAAGGTCGTCGTCCAGGGGACCGCGGAGTTCCCCGGCCCCGACGCGGTCTACCAGTTCGTCTACCTCCCGACGCTGGCGGTACACATCCTCTTGGCCGTCGTCTGCGTCCCCGTCGTCTACTACGTCCTGCTGTTGGCGCTGACGCGGCCGATAACGGAGGTCTTCGGGACCGAACACGCTCGGTTCGGCCGCGTCGCCGCCTCGCTGTGGCTCGTCTCGTTCGTCCTCGGAAACGTCGTCTACGTCCTCCTCTACGTCGTCTACTGAGGCGGGAGTCGGCGAGCGCCGTCGCTCGGGCGTTCAAAGGGAGTACCCGTCCGACGCCCGCGGCGGGGCGCGCGGCGCGAAGGCCGCCGGTTCGGACGGGCGGTAGTACGTGATGCGACCGGCAGGTCACAGAGACGGGATGTGCGGGCCCTCCCGCGGCGTTTCACCACCCCGTCGATTCGCACTCCGTACTCCGCTCGCAACCCGGTCCTCGGCGAGTCGGAGTACGGTTCGAACGACGGGCGCGAGAGAAAAGAAAGTCCGCGTTGACTATGCTATCGCGGCTCGCGGTGACTGTCAGGTGGCGCGATAGGTCGGGGGGGACGAAGGGAACCGAAACTCAGTCGCTCAGCGGCGCTTCGGCACCGACGACGGGACGGCTCACGTCGCGGTCGGTCTCCTCGCCGTCGATGTCGTAGGGGTACTCGCCGGTGACGCAACCGAGACAGAGGTCGGCGCGGGACTTTTCGAGCACCTCGGCGACGGCGTCGATAGAGAGGTAGCCGAGACTGTCGGCGTCGATGGTGTCTCGGACCTCCTCGACGGACTTGTCCGAGGCGATGAGTTCCTCGCGGGTGGCCATGTTGATGCCCATGTAGCAGGGCGCGATGATGGGCGGCGCGCCGATTCGCATGTGGACCTCGGTCGCGCCGGCGTCGTACAGCAGTTGGACGAGCTGGTTCGACGTCGTCCCGCGGACGATGCTGTCGTCGATGAGCGTCACGGACTTCCCCTCGACGGTGCTCTTGATGGGGTTGAGCTTCAGGCGGACGGCGCGCTCGCGCTCGTCTTGGGTCGGCATGATGAACGTCCGGCCGACGTAGCGGTTCTTCATCAGCCCCTCGGCGAACTCGACGGTCGCGTCGTCCTCCTGTGCGGCCTCGGCGTAGCCGGAGGCGAACGCGCGACCCGAGTCGGGGACGGGCATGACCACGTCGGTGTCGACGCCGTTTTCCTCCCAGAGCTTCCGGCCGAGCCCGCGGCGGACCTCGTAGACGAGCGTGTCGTTCATCACGGAGTCCGGGCGGGCGAAGTAGACGTGTTCGAAAAAGCAGTGGGCCGTGTTGTCGCGTTCGACCAGTTGATACGAGTCGAAGCCGCTTCCGTCGGGGTCGAGGACGACGAGTTCGCCCGGTTTCACGTCGCGGACGAGTTCGCCGTCGAGCGTGTCGATGGCGGCCGACTCGGAGGCGAGCACGTAGCCATCGTCGACTTTTCCGATGCAGAGCGGCCGGTTCCCCTCGGGGTCGCGCACGCCGAGGACCGTCTCGTCGTGCATGATGGTGAGCGCGTACGAGCCGTGGATGCGCTCCATGGTCCGCTTGACGGCGCGGACGAGGTCCTCTTCGAGGAGGTTGCGCGCGAGGTCGTGAGCGATGACCTCGGTGTCACCCGTGGAGGTGAAGGCGTGGCCGAAGTTCTCCAGTTCGTCCCGGAGTTCGTCGGCGTTGACGAGGTTGCCGTTGTGCGCGAGACCGAGCGAGCCCGACTTGAACGAGACGGCGAACGGCTGGGCGCACGACTTCGACACGTCTCCGGCGGTGGGGTAGCGGACGTGACCGATGCCGGCCTCGCCCTTCAGGCCGTCGAGGTCGTCGGCGTCGAACGCGTCGCCGACGAGACCCATCTGGACGTGACTGTGCTGTTGGAACCCGTCGTGGGTGACGATGCCTGCGGACTCTTGGCCCCGGTGCTGGAGGGCGTACAGCGAGTAGTACAGGGGCCGTGCGGCGTCTCGACCGCCGAGTGCGACGCCGACGACACCGCACTTCTCGGTCGGTCCGCCGATGTGGTGGTGGGAGTCGTCCCGCCCAGTTACCATGGAAGATGATAGAGAGTCGAGGGGGTAAAAAACCCGTCCTTATGCAGTAACGACGGGTTTCTGAACCTGTTAATATACACGTTAGTGCATATTTTGATAGGTAACGGAAATGCGGGCGACGACGTGGCGAAACGCGATGACGACACCCACGGAGACGCTGGCAGTTGCAGAGGTGACGACGGTGCTCATCGGAGAAACAGGACGAAGACGACCGCGGAGGCGACGACACGCGAGGAAGAACGCACGCAGTCGGCGAGTGCCGAGGACGGTTCGTACTCGGTGCTAGCGGGTGGCACGGTCACGGAGACGAACCGGGAGTCAGGAACGCGGGTTCGTTCTCGCCGCAGACGGCGAGAGAAGACAGAGACGGTCGGAGACCGTCGAGAGTCGTTAGTTGTCGCCGGACTTCGACTGCCAGGCGTAGCTCCGACGCTTCTTCGACTTACCGAAGCCACAAGACGAGCAGACCTTCTTCTTCACGTGGTAGGACTTCTCGCCGCAGCGACGGCACTTGACGTGCGTCGTCTTGTTCTTCTTGCCTTGACTAGGGGTGCCTGCGCCCGTCATACTTGTATCGTCACGACGTTGTCGCCGCGTATAATCGTTGTGTCTTCGACCGCCGTGACTTCCAGTTCGGCCCGGACGGTCTCGTCGACGTCCGTTGCCGGCTCGAGGACAGCGTTCATGTGCTGATCGTACCCGGCGAGAGTGCCGTAGTACGCAGTGCCGTCTTTCAATGTGATCGTGACGACATCTTCGAGCGCGGCTTCGAGAACGTCGAGGGGTCGACCGCTCATATCCCAAGCGCCTCTCGTTTCGGTATTAAATGTGCCGGACCGACCCCGAGAGGAGCGGATTCGGCGGGCCGTTCGGTGCCCTCGTGGGGGTCGGTGTCCGCAGGTGAGAGGCGACACCGCGCGTCCCGACGCCAGAGCGTTTCTCCGACACTGATCGCGTCGGACACACGAGTGCGGCCCAACCCGGTTAGTTTTTAGTACCCGGCCGAGAAGTCATCTGTACCAAGACTCCCGCGGGTAAGTGTCCGAGCGGTTCGGGCACGCGGGACCGACGACCGACGTGCTGCAAGACGCCGGGGCCGATCGGTCCCGAAGCCCGCCCACAGCGGGCCAGCGGACTCGACGGGACGTTTACGTGAGCACCCTCGCCATATCGTGAGTGCGACTGGAACAGCGGCACTCACCCGGTGGCTTTCGATGCTCGGATTCAACTATGGAAATCGAAATTGCGACAATCGGCGGTTACGAAGAGGTCGGTCGACAGATGACGGCCGTTCGCGCGGGCGACGACGTCGTCATCTTCGACATGGGCCTGAACCTCAGTCAGGTCCTCATCCACGACAACGTGGAGACCGAAAAGATGCACAGTCTCGACCTGATCGATATGGGCGCCATCCCGGACGACCGGGTGATGTCCGACCTCGAGGGCGACGTGCAGGCCATCGTGCCGACGCACGGCCACCTCGACCACATCGGGGCGATATCGAAGCTCGCACACCGCTACGACGCGCCCATCGTCGCGGCGCCGTTCACGATCGAGTTGACGAAGCAACAGGTCGAAGACGAGACGAAGTTCAGCGGGAGCTTCGACAACGACTTCGTGAAGATGGAGGCCGGCGAGACGATGTCGATCGGCGACTCCGGCAACGTCGAGATGGAGTTCGTCCACGTGACGCACTCGATCATCGACGCGATCAACCCGGTGCTGCACACTCCCGAGGGCGCGATCGTCTACGGCCTCGACAAGCGGATGGACCACTCGCCGGTCCTCGAAGACCCGATCGATATGGAGCGCTTCCGCGAGATCGGCCGCGAGGGCAACGGCGTCCTCTGTTACATCGAGGACTGCACGAACGCGGGGCGGAAGGGCCGGACGCCCTCGGAGTCCCACGCGCGTAACCACCTCGAAGACACGATCCGATCGATCGAGGACTACGACGGCGGGATCGTCGCCACGACGTTCTCCTCGCACGTCTCTCGGGTCTCTTCGATCGTCGAGTTCGCGAAGGACATCGGCCGGCAACCCGTTCTGCTCGGCCGCTCGATGGAGAAGTACTCCGGCACCGCAGAGCGACTCGGATTCGTCGACTTCCCCGACGACGTCGGGATGTACGGCCACCGCAAGTCCGTCGACCGGACGTTCAAGCGGATTATGAAGGAAGGAAAGGAGAACTTCCTCCCCGTCGTCACGGGTCACCAGGGCGAGCCGCGCGCGATGCTCACCCGGATGGGCCGCGGCGAGACGCCCTACGAGATCGAGGACGGCGACAAGGTCATCTTCTCGGCGCGGGTCATCCCCGAGCCGACCAACGAGGGACAGCGCTACCAGTCCGAGCGTCTCCTGAAG
>ENA-ORCS01001247-ORCS01001247.1-marine-metagenome-genome-assembly--contig:-NODE-1247-length-11689-cov-4.131244_pt1 | contig 11689 bp, 14 predicted proteins | sample MGYA00237781_ERZ508513 | MGnify/ENA primary metagenome ERZ508513 (study PRJEB26184, sample SAMN06268793) | marine metagenome | isolation source: Eden Landing Ponds, San Francisco, CA, USA | place...
ATCTCTTTCTCTCGTCCCGTCATTGCCCTACCAACACAGAGTACACCTAAATCTTCTGTGAACCACTACCGCGTCGAGGCTCTCGACCATCGATTCGAGCAGTACAGATTCGATGTTCTGCTCGGTAACGAACTCGGCAAGCGTGGCAAGCGGTACCGTTTTGTTCTCGTCGATGCTAATCGTGAATCGCACGTTAATTGTGGCGTGCATGGGTTGCCTCGTGGCTTGGACACCAGAGGCAACCCCTCCCTCAGAGGAGTCAGTTGTTACTGAACTCTAGAGGGCTTTGCGACACGACCAACATCTTGGTCGCGTTTCACATCTCTCTAGAATTATGTTCCCAGAGTGGGACGTCTCGGATGATTACAAAGGAGACATCCCATGCACGCCACAACAGACGTGCGACCAGAGGTAACGTTCCAAAAAGACAAAAGCATCACGGTGGGTGCATTCGCGAAGGCTTGTTTCGGGGAGGGACTCGGTCGTCGCTCCTTCGAGCGGCTTATCGAAGCCATTGATACGCAAGTAGTCAGAAAGCGCTGCGGGAAGAAGTACGCCCGAGGCAACGGAACGAAGCGCTATCAACGAGCTGGGACAGCAGAGAAACAGATTGTGACCGTCCTCGGTTCCTCCACACTGACACTCTCGTACATCGAAGATACCGACGCTGATCCGGACGAACAAACGTACGTTCGACCGATCGAAGATACCCTCGAGTTTAACGGAACGAAACGGTATCAGCACTGTATCTCGACGGACGCCGCCACGATTGCACTCGATGCCACCTACCGCACCGCAACCGCAATAGGAAACCGCTTTACATCGATGCCGTCACCGGCCACAATCAACCGCCGGGTGATCGAGTTTGGACCGACAGTCACCCAGCACCTTTCAGCAGCAATCGACGGCAGCAACGTCCAGTCGGTGTTAGCAGACTCAACGAAGGTATACAGCGAAGAAGATGCGGCCTTTCACGACGTTAATCTCACCATCTCTCGGGATGGTGTCGGTGACGGCCACGAGACGACAGTCCTAGACGTGAACGTGAATACAACCTGGGAAACAACCGCCACAACGCTTGCCGACCAGGATAGTATCGCATCCGAGGCAGCGTTGGTGAGTGATGGTGACGATTCGTTAGTTGAGGCATTTCGAGAGGTGCTCCAATTCCACCAATACGACCTGGTTCATTTGCCACGTGCGCTCGGCTACACCTTGTGGGACGATGAGCAACTACCGCTCGATGAACGGCAAGCGTACTCCGCAGAAGTTCTTGGAGACGTGCTGTACCTGAAGAACTCGGTCGAACTGCACGCCCCAGCCGAGGAATGGGACGCCATCCGCCACCGTATCCAGGTAATCACTGACCGCCTGGAGCGGACGATTCATCACCTCAGATTGGATGGGTGTGACCGCTCTGCATCCTTCCTCCGGAAGTGGCTGTCATCTCTCCTGCGGTTTGCGGAGGCTGCGCTGGATGGACGGCAGATTCCATGGACCTCGAATGCGGTTGAACGGGCCATGGGAAGTGTCTCCAAGCGGTGTAAGAACAAGTGGATGCGGTGGACTGAGGCAGGGCTAGACGCCATGATCACACTGCGACAAGTGAGAAACACCCATCCCGACTTGTTCGAAGCGATCGTCGCTGAGGAGATCGGCCTGCCCACCACAACAGCCATTACACTCGAGGTGAAATCTGGAGACACCCGAGACGAATTCTAGAGAGGTTTGAAACACGACCAGTTCTTTGTAGGTTCTGCAACCGTGGGAAAGGCAATAAGAAAGAGGTAGATATAGTCGACCAAATTGAGTTCGCGACCACCCCTATCAATGAAATCAAACAGGCACACCGACGTAGGATGTTCTTTGCTGTTACTGCTGACGAGGAGGTGTGTGCTCGATGTGGTGACACTAGAAAAGAATTGACGGTGAGAAAGAAAAACACTAGTGGATGTTACTTGGTCTCGAATTTGGAAGCTGTTTGTGTCGAGTGTGCATATAATTAAGCGGGCTAGATTTTATCCACGATTTCCGCTGCGACTTACTCAGTGAGGTACGTATAGATGGGGATTTGATCCAGTGAGTGGTCTGCCTCTCTAAACACGACTGCTTTTGTATACGATTCTCCAAGCGGCGGCTCCCATCATTGGCTCCTCGATATCGCCTTGGTCCATTACCAGTTTGAGACGATCCACCCCTTCGGCGATAGGAACGGGCGTTTAGGGCGTGTGCTCGTCACGCTACAGTTCTACGACGAGGGGTATCTCGACCGCCCAAAACTCTACCAGAGTAGTACTTCAATCGGAACAGGGAGACCTACGTCGAGCAGACGCGAGCGGTGAGCAGGGACGGCGCGTGGGAGGCCGTGGCTCCAGGTCTTCCTCACGGGACTGGCCCAGCAGCCTCGAGAGTCCTACGAGCGGACCCTCGAACTTCACGACCTCTAGGAGCGCTACGAGGAAACCTACGGCGACAGCAAGCGAACCGACGCACGGCTGGCGATGAAACTCTTTGAGCAACCGTACCTGACCGCGAATAACGTTAAGGAGATACTGGATGGCTCCGGACCGACGGCCTATCACGCGATTCACCCCCTCGAAGAGGACGGCGTCCTTGAGGAAGTCTCCTACAAGGAGAGCCACCGAGAGTACCGTACAAGCGAGATTCTCAGGATTCTGGAGCGACCGCCGAGTACGTGCGGTTGAGCGTCTCGTGATTCAGCCGACAGCCCAGTCTCAAAAAGACCCTGAAGAATAACGGGGTCTCAGGCGGTGGTGTCTGTATCGAGGGCAAGAGAGTGGCCAGGGTGTCCTTCGGAAAAGAAGTTGACCGATTGCTACTGAGAACCACGAATCCGCTGTCGAGCTCGAGAATCCAATACCTGCTGTGCATAGAGTGAATCCTCCCGGTCGTTTTCCGCGACCCATTCAAACGCTTGACGGGAAATTTGTTTCATCAGCATCCGTATTCGGATAAGCGACAGAACCGCGTGATAGCGGTCTAATCGTCGAGACTATCACGCCAGGATGAGATGGGGAGGGTGATGTGCTATGAAGCTCTCCCCAAACGCAGTTCGAACGCTATTGACTTCGGTGTTCCCATCAGACTTCATCGACGACCGCGCACGCGAGTGCGGGGTCGTCGAACGGGATCGTGACATCGACATCAGGATGCTCGTTTGGACGCTTGCTGTCGGTTTCGCCGTCGGCGGCAAAACCCGATCCATCGCCGACTACCGCCGCGCATACAACGCCGCTACGAACCAATCCATCGCCCCGTCCAGCTTCTACGACCGTTTCACCGACAACCTCCACAGCCTCCTCTCTGAACTTCTTGAACGTGCCCTCGACGAGGTTGCTGTCCCACACCACGTTTCCCCGGCGTTCGACCGGTTCAGAGACGTGATCGCCGCTGACGCTACGATCTTCCGTCTGCAGCAACACCTCTCTGAGTTCGAGGCTTCCCATGACGACGCCTCCGGCGTCATGCTGTACCTCGTTCACAACGTCACCGAACAGTCGGTGATCTCCGACGAGATCACCGACGAAACTACCCACGAGAGTACCCTCTTCGAGACCGGCTCCTGGCTACGTGGCCGCCTCTTCCTGCTTGATCTCGGCTTCTTCAAGTACCGTCGTTTCGCGCTGATCGACGAGAACGACGGCTTCTTCGTGAGCCGACTCAAAGAGAGTGCGAACCCGCTCATTACGGCCGCTCCACGCACGCTGCGAGGCAATTCTATTGACATCGAAGGCTCGCAGGTCTTCGACGTCGTCGGAGACCTGCACCGCCAGTACATCGACGTTGATGTCGTCGTCGAGTTCGACCGCCGCGAATACGACAACCAGCAATCGACGGACACCAAGCAGTTTCGCGTCGTCGGTGTCCTCAACCCGGACACCGACGACCACCATTTGTACATGACGAATCTACCGAGGGAGGAGTTCTCTGCGTCACAAATCGCAACGCTGTATCGGGCGAGATGGGAAGTCGAACTGTTGTTCCGTGAGTTGAAATCGCGGTACGCGCTGGAGGAGTTCGACACGTCGAAGGAACACATCGTGAAGATTCAGATCACGGCGGCCCTGCTGACGCTGGTGGTCAGCAGGGCCATTCTTCGGGTGTTGGTTGATCACGCTGAAGAACGCAGCGAGGATGTCTCGTTCCCGACGGAACGCTGGGCGACGACCTTCCGTTCGTACGCCCAGCTGATCCTGATGGAATTGGCCGAGCTCTACGGATTTCCGCCCCCGAACATTCCTGAACTCCTGTATCAGGAAGCTAAACAACCATCGCCCGGCCGAAATACGCTGTTAGAGGAGGTGTGTGATGATCTTACCGCTTCGGCAGCCTAAACCGAATACGAATGGTTGTCTGACACTGTCGGTACTATGTTACTATTTGCTGTTAGTTCTGTTCCTCTGGTTCTGGGCCGCTAAGCGTCATGAGCTCACCGTCCTCAGCACATGCAGGGCATAACGGTGGGTTCGACGGATCGCCACCCCAGTCAACTGTGTCCCACGCCCATGTTTCTGTACACCGGAGACAAGACCAATCGTACGCTCCGTAGTGCTCCACAAGATCCGGGTACGTCTGCGCGAGTACCGGTGTGAGTTTCGCTCCTGCATCTGAGTTTGCGTCCAAATACTCCACGACGTTTTTCCTGTCGTACTCCTCAAACAGGGGGAGGAATCCGTCAGTCCCGGTGTCGCTGTATGGCGTGTCGGTCTGTCCGCACCGGTGCCTGAACGAACAGTACGAGCACTCCCAGTCACGTTCCGGGTCTGACGGCGGTAACTCCTCGTTCTCCTCGTACTCTGTTTGGGTCTCCATCCACGTCACGATCGTCTCCCAGAATCCCGAGTCGAACGTAACCGGGAACACTTTGAGATCCAGCGTTTTCCGTGACCCGTAGATGAGCAGCCCGTTAGTTATGGAGAAATCATCATGTTCGTCGTTGAGCGCGTACAGGTACGCGTGGAGCTGCGCCTTGTGATGCTGCTTCGGTTCCGATAAGTGATCGAGTGACGTCGTCGTCTTAATCTCGGTGAGAAATACTGGCTCGCATCTTCCGTAACAATTGCTGGGTCAGTCGAACCACAAAGCTGCACGTCACTTTCGTCAACCTCGATCGTCGTATCGATCCACAGCGAATTCTGGACGTACAATTCATCTGGGGCGATGTCTTGGAGGAACGGGACGATGATCTCTTCCTCAAATTCTGAGCCGATCCAGAACAGCCCCTCAGGTGGCGTGTCTTCCCGCGGGGCATTCTGCCGGGCGTAGATTGCTTTGCGATGGCATTGGAGCAACTTGCTCGGTGTATGGCGTTCCGGATCTTTGGGTGGTGAGGGACCGTTGAAGTACGCTTTCCCGTTTAAGATGTTAGTCTCAATCTGCTGTTCTGCGTACCATTCATTGAATTCGCTGTTTGAGATGCGATCCACCACGCGTTCCATTCCGGGCACGGTCGAATTTGGAGTGGGTTCCGATTGATTGGTGGTATTGGTATCGTCGTCGGGATGGTCGCTCATTCCACTTGAGGTGATGAGAGCGAGGGTAATAGGGAAGCGCGTGTCGTTTCCGAATCAACTGGTGAGATGGGTGTAGAGTGCGGGCTCTCACTGCTGTACGCGGTAGATTCGTCCTTTCGTGTTTCCGTCAGCAGTGATGAGGTTGTAGTGCTCTAATTTGGAAAGGTAGTTCCGAACCATCCGTTTTGTTTTGGGGTCGTCTGTCCGGTCTGCGTAGGTGTTGTAGAGTCGCTGCGGCTGGATCTCCTCGTGTTCGCTGATGATGTCGTACAAGACTTGTTGGTGGGCTGTGAGCCGGTCAACGGTTTGTTGTCGGATTTCCGATTTCGCTTCCGGAATGGCCTTCCGAATACTGTCCGAGGTAATCGTGTCTGTTTGACTATCTTGAGCGGTACGTGCTGCGCGGCGGAGGATTCCGATGGCGACACGGGCGTCGCCACCAGCGTTTGCGGCAATGAATTCGGTCTCGCTCGCGCCGATTGCGTCGTCTCTGAGCCCCCAGTGGACACGGTCTTGGAAGATGGAAAGGAGTTCCGATTCGTGGTATGAGCGGAAGTGGATGCGTTCACAATCGGTGAGGCGACTGCGGAGCCGGTCATCAACCGCTGTGAAGAGTCCCTCTTCGTTATTGGCGATAAGGATCATCGTGAGGTTCGGGATGCGGTACAGGTCGTACAGGAGGGATTTGTCTGCGAGTTGGTCTACTTCATCGAGAATGGCGACGTACGGCGTGTCGCCAGTATTGCGGAGTCGTTCGAGGAGGACGTCTTTCGGGGTGGATTGTCGGTGGATGTCTACGGTTTGGCTGATGCCGTCTAAGAGCCGGTACAGGGTTTTGAATCGGGAGTGGTCTTCCCAGCAGTTGACGTACTGGTAGTTGAGGTCCACGACGGCTTCACGGAGTTGTTCAACCAGGTATTGGGCGATACAAGTTTTCCCGGCACCGGAGGGGCCGTGGAGGAGTGCTGGATCAGCTCGGTGACCGTCAGTGATCGGGTCAAGAACGCTGGAGAGGTAGTTGACTTCGGCGTCTCGATGTTGTACTTCTCTGGGGATGAATTCTGGTTGGAGAACGCGCGCGTCGGTTATCATGGTTGCGTCGACACGTCCCTGTGGGGTAATAATTGGAAGGGTGCTATTTCCGAATTTCCAGAACAGAGCATGGTGGTCAACGGGGGAAGGAGATCTCGTTCAAATGTTTCCGTGGATTCAAGGTGTTGTGCATTAGATACAGGGTATGAAGGGTAGAACACGGTACTCAGGTCGAATACGGGGCGATTGACACTGAGTGTGAAGTATTATATGCCTCCGTAACAGACCTAGACTTACGATGGCTTACCCACAACCCGTTCCGTCCCTCACCGAGGACGAGTTCGACCATCTCCGTAGCGAGATGGACGAATTCGAAGCTCCGGAGGAGATGGAAGATGACCTCGCCCGGCACCGCGAGGCACTTCAAGAAAACGCTTAATTACCTTTTTATCTGTCTGTTGCTTCCTCATTCCTAGTGACATCCAACTTCGAGAAAATTCACCCACGGGTAGACATCCGCCCGTACGAACTGGGTGAACCCCTCCCGGAATTTGACTGTGGAAAGGACTGGTTTAACGACTTTATCAACACGGATGAGGTCGAGAACTATCAGCGAGCGCGACTCGGGAAAACAAGATTAGTGTACTTCGACGGGGAGTTCGCCGCGTTCTTCTGCGTATCACCGAACTCGTTACGAGACGACGACTACAACGAAGAGGAAGCTGACGGCGCAAGCGAACTGTATGAAGGCCTTTTCGATATGCCCGCTAGGCTTCTCGGGCATCTCGCTGTTGATGAGCAGTTCAAAGACGAAGGACTCGGAGAGTACCTCGTGAAACATGTTCTCGCAGACACACTGGAGTCAGATACTCCATTCAGGCTGGTTATTCTTCACTCCCAAGATGACGTTGTTGGGTTCTACGAAAAATACGGATTCGCCAAGGCATTCCCCAACGGTGGCGGGAACCAGCACACTACGCTCATGTTCTACGATCTCGGCCGCCTGACCGACTAATCACTGCCCCTACACGAGTACTGGCCTGTCAAAACGCCTCGCTGATCACTCGTTCACGATACGCTCGGTTCTGCGCGGCTTTGTAGAAGACCGGCTCGTGGTATTTCTTATAGGGTGACGCAGTCGCTCGTTCCATCTCCTCCTTGACTGCCTGAACCCATAATTCTCTGAAAGTGTCGTCTACAGGCTGTTGGGGAAGCCCATCGAACCCAACGAACCACGGTGTCTCTGATTCTTCTTCACTATAGATTGGATCGAATCGGCCAGAGTAGTCTGCGTTCTCAACATACGCTTCCGCTTCGGGAGCGTCAGATGGCAGGATGAATTCGATTCTCGATTGCTTATCTCGAAATGCAACTAACGCGTACCGATTGTTAACCGTTATCGGAAGTGTCCCTGCCTGCGGAAGCGACATGAGTAACCGAGGGTCATCATTGGAGAGTCCAACCTCAGACAGGAGTTCGTTGGCTAACTTGAGATACGAATATGCCCATTCCGGGCTGGGTGCTTCAGCAACTCGCTGCACAAGATCTGCGTGGCTATCCTCCTGTTCGACATCAACCATGTCTTCCGTGGTAGACTGAGTGTTTAGAGAGGCTGTTCCTGGTGATTCGTCTGAAGGAAATGAGACGTTCGACTGAGTGTGAGCTGGGCTGGGCGTGTCATCCGCGGTTTCGATATACGATTTAACTCGGTCGATTTCAGGCGGATCGTATACTGTCCAGACGGTTTCAAACCAGTCCGTGAGTTCATCGATCGTCTCTTGCTCATCGAGCAGGACGGACATTTCTGTTCGCCCAGTGAGTCCTTTCGTGGTGAAGTTCGCTGACCCGATTAACGCTTGGTCGTTACCGAGGACAACTTTCGCGTGAAGGTTATTGACGTGTCGAACCTGGTCACGATGGTCAATGAGAAAGCTCTGAATCGCTTCCCGGTTCGACCTCCCGTGAATACTCAGCCACTCTCCGATGTCAGTCAGAAGGAACCAGTTGTTTGATTGGTCGGTAATGTCTTCGAGATAGTCCGGTGCGATGTACGGACACGCGATTAGAGCTTCCTCACTGTCAGTGATTTCGCGGATGGCAGTATCGAAAGGCGACTGGCCGGTTCGGTCTGATGGGTCGTGGTAGATCAGTTCTGTCATAGCAGATGAATTGTCAGAGTCATACTAAACACTGTGTCCAGATATAACACTAGATTAGAGAAGTAACCGTGATGGTCTTGTATTAGAGTCCCAGTACAATAGTTCAATTTCCCGGGCGGAGTCAGAGTTGGGTGAGCATGCCCACACCTCTCGGTCTGAGAATGATTTGACGTAGTTACTTGGTGCCCCTATCGGTCGGTAAAGAAGTCGTGAACGTTTCGTGTCGTTCGCAACTCAACCAGGAAGATTCTATATATCGATATACGATTTATTATATGGGGGCGGCGAACAGCCAGAGGCTGAAAGCCGCGTTTAAAGACTACCCGCGCGAATGGGCAGATATGGCGTTTCCAGTCGGCGCGGTGGCGTCGCCGCGCCGGATGTACGGGATCGGCGTGTCGATACTCGGAATCGGGAACTTGAGCTATGGCGTTGGACAGTACGTCGGTGGTTCCCAACTCCCGATTGTGTCGCTGCTGCAATTGGTGATGGGAACGACACTGGTAGTGATCGGCGGACTCGTGCTCTCGGAATCGGATCGGCTTTCGACGCCGGACCTGTCCGATCGGGTCTTGCTGGCAATCGGGGCCGTCGGCGGACTGGTCGGCGCATATATGGCAGTCGCAGGTGCCGTAGTGCTCGGTTGACACCGGGCGGTTTTTGACGTGGTGTGACCTATCGAAACGTATGCAGACGCTTACGCTGGGGCCGAGCGGTACCTATTCCCACCGGGCGGCACAGTCGGTCTCCGAGGACATCGCGTTCACGGAGTCAGTGACCGAGATCGTTCAGGCGGTCGCCAACGGGGAGTTCGATCGCGGCGTCATCCCGATCGAGAACAGCATCGAGGGAAGCGTCACCGAGAGCCTCGACTCGCTGGCGGAGTACGATATTGCGGTCGTCAAGGAGATTATTACACCGATCCGCCACGCATTGCTCGCCCACGAGGAGACGTTTGACACTGTCGCGAGCCATGCCCAGGCGCTGGCTCAGTGTCGTGGCTATCTCGAAGAGCACTACTCGGAGGTCGAACTGGAAGCAGTCGCGTCGACGGCACGCGGTGTCGAACGCGCGCGGGACGACGACTCGGTGGCTGCAATCGCACATCCGGATAACGCGGACGATCTAAAGACTCTCGCAACGGATATTCAGGACCAGACCTCTAACGCGACGCGGTTCTTGGCTATCGCTGGAGCCGACGAGCGGTCGCCGGCCGGCGGGAAGACCTCGATCGTCATCTACCCGAACTCCGATTACCCCGGGCTCTTGCTAGAGCTGTTGCAGCCGTTTGCCGAGCGCGATATCAACCTCTCGCGGCTGGAATCGCGACCGAGCGGGGAGCGACTGGGCGATTACGTCTTTCACGTCGATTTCCAGGCCGGCCTCTACGAAGATCGCACGCAGGCTGCTCTCGAAGAAATCGAATCCCTGGCTGAGAACGGCTGGGTCCGACGGCTCGGCTCGTACGATACCGAACACGTCGTCTCGAAATAGTGCTGATTCTGACCTATCGACAACAACATTAAGTTTCGAGAGAGTGTACTAGCTGGTAGTTATGCCGTCCAGATCCGATCCCTTCGACGACATCGAGCGGATGTTCGACCGTCTGAGCAAGCAGTTCGCGGACATCGATCCCGTCGAGTTCGGCAGCGGGCTGACCGGACCGGCGATCGACCTCCGTGACGAGGGCGACCAACTGGTCGTCGTCGTGGACCTCCCGGGGTACGACGCCGAGGACATCGATGTAACGCTCCCGGACGAGCGGACAGTCCACATCGCCGCCGAACGCGAACGAGAAGTAGAACACGAGGAAGGAATCTACGTCCGCAGTGAGCGATCCCACGAGTCGGTCGAGCGGTCGGTGCGCCTCCCCGACCCAGCCACTGAAGACGGGACCAGCGCTGCCTACGAGAATGGCGTCCTGACAGTCACACTACAGAAACAACACCCCGACGACGAGGGGCGGTCGATCCCGGTCGAGTAACAGCCCCAGTTGCCCAGGGCTGTACACCCACTGGCAGCGACTGTCACCCGCACTAGATTCAAGTGTATGAAAAATAATGGTATAGTTGGGTATGGCCGGTCCAGGGCAAGTAGACGAGTGCCCCGACCGCAGCCGTGAGTGGTATCGACGGGTCGTCGAACGGGCCAGCACGATAACTGCCGTTCTCGATCGCGACGGGTCGATCACGTACGCCAGTCAGGCCGTCGAACGCCGACTCGGGTATGCGCCCGAGGCGTTAATCGGGACTGACAGCTTCGAGTACGTCCACCCAGACGACCAGGAGTCCATCAAATCGGCTCTTGACACGCTCGTGGCTGCACCGGAGCAGACACAGACAGTCACGTTCCGGCTCCGGAAAGCCGAGGGTTCGTGGCGTCGGATCGAGGCGACACTGGAAGACCGACTCGACGACGACGTGATCGGCGGGATCTTGCCACACGGCCGGGACATAGCCGAAGAGAGGGGACGCGAATCCGGGCGCATCGCGGACAGAGAGCGGCTGGAGATGGCTCTGGAGGGCGCGAACATCGGCGTCTGGGACTGGGATATGCAGACCGATGAAGTCGAGTACAACGCACACTGGGCGGAAATGCTGGGTCACTCGCTTGCGGATATCGATCCCCATCTGGATGCGTGGGAAACACGCGTCCACCCCGACGACAAAGAGGCTGTGCAATCGGCCTTGGACGCCCACCTCGCAGGTGAGAGCGACTATTACGATACTGAACATCGCATGGAGACGGCAGATGGCAATTGGAAGTGGATTCGCGACATCGGAAAAGTGGTCGAACGAACGCCAGACGGAAAGCCGTCTCGGGCTGTCGGGATCCACATCGATATCTCCGAACAGAAAGAACGCGAACGGGAATTACGACGGCAAAACGAGCGCCTCAATCGGTTCATCAATGTGATCAGCCATGATCTTCGGAACCCGTTGCAGGTCGCATCAGGACGTATCG
>ENA-ORCS01001250-ORCS01001250.1-marine-metagenome-genome-assembly--contig:-NODE-1250-length-11669-cov-3.687371_pt1 | contig 11669 bp, 11 predicted proteins | sample MGYA00237781_ERZ508513 | MGnify/ENA primary metagenome ERZ508513 (study PRJEB26184, sample SAMN06268793) | marine metagenome | isolation source: Eden Landing Ponds, San Francisco, CA, USA | place...
GCCCTCGTAGTCTTTGGGCATGTTGTCCTCGATCCAGTTGATGAGGTCGTCCGGCGTCTCGTCGACGTCGTAGGACGCTTCCAGGGCCTCCTGGGCGCCTGCCTCCTTGATCACGGTGTCGAGATAGTCGAAGACACCTTTCGTCCGGTCGCGCTCGCCGGTCACGACGTCGTCGGCCGCGATGGCATCCCGCCCCTCCGCCAGCGCCTGGAGGTCTTTCACTGCACCCCGAAGGTCCCCCGAGTTCATCTCGGCGATCCGCTCCAGGGCGTCGCTCTCGAACTCGATCCCTTCCTGGCGACAGAGGTCCCGGAGGACGGGGACGATAGAGCGCTTGCCGACGTCCCGGAACTCGATGTCCTCGCAGGCGTTACGGAGACCGTTGGACATGTCGTAGAACTCGTTTGCGATCAGCACCATCGGCTGACTGGCCTCCTTGACGAGCGAGGTGATGGCACGGGTCCCCCCGCGGTCGACGTTGCCGTGGAGGTTGTCGGCCTCGTCCAGGATGACGAGTCGGCGGCCGCTCCCGCCGGCCGTCAGGGTCCCCGATTTCGCCGCCTCACCGGCGACGCGCTCGATGACGTCTTTGGTGCGCGAGTCGGAAGCGTTGAGTTCGATCGTCGGCCAGCCCATGTCGCTGGCGAGCGCGTGGGCCGACGACGTCTTGCCCACCCCGGGCGACCCGTGGAGGATGACCGCTTTCCGGTGGTCGTCCCACGTCTCGGCCCACTCCCTGAAGGCGTCCCGGGCCTTGTCGTTGCCCCGGATCTCCGCGAGCGAGGACGGCCGATATTTCTCCGTCCAGTCCATTGGTGAATGGCAGGCGTCGGCCGCGTTTAGTGGTTGCGGAGCGCCAGTCCTCGCAGCCCGACTGCAGGCCAATTTCGAAGTGGCCGGGTCGCAGACTCGTTCCTCCCAGAAGACACTTCCCCGGCGGGGGCGAGGTGCCGGACATGTCGACACGCTCGGAGTCAGACGCGGCTGTGACGCTCGCTCGTGGTGGCCTCGTCGGCCTCGCCGCGTGGCTACTGGGCTATCTCGTCACGTTCCTGTTACACGCCGGGAACGTTCGCGAGGCGTTCGCGACGAACGTCGTGGAGTTCCTGGCGGGCGACCCGGTGACGTGGAAACTCGTCGGGTGGCTCTACTTCAACGCACACTTCGTCGCCACGTCGATTCCGGGGCTGTTCGGCGACTCGACGACGAACTTCCTCTCGGGCGCCGAGGATCTCACGCTGCTGGTCCTCTACGTCCTCCCGCCGCTGGTGTTGCTGGCGGCGGGTGCCGCCGTCGCACGCGGTTCGAGCGACCCGACTGAGGGCGCGAAAGCCGGCGGGGCGGTCGCGCTCGGCTACCTCGTCGCCTCGGTCGTCGGCGCGTTCGTCGTCCGTATCTCGGTCGCGGACGCCGTCGCCGGGCCGTCGCTCGTCACCGCGATACTGCTCGCGGGGGTCGTCTACCCGCTGGTCTTCGGCGCGCTCGGTGGCACAATCCCCGCGGTCTTCACTGACCGCCGGTGAGGTGAGACACCGGACCAGACCCACTCGCCCGCCGTCTCCGGTACGCTTTTGTCGCCACTGGCAGATCGGAGTGTCAATGGAGGGCGGACAGCGTCGCGACCTCGCCGAGAAGATCGCCGGGGAGATCACGCTCAGCGACGACCCGGGGGGGACGCTCAGGAAGTGGCGCACGGACTTCGAGATCGCCCAGACCGAACTGGCCGACGAACTCTCGGTATCGCCGTCGGTCGTCTCCGACTACGAAAGCGGCCGCCGGGAGAGCCCGGGTATCGGCGTCGTCAAACGCTCCGTCGAGGCGCTGCTTTCCATCGACGACCGCCGCGGTGGTAGTCACATCCGCCAGCACGCCCGCGTCCTCTCGGCAGGATTCGACGCCGACATCGTCGCCGACCTCCGGGAGTACCAGACCGCCGTCTCGCTCGCGAGTTTCTACGACGCCATCGGCGCCGTCGAAGTCGCCGAGGGCACCGCCGAGACCGTCGCCGGCCACACCGTCATCGACAGCATCCAGGCCATCTCGCGGCTCTCCTCCGAGGAGTTCTACCGCCTGTACGGCCAGTCGACCAACCGGGCCCTGGTGTTCACCAACGTCACCAGCGGCGAGGGCCCGCTCGTGGCCCTGCGGGTCGTCAACCCGACGCCGACGGCGGTCGTCCTCCACGGCCTCGACGAGGAGAGTCTCTGGGACCACGCCGACGACCTCGCCCGCGTCGACGGCTACTCGCTGGCGGTCTGTCCCACCGACATAGACGAGATGCTCGACGACCTGCGTGAGTTCCCCTGAATCGGTGTTTCTCGACCGAACAGACCGCGTCACGCCTGGACCGAACAGATCCCGTTACGCTCTGGCACACCGGGAGAACGCTGATAGGCGACGCGCCAGACTCGATCGGTATGCCCAGTCCCGTATTCCTCGAGGGCGAGACAGTGACGCTCCACCCGGTCGAGGAGGACGACACGGAGTTCCTCCAGCGCCTCGTGAACGACCCGCGGGTACGACGCGGGATCGGGACGACGGACCCGACCTCCCTCGCCGAGGAGCGCGAGTACGTCGAGTCGGTCGGTGAGGGCGACGGCACGCAATTTCTCGTGCGGGCAGCCGGCGACCGCGTGGGGACGATCGGACTCCACGACGTGACCGCCACGCACGGGAACGGCGAAGTGGGCTATTTCTTCGCGCCCGAGGCCTGGGGAAACGGCTACGCCACCGACGCCACCCGGACCGTGGTCGAGTACGCCTTCACCGAACGGCGCCTGCACAAGGTGTACGCCCGGACGTTCGCGTTCAACGACGCGTCCGCCCGGGTGCTGGAGAAGGTCGGTTTCGAACGTGAGGGCACCCATCGCGACCAGGTCTTCGTCGGCGGCGAACACGTCGACGTCTATCGCTTCGGCATACTCGCCGAGGAGTGGACCACGGAGTGACCGGGCGGTGACTACAGTCCGAGTTCGCGGCCGAGCACGAGTCGCTGGATCTCGCTGGTGCCCTCGCCGATCTCCATGAGTTTCGCGTCCCGGAAGAAACGCTGTGGCGCGAAGTCCGTGGTGTAGCCGTACCCGCCCAGCACCTGGACGGCGTCCTCGGCCACCTCGCGGGAGATCTCGCTCGCATCGAGTTTGGCCATCGAGGACAGGCGCGTCAGGTCGTCGCCACCGCGGTCGTACTCGGCGGCGGCCTTGTGGGTCAGTAGTCGCGCCCGCTCGATCTTTCGGTCCATCTCGACGAGCATGTCCCTGACGGCGTCGAACTCGCCGATCGGCTGGCCGAACTGCTCGCGCTCTGTGGCGTACGAGAGCGCCGCCTCGAAAGCGCCCTGTGCGAGTCCCACCGACAGGGCGGCGATAGAGATGCGCCCGCCGTCGAGGGTCTTCTTGGTCTGGTCCCACCCGTCGCCTTCGGCACCCAGCAGGCGGTCCTCGGGGATCCGGAGGTCAGTCAGCTGTATCTCACAGGTGGGGGAGGCGTTCAGCCCCATCTTGTCCCAGACCGTCGAAACCTCGAAACCGTCGTCCGCGGGGTCGACGACGAACGTCGAGATGCCGTCGTAGCCCGCGCCGGGTTCGGTGACTGCCTTCACGAGGACGGAGCCAGCGACGTTCGCGTTCGTGATGAACTGTTTCGTCCCGTTCAGTACCCACTCCTCGCCCTCTCTGACGGCGGTCGTGTCCATGTCCGAGGCGTCCGAGCCCGACCCGGGTTCGGTCAACGCCCACGCACCGAGGTGCTCGCCCGTCGCGAGCGGCCGGAGCCACCGCTCTTTCTGGGCGTCGGTACCGAACAGCTCGATGGGTTTCGATCCCAGCGAGACGTGGGCGGCATACGAGAGACCGATCGAACCCGAGACACGCCCCAGTTCCTCCGTGACGAGGGCGTACATCAACTGGTCGCCGCCGAGGCCGCCGTAGTCCTCGTCGACAGGGACACCCATCACGTCCAGATCGGCGAGCTGGTCGAAGATTTCGGCGGGAAAGCGGTGTTCGTCTTCGATCTCCTGGGCGAGTGGCGCGACCTCCTCGTCGCAAAACTCCCGGACCGAGTCCCGTATCATCCGGTGTTCGTCGGGGAGGGTGAAGTCCATGCGCAATTCTTGCCGCCAGTCGGAATAAAGACTGGGGCGGCTGGGGGCACCGGCCCGAACACCGGAGCGCACCACACGGGGAAAACCAGTCAACGAGACCACAAGACACTTCCAGGGAGGAGACGACACCCTCGCGCATGCCCTCCCAGTCGAGACGAGCGTATCTCCGGGCACTCGCCCTCGCCGGCGCGAGCGCGCTGGCGGGGTGCCCCGGGAACGGAGCCACCGATAGCGACACGCGCGCGAGCGATGGCGCGGGGACCGTGAGCGGGACGGTACCCACCGAAGGGCCGACAGCGGCCGAGACACCGACGTCGACGGCGACGCCATCCGAGACGTCGACCCCCACCGAGACGTCGACGGAAACGCGGACGCCGACGGCGACGCCCGAACGACGGGTCGGTGGTATCGTCGACTCACGCCCCGAGGCAGTCTGGCCGCTCCCGGAGCGGAGCGTGGCCAACGACGCCTACGACGCGGACGGGACGACCGTCGCCGAGTCGCCCTCGGTCGCCTGGCGCGCGACGGCGAAACGCCCCGAGGGAACGGACGACGTGTACGACCCCGATTTCTCGGGGGCCGTCGTGGCGGACGGTCGCGTGTTCGCGACGAACGCGCTGCTGTACGGTCCAGAGGTGCCGCGCCCGGACCGACAACTCGTGCGGGCGTTCGATACGGCCTCGGGCGAGGAACGCTGGACCCACACGGTCGTCGACGAGGCCGACGGCGTCTCGGTACCGACGGAACCGGTCGTCGGGGACGGCGTCGTCTACGTCGCGACTGGTGAGACGGTACACGTGCTCGATCCCGCGACCGGCGACGTCGTCCGGACCCGGTCGTTCCCGGGCGATATCGAGACGGTCACGCCGGCCGGTGACCGGACGTTCGTCGTCGTCGACGATGCGGTCTACGCGCTCGATGCGGACGGCGACACCGAGTGGTCCACCGAAATCGAGGAACACGTCGGCGCGCGACCGGCACTCGGGACCGACCGACTCTACGTGGGCGCGGCGAACAAGCAACTCTACGCGCTCGACCCTGAGACCGGCGAGGTCGCCTGGAATCGAACGGTCGAACACGCCGGCGAGATCGGCTACGCGATCTACGACGTCGTAGCGCTCGCAAACGGCGTCGTCGTCCGCCGGGCCAACGATACCCTCTACGCGTTCGACGACGCTGGCGAGCGAGTCTGGTACGCCGACAGGGGGTATCACAGCGTCGCGACCGACGGCACTCGACTCTACTGTGGCCGCGGGGCGGGCGACGTCCACGCCCTCGACGTCACCACCGGCGAAGTGCGCTGGGAACGAGACTACGAAGGCGGCGACGACGTCGGGCGTCCGGTCGTCACCGGCGACCGGGTGTACGTGACCGACGAGGAGCGCCTCGTCGCCGCACGTCCGGGCGACGGAACCGAGGTATGGCGGACTCCCGTCGAACACGGCGGATTCGTCCTCGGGTCGAACGCGCTGTTCGGCGTCGGCTACAACTCGGAACGTGACCGTGTCGAACTCGCCGCGCTCCGGTGAGACGGAACCCGATGGCCGTCGTCCGGGCGCGCCGGGCAGACGGAGTCGCCGTCCGGTCACAGACCAATCAATCGAGCCACAAGACACTTTGTGGGGAGTAGCGATCCGATACGGTATGGTCCAGCACACGCGACGCGCGTTCCTGCGCGGCAGTGCCCTCGTCGGTGCGGGCGTGCTGGCAGGCTGCCCCGGTAGCGGGTCGACGGAGACCGGGGCGTCCGAGACGACCCCCCCGGCGGACGCGACCGGGACGGAGTCGACGCCGCTGGCGGCCGACGGGAGAGGCAGTCAGACGACGCTGACCGACGACTCCACCGCCACGCCGACGGCGACGGGAGAACCTACTGCCACGCCCGACCCGACAGCCACGCCGGAACCGCGGGTCGGCGGCGGTCCCGGACCGCGACCGGACGCCGCGTGGCCGCTGCCCGACAGGAGCGCGACGAACGGCGCGTACGACCCGGCGGGCGCCGCCTTCGAGGAAGCGCCGTCGGTCGACTGGCGAGCGACCGCGACCCGTCCGCGGGGGACCGAGGAGTACGACCCCGCGTTCCTGCACCCGGTCGTGGCCGACGGCCGGGTGTACGCAGCGAACGCGCTCCGGTACGGTCCCGACCAACCCGCCCCGAAGCAACAGCGCTTGCGGGCGTTCGACGCCGCGAGCGGCCAACAGTTGTGGACCCACGATATCGTCGACGAAACCGGGCGAGTCACCGTCCCGACAGCGCCGGCCGTCGCCGACGGGACCGTGCTCGTGGCGGCCGGCGAGACGCTCAGAGCGGTCGACGCGGCCGACGGGTCGACGGTCTGGACGCGCTCACACTCCGATATCGATATCGATCTGGTCGTTCCCGCCGGCGACCGGACGTACGTCGCCGGGTACGAGTCCGTGTCCGCGCTGGACGATGCGGGCGAGGTGACGTGGACGGCGTCGGTGGACGTCTCCGGCGGCGTGCCGCCAGCGAGGGGTGGTGACTCCCTCTACGTGGGCACGGCCGACGGGCGCCTCGTGGCGCTCGACCCCGCGACGGGCGACAGGCGCTGGACGGAACGGGTCACCCGCGTGTCGACCGACGACTGGAGCGTCGAGTCGGTCGTGACCGCCGCCCGCGGCGCGTTCGTGCGCCTCGACAGCGGGGACGTCTGTGCCGTCGACGGGACCGGGTCGCTGGCCTGGCGCGCCGGCGGCGAGTACACCAGCATGGCCGGCGACGGGACGACCCTGTACTGCGGGACACACACCGGGTGGCTCCGTGCGCTCGACGCGGCGACCGGCGACGTGTCCTGGGAGGTCGAACTGGGGAACGTCGTCGATAGCCTGCTCGAATCGCCTGTCCTCACCAGAGACCGGCTGTACGTGACCGTCGACGACGACCGGCTGGCTGCCGTCCGGACCGACGACGGGACGGAACTGTGGCGCCTGCAAGTGAGACTCTCGGACCTCGCGCTCGGTGAGGACGCGCTCTTTGGCACCCGAGAGGGTGACGGCCACGACGCGCCCGGCGAACTGCTGGCGCTCCGGTGACGAGCGGCCGAACGGCGGTCGCCGGCGGCGCCGGACTGGATCCGGTACCCCGCCGGATCGAACCAGCTCCGGTCCCCTCAGCGGGGCGTGAACGCGTGTGGACCGAACGCCTATACCCGTGGGGGGCGTCCGACAGACCGGATGGCGTTCAGGCGGCTCATGCGTGGGACGGTGCCCTGGCCGACGCTGGAGGGAGTCGTGCGGGAAGTGATGGACCGCTACGACATCGAGACGGCGCGCGTGGAGTTCCTCGACGCGGACAACTGGCTGTCGACCCCCTGCGTCGTCAACGACCAGCTGTTCGTGAAAGTCGTCACCGAACAGAACTCGCTCGTCCAGGCGCTGCTCACGGCCGGCCGGAACCTCGGCGCCTTCTCCAGTGGCCGCGAGGGGTTCTTCGAGCGGTTCGACGCGCCCATCGAGATGGCCGAACACGAACTCGACGCCAACGAGCGGATGCGTGAGCTGGGCGTCAACGCGCCCGAACCCATGGAAGCCTTCGAGTACGAGGACGTCGCGGTGATGGTGCTGGAATACCTGCCGGATTTCCGACCACTCGACGACCTCTCGGCCGAGGAGGTGCGTAACCACGCTGTCGAGTTGTTCACCGAACTGGAGGTGATGCACGACGCCAATCTCGCCCACGGCGACCTCCAGCGCGAGAACGTCCTCTTCGCCGGCGGCGAACTCTACTTCATCGACGCGACGAACGTCCGTGACGAGGCCATCGACGACGCCCGCTGGTACGACACCGCCTGCGCGCTCGGCGCGCTCGAACCCATCATCGGCGCCCGCGACGCCGTCGCCGCCGCGCTCGAAGTCTACGACGCCGAGGAGTTGCTGGAGGCCCGCGAGTTCCTCGATTTCGTCGCGATACGGCCCGAACACGAGTTCGACGCCGCCGCACTCAAAGGCGAGATCGAGAAACACGCGGCGTAGTCACACAGACTCGACCCCGCACCCGATTCCGCCGCTTCTCCGTGCGCACACGGCTCACAGACTGCTTTATGCTCTGAGCGCGCGTCTCTACTGGTATGAAGGAACTCGTTACTTCGGTCGATATCGACGCACCCGCCGAGACGGTGTGGGACGTACTCGTAGACTTCGGGTCCTACCCCGAGTGGAACCCGCGAACCCGGGTCACGGGAACCGCCGCCGAGGGCGAGCGGCTCGTCGTCGCGCCCGGCCCCGGCGCCGAGGGGATGCCGACGTTCCGGCCGACGGTGCTCCGGGCCGACGGGACGGAACTCCGGTGGCTCGGGCACCTCTACGTCCGCGGACTCTTCGACGGCGAGCACGTCTTCTCGGTCGAGGATCTGGGCGACGGCCGGTCACGGTTCACCCAGTCCGAATCCTTCCGTGGCCTCCTCGTCCGCCCGCTCGTCCGACTGTACGGCGAGGACACCGAGTCGGGATTCCACGCGGTGAACGCGGCGCTCAGGGCCCGGTCGGAATCGATCGCTGCCGGGCCGGCGAGCGAGTCCCGCGCGCACAGACCGAGCGTCGAAGGCGACGGCCACAGCGCCGAAGCGTGCGTCGACACGGCCGCCTGACGCCCGTCGAGGCGAGAAGCGCCGAGGCCGGTCACTCGACCTGTCGGCTCTGTGCGGTCACGCCGATCCCTGCGAGGACGACGGCGCCACCGGCGACGGTCCACGTTCCGGGGATCTCCGCGAGCAGGACCATCGCCAGCAGCGTGCTCGCGACGGGTTCGCCCAGCAAGGAGACGCTCACGACCGCGGACTCGACGTGTTCGAGCGCCCAGTTGAGTACCGTGTGGCCGAACACGCCCGGGCCGACCGCCATCGCGAGAAAGAGTCCCCACTCGACCGGTTCGTACCCCAGGAGCGGGACCCCCTGGACGAGCGCGACCACGAGGAGCCCGAGCGCACAGACCGAGTAGACGACCGTCACGTAGGGGACGAGCGCTACCCGCCCCCGGATCGACCGACCGGCGAGGACGTAACCGGCCATCATCACCGCGCCGACGAGCGCCAGGCCGTTGCCGGCGAGGGGCTGGGGGCCGACCAGCGCGCCGCTGGCGAGTTCACCTGCGGACATGACGACCATCCCGACGAGCGCCAGCGCGATCCCACCGAGTTTGCGGACGCCGAGTCGTTCGCCGAGCAGCGCCCACCCACCGACGGCCACGAACAGCGCCTGTGACTGGACGATAGTGACGGAGGCCGCGACGCTCGTCCACTCCACAGACTGGAACCAGGTGGCGAAGTGAGCCGCCAGCGTGAGTCCGGCCGCGCCCGCGGCGAGTGCGTCGCGACGCCCCAGCGAGCGGAGCTGCTCGCCGTGTCGTGTAAACGCCAGCGGCGCGAGCAATCCCACAGTGAACACGACACGGTAGAACGCCGCCACGGTCGGCGGTGCGCCGCTAAACCGGAGGAGGATCGCACTCGTCGAGACAGCGAGGACGGCGACCGCGAGCGCTGCCAGCGGCGACACGCTCGTCTCCAGTCGCGTCGTCAGCGTCTCGTTGGCCATCGCTCCGGGGTAGCGCAAGCCAGGTATTGCGTCTTGTGGTCGGGGAAATCGAGGCCGTCTACTCTGCGTCGGCAGGCACGTCGAAGTCGTGGAAGTGTTCGCCCTTCTCCTTCGAGAGGATGTTCAGCGCGGCGGCCGCGCCGTCACCGGCGGAGATGATCGCCTGCCACTCTTCGGCGCGGACCATCGCACCCGTCGCGTAGGCGTCGGCGACGCTCGTCTCCATGGTGACGTCCACCTCGACGATGTCCTCGTCGGTGAAGTCACACCCGAGATCCTCGGCGAGGTCACGGTTCGCCCCGGTCGCGAGGACGACGTAGTCGGCGTCGTACTCGCCGTCGTCGGTCGTCACGGTGAAGCCGTCGCCGTCCTCGGCCACGGCAGTGGCCTCCTCGCCCTGGCGGAGGTCGGCGCCGAAACTCTCGACCTGCTCGCGCGAATCCTCGACGAAGGCGGAGCCGTCCTCGCTCTCGATGCCGAGGTAGTTGAACAGGTGTGCCTTGTGCATCCAGGTTCCGTCGGTGTCGAACACGACCGTGTCGAGGTCGTTCTTGGCGGTGAACAGTGCTGCGCTCAGGCCGGCGGGGCCGCCGCCGACGACTGCGACGTCTGTCATGGACGTACCTGGGGTCGGAACCCGCCTAAGTGTTGGGTTCGGTTACACTCGCGTCACCACGGGTCCGCAGATCCAGGCAGTCCCATCGCGAGAAAGTTCCGACGTGTCAGCACCGACGGAACGGAGATGTGTCGCGTGGACGACGCGCCGGCATGACCCGACGTGCGGCGGTCGGCACTTCTCGGGGTGGTACTCGTGGATGAACACGACGGCCCGGAGTCACCGCTCGCACGAGACACCTGTGAGCGGATGGTCGATGCCGTCGAGCGGTCCTGGAAAGTCGGCGCGGTGACGGCCGCCGACACTGAATTCACCCGCCGTCGCGGCGTCACTCCAGCAGTTCCTTCGTCTGCCGGTGACGGTGGCGAAACATCGGTTCGAAGCCGACCCAGCCGAATGGGCTCGCCGCCCGCCCGAGCGCACCGCCAGGGAGTCGATACGAGACGTGGTCGTGGATCCGCGTCCCGCCCGGCACTTCCTCGAAGCGGTGCGTGTGTACCCAGTGGGGGAACGGCCCCTCCTCCATCACGTCGCGGAATATCGCGTTCCCGTCTTCCTCGCGGCGTTCGACGATGTGTGAGACCCACCGCTGGCGCGGGCCGACGCCGAACGGACGGACCGTCGACTCGACGACCGACCCCGCGTCGAGGACCTCGGGGTCGGGTTCGCCGTCGGGGCCGGTCGTCGATTCGACGCGGAGATTCATCCACCCCGGCGTCAGCGCCACCAGTCCCCGCTCGTCGGAGTGAAACTCCCAGACCCGCTCGAACGGCGCCGCGACGACCGTCTTGCGCTCGTAGATGCTCATACGACATATCGGTGTCCGACTCGGATAACTGTCGTGCCATACAGCGGGGGTATCGCCGCAGACAGCCGGGGTAGCGCCGGTCGATGCCGGCGACGAAGTCGCGTCGACCCGGTTTTCAGGGCCAGGTGCCGCCCTGTTCGGTCGCTTTCAGGATCCGCCCCATCGCGACGACGTAGGCGGCGATCCGGTAGGTAGGGAGCTCCCGCTCCTCGTAGGCGGTCGTGAGCGCGTCGAAGGCGTCGACGATCACCGTTTCGAGTTCGTCGTTGACGCGGTCTTCCGACCAGTAGAAGCGCTGGCGGTTCTGCACCCACTCGAAGTACGAGACGGTGACGCCGCCGGCGTTGGCGAGGACGTCGGGCACGATGACCGTCTCGCGGTCGGCGAAGACGTCGTCGGCACCGGGTGTCAGCGGCCCGTTGGCTCCCTCGACGACGACTTCGGCCGAGACCTCGCGAGCCAGTTCCGCGTCGATAGCGTTTTCCAGCGCCGCCGGGACGAGAAGGTCGACATCGAGCGTGAGCAGTTCCTCGTTGGTGATGGTCTCGACGCCCTCGTGGTCGACGACGTCGCCGGTTTCGGCTTTCGTCGCC
>ENA-ORCS01001251-ORCS01001251.1-marine-metagenome-genome-assembly--contig:-NODE-1251-length-11621-cov-2.906791_pt1 | contig 11621 bp, 8 predicted proteins | sample MGYA00237781_ERZ508513 | MGnify/ENA primary metagenome ERZ508513 (study PRJEB26184, sample SAMN06268793) | marine metagenome | isolation source: Eden Landing Ponds, San Francisco, CA, USA | place...
TAACATCCCAGACAGGTGCATTTCGACTGAACGAGATCCCGAATGAGAACGTGGCAGCGCTCTGTATCCACTTTAAATACTGAATGTACAGTGGCTCGTCAAGACCATACCGCTCACGAAGCAGTTCGGCCTGTTCGGGTGTGAATCCCGGTCCAATGAACTGTGCTAGCGGGTTCCCAGGCGAGAATCTGAATAGGAGGAATAGTGCCGACGCTACGGCGAAGTAAATAATGACTATCTGGAATACCCGTCGTACGATGAACTCCTTACGACCCATGTTGTTTGATGAAATCCTGTGAAGTGGAAACAGATAACAGTATGGTTATCTGCTATCTGTTACCGGTTGAGTCCCGCTTCCTCAGCTGGCGCTGTATTCGGTGCAGGCGCGTCTTCAGGGAGATACAGGTTACCGTCTTCGTCCCATCGGAAGCCCGCTTCGACAAGTCGGTTCGCAGCGCTCTGCATGTCGTTCGAGTACCGGTCCTCGTTGAGGCCTTCGTCGGCCCAGAACGTCAGAGCTGGCGAGACGAACCCGTTATGCGCCGACTCCCCTTCGCCGTCGAATATCTGTTCGACGACCTGTTCTTTATTCCACCCGTGGTACGCGGCCTGGCGCAGCGCGTCGAGGTGGAACGGAGCCTTGTCGTTGTTGAACGTGATCCATTCGGCCGTGACCGACAGCTCCGACGTGATGGACAGGCTGTCCTCCTGACTGACGATCTGCTTGATGGCGTCCATGTTACCGACGAGTTCGAGCGTGATGTCAATATCGCCGTTAGCCATCTGTCCGAGCGCCGATTCAACTCCCGGAACCGACTGGGAGATGCGACCCCGGTAATCGATCGGGTCGAAGTGGTCCTCGTGTTTGAGGAGGGTCATCTGGGCGGAGTCCTTATCCCACGACTCGAACTTCATCGGCCCCGACCCGATGATTTCGCTCGGGTTGTAGTTCTGGAGGCCCTGGAACCCATCGGAGTTCACCTCTTGCTCCCAGTGGTTCTTCTGACCGATCATCACCCGCGCGAAAGTACTGACCTCTATCGGTGCGTAGGGGTACTTGAGGTTGAAGATTAGCCGGTGGTCGTCAGCGATCTCGATATTGTCGATGGGCTCAACAGACCCCGATAGGTCTGTGGAGTACTCCTGATTCAGTTCGTAGCTGTACTTGACGTCCTCGGCCAGAACTTCCATTCCATCGTGGAATGTATGCCCCTCGTGGATGGGCATCTCAATCGTCGTGTCGTCCTGGTAGTTGATTTCAGTCGCCAGTCTGGGCTGGGCCCTGCCGTCCTGGGTCGGCCACATCAGCCGGTCGTAGAGCATCCGTTCCTGGATGATGTCGTTCTCGTTCCCCCAGTCGAACGGCTGGATGAACTGGAAGGTCTTGTCCTCGGTGCTCGCCGCAACGAGCATATCATCGTCAGTCTTGGGCGTTAGGTTCTGGAACGTGAGCAGGTTTCGTGGCCCAAGTCCGGCCATGGGGACAACGCCCTCCCATTTGTCGGAGTTCCACACCGTGTATCGGTCGGGATACATGAGGACGTGGTTGGGGCCACGTTCATGCAGGATGCGCTGACATTCGTAGATGAGCTGTTGGCGCTCCTCCTGGTCGGGCGTCGACCGCTGCTGTTCGACGACCTGGTCGAATTCGTCATCCTCCCAGAAGACGAAGTTGTACCCCGCCTGCATACTGGAGTGGTGGTTGTAAAGCAGTTCGTCGGGGTCAAGTCGAGATGGCCGCGGACTGAAGGACCATGTCGTGAGGTCCCACCAGTCCTCATAGTTGCCATTTGGCGGCTCGTGACCATTGGTCCAGACCCAGTCGAGCTGTGCCCCACGGGGATGGGCCCGAACATCGATGTCGACCCCGAGCGAGGTGACGAACTCGATCCACTGCTGGGTCGCGTTCCACATGTCCGGAGCATTGCTCTGGGAGACAACCGACATCTCTTGGGTACCAATGGTGGCGTCGTCGGAGACGTCGGAGGGTGAAACGATCGATTCCTGTGGCACTTGGAATCCACCCATGTCGACATCGCCTGCCGGTGTCGCTTCAGTTGCGTCTCCTTCCCCATCCGTTGGGCTCCCATCACCACTTTGGCCACCACAACCCGCGAAACTGGCTATCGCTAATAATGCGCCAGTCGATTTGACGTACGTTCGTCTGTCCAATCGGGAATCCGTGCTAGGTTTTCCCATAGGTGGGAGTACATTAACAACCAAATAAACCTTTCCCACAATATTCTTACATGTACCGAGATGGCACGTCGATGATGCATTTAGTAGGGTCTACAGGGGGGTTTAACCCGGTTCAGCTAGCATGTGACAATCGATGGAAGAGAATCGCCTAGGAATGAAAGGAACCAGATTGCTGCTGGTTGTGGTCACGTTTTCGATGTTCAGTACGATGGTTGCCCGACTCGCAATCAGTCCCGTAGTTCCGAACATCATCGACTCATTCGATGTTTCTTCGAGCGCAATTGGATTGGCTCTCACAGGGATGTGGGCTGCATACTCGCTGACACAGTTTCCGAGTGGTATCTTGGCCGACCGGGTCGGTGAATACCATGTCATACTTGCTGCGCTTGCGTTGACCTCCATCGCAAGCATACTAGTAGCCATTTCGCCATCCTACATCCTATTCGTCATTTTCACCATCGTGCTTGGTGCCGTTGCCGGGCTGTACTTTAGCCCCGCCACTTCCCTACTTACGGCCGCATTCGACGAAACTGGCCAACCTCTCGGGATTCATTCCGCAGGCGGGCCGATTGCAGGGTTAGTCGCCCCAATTATTACTGCAGCCATCACACTTCGATTCGACTGGCGAGCGGGACTCCTCTGGACTGCGAGCGTATCCTTTATCGCGTTCATTCTTTTTAAGTGGTATGTCACTCCAGTAGCCTCGCCAGCATCGCCGGACCAAGCACGCGAGCAAGTGAAACTAGCGACACTACTCGAACTGTTGAGCCGGCCGTCGATAATCTATACGTCAATTATCGGAACCGTCGGATACTTTTCGTGGCACGCATTCGCGACGTTTTTTCCTACATTTCTGATGGAGCACGGGTCTATTCACCCCGATACAGCCAGTACAGTCTTTGGATTAGTGTTTGCCTTCTCCATCGTCGGAATGCCACTTCTTGGCCGACTCTCGGATAGCCTCTCGAGAGAAAGTGTACTCGCATTTTCGATGGTCTGTTGTGCGGCCGGCTTTTCAGCTCTCCTCGTCGGGATCGAGTTCTGGAATCTCGCTGTTGGGGCTGTGGGTTTGAGTTTCGGAATCAGTTGGACTGGAGTTCTCAACGCGCGCTATATGGACATCTTCGACCGCCAAGAGCAAGGAACTGGATTTGGATTAGTGCGAACGGTGGTCGGCATTGTAAGCTCGTCTGGCAGCCTTGTGACGGGACTACTTATCGACTACTCAGGATGGAATAGCGCCTATGGATTGGTGGTCGTACTCTTGCTTGGATGTGTAAGTCTCATCGCTGCGAACAAGCTGGCTGGGTGGGGATGGTGAGTGCCCGGAACAAACCACTCACTCGCATAAATCGCCTCCGTGTCTCCCCGAAGTATTTGCTGTGACCTGGACAAACTTCTTTACGCCAACCCATTCATTGGAGGTCATGGTATCCCAACCGGAGTGGATTGGCCAACGGTATGTATCGGACTTTGGACAAAGCGTCTTAGAGGACCTCACCGAGATTGGGGCTCGACTCGGTGCTAGCGACGGTGAACGACGTGGTCATAATCGGGTGATGGAGGCGTTCGAATCAGCAGATCTCCATGACGTTCACGCTCAAGAGTTCGAAATGCCACATTGGGAACGTGGCTCATCGGCGATCGAACTCACGAAACCACGAGATATCGAACTTGACTCAATAGCGCTCCCGGGTAGTCCAAGTGGCACCATCGAAAGCGAGATCGTCCACCTCGGTTATGGACTCCCAGCGGATTTCGAGAATGCGGACTTAGAAGGGAAAGTTGCGGTTGCCAGATCTGACGTACCAGAACACGCCGACCGGTGGATGCACCGTCGTGAGAAGTACTTCCGAGCGCACCAGCACGGAGCATCCGCATTCATTTTTCAGAACCATGTGGAGGGATGTCTGCCCCCGACTGGTTCCGTCGGTGGCAGCACCGACGTCGTCGGGCCTATCCCTGCAGTCGGAGTGAGCAAAGAGGTTGGCGAACGGCTGAGAAAATACACTACTGAGGGAGAAACAGCTGGAACAGTAACCGTCGAAACACAGATCGAGGCAGGTAGTTCTCGTAATGTTACCGGCGTCCTCGGTCCAGATACTGAGGAAGAAGTCATCGTTTGCGCACACGTCGATGGACACGACATCAGTCAAGGCGCACTGGACAACGCCTCAGGTGTTGCGGTGATGTGTGAAGTCGCTGCTGCATTAGCTGCAATCGAGGACAGACTCGAAACCCGCGTCCGATTCATAGGATTCGGTTCCGAAGAACTTGGACTGATTGGCTCACAGCACTACACGGCGGAGAACGACCTGTCGGCAGTCAAAACAGTTGTCAACTGCGATGGCGCAGGCCGTGCCCGCGATATGCAGGTTCGTACATGTGGGTTCGACGATGTTGCAGTGGTAGCTGAGGAAGTCGCCGATGATTTTGGCCAGCCAGTCCAAGTTTTACCCGATATCGGCCCTCACAGCGATCACTGGCCATTCGTCTGGCGGGGGATTCCGGGAATACAGGTAAAGTCTGATACTGGCCCGGGGAGAGGATTTGGGCACACGTTTGCCGATACGCTCGATAAGACCGATACCCGAGCAATCCGCGATCACGGTATTCTCGTTGCGTGGTTGACCATGTTGGTCGCAGCAAACGACAGACAGATAGAAGACCGGTCTCCTGATGATATCCGTGAGGAACTGGTTGCCGAACAACAAGACGTGTCGATGCGTGTTGCTGGGGAGTGGCCATTCGACGATTGAGCTACCCCTGCCATGGTGAACAGCCAAAATTGGAATTTAGGGTAGTCAACCGGTAATCTGGACGCTTCCTAGACGTTTCTCTAGTTCGCAGCGACCACCAATTCTACGGTGTGGAATATCTATAGCAGTTGCCGTCTCATTTTGGGCCATTCACAATTTAGTAGATTATGCCCAACTGAGAGGGGATTTTCACGCCATATCATCTGACTGACTTCGAATATATTCTACTGTACAGAAAATCCGCAAATAATCAACTGAATAATACTCTACATTTGATATTGTGGGGCGGTAACGAGAAGCACGAAACCTAGTCGTGGTTCAAACCAGTCAGCAAAGGTATGATAATAATATGGCGGCACCGAACCTGGTGAACTACTTAAAAAAGGACGCCGAATATTCCGGTGAGCGGAAATAATAAGTGCTGGCATGTTGATGGACGGATATGGGCAAGAAATCAAAGGAGTTCGACAAAATCAACGCGACAGAAACTTCTTTACAATTACTCGAGATGCTTGCCGATCATGATGGAGCCACAGTCACTGAACTCGCTTCCAATCTAGGGATCGCGAATAGTACTGCTCACCGACATCTCCAAACGTTGATGCACCTTGGTTATGTAGTCCATGAAGACGGTACCTACAAGACTAGTCATAAGCCACTATTCATTGGTGATTTAACACGGAAGAACATCCTTGGATACGATTTCATTAAGAAACACGTTGATGACTGTCACAAACAAACCGAGGAACGAGTGCAGTTCATCATAGAGGAAGACAAGTATGGTACTATCATCTACAGGGCGCAAGGTGAGAAGTCTGTGGCATCTGACGTCGATCTCGGTGAGTATTTTCACTTATCTACGAGCGCCGCCGGAAAAGCGATACTAGCCGAAAAGCCACGTGTTGAAGTTGAGAAAATCATCAATTCGAGGGGGCTACCGAGCGAAACGGAGATGTCGATTACAGATAAAGCCGCCTTGATGGACGAGCTTGACACGATCCGTGAGCGAGGGTACAGTATTAACAAGAGCGAGCATATTTCCGGCCTCTGGTCTGTCGGAGCAGCTATTACTCAACCAGATGATGGCCTTCTCGGGGCGATCAGTATTTCGGCACCAAAACATCGGATGAAAGGAGACGAGATTGTTGAAGATATTTTGAACCCACTACTAAACGCTGTGGACCAGATTGAACTGGATATTACATATTCCAGATAAGGTGCTCTGGAGATATCGCAATGAAACAGCATTATCAACTCCGGCGCTTTCCAATAGTACTGTTGGAAAGAAGCGCTTTTATCGGAGGTAGGAATAACACTCAATGGTGTACTCTCGTGGCAGTGACGAACGATGGTTCCGAATACTCCCGAAAGACGGGTGGATCTGATGATTGAAAATGAAACACATAGTACCTGTTCGTGCAAGATTGGCCGGAACATAGACAAATACGGTCTTGATGATCTGAATCAAGAACTCACACAAAAGCGCAAGACGAACAACGCCAGTCTCCGCGATCTTGCTGATTACATCAATCAACGCATATTGGGGGCTGCCCTGAGCGATGCTGGGGTAGATTCCACTGACACTCTGTACGATGCAATTAGCGGCGACGAGATGACGACTGAACTCTATGAGTCACTCACCAGCGACGACACACCAACTGAAAGAGTTGCCCGGTTACGAACACGGCTTACTCAACTCGGGGTGGATATTGACACGGTCGAATCTGACTGGGTTACTCATCCCACAGTCCGGAGTCACCTTCGCGAATGCCAGGACATCGACACAGCACGTTCAGCCAACCTCACCGCAGATGACGCTCGTGATACTATCGAGTGGGCCCGTACACAGTGCGTGAATATCGTGGCTCAAACGTTCACCCGGCTTCGAAATGCAGGTATTGTGTCGACAGGCTCTCTTAATGTCACGTTGACCATCCAAATCACATGCACTAATTGTGGTGATACATATCGTCCCGGTCAGCTTCTCAACCACCGTACGTGTAGTTGCTCTTCAGAGGGGACCAAACCACCTGAGACGTGACATCCTTATCATTACAACCATGAATAGTCACTTTTTTATCTGAATTCCGCTTTCGAAGAGTGAACCGCCTCGGGGTCAAGCCTCGAGGCACTCGCCTTGCTTATCTGTGGAATTCAGTCATACTCAACAGGCTTAACAAGTTCCCCGCACATGGTTAACATAAATGTCACCCAAGTCCGAACAAGCGACTCATGAATCGAGCAAGCAAGCAATGCTCTCTGTCAAAAATCTCGGGGGAATTGATTCTTCCAGTATTGAGTTTACGCCAGGTGTCACCCTTCTCACTGGCCGTAACGCCACCAATCGCACGTCACTCTTACGTGCGCTAAACGGCGCACTTGGCGGGACTGAAGCCACCCTAAAAAGCGATGCTGACGAAGGCAAAGCTACCCTCACGCTCGGGGATGACGAATTTACTCGCACCTATACGCGAACATCGTCCGGTGTCACACCTGAGGGAACACCGTACACCGACGCAGAAATATTAGTGGATTACTTTTCCACGCTCTTGGAAAACAACCCCGCTCGACGCGCAGTCGAACGAGGTGACGACCTTCACGATGTGATTATGCGGCCGGTCGATACCGAGGAAATCGAGCAGCGAATACGTAAACTGCAACGGGAGAAAGAAGACCTCGAAGCGGAATATGACCGGGTACAAGAACGCCGTGATACCCTGCCTCAGCTGAAAGAGCGTCGCCGAACCCTCCAAGACGAGATAGCCACTATCGACGAGGAAATCGCCTCGTTGCGGGATGATCTCGCGGACGTGGATGCAGACCCAGAGGCAGCTGAAGATGCTGACGCACTTGTGGATGAACTCGATGCTCGTCGGCAAGAACTCCGAGATACTGAGGACGATATTGAGCTCATTGAGTCGGAACTCGACGCGCTCCGCGACGAACTCGGATCTGCTCAAGCCGACCGAGAAGAAGTCCCTGAGCATTCAGAAGATCCGGCAGCGATTAACTCCGAGCTTGAGTCTCTCCGCGAGCAAAAACGCCAATATGACAACACAATCTCGACTTTTCGGACGATCGTAGAGTTCAACGAGGAACTCCTCAACGAAGATGGCCATGACCTCCCCGGGATCGACTCAGACAATGAGTCAGTAACATCAGCGCTTGCGCCTGAAGCGTCTCGTAACGTTGTCTGTTGGACATGTGGGAGCCAAGTCGAACACGGGGAGATTCAAGATCGACTTGATGATCTCCGGACGATGATTGAAGAGAAACAAACGGAATGTACTGAGATAACGGAACGAATCGACGAACTTGAAGCTAGCCTCGAGTCTATCAATCAACAGCAAACGAGAAGGGAAGAACTCGACCGAACAATCGAGGAGACCCAACGAAAGCTCGACCGTCGTGAAAACCGTCGCGAAGAACTTCAACAAAGTGCTGCAGACCTTCGTGAACAGATCCAAGAACTGGAGTCCAAGGTAGCCGAGACGCAGGAACTGCGAGAAAGCGACCTACTCGAGACGTATGAACGGGTAAGCGATCTCGAATACGAGCGTGGACAACTCAAGCAGGAACTGGATGAGGTTGAAGAAGAGATCGCCAATATCGACGCTCTCCCGACTCCAGGCGAACTGGAGACCCAACTTGACGAACTCTCAACCGAGATTGAGCGTGAGCGTACTCGAATCGCCGACCTCGAATCGGAAGCAGTCGAACAGTTCAACACACATATGAATGATATCTTGCAGATACTCGAATACGAGAATATTGCCCGTGTTTGGATTGAACAGAAGACCAACCAACGTACTCGAGGACGACCAGCAGAGACAGTGTTCGATCTCCATGTCGTCCGGGAAACCGATGATGGAGCCGTGTACGAAGACGTTGTTACGCACTTGAGTGAAAGTGAGCGTGAAGTAATTGGCCTAGTAGTAGCACTCGCAGGACATTTGGCTCACGAGGCCTATGAGGTCGTGCCGTTCATGCTGTTGGACTCGCTTGAAGCGATTGATGCCGACCGGATTGCGGCTCTCGTTGAATACTTTTCAGATTATGCTCCCCATCTGACCGTTGCACTCCTCCCTGAAGACGCCGATTCGCTCCCTGAAGGCTACGAACGAATCAGTGCGGAATCTTTCGACAGCTCCTAAACTTTCTTTCTCAGATATTCTTTCGCGAGATCCTCTCCGCCGTGAACGGTGTGCTTCCCATACTGAAGGTGATATATTTGTTACTCTACGACACGATCGGTTCTCACGAAACGTATATCCTTTTTTGTCCCTGGCATAAAAAGTTATGATACCTGGCATGGTAGTGCTCAGATAAGCTGATTCCATGCGAAAGCGAACGATCGAAGCCAATTATCGGCGGTGTCTTCTTCGGCGTTGCTAAACCAGTTTGAAAGCTGGCACTTCATCGTTTTATCTCTTAAAACGATATGTTCGACACTGCTCCGATTTCCATGTTGTTCGTATTTGAGATCGAGGCCATGCCCCCGACACGCGTCTTTCAGCGAGTGTGAGCCATCGATGAGAAAGACGGCGTCTTCAACGTCGTGTTTCTCGCGTAGTTCGGCAACGAACGCGTGAGCGATTACCTTGTTAGTTGTTGATTTAAGTGTTTTATGTAGAATTCGTTTGTTTCCGGATCGAAATAGCATACAACTAATACTGCTCATCATTGAGCCGGATCACGGTCTTGTCAACCGCGACGTGATCCGGGTTTCGATCAGAATTGGGCTGTAGCTCTGCCTTGTGAACCCAGTTGTGAACGGTCGATCTCGCCTGTTCGACACCGAATATCTAAAGAACCGAGATTGTATTTGAAAGTGATAGGTTAGCAAGATGGAGCTGAATACCGAGCTTCATCAGCAATCTCGGTGTCGTGGCGCGCGGCACAGTTAGATCGAAGATGGTTTCGCATCTCTTTCGACGGACTACATCAGGTAACCAACACCGCATCCGACACCGTTGGTTGTCTATTCACGCCTGCGAGACGATCGCGGCGATTAAGACCGGTGGCGGATCAGGCACCTTCACTACCTAAGCTACCTGAGGTAACTCAGGTACCTGTTCCGGAGAGTTCGTGACTCAGTACCCCCACCGGAGACCGGCCATCGTGGCGACAATGGCGATCATCAGGACGAGTTCGACCAGACTCAGCATCCCGTACTTCTTGTTCAACGACGCAAGTCGCTCGTGGTCGGGCTCGTCGGCGGCGATTTCGTCGAACATCCCGGCAGTGAACGTGTGCAGCGGGCCGAACCCGAGAACGAGGAGTGCGATCGCGAGGCCGAGCGCCGCCCACAACGACGGCGTCGGCGACGCCCAGAGGCCCATCATGCTGGCGAGACCGATTCCGGATCCGATCACGCCGACCGAAACCGGCTCCATCAGGAGGTTCATCTTCGGGACGAACCCCTCGGCGAACTCGACGTTCGCTTCCTCCGAGAGGCTCCCCATCACTGGCCCGAGGACGACAGCCCCGAGCACGCCGGTGCCGAACCAGAACGCGCCCAGGAAGAGGTGGACGGCGAACATGATCCGGACGTCGCTTGAGAGATAGCCGAGAATGGGGAGTCCCAGGGGAACGGTGACAGCACCGATCGCGAACGGGTGGGACGCCGCATCGGCCATTAGTTGGTAGCGTTCGCGCCGATTCGCCGGTCGGTGAGCGTTGGACAGTGACATCAGATATCGCTTCTCGTAACGCGACATTCAGATCCGGCAACAAAAAAGTGGTTCCTGCGGCAGAACGTTGTTCCTCGGGTAGGCCAAGACTGCGTCGCCCGTCGCCGATTCTCCCTCCCGCTTCGTCCCGATTCGTAACTCCCGGTCACTCGGGATAGACTGTCAAGGAGGAGAAGTACGTGCTGTAGAATCAGGCGTCAAAGCTGATCAGTGAATCGCGTGCCCGCCGGTCAGGAAATCCGCCGCAATGTGCTGTCGAGGGGAAAGGTCCTCGTCGCACTCCTCGCACCGAACAGTCCGTTTTGCTCCACAGGATGGGCATTGGCGCCCCTCAGGCTGGCGACGATCGAGAGCGCGAGTGCGGCGCCGACGATAGCCACAAACGATCGAATCCCGCGTCTGTGGAGTGGATTACGCCTCGAAAAATCGGACCTGTTCAGCCGAGGACGTACTCGAGGACGGGGTAGCGCTCCGTGAGCGCCTGGCCGTCGATCTCGTAGGCCTCGATGTACTGATCGACGCCGAGGATGCGGCCCGCAGCGAACGCCCCGACGGCGAGGAACACCAGCATGTACGCGAAGTCACCGTTGATGAACCCGTGGGCCATGTCCCAGTTGCCGAAGTAGAACATCGCCATCATCAGCGCGCCGAAGAACGCCGCGAGGCGGACGAAGGCGCCGACGAGCAGCCCCAGACCGATGAACAGCTCGCCCCACGGGACGGCGACGTTCGCGAACTCGACGAACCACGGCGTTGCGCCCATCCACGCGAACATTCCGGCGAGGGGGTTGCCGTTTACCGCGGCGACGTTCGAGAGGTACCCGCCTGCAGCGAACTCGCCGGTGATCTTCGTGAAGCCGGAGTACGCGAACGCGTAGCCCATCATGAGGCGGAGCGCGAGCACGAACCACGCGCTGAGGCTGTGGACTTTCCCGCCGACCGTCTTCCCGCCGACTTTGCTCTCGAGCTG
>ENA-ORCS01001252-ORCS01001252.1-marine-metagenome-genome-assembly--contig:-NODE-1252-length-11619-cov-3.763213_pt1 | contig 11619 bp, 9 predicted proteins | sample MGYA00237781_ERZ508513 | MGnify/ENA primary metagenome ERZ508513 (study PRJEB26184, sample SAMN06268793) | marine metagenome | isolation source: Eden Landing Ponds, San Francisco, CA, USA | place...
GGCCAGCTCATCTCCGTCCAGGGCATCGTCCGCAAGGCCACGGACGTCCGCCCCAAGATCACCCAGGCCGCCTTCGAATGCCAGCGCTGTGGCACCCTCACGCGCATCCCCCAGGAGAGCGGCGACTTTCAGGAGCCCCACGAGTGCCAGGGGTGTGAACGGCAGGGTCCCTTCCGCATCAACTTCGACCAGTCCGAGTTCGTCGACGCCCAGAAGATCCGCGTCCAGGAATCGCCCGAGGGCCTGCGTGGCGGCGAGACGCCCCAGGCCATCGACGTCAACATCGAAGACGACATCACCGGCAACGTCACCGCCGGCGACCACGTCACCGTCGCGGGCGTGCTGAAACTCGACCAGCAGGGCAACGACCGCGAGAAATCGGCCATGTTCGACGTCTACATGGACGGCGTCGACGTCACCATCGAGGACGAGCAGTTCGAGGAGATGGACATCTCCGAACAGGACAAACGCAAGATCATCTCGCTGTCCGACGAAGACGACCTCTACGACAAGATGGTCGGCGCCATCGCCCCCTCTATCTACGGCTACCCCCAGGAGAAACTCGCTATCATCCTCCAGCTCTTTTCCGGCGTCACGAAACACCTCCCCGACGAATCCCGCATCCGCGGGGACTTGCACATGCTCCTGATCGGGGACCCCGGGACAGGGAAGTGTCTCAAAGGGGATACGCTCGTGACGCTGGCCGACGGGTCTCGAAAGCCGATCCGGGACATCGTCGAGGAGAATCTCGACGACCCGATGCCGGTCGACGACGGAGTGTGGGATTCTGTCGACTTCGAGGTGCCCTCGCTGCAGGACGACGGGACGATCACTTCTCAGCAGGTGACGAAAGTCTGGAAACGCGAAGCGCCCGAACAGTTGTACCGGATCCGGACTGCGAGAGGCACCGAGATCGATGTGACGCCCTCACATCCGCTGTTTGTCCAACGAGGTGGATTACCGACAGCAATCCGCGCCGACGATCTTCAGGAAGGGACGTTCGTCGCGACTCCCGCTCGGTTGTCGACCGACGAAGACGATACACTTGACGTCGACTACCGGCGGTCGAAAGCACATGATGTCCCACTAGATCTGCCAGATGAATGGACGCCATCGCTCGCTCGACTCGTCGGGTATATCGTCGCAGAGGGTCACGTTGTGTTGCGTGACGATCACACCGGGGATATCAGAGTCACGAACAACGACCGCGCGGTGCTGGACGACGTGAAGGAGGCGCTGGCGGATCTGGATGTAAACTACACTGAAGAGGGGCCGCGTGAGAACAAGGACGCGCTCCGAGTCCGCTGTAACTCCGGTCAGCTCGCGAGTTTCCTCGAAAACCTCGAACCGGCGATCCTCGAAGCTTCTGAAAAGCAGCGTGTCCCCGACGCGATCATGCGCGCAAGTGAAGTGACGAAACGGTCGTTCCTCAAAGCTTACGTCGAAGGTGAGGGTCGCGTATCGGCGAAGCAGCGTGAGATCGCAGTCGCGTCGATGAGCCGTCGCCTCCTCGACGACGTCCGAACGCTTCTCCGCACCTTCGGGATCGAAACACAACTCGACTCGCGGACCAATGGTAGCTACCGCCTGCGAATCAGTGGACAGGATTTCATCAGTTACGTCGAAGAGATCGGCTTCGTCACCGACCGAAAGTCGATTGCGGCAGGCGCTTTCGACGACATCCCAGAGAACACGAACACAGACATCGTGCCGATCGATGGCTGTGACCTCCGCCAGGTCCGAGAGGCACTTGCGCTCACCCAGTCCGAATGCGGTCTCCCACGACCGACGTATCTCCACTACGAACGCGGCGACCGAAATCCGAGCCGTGAAAGTTTACGGGCTGTAGTCACTGCCTTCGAAGATCGTCTCGCCGACCTCCGAGAACAGCGAACTGCCATCGAACGTGGCGAGTGGAGTGCAGCCGAAACCCTCCGCCGAGAACTCGATCTCTCCCAGGCCGACCTCGCATCCGAGATGTCCGTCTCACAGACAGCGATCAGTTACTACGAGCGCAACGGCGTCGCTCCAGACGGTGGCCAGACTGCGGAGGCAAAACAGGTGATCCTCGAACGTATCGACGGTGCACTCGCTGTTGAGTCCGACGTTCGCGCTCTGCGTTCGCTGGTCGAGAACGACATTTCCTGGGAACCGATCGAGAGTATCGAAGCGGTGGACCCTGACGACGAATGGGTCTACGACCTCGAAGTTGCTGACACCCACAGTTATCTCTCGAACGGGGCCGTTTCCCACAATTCTCAATTACTTTCATATATCAGGAATATAGCCCCGAGATCCGTCTATACATCAGGCAAAGGATCGTCCAGTGCCGGGCTCACCGCTGCGGCTGTGAGAGACGACTTCGGTGAAGGACAGCAGTGGACATTAGAGGCTGGGGCGCTCGTTTTGGCCGACCAGGGGATCGCCGCGGTCGACGAGCTCGACAAGATGAATCCGGACGACCGGAGCGCAATGCATCAAGCCCTCGAACAACAGTCTATTAGTATCAATAAAGCAGGAATTAACGCAACACTTAAATCTCGTTGCTCTTTGCTGGGTGCGGCAAACCCCAAGTACGGCCGCTTCGACCAGTACGAGCCCATCAGCGAACAGATCGACCTGGAGCCGGCGCTCATCTCGCGGTTCGACCTGATCTTCACGGTCACGGACCAGCCAGACGAGGAGGAAGACCGGAACCTGGCCGAGCACATCCTGAACACCAACTACGCTGGCGAGTTACATACCCACCGGACCGAGGTCAACACGTCGAACTACAGCCCCGAAGAGGTGGAGAACGTCACCGAGGACGTGGCGCCGACCATCGACGCGGACCTGTTGCGCAAGTACATCGCCTACGCCAAGCGCAACTGTTTCCCGACGATGACCGAGGAGGCTCGCGACGCGATCGAGGACTTCTACGTCGACCTGCGCATGGAGGGCGTCGACGAGGACGCGCCGGTCCCGGTGACGGCCAGAAAGCTCGAAGCACTCGTGCGACTGGCGGAGGCGAGCGCCCGGGTACGCCTGTCGGATACCGTCACCGAGGAGGACGCGAGCCGGGTCATCCAGATCGTCCGCGAGCAGATGGAGGACATCGGCGTTGACCCCGAGACGGGTGAGTTCGACGCGGACGTCGTCGAGGCAGGGACCTCCAAGAGCCAGCGTGACCGGATCAAGAACCTGAAACACCTGATCGAGGAACTCGAAAGCGAGTACGACGAGGGCGCACCGGTCGACGTGGTCGTCGAGCGCGCCGAGGAGATCGGCATGGAGACGGGCAAGGCCGAACACGAGATCGAGAAACTCAAACAGAAGGGCGAAGTCTACGAACCAAGCACCGACCACCTTCGCACGACCTGAGCGGGACCGGTCACGAGCAGGGGGACGACGAACGACAGACGACGAACGACCGGCGATACAACACGACACCACCAGTATGGACCGCATCTCGGCACTCAGGAACATCGAGGACGCCCTCGGGGAGTTCGAGGACGGCGAGACGGACCTGGCGACGCTGGAGGGGGAGGTACAGGGGATCCTCCGGACCTACGCCACGGAGTTCGAGGGGGAGCTCTCGGCCTATCGGGCGGCGGGCGGCGACGCCGACGGGGTCGTCGTGCTCGCACCGTCGCCCCAGGGAGCGCGCGAGCGGGTCCGCGAACTGGTCACGGAACCGGGGCGGTTCGAAGTCGAACCGGTCGAGTGAATCCTCGAACGCGCAGTTTACGGGCAGTTTGCAATCGGATGACTCTGAGAGACCGCGCGAGAAGCGAAGTGTTTTACTTCGGCGGTGTCACGATTGTGGTACAGAACGGGCAGACGATGGACGTACACACGGAACTCGGCGACGCACGGAACGTGCTCCTGTCGGCACCCTCGCTGACGGGTGGTGAGCGGGCGGTCTGTACCGACCTGTTGCTGGAGGCTGCCCCCGCCGAAACGAGCGTCCTCTGGGTGACGTTCCGGCGTGACCCAGGCGCCTGTATCGAACAATGGACGGGAGAGACCGACGACGAACCGCGGAACGCCGCAGTCGTGGCCGTCGGTGACGCCGCCACGTCGGTCGACGTCGAGTGGGCGGATGTGGAGTCGGTCTCGTCGGCGAGCGACCTCACAGGATTAGGCATCGAAATCGGCGAGTTCCTCTCGGACTGGGAGGGCAACGTCGTCGTCTGCTTCGACTCGCTGACCACGATGCTCCAGTACGTCGAGGTCGAGACCGCCTACGAGTTCCTCCACGCCGTCACCGGTCAACTCTACGCCGCCGACGCCCGCGCTCACTTCCACATCGACCCGAACGCCCACGACGTCCAGACCGTCGACGCCATCAGTTCCCTGTTCGACGCCGTCGTCGAACTCGGTGGCGACGAACCCACGGTTCGCAAGCGAGCGCTCATCGGATGACATCCTCCCCGGCGCTCACGCCGGGGTTTCCTCCGTGGGAGTCTCGGCTATGCCGATTCCCCGGCGGCAACATTCCCGTCTGAGACGGTACTCGGGTCTGTGCGCTGTTCTTTGGGACTTTCCCTCTCGGGAGAGTGTGGTGACTCCGACCAGTTGTGGCCGTCCCACTCGAACCGCACGGGCCGTGCCATCGGCCTGACCGCTTGTTCTGTGTGCCGCTTCAGGAACGTTTCTGACGCTGTGAGGTCGGCGTGGCCGCCGAACCCACACGAGCAGGTGAGCGTGTCCTGATGGCGTGTCGTCCGGTCTGTCGAACCACACTGCGGGCACTCCTGGCTCGTCCAGGCTTCCGAGCGAACTTCCACGGAGATACCGTATTCCTCGGCGGTACAGACCAGACGCTTGGTGAACTGCTTGAACGACCAGAAGTTGTGGGTCTTGGCGTTGGTTTCGACCGACCAGTGGGTCCCCAGCACGTCGGTCAACCCACCGATATACACCGTGTCCACGCCCTCGGCGTACAGTCGTTCGATGGGGTCACGACACAGTGCCTCCTGTGCGTGGTCGCGGCGACGAGTTCGCTTGCGGTACAGCCGCCGGATACGTTCGCTACTGTATCGATCTTCCGGTAGTTTGGACTGCAACCGGGAGATTTCCCGCGTTGTGTCACGGAAGCGGTCGAACAGGTCCCGACCTTCGTAGAGGTATTGCTCGCCGGTCGTGGTGGTACAGGTGACGAGATTGTTCGCACCAATGTCCAGAGCGGCCGTTTCGTCGGCCAGTGGAGTCTCCCGTGCATCAGTAATAGTCACGGGCTGCGAGGCTCGGAAGGTGCAATCAGTCTCGTCGTACCACAGCTCTAGTCGGCTCTGGTCGTCGTAGTCGGGCCAGTTTGGGTCGCCCGCGATCTCCAGTCGGAGACGGCTTTTCGGGCTGTTGTGTTTGTCTCGGAGTTCTTCCCCGACGACGATCTCAAGCCGGGAACGGTCGCCCCACTCGACAGAGTATGCGTCCTTGCGGATGACGCCTTTGAGCACACGCCCATCGTCTTCGTTGCCACGGAAGCCCGGCGGTTCGGGGTGGTCCGTGACCGACGTGTCCGAGTCGTCGTGATACTTCTCCTTGGTTTTGAAGAACCCGCGCCACGCTTCGCTGTTTGCTCGTTTTACCGTTTGGGCTGTAGACGCACCGAGAACACCTTTGTACGTGCCTTCGAGTCTTCCAGTGTCGGCATCCCATACATCGCCCTCAAAGCCGTCTTCGTCGTTGTACCGCATGAGGCGCTGGTAATTGATCTCGTTCCAGAGGGCGGCAGACGCGTCCAACAGATCCCGTAACACCTGCTCTCCATCTTCGGAGAGTGGTCGCACGGCGAACGTGTTGGTGTGCTTCATCAGCCATTCCAGTACACGTTCGCTTCGGACTTGAAAGCGAGCCGACCATAGTGAAAGTAGAACCCGACCAGTCCCGTCGGAGACTCACGACCAGCAGAAACACGGCGGCTTCCCACTAGAGGGTACGCGATTCACGCCCGCCGTCGACAGAGTGGGATCGGATATCCCTCAGGCAGACGGCGCGAACCGCCGTCGACAGCGGGATTCTCTCGCTGTATGAAGATACTCCCGGCGGCGAGAGACATCTGGGGCCGGGAAGGCTGCCCTGGCCACAGCGCTCCCGATCGAGTGACTCCTCCGTTCTGGCAATAATCCAATACATTTATGTCAACTGGAAGTGAAACTGTCGGATCGTGTTGCTGGTAGTAGCGTATTCGCGAGCGGCCCGGGGGAGTCTCCGGAACGTCTGCCGGACCCACGAGGAGAGCATCGTCCGGCGGTTCGGGCGGGTCGCGTTGCTGTGCGAGACGGCGTTCGCCGCCTTCCAGGCGCTGCGATTGCGGGCGAAACACGGGAGCGACATCCAGATCGAGCGGACCGAACCGTTCAACGAGTTCGAAGCCCTCGGCGAGGAGGTCCGTGTCGCCGCAGAGGCCTACGAGAACCGCGAGACGCCCTCGCTGCCGTACGCGGCTTTCGCCGCCCGGAACGACCACCCCGAACCCGACGAGCTCCGGGACAGGGAACTATGAGCGGCCGGCAAAACTCCGCATCCGGCAGCGAAGGGCCCCATCCAAACGGTCGTCGACAGACCGAGTCGGCCGAGGGGACGGTCGTCGTCCAGACACCCGATAGACGGCTGTCGGGGCGAGCGCTCGACCTCCGCGAGTGGACTGGGACCGACCTCGACGCCGCAGGGCTCGTCGCGGCCGTCCGGCGCAGTCGGGGCGACGGTGACGACGGCCCCCGAGACGAGGGGGCCGTGAGCGACCCCGAGGAGGCGGCCGCAGTCGAGCGCTCCGCTGCGGTGGCCTGTCCCGACCCCGGGCCGGCACACGAGTACGTCGGGCTGGTCGAACCGGGGATGGCGCTGCGCGTTCGGACGGCGCTGGCCGCCGGGGCTCGGTCGCGCGGACTGTCGGCGCCCCAGGACGAGGACCTGGCGAGCGTTCGCACGGAACTCGCGGAGCTGACAGTGCCGGACGCCGACGCGGCGGCGGCACGCGAGCGACTCGCGGGCACCGAATCGGCCGTCGTGGCCGGTCGAGAGCGCGTCGCGACGATCCGCGGTCGTATTCAGGCCGCCCGCGACGCGGGCCGTGAGACCGAGGGCCTGCGCGAGGAGTTGCGAGCGGCGGCGCGGGAACTCTCGGAGATCGAGACGGAGCGGGCGGCGGCTCGCGAGGCGCTCGAACGGGCCGAGCGGCGCGCCCGGGAGGCCCGCGACGCCCGGGAACGTCGCCGGCGCCTCGAAGACCGGGCCGCCAATCTGGCGCGTGCAGTGCGCGCTCACCTCGTCGACGCACTGCGCGAAGAGTACGTGACTGCGCTCGCCGCGGTACCGGGGTCCGACCGGACCGGCGAACGCGACGGGGCGGAGAGCCCCTTCGACGTGGACTCCGTCTCGGCGGCCCTGGCGGTCGGATGGGTCGCCGAACTCCGCGCCCCGGTCGTACTCGCCGTCGAGCGCTTCGCGAGCGCGGACGCGGCCGCCGACTGGCTCGACGCGCCCGTCCTGTGGGTGTGACGGCTGTCCGACGTCGTCCGGACTGGACCGGGCCGCGGTCCGGAGATTTATATCCGGGAACGGGACCAGGCCCGCCATGGTCACGCTCGACTGGGAGACCGACCGGACGGACGGCGTGACGCTCGTCCGGCTGTACGTCACGGCCGAGGGTCGACGGCGGGTACGCATCGAGAACCGGATCGAGGGACCGGTCTGGCCACCGCGCGAGGAGGGCCAGCCCGCCGCCGGCTGGGACGACGGCACCTTCGAGGGGGTCGTCGCACCCGGCCACCGCCTCGTCGCTGGCTACGCGACGCCCGAACCGCCGACGGACCCCCCTGCCGAGGTCGTTGACGACGACCCCGCCGGCGCAGAGACGCCACTCGGCCCGGTTGGTGCCGAGGCAGTCGAGACAGATGCGAGCGGTGGTCGCGCCACCGCGACAGACGGAAGTGGTGGGACGACAACGGGCACGTTCGGACGGCACGACAACGGCGACAGGGCCGCCAGCGGACCCACAGAGCCACTCGACGGGGACGAACCGACTCCAGAGGGGGTCGTGCGCTCGCTTGGCGACCCGGTCGTCCCGCGCGAGGCCGTACCGGTTCCCGACGTGCTCGAGGATCCGGCGGGCCAGGAGAACGGGTCTCGCGACGAGCCGGAACCCGGCCCCGGTCACGACACGCCCTCAGACGGCGAGTCTAGCCTCACCCAGGAGGACGACTCGCCTGGCCTCCGCAAAGACGACTCGCCTGGCCCCGACGAAGACGACTCACCCGCTCCCCGCGAAGACGGGTCGACGGCGCCGTTCTCCGACGAAACAGCACCGGCGAGCAGTGAGACTGCCGGCGGTAGCGGGGAGAGATCGGTCGAAACCGAAGACGGGGCACCGGTCGAGAAACCGGCGGGCGACGAGGCAGGGACGACGCCGAACCGCGCAGGGCTCTCACTGGAGGGGATGGCCCAGCCACAGACGGACGCGGAACTGGTCGTGCCAGGTCCCGTGCGTGCGTGGTTGCGCGACGTCGACCGACGGCTGGCAGCCGTCGAGCGCCGCCAGGCCGCCGAGACGACCGACCCAGATCCCACAGTTCAGATCGCCGTCGCCGGTGACCGCCGGGCGCTCGCCAGCGTCGCCGACCGCGTCGAGACGCTGGTGGGCCGGGCCCAGGCGGTCGAACACGGGGCGACCGACCCGGACGACGGGGGGCGATGATACTCGCGGTCGTCGGCGGCAAGGGCGGTGTCGGGAAATCGACGGTCGCGTACAACCTCGGGGCCCACCTCGACGCCGTCGTCGTCGATGCGGACCTGGCGATGGCCGACCTGCCGGGTGGACGCGGTCCCGACCTGCACGACGTCCTCGCAGGGCGTGCCACGCCCGTCGAGGCCGTCCGCGAGGGCGGTCCAGTCGCGATGCTTCCCTGCGGGCGGTCACTGGCCGGTGCGCGCGCCTGTAAGCCGACGGATCTAGTCGACGCCGTCGAAACCGTCGGCGACGCCTACGGTCGCGTCGTCGTCGACTGTCCCGCCGGGATGAGCGGTGACGTCGGCCTCGGACTGCTCGTCGCCGATGCCTGCGTACTCGTTACCACGCCGACACCGGCGGCGCTCGGCGACGCCCTCCGAGCGCGAGCACTCGCGCGAGAACTCGACGCGGGACTCGTCGCAGTCGTCCTGAATCGAGGGACGGAGACAGTCCCGACCGAGACGATCGCGAACAGACTCGGTGCGCCGGTCACGGTCGTCCCCGAGGACCCCGCGGTCGCGAACGCACAGGCCGCGGGCGTTCCCGTGGCGACGACGGCGCCGGAGACACCGGCCGCCGCGGCCTTCGACGACCTCGCCGACGCCATCGAACGGGCGGCACCGTCCACTCGTCGGTAGTGCTGGTTTTCTCTAGTTTTGTGGGGCGGTCACGAGCTACCGTGAGTGGCGTGTCTCACGTCACCCGGGGCTCTGGGGGAACCGCTCGTTCGAGAACCGTCGTTCGAGAAGCGCGGGCGTCTCAGTTTTCGAGGTTCTGGTAGGTCGCGCGTAGCGTCACGGGCGTCACGTCGGCGACGTCGGCGGCCGTCTCCTGTGTGAGCGGGTACTCACGCCGGCTGGCGGCGGTGTAGAGACAGGCAGCGGCGACGCCAGCGGGGTTGCGACCCACGACCAGGCCGTCCTCGTGGGCGGACTCCGCGAGTTCGCGGGCGTGGCGCTCGATCCCACTGGGGAGGTCGAGTTCGCTCGCGAACCGCGGGATGTACTCGCGCGGGTCGATCGGGCCCGTCGGCAGCCCGAGCTCGCGGTTGAGCGCGTCGTAGGCCGCCCGTAACTCGGCGCTCGTGGCCTTGGCGTCGGCGACGACCTCCTCGACGGTTCGGGAGACGTCGCTGGTCCGGCAGGTGGCGTAGACCGCGGCGGCGGCAAAGCCCTCCAGCGAGCGCCCGCGCAACAGGTCAGCGTCCTGTGCGGATTCGAAGAGGACACAGGCCCGGTCGCGAATGTGCTCCGAGAGACCGAGCGCTCCCACGAGCCGGCGGACCTCGGTGAAGCCGTAGACCTGGTTGCGCTCGGCTTTCGAGCCGATCTTGGTCCGGTTGTGCTGGCGTCGCATCCGGGCGACCCGCCGGCGCTTGCGCCCCTTGAGACGGGTCGACCGACCGATTTCCGTCGAGAGACCGCGGTCGTGGCGCGACCGGGTCAGCGGCGCCCCCGTCCGCTCGCGATTCGTCTTATCCTCGGTGAACGAGCGCCACTCGGGCCCCCTGTCGATGTTGTCTTCGGCGACCACGAGCCCACACCGGGTACAGACGGTCTCGCGGTCGTCGCTTCGCAGACTCCCCTCACACTCCGGGCACGCTGTCACTGTCGTGCTCATACGCGATGCTTCGCCCGGAAGGGGGTTAATAAGCCGTGCGGTTGCACCCCGATTTCGGCGCGAACGCGCCGCTACCACGTACCGGTAACCGGTACGTGTGATTGTCGTCCCGAGCAGCGACCCGCCACGCACCGGCGACCGTAGAGGCTTTGCCCCGCGACCGGCCATCGGAGGTATGAACGCGACGCTCACCGACGGAGTCGTCCGCGCGGGAGAGAACGCCCGCGAGCGCTTTTACGACTCGCGGGGGTACGGTTACCCGGTCGACGGCGGTGCGCTCGCACTCGCACCCGTCGAGGCCGCGCACCTCCTCTACCGGGGCGACCTCGACGCGGTCGACGGCCACTCCTTTCGCACGTTTCTCACGTCGGCGGCCGTCTCCGAGACCGCCTTCCTCGTGTACAAGGACCTGCGAGACCGGGGGTTCTATCTCTCGCCCGCTCGCCCGGAGTGGCTCGCCGACGGTGTCGCGCTCGACGAGGGGACTGACGTCGACTTCGTCGTCTACCCGCGCGGGTCGGGCCCCTGGGACGGCGAGGTGGTCTATCGCGTGGCGGTCGTCGGCGAGCGGGTGTCCGTCGCGGCGACGGGCCTGGGAAACGCGGTACTGGCCGTCGTCGACGAGGAGAGCGAGATCACCTATCTCGAAACCGCACGACCCGAAATAGCGGGGTCGAGCGAAGTATCCCTGCCCGAGGGCGCCCCGGCCGAGTTGCTCGACGAGCGCGTCTTCGTCTGGGACCCGCCCGCTCGCCTCTACGAGTCGGGGTTTTACGGCCAGCGACTCGACGACCAGGCCGGCGACGTCCTGCAACTGTCCCTCGTCGAGGCGGCGTATCTCGTCCGGCAGGACGCGCTGGCCGTCACCGGCGGCGCCGAGGCCGTCCTCGAACGCGGCCGGTCGGTGGAGGGCGACCGCTTCGACCGCCGACTCCGCGCGTACACGACACTGCGCGAACGCGGCGTCGTCCCCAAGACCGGCTTCAAGTTCGGCGCCGACTTCCGCACCTACGCCCACGTCGAATCCGTGGACGACCTCGGGCACTCTGAACTGCTCGTGCGGGTGCTCGACGCCGACCGCGCGTTCGCGCCCCGGGACCTCGCGCTCGACGTCCGACTCGCCCACGGCGTCCGCAAGGAGATGGTGTTCGCGCTCGTCGACGACAAGGACGTCGAGTGGGTGTCGGTGGGACGGTTGACGCCGTAAGATGGGTCGACGATACTGACTTCCGTCGGGGCGCGCGCCGTCGAGTGTGCTGACCGACAGGGAAGCCACGAGACGAAGT
>ENA-ORCS01001258-ORCS01001258.1-marine-metagenome-genome-assembly--contig:-NODE-1258-length-11587-cov-3.753258_pt1 | contig 11587 bp, 14 predicted proteins | sample MGYA00237781_ERZ508513 | MGnify/ENA primary metagenome ERZ508513 (study PRJEB26184, sample SAMN06268793) | marine metagenome | isolation source: Eden Landing Ponds, San Francisco, CA, USA | place...
CCTCGATCGCGACTCCTGGTGGGGGATCGAGGGGGACACGGCCGCGACCCACGAGCGACTCCAGGCACTGGCCGAGGCTGCCGGCCTCGATAGCGGCCCGCGCTATCTCTCCGACGACCAGCAGACTGCAGGCCCCGAGATCTCGCGCTGGCGGCGCTTTTCGGCGGTCGCGGAGTTTATGCACATCGGCGACGACGACCGAGCGATCCACCTGACGCGGACGGGGTTGCTCGACGAGGGCCACACGCTCACGGACGCGACGGCGACGCTGGCGGCAGCGCTGGGCGCCGACCGGACGGTCCTGCCGATGAGCGACGACCCCGTTGCGAGCCTCGTCCACACGCCCGACGGGAGCCAGCACTTCCAGGAGTGGTGGGTCGCTCACGGGGGCGACCCGCCGGTCGAGGATGTCGAGTTCAGAGGAGCAACCGAGGCCGAGCCGACCGACGCCGTGCTCGAGGCACTCAGGGAGCCAGTCGTGATCGGCCCCTCAAACCCCGTCACGAGCATCGGGCCGATGGTCGCAATGGATCGGTTTCGGTCGGCCCTGGAGTCGACGCCGGTCGTGGCGGTCTCGCCGTTCGTCGAGGACCGGGTGTTCTCAGGCCCGGCCGCGAAGCTGCTGGCCGCTACCGGTCGCGATCCCTCGACGGCGGGGATGGCCGAGGCCTACCCCTTCGCGGACGCGTTCGTCCTCGACAGCGACGACGGGACGGATCTCAATCGGCCAGTCGTTCGGACGGACACGGCGATGGCGACCGACGACGACGCCGAGCGAGTCGCCCGAGCGATCAGGCGGGCCCTGTCGGAACTCGGGGTGGGATCGGTATGAGAACCGCCGCACAGAACGCCGAACTGGCGCTCCTGCTGGAAGTCGCGGGGACGCCCAAACCCGGCAACGTCGACCGCGAGCGGGAGTACGACGACCTCCGGTTCGAGCACTTTCTGGCCGGCGCAGTCGGCGCACAGAATGGGTTGCGAATGGCCGGCCGGGCCGACGGTCCGCCGGTCGGCGAGGCCTTCGAGCAGGCCGTCGCGGGGATGCGCGACCAGCGCGGCGGCAATACCCAGTTCGGGGCGCTGCTGTTGCTCGTCCCGCTGGTCCGGGCCGCAGCGGACGAGAACCTCACGCAGTCTGGTGCGAGCGAAGTCGCCGAGTCGACGACCGTCACTGACGCGGCGGGGTTCTATCGCGCCTTCGAGCACGTCGCGGTCTCCGTCGAGGACCCGCCTGCTGATATGGGTGCCCTCGACGTTCGCCGCGGTAGCGATGCCGTGCCGGCGCTGCACGCCCGTGAACTGTCACTCTATGACGTGATGGACCGCTCGGCCGACCGCGACGGCGTCGCCCGCGAGTGGACCGGCGGGTTCGAACGGAGTTTCGACGCGGCAGCACGGCTGGAAGCGCTCGACTGCCCGATGACCGAGCGGGTGGCGAGCGTCTTCCTCGAACTGCTGGCCGACGAACCAGACACGTTCGTCGCGATCAACCACAACGAGGCGACGGCCGAGCGCGTCAGCGAGCGAGCGCAAGCCGCGCTTGAGGGCGACGAGGATCCGGACGCGCTGGCCGAGGAGCTGGTCGATCGCGGTATCAATCCGGGCACAACGGCCGATATCACGGCCGCAGGATTGTTCGTTGCACTGGAAAGAGGGCTGGCGATATGAGCACCGAGCACGGCGAGACGGCGGCGTGGCCGGTCGAACTGCGCGGAGTCACCGAGTCGATCGTCACCACGCGCGGTCCGAACGACTGCTGGAACGTCGCCGCGCTCGGAGTGCACGCTGGCGACACGGTCACGGCCCGGACCTGGGGGCAGACACGCACGCGCCGAAACGTCGAGGCACGCGGCCGGGGGTACGTCCAGTTCGCACCGGATCCGGTCGCCTTCGCCGAAGCGGCGCTAACGATTCGCGAGGAGCCCGAGCCGGTCCTCGACAGTGCCGACGCCTGGGCAGAAGTCGAATTCGACCGGCGTGAGAGCGGGACCGAAGGCGACACTGAGTGGGTCGACTGGGCGCTCCGTCCGGTCGAGAGCCGGGTCGAGCGCCGCGGCGTCCGGACGACCAATCGCGGATACTACGCTGTCATCGAGGCGACCGTCGCGGCCTCGCGGCTCGGCGTCGGAGCATACGACCAGCAACGGCTCCGCCAGCGACTCGACTATTTCGAAGGCGTCGTCGAAACCTGCGGCGGCACACCCGAGCATGAGGCGTTCGAAGTCATTCGTGCGAACGTCGAATGGTAGCGCCACGACCCCGTCGGATCAGTGTCGCTTCGAATCCTTTTTGAGCACTGTCCGGTTACGTGGGGGCACATGGCGATCAAACCGGCCTACGTCAAGAAGACGGCAACGATCCTGATGGAGAAATACCCCGACGCGTTCGGCTCGGACTTCGAGCACAACAAGGACGTCGTTAGCGAACTCACCAACATCGAGTCCAAGGGCGTCCGCAACCGGATCGCGGGCTACGTCACCAGCAAGCAGAACACGCCTGTCGAAGCCTGAATCACTCTACTCGATCCCCTACTCCCGCTCTGCAATCGCGTCGCGGTAGACGCGTTTGACTGTCTCAGTTCCGTCGATATTCTCGCGTCGGTTGTCGCGGATGATTTCTCCCTCATACATGACCGTCAGCCGATCCAGCACCGGCGCGAACATATCGATCCGGTGACTCGACACGACGACCGCGTTGCCGTCCGCAGCGTACCCATCCAGGAATTCAAGCAGCGACTCGCGCGTGATATCGTCGAGATCCGAAAGCGGCTCGTCAAGTAACAGGAAGTCGGGTGCTTTCAGGAGAGAGAGTGCCAGATCGAGTTGTTTACTGTACCCCCCAGATAGCTCGCCGGCACGACGATGGAACACCCGTGGAAGTTTGAACACTTCGATGACCTGTTTCACCCACTCGAAGTCGGGGTCGCCAGTGATCGCCCGAAACACGTCGAGATTCTCCCGGACAGTGAGGTCGTCATAGAAGGCCGGTTCCTGAAAACTCGCACCGATGCGGTCGCTGGCTGGTCGCTTAACAGTCCCCTCCGTCGGTCGTGTCAGACCCAACAGGACGCTGAGCAGCGTCGACTTCCCCGATCCGTTCGGGCCGGCTAGACAGTGAACGACACCGGATTCAATCGAGAGGTCGACACCGTCGACGGCCACAACTGGACCGTAGTCTTTCTTTAGGCCCTCGACATTAAATTCATCTGTCATGATCAATCCCCCCTCCGATACATCACGATCGCACCTTCAAGCACGATCAGCGACGCGATGACAGTCACACCCAGCACGGCGAAGTAATCCGCGTACAGGCGTAGCGGTACGTCTTTGAGCATCTCGCTTCGGACGATAATCGTCGTGTAATGCAGCGGGACAGCCCTAACGATTTCTTTCCGGATCGGCGAGAAGAAACCGGCCGGGTAGATCAGTCCACCGAATGCGACCAGTCCGAACAGAACGACCACTGAGAGGAACCGGCCGACCGTTCGAAACCGAGTCAGGAACATGATCGACATCGAGACGGCAGCCATCGCGAGAAACGACAGCAGCAGTGCGGCAACGATCCCGACTGAAATTGGCGTGATACCATATCCTAGGGCCCACGTCACAACCCCGAATGTCGCAATTGGCACCAGCATAAGCAGCGTGAAGTATAGCAACTTCGCTGCGACAAGCGATTCCAGGGAGGCGTCGGTTCGGATACGTTGGATCGCGCGCGACTCGCCGGCCAGATTGTACGGAACGTACGTGAAGGCAAACAGCAACAGCGTAGAGACCAGTAAAACCGGGACCAGATACGTCGAGAGTGAGCGCGACGGACCGACAACGTTGCGCTCGACCGAGATTGACGTGGACCCGTCCGACTGGAGCCGGTAGTTGAGGACGCCTACCATCGCGCTGGAAGGCTTGTCGAACAGGACCATGCTCCCCTCGACTGTGAGATTGAGTTGTGACTCACGGGAGTCGTTCAACACCCCGGGAGGCACAGTGACGACAGCGTAGACCTCCTCGCGATGAAGAGCCTCCATCGCTGCGGCCTCCGAATCGTACCGAACCGGTTGAGCGAACGTGACTGTCGCGGCATCGACGAGTTCGAGACTCCCGTTATCAGTCGTGTCCGCAGCAGGTACGACTGCGACTGGCGCTTCCTGGGGGATGACATGCTGGAACGTGACACTCGCATATCCGGCAGTCGCGGGCAACACCAGCAGCAACACGACCAGTGCGGCCACATTGTGCTTGCTCCAACGAAACTCCTTACGCAGCAGTGCTCGAAGACTCACAACGACTCGTCTGCGAGTGATAGGAGCAGGGTCAAAAGCGTTGGCGGTTCGGCGTGGCCCATGGTTCGATGCCGGCCAGCAATCTCACTCGCCGCGCTCGATCGGTCCGTCCCACCCTTCCAAGCCGTCGGCGAGACTCTCGACTGGTATGTCTTCGACCGCTTCGTAGGACACGATCAGCCGGGCGGCCTGCACGCTAGATTCGCCGTGGGGACAGACGGTAACGATCCGATCGGCGTCGGCGTCCAGTTCGTCGATGCGGTCGACAAGTCGGCCAAACGGCAGATTCCTGCTGCCCGGGATGTGTCCGCGTTCAAACGCTGCAGGTCGCCGGATATCGACGATATCGATCTCGGTGTCGGAGTCCAGCAGATCTGAGAGTTCCGACGCGCTGACTTCGCCATCCATACGTCCGCTCATAGTGATTACTGTAACGATTTACCGGTGTGACCGCACAGTCGTGCGGTCGACCCGGAATAGACTTACAGTCGTCACCATCATCCACTGCGGGAAATCCGCTACGGAACCGGATATTCCGAGACCGGGTCAGGCACTACAGCAGCCCCGCCTCTTTTGCGAGCAACAGCCCTTCGATAGTCGCGTCGTTGGCGGGCGATTCCCGGGCCCGATCCAGCGCCTCCTCGACCGGGACGGGACGTACTTCGAGGAACTCGTTGTCGTCGTAGTTTGGCTCGACCGGTTCCAGTCCCTCCGCGAAGACAATCCCGCGTTTGTGCCGGAGGACGCCCGTTGCTGTCCAGAACGTTTCTAGCAGTGCGGTACCAGAGGGATCAAAGCCGGTTTCCTCGCGGAGTTCGCGCCCGCCGGCAGTCGTGAACGACTCCCCGTCCTCGACGATACCGGCGGGGAGTTCCAGACAGTGCTCGCCGATGGCCGGGCGGTACTGCTCGACCATCACGACGGTCCCATCGGTCACAGGCACGACGACGGCGGCGGGGGGCAACTCCGCCCAGTAATAGCGCTTCTGTGAGCCGTCCGGCTGTTCGACCAGGTCGTAGCCGCCAGTGTACCAGCCGGTTTCATACTCGATCTGTGATTCGACGACCGGCCAGTCGTGGCGTTCGTCGCTCATAGTCGTTGTGTCACGCTCAACCGGTAAAACGTGACGTTCTCGCCGGTCGCGTTCGTTCGGACGTAGACTGCACCATCGTCGGTCGCGTCGGGATAGTTCGACCGGAGCGCGTCCAGTTCGTCGAACGGCGAGTGGGTGAACGCTCCTTTAATCCCAAGCGGCCCCTCCCAGTAGGGATCAGCCGCACCCGTTCCGTTCCCGGCGTCGGCTAGTGCGGCCGTGGTGTACTCGTAGCGCCGCTCCGAGAGGGTCGCCGCCTCGACTGCCGCGTTTCGCTGGTCGATCGATAATTCCTCCGATTCGACCTGCGTGGCGGTCAGATAATAGGGATCGCCGCTCTTGAGCAGGCCGGGCAGCGCTCCCAGCGCCAACAGGAGGACGACCACCGCGAGCACGCCGACCAGGAAGTTCCGGACGATCGGACGCACGTCAGTCCTCCCGGAGCATCGCCCGATAGATCTCGCCAAATGCCTGTCTGCGGAGCGTTCCGACGGCGGCCTCGCGCTGACTCTGGAAGGTCGCCGCGACCGCAGTCCCCGCGAACGGGGCGGCATGCCAGACGACCCGGTCGACGTTGGCGTTGCCGATCTCTCGGATCTCGTAGTCTGGATGGGCGTCACACCACGTCTCGAATGCCTCGCGAGTGCCGACCGTGACCGTCAGCGACTCGGCGAAGAGGGCGTCACGCGCGGTCTCGACGACCTCGCTCGTCACGCGTTCGCGGTACTCTTCCTGGCCCATCTCCATCGCCTTCGCGACCTCTTTGACGACGACCTGTGCGGTCGATCCCAGCGTCTCGTAGCGTTCGCGTGCCGCCGCGGCCGTCTCGGGCTCGAACGACCCCTCTGTCTCCATACCTGCCTCTGGGGGTTCGAGTCCCTACTCGGTTTCGCCGTCCGACTCGTCCATCCGACGGGTCAGCTCCCGCGCGTCTTCGAGGATTGCCCGCGCCTCGTCGTCGAGTGTCTCGCCGTCCCCGACTGATCGCCCGCCAATCCCGGGGCCCTGGCGGTTTGTGTGGTCGTGAGTGGTGTCAGCCCCGTCGATCGGGTGATCGATCTCTGCGATGGCATCGAGATCGCGCAGCCGGGCGGCCAGTGCCTCATCGTCGTCCTCGCCCCAGTTGGGCATGTGCTCGTCCAGCCAGTCCTCGTGGTCGGTCCCGCGGATGAGGGCGGTAAACGCCAGATGGTTCGCCAAGTGCTCGGCGTCAACCTGCGGTTCCCCGCAGACCGGACAGCGATAGGCCATATACGAGCCGACGGTATCCAGCGCCAAAGGAGTTTCATACGGTCGGCTGTCCGTTTGTTCCAGATCGATCGAACATATCGTCCTCGCGAATGGAATGAGCGGGGGCTCGGAGAGCAAGCCTAGCGAGTCCTCCGGTGTGCGATCGTATCGGGACGTCGTTACAACAGTCCGTATGATGCGCCATAATCTCAGCACCTCACAAAGGTTCGGTACTGACAACCGCAACCGCAAACGAACACTAGTCTCCCGAAAATCGTTAGCTCCATGTGCAATCTAAATCAGAAACTATATATAATGGTATCGAACTCATAGAACTGTAGTCAAAAGATGGTAACAACAAATAGAAGAGATATACTAAAGAATATGGTTTGATCAGTGTGGGGACTGCACTAGCATCAGGGTCAGTGGCGGCTCACAGTGACCAGCCAACTCAAAGCGAGAGACGGTTGGAAGTGCTCCACGATAGCGTAGTCAAAGACGGGATGAAATACACTACCGCTGTGTGCCATGACAAGAAGACAGACGAAATGGACGGAGTCATTCTCCGAACGGAGGCCGAGAGCGAAGGAGCGAAAGTGCTGTCAGAGGACACGAATGAGCGAATTGGACTCACTACAATCACGGACACCGCTTTAGCGAACATTCGTGAAGAGATATCCAAAAGCGATGGTCAAGTAAAAGCCAGCAACTGGAAAGAGGGCGGTGACGAGGATCTGTGGGACCTTCTGGTCGACTCAGAAGCGCAACTGCGGGCACAAGAACGGAGCATCGGGGACGAGATTATTGACGAAATCTCTACTGGTGTGATGGAATCCATAAACGAGATCGGCCTGTACTATATCGAAAGTCCCGAGGGAACGTCTTGTGAGTCGACATACGGAGGTGGGCCTCATCGTCAGGTGGGCGTATCTATCGACTATGCGAAAGACATCAATGCTCTAACATCGTCGCTGATCGGCGCTGGGATTGGTGGTGTTTTGTCGGCTGTTATCAGTAGTGGCTATGCTGGTCCTGTTGGTACGATAGCAGGGGGCATCGCAGGGTTCGCACTTTCACATATGAAGGACACGAGCAATCTGACAGCTGTACTCCGCGATTATGATTCTTGTACGTGCCTTTTGGGTAAATGTTTCTGCAATCCTAAGATAGAGACGCTCGTGAGCGGGACATGGATGGACGAAGATGAGCACCTCCTCATAGTGGTTGCTGTAAGTCTGTTCCGGGTTGACCGCACACCCATCGTGCGGTCACACCGGTAAATCGTTACAGCAACCACTATCACAGTTCACAGCCTAGATCCTTATGCTATCCACTTAGGCAACATTGTTGAGGGTTTTCCGTTTATTGGTGCTCATACCATATACAATCCCACATATATGTAGACACTCAGACGGCCCCAAGTTAAACACAAATAATATATTTATACTAAAATAAAAATGAAAAGTAAAATAAAAGATAGAGCATTCACGAGGGATAAGGATGCGTGGAATCGCGTGTGGCTACAATACGTTAATTCCTTCACATTCACTGTTTTAGGTGTACTTATCGCTTGGTTGTTGGTGCCAGATGGAGTTAGTCTGGTTTGGGGAAGTCTTGGCTACGGACTAAGTGTGGGAGTCTCTTCTGTAATTGGACTGCTAATACTGGCCTATATTGACATACATATGTGACTAAGCCGGTCGCTGGCCGACTTCCTCACTCCTCGAATTTCTCCAGCAGTCGTTCGTAGAACCCGTCGCCGTCTTCGGCCAGTTTCTCGACGATCAACTCCGGTGTCGAACGGGCGAGTTTCCCCTTCACTGGCGAGCGGTCGACGATCAACTCGCCGTCTTCCAGGCCGACGGCCTCGATGCCGTCGACGGCGATTTCGGTCGCGGCGGCGTCACGGATTTCGCCTGCCAGGTGAGACACGAACACGGCCGTCGCGCCCCGTTCTTCGAGGGCCTCGAGGATGCCGGCCATAATGTTCGCGCTCGCGCCGGGTTCGGTGATGCTCTCCAGTTCGTCCACGAGGACGAGCGTCTCCCGGTCCGCAGCGACACCAGTGACGAGGTCGCCGAACTCCCGAAGCGTCGTCTCGAAGGCCCCAGCATCGAGAGTGCCCTGGGTCTTGGCGTAGTAGTGGAGTTCGTCGATCCGCCCCACACGGGCGGCATCGGCTGGCACGGGCAGACCCATATGAGCGAGTACGACCACCAGCGCGATGAGATCAAGGGTCGAGGTTTTCCCGCCGCTGTTGACCCCCGACAGCAACGCGACGCCGTCGACGTGGTAGTCGATCGGCTCGACTGCGGCGAACGGAACATCCAAAAGCGGCGAGCGCCCGCCTTCGATCGAAACGCCCTCGTCTGCTGTTGTCGCACCTTCGTCTGTGGTCATCTGCGACCCGTCGGGGGCGGCGATCTCTCCAATAGCGGGCAGCGTGCAGTCGAAGTCCGCTGCGAAGCGGGCGACTGCAAGCTCCATGTCCAACTCCAGTGCCGCGTCTACGAGGGCCTCGGCGTCGTCTCGAAGATCCGCGAGGTCACCGGCCAGTTCCTGTTTCAGACGAGTTGCGCGCCGGTCCCGGGCTGTTGTCAGTTCTTCCCGCAAGCGAGCGATGACGTCTTCGGTGTGTTCGACCGGGTAGGTCGGCTCGTCGGGAAACGCCCGGCGGGCGATGGCTTTGGTGTCCGATAGTTCCAGCGTGTCGATCAGGTGCTGGCGTGCGGCTGCGACAGCGGCGTCGTACTCGTCGGCCAGCTCCCGGGAAAGCAGTGAGTCCACACCCGCGCCGCGCTCGACCAGCGACAGCAGATCGGTGCCCTCGATAGTGACATCGCGCTCTTCGATGGCCTCTCGCAAGTGGTCGTTCGCAACTGATTCAGCGGCCGAGACTGCGGCGTCCAGATCGTCGACAGCGGTGGTGAGTCGGTCGAGTTCGTCGTCGCCACTGGGACGGCCGTCGTCGTCAAGCGACTCCAGCGCTGATTCGAGCGTGTCCAGGTTACAAGGCGGATCGAGACCGGCCGCGCGGTGAACGGCGATGGCCGCCCGTAGCGGCTCGCGGTTGGCAGCGAAAAAAGCAAGCGGTCGTTCAGGGACGACGTCCGCGGGTCGCTCTAGGGCGTCGGGCTCGACTCGCACGTCGCCCTCGACGTCGACGCCCGCGAACTGTTCGTCCAGCACGACGACAGTCGCGTAGCTGCGGGCGAGTTCGGCGACTTGTCGGGTGTCCTCGACGACCTCGACGCTAACTTCCGGGATGATCTCCTTGGCTTCTGCGTAGCGCTCGGCGTCGCTCGTAGCGAGACAGCGGTCCCGGACCCGGACGTCACCGGGAACGGATAGCGGTTCGACTCCCGAAAGCGCCTCCAACACTGCCTGGTTGCGGTCGCGTGTGATCGCCTCGCTGGTGAACGACCGCACTTCCCGGATCCGGCTTTCGGCCGCGCTGGGATAGAGAGTCTCCAGTCGGGCGGCCGCGTCGTCGGTGACAGTTCGTTCCTTGAGCAGTGTGAGTGCGTCACGGTAGATCTCGTGGGCACGGTCGGTCGCCAGGAAGTCCCCGTGATCGCCATGGCGCTGTCGGATCGCGCCACGGGCGATGCGAGCGGCCCGTCCCTCGCTGACCCCCGGTGCGCTGGCGATCGCCGCGACATCGCCTGTTTCGAGCGCACGCTCGGCGTCTTCGAGTTGCGAGAGGGCTTCAGCCGTCTTGGCTCCGACGCCGGGAACCGACTCTAGGTCCATTACCGACCCTGTATGTAGCCACCCCCCATACACTTTTTCGGTGTAGCGCGGGACGTTCCGCTGTCGAGGGAACGTCTTAAGGTCGGCCCACCCCGAACCCCGGGTATGCAGACACGCTTCGATCCAGTGGAGGGAACCGATCCGTGAGCGTCAGTCGGTCTCTGGACTCGGACCATCAGCTTGCACGCCTGCTGCAGATCGGGATTGTCCTCGAAGAGGTCGTCGAAGCACGCGCATCGAAACATGCTGAAGCAGTGGCCGGCGAAACGGCTGTTGTGGAGTATATGGCCGGCGCGGCCGAAGAGTCGGCAACTCACCGCGACCGACTCGAAGCGATTATCGCTGATCTGGACGCGGAGACCGTCCCGTTCGAAGAGATCGAAGCGCTCGTCGAGGCGACGTATGAAGCCGACAGCGACTTTGACGATGTACTGTACGACCAACTGTGCAACGAGGAGACGGCCTACAAGTTCTACGACGACCTGATCGAGGCGATCGAAGCAAGTACGACCGAGTTCAGTGTCAGTCGCGACCGACTGCTCTCGACACTTGAGACGATCCGCGAGCAGGAAGCCGATGGTGTCGAAGCAGTCACGACTCTCATGGGTGAACAATGAATACGGCGGATCAGTATCTCAAGGCGATCTACTTGATCCAACAAATTGAGGACGGGCCGGCTTCGACTGGTGCACTCGCTGATCGGCTGGATGTCAGCCCTGCGAGTGCCAACGAAATGATTGGCAAACTCGAAAGCCAAGGCTTGGTTGAACACGAGAAGTACAAAGGTGTCGACCTGACTGACGAGGGGATCCGACAGGCACGAGACGCCCTCGAAACATACTGTATCATCGAGCGGTTCCTGTTGCAGGTGCTTGAAGTCGAGAACTACCGCGCCGAAGCCCGGACTCTCGAGAGCGTGATCGACGAGACCGTCGCCGAGCGACTCGACACAATCGTCGACCGAAACGAGGCCTGTCCAGACTGCTTCGATCCCGAAAACGATGTCTGTGAATGCCTTGAGCCCGAAGCCAAGGTGTCGGATTGATGTCACCGGCACCGAGTCCAAAAAAGAAGGTATAACTCTCCGAAGGTCATACGGACATGTGGATCTTGCAGTCCCGTGGTGTAGCGGCCAATCATAGAGGCCTTTGGAGCCTCTGACGGCGGTTCGAATCCGCCCGGGACTACTTTTGCGCCGAGCAAATTCGCGAGGCGCAAATATCTTCGGC
>ENA-ORCS01001259-ORCS01001259.1-marine-metagenome-genome-assembly--contig:-NODE-1259-length-11584-cov-6.768576_pt1 | contig 11584 bp, 13 predicted proteins | sample MGYA00237781_ERZ508513 | MGnify/ENA primary metagenome ERZ508513 (study PRJEB26184, sample SAMN06268793) | marine metagenome | isolation source: Eden Landing Ponds, San Francisco, CA, USA | place...
GCCGGCCCCTTTCGGTCCGTGAACGAAGAGGTTCATCGGCTCCTCGCGAGCGCGCTGCAGGCGCTCGCGCACCGTCTGCTGGGGCAGATCGTCGATCGCCGGCGCGTGTGTCGCAGTCCACAGCGGCCCGTCCATCGGATCGGCGTACGCAGGCGGCGTTGAAGTATCCTGCGAGGGACGATTAGATCGAATGGAGGCATTCTATATATCAGAATGAGATTTATGCTGGTAGACGGAACTACGCGATCTCCGCAAGCGAACACCGACACTGTGCGCCGGTATCAGGCGGGTTTCCGGCGGTAGCGAGCGCCGCTTCGGAATGCGACCTCTTCGGAAACACGACTCCCACCCAAAAAACGGTGCCCAGGACAGTAGCGGCCACAGTTCGTGACCGCCCCAAGAGAGTACCCGGACTAAGTTGCTCGACGTGGCCGCGATCTCGAGTAGCGTCGACTTGCCGACTGGGAGACAAGGATCGCTGCACCGCCAGTCGCCCGGGCCCGTCCGGTTGCAAGGCCCGTCCAGCCACACCAGTCAGCGACTGCACGTACAACCGGTCGACACACGGGCGAGAGTCACTGGAGCACGGAGACGACGTCCGAGAAGACCCCAGCGGCAGACAGTGGCCGCGAGCCGCCACGGGAGTGCCAGGTCCAGATCACACGAAAGTGACCGGCGGCAACGGCGATACTAGGCGTCGGCCCCGACGGTGAGTAGCCGCCACCGGGGCAACTCGATAAATCACATTCGGATATATAGAATGATCGTGCAGAGTCGGGTGCACAGGTTCGGCAGTAGATTTAACCCCCATTATCAACTATTATGAACTAAGGAGAGCCCACGCACGATGCTGTTCCAGGGACCGACGCTAGTGATTGTGGATGTCTTGACCCGTACGCTCGTCGCAGGGAGCGGTGTCGTTGGCACCGCAGCACTACTGTTGTTCGTACCGGTCCACGCCCTGCGATTTCTGATCGCGGTAGTACTCGTCGGTGTGGTCGCGCTCGCGTTCGTCTTGCTGCAGTCGGTGCTGATCACGTTGTTCGGACTCGCCGTACTCGTGACGCTGGCATCGCTGCCTGTCTCACGGGGACAGCGGCGGGCCGAGCCGCACTGAGACCGATAGCTGGAGTCGCGCAGACGCTCGGCCGCCAACGGATCGGCTGGCTTTTGGCGCCGGGCCCGCAAGCGTGTCCGTGCGCCAGTTCAGCGCCGAGTACCTCGAAGCGACCCGGGAAGGTATGTGGGCTGACAGCCGCGATGCACTTGGGGAGTTGGCCCTCGAAACTCGGGATCGGGTGCTGGACGTCGGCTGTGGGACCGGTGAACTCACGCGTGTCCTCCGGGAGGAAACCCCGGGTACCGTCGTCGGCTGTGATGCCGACCGAGAGCTGCTCAGTCACCTCGAACCGCCGAGAGTCCACGGTGACGCGACGCGACTCCCCTTTGAGGACGACAGTTTCGATCTGGTCGTCTGTCAGGCATTGCTGATTAACTTGCCAACTCCGGCGGCCGCCGTCGAAGAGCTCGCGCGGGTCTCTTCAGATCTCGTCGCCGCCATCGAACCCGACAACGGAGCGGTTACGATCGACTCGACGGTCGAGGCCGAGCCGTCGCTGGCCCGTCGCGCTCGCGAGCAGTATCTCGACGGCGTTGATACCGACGTCACGCTCGGGCCAGCCGTCAGCGAGCACTTCGAGAAGGCGAACCTCAGCGGAATCCGGACGAGCCGGTATGACCACGAGCGGACGATCGAACCGCCCTACTCCGAGCAAGACCTGCAAGCCGCCCAGCGGAAAGCCACCGGCGACGCGCTCGCGGACAACCGCGCCGAGATCGTCGCCGGCGACTCACCAGAGACCTACGAGCGACTCCGGGAGGAATGGCGCGCGATGGGGCGAGACGTCATCGAGCAGATGGGCGAACGGGCATACCGCCGTCGAGAAGTCGTTCCGTTCTATGTCACGGTCGGCCGGGTCTAACGACGCCAGGGATTACACGACATCGCCACGGACTGACCGGCCGTCCTGGCGCTGACGGTAGGCCCGGACAGCATCGGCAGCCTCGGTGGCCTCCTCGCTGTCGAGCCCGAGCATCGACAACGACTCCGACAGCGTCGGGAAGACCAGTTCACCGCCGCGAAGTTTCTCGAAGGCGTCGTCGCTCCGCTGGCTGTTGCCCTCGCCGTCGCTGACCCACAGGCAGACCCCACGCGGGTCAAGCAGTTGCTCGTATTCGCCGCGGGCCGTCGCACCCTCCAGGCGCTGCGTGACGTTGTCCTCGAAAGAGGCGTTGCACACCTCCAGGTGAACCGGCTCGTCAGCTTCGAGCAAGTGGGCGGCCAGACACTTCTCGGGGGCGACGTGACCACTCGGGTTCGCACGGAGACACTCAGGGTGGCGCTGGGCCCACTCGGCCCGGACGGTCTGTCCGACGCCCTCGACACCGTGTGAGTCGCGAAAGCGCTCGGCGGCCGCTTCGTCCCGCCCGAACAGTAGATCCTTCGTGATGTAGACGTCAAGTCGTTCGACAGGATCGAGCCCCAGCGCAACATCGCCGTAGACCCATACCTCGCGGACCGGGACGGGCATCGTCTCGGTAGCGACCGTCTCGACGATCGCCTCGACACGGTCGATAGCCGCCTCGCGTGTAAACTCCGACATCGACTGTGTTCCGGGCGCGAAAACCAAAACAGTCTCGCCGGTCCCTCATAATCGACGATGTTGGCGGATCGACGGAAGCGAAGCCACTTTACCGGGAGCAGACTTGGATCGTGATATGAAGGTCGCGCTGGGCGGGACGTTCGACCCAATCCACGACGGCCACCGGGCGCTGTTTGAGCGCGCGTTCGAGTTGGGTGACGTTACTGTCGGACTCACGAGCGACGAACTGGCACCGCGAACTCGCCAGGAGGACCGGTACGTCCGTAGTTTCGATCGGCGGCACGCAGATCTCCGAGCGGAGCTACGGTCGTACGCCGAGTCCTACGACCGGGAGTTCACTATCCGGGAGCTAACCGAGCCGACCGGTATCGCGACGGAAGCCCAGTTCGACGCGCTTGTCGTCTCGCCCGAGACCGAGACCGGCGGTCGCCGCATCAACGAGATCCGCCGCGAACAGGGCCACGAACCACTCGACATCGAAGTCGTCGATCACGTCTACGCCGAGGACGGCGACGTCATCTCTAGCACGCGGATCGTCCGTGGGGAAATCGACGAACACGGAAACCCCACGCCCGACCGCGACGGACGAAAGCCGATCGAAGAGTAGCTACCACTCCGGCGCGTCAAAGCCAGCCGATTCGAGAATCTCTTTCCAGCGCGTTTGAATCGCCAGTCGAGAAACACCAGTCGCGTCCGCGACCGAACGCTGGGAGCGCTGTTCACCGGTCGTGAGCGCCGCGACGTAGACACTCGCAGCGAGAACAGCGCGCTTCGAGCGCTCTGACTCCGGTGTGTTGGTTAAAAACAGGTCAGCCGCCCGGGAACGTGCTTCCGTGCCGAGATCCAACCGCTCGCTGGCCTCTTCGATAGCGGCGATCCACTCCTCGTTGGTGACGGCGTCACGAGCGCGATACACACACAGGTGTTGGAACGGTACCTCCAAAAAGTCCAGCCCCTGTATCACGGACGCGGGTTCGGGCTCTGGCTTGTCCACCTGCTGGTCGAACACTCCGGCAGCACCCTGACAGTTCGGGACAACGAGCCACGTGGCTCAGTCGTCACCGTGCAACTCTCGAAAGTGTGAGTACGACACCACCGGGGACGGAATGGGCCAGCAGTATTTTTGAAAAATGATTTATATACTGTGCGATTAAAGCAAAATAGGCATATATGCTTCGTTGATGTCTGGGGAAACCGGCGATTGTCCGGAATGTGGTGGGACCGGCGCGCGAAACGGCACGACCTGCGGTGCCTGCAGCGGCACAGGGAACGACCCGCGTGTCGGTACAAGCGAAAAGCCGTTGGTCATTTCCTGACGAGGTCAGTTCGAAGCGATACGTTCTTAATCGGTTCTCCGGAAGTAGAAGATGCGCGCGGGTTGCCGAGCCAGGCCAAAGGCGCAGCGCTTAGGACGCTGTCCCGTAGGGGTCCGCCGGTTCGAATCCGGTCCCGCGCATAACCGAACGAAGTGAGCACGTCTTCTTCCGGTTCGTCACCCAATTGCGAGGCACGACCGTCGGACTACCTCAGGGTAGCCGATTGTGCTGTCGGATCAGAAACACCGTCGCCACGAGTATGCCAGCGATCGTGACGGCGAGTCCAAATCCGGCACCGTCCTCAGTGGCGGTGTATTGAGGCTGGATAGAGACGGTGTTCCAGTGCTGGTCAGGGTCGGTCAGAGTCAACTCTGACCCGTTGAGATCAATGTCGGATTCAGTAACGTTGACCTCTGGCGACGTGACATTCAGATCGAACTCGCCGTTTCCCCAGTCTGACTCGTTGAACCGCTGATCAGATTCGTTGAACTCCAAATCTGGCTCGTCGATGTCACTCTCCGGATCGACGGTCACGCTTGCAACCGCACCTGTGACGAGGTTACCGGAGGCGGAAAAGTGACCGCCGGCGACACTTTGGATGGTGTGGGTCGTCTCGACGGTTGTGGACGCACCAGCATCGAGCGATACCGTTTCCGTATGGATAACATCGCCCCAACTCCAGACCTCGACTGTTTCGACGCTCGGGGTGTCGCCGTTTGCAATCGTGGCTGTTACCGTCACTTCCGTGCCAACCTCAGCTGTCGGTTGGGACACCTCAATATCCGTTAGAACCATCGCATCCCGGCCATAGACGCCGACGATTGTTTCCCAGCCCGCCAGTTCGAGTGTAGTGTACACCGGCAGGTCGGCTGACGACTGCTGTGCCGCGGCAAATCTGAAACCGGGTTCCACGACTGTCTCTTCGCCAGGGTCGAGTTCGCCAGTTTTCACGTCGACTGTCTCCCCGCCGACGGTAAGTGGGAGGGTGTAGGACGCAGTCGTCGCTCCTCTGTTCGTCACTCGAACTGGAATCCGGATTGACTCACCCAGCCGGACGTCAAAGAACCTGCTGAGGCGCCCGCTACGATAGCCCTCGACGATCACCCGACGCTCGGATTCGCCGACGAATTCGTAGTCGATAGTACCGTTTTCAGCGGATTGATTGTCGTCTCCGATAGAATGGCCGGCTTCGCCGCTGTCGATGATCGCCCGTTCGCCAGTCTGGTCCCCAGTGGCCCCATCAGGCGGTTGCGCAGCAGCTGGGCTGTAAAGCGCTCCCCACATACCAGCGGTGCCAACGACGAGGGTAGCCGCCAGCGAGAGCATCGTGAACTGTCGAACGTCCATATATCAACATTCATTATATACGCGCATAAAGACATCGAGGCCAGACAGCAAATACGGAGCGGAACTGCCAGAGAGGGCGATATCAGAATAGAGCCGCTACAGAAGACGATATCAACGCCCGCTGGGCGAGTCTATCTTGGGCACGCGGGCATCTCAATCAGGGGAATGGTGCCGGTCAGATGACGCCGGTCATGCGCGCAGCTTCCCGTGCGGCTTCTTCGTTCATCCCATTGCCAAGGATCGTGTAACGGTCCCGGATTTCGTGGGCACTCGTCAGCGCCTCAATCACCGTCGCCTCGTCGATGCCAAGCCCCTCGGCGGTCGTGGGCGCGCCGATCCGTTCGAGAGCATCCCGGATGTCACGCCACATACCCTGCTCGCCGTCCTGAAGATAGGCGGTGATGATCGATCCCACACCGACCTGGTGGCCGTGCAGCGCCGCGTCCGGGACGAGCCGATCGAGGCGATGCGAAAAGAGGTGTTCGGCGCCGGACGCGGGTCGGGACGTGCCCGCGATAGACATCGCAACACCGGAGGAAACCAGCGCCTTGACGACGACCCAGGCGGATTCTTCGAGACCGGGCTTGATCGAGTCGGCGTTCTCGACGAGCATCTCGGCGGTCATCTGGGACAACGCGCCAGCGTACTCGGAGTACTCGACGTTCTGTAGTCGGCGCGCGAGATGCCAGTCACGGACCGCAGTATAATTCGAGATGATGTCAGCACAGCCGGCAGTAGTGAGTCGCCAGGGGGCATTCGCAATGATCTCTGTGTCAGCGACGACCGCCAGGGGAGGTTCGGCAGCGACACTGTGACGGGTATCCTTTTCGGGAACCGAGCCGCGACCGGAGACGATCCCGTCGTGGCTGGCCGCGGTCGGCACCGAAACGAACCCCTGGTCACGGTGGTCGGCGGCCATCTTCGCGATATCGATCGGTTTGCCACCACCGACCCCGACCAGAAAGCCCGCGTCCGCGTCGTCGGCCGCGTCGATGACCCGCTCGACCGCTGCGAAACTGGCTTCTTCGACAATGACGGTTTCGGGATCGCGTCCCGCTGTCTCGAACAGTTCGATGACGCGATCGCCGGCGACCTCTTTCGGTATCGGGCCGGTGACGATCAATGGCCGCCCGGCCAGGTGTAGTTCCTCGACCGCCTTGACGGTGTCCTGAAGGACACCGTGACCTACGAGGACGTTCCGGGGGAGCCGAATCCAGGTCGACTTCTGAAACATAGCCGAATATGCACCCGCCGGCAGTATAACGGTTGGCGTCTACTGGCAGTAGCGAGCGTTCGCGTGCGAGCATCTCGCGTCGACAAATGGGGTTCACGCGAGACGATCGAGAATATCCGCCTCGACGTCTCGGCGCGGACCTTGGTCGGTGCCGTCGCGGTCACTCTGTCGGTGATCGGCGACGGCAGCGGCAAGCGCCTCAGTGTGCGGTGTTGAACGCCAGCCGAGTGAGGCCAACTTCTCAGTGGCAAGTAAGTGCGGTCGGTCCGTGTACAGCGGGAAATCGTCCGGCGAGAGATCCGGGTTGAGTTCGCGTTCGCTCGCGTAGACCGGCGTGACATCGGTTCCGAGCGTGTCGGCAATGAGTTCGATCAACTCCCCGAGTGGCGGGGCGTGTTGGGCAGCAACGTTATACGCTGCACCCGCACTGCCGTTCTCGGCGACGATTCGCAGCGCGCTCGCGACATCGGCCACTGACACGAGATGGTGTAGCGACCCGCCGTCGCCTGGGACGACGATCCGATCGTGCGTATCGATGCGACGCAGCCAGTAGTCAAGTCGCTCGGTGTAATCGTGAGGACCGTAGACGATTGTCGGACGAACACTCATCGCTCGGACACCCGACTCGGCCGCATCGAAGACCGCACGATCACCCTCGGCTTTGCGGTTACCATATGTCGCAGCCGTCTCGTCGGTCGCCGCCTCTGGAGTGCACGGTTCAAGCGGCGTGTCGTCCTCCCGTTTGGGGACGTCATTCACGCCATAGGCGTCGCCACTGGACACGAAAACGTACGCGTCAGCAGTCGAAAAGACGTCAGTTGCGACTTGAACGTCACGAGGGTAGTACGCGACCAGATCGATGACGATGTCGGGAGTAACACGGTCAGCGACGGCGCGTAACTGCTCGTCGTCACGGCGATCACACGCAACGTGTTCGACGGCAGGGTCATCAGCAAAGGGGTTCGGGTGACGACCACGATTACAGAGGACGACGTCGTATCCGGACTCGCGAAACTCCGAAACGGTCGCCCGACCGATAAAGCGCGTCCCACCGATACACAGCACCGTTGCCATACCCGCACGTGCAGGCGACGGTGTAAAACTGTTGGCGCTATGCACACCACGTCTCGATCGCGTCGCGATACCCCTCCCGGTAGGTCGGGTATGCAAAGTCATAGCCCAGTTCCCGGAGTTTTGTGTTGCTGACTCGCTTGTCCGCGCCGATCCAGTTGCGGGCTGCGTCCGAAAGGTCTGGATCGTCCAGTCGCTCTGCAACAGTCTGTTTGGCCGGTTCCGGCTCGTCACATTGTCGGGCCAGCCAGTCAGCGAAATTCCACTTCGAGACAGGTTCGTCGTCGACGACGTTGACCACCTCACGGCGAGCGTGATCTCCTTCAAGCAGGAACCGGACGGCACCGGCAGCATCGTCGCGATGGACCATATTCAGATAGCCCGCAGTGACCGGGCCATCGAGATACCGATCGAGACGATATCGATCGGGGCCGTACAGACCAGCGAAGCGGGCGACGGTGCCGTCCGTGTCATCAATCGGGCGCTGGCGGGCGATCCGTTCTGCCTCCATCAGGACCTGTCCGCGTTCCGTTTCGGGATCGATCGGCGTCGCTTCGTCGACCCAGTCGCCCCCGCGGTCGCCATAGACACCGGTACTGGACGTATAGACGATCCGATCCGGGACGGACTCCCGGTCACAGAAGTGGTCGATCGTCGTTCGAAGCCCATCGATGTACGTCTCACGGGCGGCGTCGGCGTCGCGGCCGCCGCTGGAGGCTGCAAAAACGACCCAGTCGGCATCTGGGACGGCAGTGAGTGTCTCCGCCTCGGTAGCGTCGGCTTTCACAGCTGTCGCCCCGGCGTCCTCGACAGTCCGGAGCCCCGCCTCTGAGCGACGAACACCGACGACCTCGTGATCCGGTTGCAGTTGCCGGGCCAGTTCACAGCCGACGTAGCCACAGCCGAGAATCACGACGCGAGTCACGAGTTGGCCTCCAGTAGCTGATGGATCTGCGCGTACTCATCAAGGGTGATTGGGTGGCGGCCTTCGACTTTCTGCTGAATTGTCTTCGGATCGAGGTCGCTGTCGAGGCGCGCCGCGATGGTATCGACATCCAGTACGGCAGTCGTCATCCCCATCAGAAGTATGTCTCTGGCTTCGGCAGCGATGGTCTCGGCGTCGGGAAACTCCGGAGACAATCCGAGGACCGACGCCACGTCCGTAAGGGTGAGTTCGCCAGCTCGATCGGGAACAGCCGCCTCGGGGTGCTTTGGCGAAGCCGTGTCGACAGCAGCGATTGCATCGACTGTGGTTGCTGAAAGACCCGTCTCGGTCGTGACGGTCTCCTTGCCTTGGGTCTCGATCACGTCGCCGATAGTCGCCAGATACGCCACGAGCAACTGTTCTGGCGTGCGCTGGCCGGCGTCCGGAAAGTGTCCGGTTAGCATACACCACGCTATGTAGCGGAGACACAAGTCGGTAGCTATGTCGTCACCGGGCCACCGTGGATTTATACACGTCCGAGCTAGACCGACACGTATGCCAAGAATCGAAGTGTCGCTGCCGGATCGCATCGAAAACGATATCCAGCGGCTCATCGAACAGGGAGAGTTCGTTAACCACGATCAAGCCGTTGAAGAACTGTTGACGATGGGTGTCTCCGCGTACGACGTCGAAGAGGAAGAGACGACGCCCGGAACTGCCGAAGAGGATATGTTCTCGCAAACTGTCGAGGACCAACAGGACCCGGCGATGCAAGACGAACCCCGAGACGACGGCTACACCTTCTGACAAGCGTGACACGTCTGGACCCGAGCACTCTCGAAACGCAACTCAAAAGAGAATTTGACGCGTCTGATCGGTCGTCACATACCGTTGCCAGACAGGCGCGTGACCTGGCCGAATCTGGCCAGATCGAGTCGGATTTCGAGTACGAATTGACGACGGACTGTATCGTCGCAAATCTTCGGGACGCACCATCGGAGTATTCGCTCGTTGAGCGTTGGAACTGGTGGCTCGGAGCGCTTGAGTTGTCCCACGGCGGGTACGAGCGATTTCGGGTCCGTCCTGACGTAGTCTGACTAAAGTGAGAGCGTGACGAGGTGCCGGTCCGGGTCGATTTCGTATCCGAACCGACCGAAGCGCGTCCAAACCGGATACTTTACCACGCTAAGTCGTGAGAGAGGACGTATGAGCACTGACGGACGATTCAGCGGACTACTCAAACAGCCATCGGACAGACTCGAGCTGTTTGGCACACTCACGGGCGCGTTACTCGTATTGATGGGGCTGGGAACGATTGCCGGTATGCCCTGGCAGACAAACGGCGACATAGCAGTGTCGGTCCTCCAACTCGTGGGCGTCCTCGGGACGATGGCTATCGGTGTCGGACTTGTCTGGATGACGCGTCAGTGATACTGTTGGCTGTGACTGAAACAAGATATTTGCTACCCCGTGGTGGCGAAATTCTTGAAGGACGTACAGCCGACAGTATGAGAAGCAGTCGATCGCGGATTAGTTCTTGTTCGGGAGATATGCCAGCCCAACCAGCAGTATCGCAGCAAAGGCGCTGACGAGGACGACCCCCCACAATCCCGCCTTGCGTTGTTCGTAACTGTCGATCTCCGACTGGGCGCGCCGATATGACTCGTGTGTCTCGGTCGTGTTCGGCGCGAGTTGGACGGTCCCCGAATCGGGGAAGTGAGCGAAGTATGACTCGCCGTTGAGGTTGGTCGGCGTGCCCTCTGAGAGTTCGACACTGATCGTCTGGGTTGCCGACCGGTTCAGCGGGACACCGGACGACGTGATATTTCCGATCGTTGTCTCGTTGCCCAGGTACTGAAGCGTCTCACCTTCGACCAGGGACTTTGTCTCCGGTGATGGCAGATACGCATCGAGCGGCCGCTGGGTATTGTTGCGGTACTGGACGTACTGTGTCCCGTTCGGATACTGCCCCAACGAATCAGCGACAGTATTGTCCGTCAACAGCAGACGGGTGACGTTTTGCTGTTGGACCAGCGTCGCTACGGCCGGATCGCTCTCGTTTGGGACTGTGACGCGGTACTCCGGCCCCCAGGAGATCGTTGCTTCCGTCGCGGTGATCTCGGTTATCGTACCGCCAGGCACGTACTGACCAGCCGACTCAAGTGTGACTGTTCCACCAGGCTCAAAGGTCGCATTGACCGAGCGGTTGTCGACCGCCTCGAGACGGAGTTTTGGTGGATCAGACGACCCGTTCAAGATGACGTGAGACAGGCGGTCGTTAAACGTCACTGTCGACCCGTTGGACAGCGTTACCGATTCGATAGACTGATTCGTCCACGAAACGGCACGCCAGGAAACCGTCGAGTTGTGCTCGAGTATCGCTGTCTCCGTAGCGTCGGGATCCGCCCACGTCAACTCCCCTGACTCGTCACCGATCGACGAAACTGTATACGTGCGATCTCCGATCGTGAATGTATCGTCCATCGTATAGCTCTCGCCAGCGAGGTCGGCCTGCGGCCGATCCACCGCGCCGACATACGCGTAGGCACCTGCACTGACGACTACGAAAAGGACGAAATACGCCGCAGCGGCGCGTCGTTGCATACCATGTCGATGGGGCGGGATGACGTATAACCGTTGCCGTTCTTCCAATCGGCTCTTTCGTCGAAAACGACCGTCTTAGACGTTACCGGCAATTATTTCTTCTTTATTGGCCGCCAATGGAACACGGAATCGTACAGTAGTGACGGGGTAGTCCTGTCGGATAATATATCGAAATGCCGGATCGAAGTAGCCAAACAGCGTACGACAGTATCGCACAAAGAAGCCAAGGGCCGGATTTGAACCGGCGATGATCCGCTCTGCAGGCGGACGCGTTCGGCCAGACTCTGCCACCTTGGCGCAAGTGATTGTTGCCGGCTAGTCCGCTTAAGCGTAGCGCTTTCGATCGTATAACGCAAAGAACCCCCACACAGCAGTCGCTGTGTGAGGGTGAAAGTATGAATGGCAGGCGGCGAACCGGATTTCC
>ENA-ORCS01001260-ORCS01001260.1-marine-metagenome-genome-assembly--contig:-NODE-1260-length-11579-cov-3.120935_pt1 | contig 11579 bp, 10 predicted proteins | sample MGYA00237781_ERZ508513 | MGnify/ENA primary metagenome ERZ508513 (study PRJEB26184, sample SAMN06268793) | marine metagenome | isolation source: Eden Landing Ponds, San Francisco, CA, USA | place...
TGCCGCGTCACCGATATGGACCTCGTGACCTCGCGAATGGGCCGGACCGTCGAAGGTCTTCACTGTGAGACCAACGACGGGACCGAGCGCGTTGGGGTCGATCCCACAGATATGGTCTTTTTCACAAATGGCTCGATGACCGACGGGTCGGACCTCGGCGCGTGGGACGAGGCCCCCGAGACGAACGAGACCGGCGCGTCCTGGGAGCTGTGGCGGTCGATCGCCGCGGACAACCCCGGATTCGGCGATCCCGAGGTCTTCGCTGGCAACGTCCAGGAGACCAAGTGGGAGTCCTTTACCGTCACATTGCACAACACCGATCTGTTCGATCACATCGTCGAGTTCACCGACGAGGAGCCCGGCAACGGGCTGGTGACCTACGTCGACTCGTCCTGGCTCATGTCGACCGTCGTCGCCGCCCAGCCGCACTTCGCGAACCAGCCCGACGACGTGAAGATCTTCTGGGGCTACGCCCTGTTCCCGGATCGGGAGGGCGACTACGTCGAGAAGAAGATGTCCGAGTGTACGGGTCGAGAGATCCTCGAAGAGCTGTGCTATCACCTCCAATGTACGGACCGACTGCCGGAGATCCTAGAGGGCGTCGACTGCGTACCGTGTATGATGCCCTTCATCACGGCCCACTTTCAGCCCCGGACGCCAGGCGACCGGCCGGCGGTCGTCCCCGATAGCTCGAACAACCTGGCCTTCCTTGGACAATACGCCGAGCTTCCCCGAGACGTCGTATTCACCGTCGAGTACTCGGTTCGCACGGCGATGACCGCCGTCTACGACCTTCTCGATCTTGACGAAGAGATCCCACCAGTGAGCAAACACTACCGCAAACCGGGAGTCCTCGCTGACGCGGTCTCGGCGTCGTTCGAGTGAGCCCTGCCCGGTCACCGACGATCAGGGCACGACTTGATTATCGAGGTCGGTCCAGGAACCCGACTCGACCGCGCGCTCGACATTCCCGACGACGATGTCGGCCAGCCGATCGTAGTATTCCGGGGTGTAGCCGCCGTTGTGTGGCGTGATCAGGACGTTCTCGAAGTCCCAGAGCGGGTGATCGGACGGCAGTGGTTCCGGATCGGTCACGTCCAGGGCGGCTCCCCGAACGTGATTCCACCGGAGCGCGTCCACCAGTGCGTCGGTCTCGATCACGCTACCGCGAGCAACGTTGACGACGACTGCGTCGGGATCGAGAATGTCGAACTCGTCCCGGCCGAGCAACCCTTCGGTCGTGTCGGTCAGCGGACAGGCAAGCACGACCCCCTCTGCGCCGGCGAGCGCGGCTTCGATCTCGTCGTAGCCGAATACCCTATCGACGGGACCGGCCTTCTCGGGCGTGTGACGAACGCCTCGGAGATCGACATCGAACGGCTGGAGTCGCCGGGCTATCGCCGAGCCGATCGCACCCAGCCCGACGACGGTGACGGTGCGTCCAGCGAGTTCACCCATCTGGAAGTTGCGCCACTCGTGGTTGCGCTGCTGGCGGCGCGCCCGGAAGAATCCCCGAGTTAGCGAAAGCAGCGAGCCGACGGCGTGCTCGGCGACGTTCGAGGCGTGGACGCCCCCGGCGTTGGTGACCGTCACACCCGCCTCGGCCAGTTCCGACAGCGGAAGATGGTCGGTACCGGCATACGAGCAGGCAAACAGCTTGAGGGAGTCGGCTTGCTCGAGTATGTCGGCCGAAATGTAGTTCCCGACGGCGACTTCAGCGCCCGGGAGTGCCTCGTTGATCGCGTCGCTCGTCCGGGCCAGCGAGACTGAGCCGTCGTACCGCTTGCGAAGCGACGCGACGAGCGATTCGACCGGGATGCCGTGTGGCTTCTGTGTGAGGACAAGGATCTCGGGTTGTTCGGACATAGCTGCTCGGACAGTCGGTCGTCACGCTTGTCAATTGTCGCGTTTTCTCGACGCAAGTGAGGTCACGACTTTTAACTGCCGACAGGTCGGGGTACGCATATGGAACGAGTTGATGTCGCAATCGTCGGTGGTGGGCCGGCGGGGATGTCGGCCGCCCAGGCCGCTGCCGAGCGAGACGCGGACGCGCTTGTCATTGAAAAGGGAGTGCCACGTGAAGATCGCGAGCGGACGGGTCCGGACTCGACTGACGCTGCTGGAATGCTCGATTACTGGATCGACCTGATGGACTACGACCTGAGAGAGATCCCAGAGGATATCATCCTGCAGGAACTCGACGGCGCGACCTTCGCAGGCCCGTCGGAGTCCGTGACGCTGAGAGACACCGGCATCGACGCGAGCTACGACGGGTTCGGGTTCACGTTCCATCGCGCTCGCTTTGACGACTGGCTCCGCGAGGAAGCTGAAGCGGCCGGAGCGTCCTACGACGTCGGGACGAGCGTCAGCGACGTCGATTCGACGTTCGAAGGTGGCTCGTTTACGCACACGCTGACGCTCGCCGACGGCGAGCAACTCGAGGCCGACGCGCTCGTGCTCGCTGACGGCCCCCAGCGGACAGTCACGATCGATGCGCTCGATCAGTTTATGCCCGCAGATCGACCGATCGCCTCGCTGCTCGGGCCCGATAAAGCCAATCACATCGCCTACCAGGAGCACCGCCGAATCCCCGAAGAGTTGTTCGACCCCGAACTGCTCAAGTTCTGGTGGGGGGTCATCCCCGGTCACACGGCGTACCCGTGGATCTTCCCCAACGACGGCAACGTCGCTCGCGTCGGATTGACGATGCCCATCGATATGGACATCGATACTGTCCAGAACCGCGAGGACTACGCGCTGCTAGAGGCCGACGACGGGCAGATTCCATCCGGTCGGATCTATCTCGAACGCCTGCTAGAACAGCAGTATCCCGGGTACGATCTCGAAGACTTCCCGGTTGTCGAGGGCCGCGGCAAACGCGCTGGGACAGAAGCGTACCCCATCTCCTCGACACAGCCAGTCGAGTCGCCAACGCAGGCTAACATCGCGGTTGTCGGCGGCGCAATGGGAGGGACCTCCGCCTTCCACGAAGGGGGCGACCACGTCGCCGTCCGAACGGGGAAAATCGCCGGGAGACTCGCCGCAACAGATGGCCTCAGCCGGTATAACCAGGAGTGGAAGCGAGCCCTCGGCGACGAGGTTCTGCGAAACGTCACGCTCGCGGAGATGGCCCGTGATATGGAACCGGCCGACTGGGACGAGACGTTCGGTATTGTCGACCGGATGCTGGCGACCGACGGCTCACGATATCGGCAGGCGTTCGAGGCTGGATTCGGCGGGCTGGCGCTTCTTGCTCGGTACAAGTGGACTCGCCGCGGCTTCAGCGACGGCGCGTACGTCCAACTACACGAATCGGAGTACGTCCTCTGATGAGTCTGCTCCAGCGGAGTCTCCCACTTGTCGGGACACTGTATCTGATCTATCTCGCCTTGCAACCGCCGCCGCTGCGCTGGGTCGGCCTTATTTGTTTGACCGTCGTGATGCCGGTTGCTATCGGCTGGCTGCTGGGAAACGTTGTCGGGATTGGCCCCTGGGCCTCTGACTCGTAGCCGCTCGCGAAGGGCTTATGCGCCGTCGCTGGTAACGTCTCAACGCGTACCACAAGTCCCCGCCCGAGCGTTCCCGTATGGGTGCGATGACGGCACGGAGAACCCAGGTACGGTACATCCCGCTGTGACGGCAACCGCTGTCCGCACTCCCGGCTCCCGCCGGTTGTGCACCTGGTCGCCCTACGGGCGACCCGTCTCGGCGGCTTGCGCCGCCTCGGAAAATGGGGGCGCCTGCAGGCGTCTCCTGGCTCGGCGGCTTCACCGCCTAGTCATCCGATGACGCGTAACGTCGCCCGCCCGCCACGAGGGTTTCCCGACTGACCCGGCACGCCGCCAGGGATGATGTCGGTCGTTAGTGTCGCGGGCGTACACCACGACCTTTTACTACGCGAGCGACTGCGTCGCTCGCTTGCAAAAGCTCGAGCAAAAGCACTCATCGCTCCAGTGCGCCTTTGGCGCTTAGTCACTTGTCTGCCTTCGCAGCTGTGGATGAGTGGATGTATTTCGCTGTTTGAAAATGAAAATAGAAGGGTATAATTACTATCTTGGACAATCTCAGACTAAGATGGGGGGGAAGCGAACCTGTTCTCGAACGGCACGAACCACCGACGTACAGCAGTTTGTTCGAGCAAGAACTTCTCTACTCGATCGTTACAGGGGCGGGGCTGCTCGGCATCAATATTGTCCTCATGGTCGCGATCGCACTCACACCGCTGGCCAACATCACGCTCTGGCTCTACGGGGGTGCTCCGTTTGCACCCCTCACGGGCGTCGTTGTCTTCGGGGCTGCACTTACTGGCAGCCGGGCGCTCGGGATCAGCGGGCTCACTAATGGAACGGTGGCGTTCGCCATTGCAGGCATCGTCATTTCGCAGGTCTCCTACGGGCTATTCGGAGGTGCGGTTCTGTCGATATTCGATGCTGGGCTGTGGCTGACAGCGATTGCGATCACCACCGTGATCACGCTTGTTATCACCGCAGTGTGTGCAGCGATCGTTTACAAGACCGATGTCGACTTTTCGTTCGCGGGAACGATCTCCGCGATCCTGCTCGGCGGTGGGACTGCCCTGATCGGCGTTGGATTCTTCGTGGGTGGTGGCGCCCTTTATGTCGTCGGCTTCGTCGCCTTCTTGCTGGGGTTTATTGTACGAAATCTGGCGTGCTAGCGTCCGTGGCCGGAATCCACTAGCAAACGGCTTTGCCATCTACATCGCAGCTGCCGGCGTGTTCGTCCACGTGCTCCAGGTCGTCCTGGAAGTTCTCTCCGCTGCAGGTGAATAATTGACAGCCCCCTCAACAGCGGCCGGCTGCCGAAGTTCGCACCCAAACGGTCTATCCCACGGTTCGGAGTATCCCTCTCGAAATCTCTACAATTTTGCCACTCAGGCTGGCGCATACTTCCTGATACTGGTGGCTATACGTTCGTACAGATATCCGGCACACCGTCGTGCCGGATCATTTCGAGATGGTATAGCCACCAGTATGAGTAGCCAGGGGTAGTTCACCTGCATACCGGCCCTTAAGTGGGTAGCAGGCCGAGCAGGGCGGTACACGCTGCATTGATCTCACTTTCACAGTCTTCAAGTCAGTGACGGCGATAACAAACCGGCATCGATTGCCGAATCCGTGTGGGTCGGTCACTCGCCACAGATCGAGCGCGGTCTAACAAGCTTCATAATCCCGGGGAGTACAGATTCAGGATATGTGCAACCGACCAATCAACAACTCTTCGACACGGATGGAGGAGTGTAGCGATGCGTAACGCAAAAATCGTCTGTACGCTTGGTCCGGCATCGGACTCGGTGGAGGAAATTACGGCGCTCGCGGAAGCTGGCATGTCGGTCGCACGACTGAACGCCAGCCACGGTTCGCCCGACGAGCGACGTGAGACGATCGAACGGATTCGGGAGGTTGATGAGTCGGTCGATCACCCGGTCGCAGTAATGCATGACATCCCCGGCCCGGAAGTGCGTACGGCTGACATCGATGAGCCGATCCAGCTGGAGGCCGACTCGCAAGTTCGGTTCTACAAAGGTGACGACGCCACTCCGGAAGCTGTCGGACTGTCACTGGACATCTCGGCAGTTGAAGAAGGCGACCGCGTTTTGCTTGATGACGGCCGCATAGAGACGGTCGTCGAGGAAGTCGACGGAAGTGACGTGTACGCTCGCGTCCAGAACGGTGGCGAACTGCCGGCCCGAAAGGGTGTCAACATCCCCGGTGTCGAACTCGGACTCCCGACGGTCACAGAGAAAGACCGCAAGGAACTGAAAGTTGCTGCCGAAAAGAACGCCGATCTCGTTGCCGCGTCGTTCGTCCGGGACGGTTCGGATATCCGTGAAATTTCGGAGACGCTCAACGAGTTTGGCGCCGATATTCCGATCGTCGCGAAGATCGAACGGGCCGGTGCTGTCCAGAACCTAGACAGTATCGTCGAGGAGGCCTACGGTATCATGGTCGCCCGTGGTGACCTGGGTGTGGAGCTCCCGCTTGAGGTCGTACCGCTCTACCAAAAGCGGATCATCAGAAAGTGCAACCAGGCTGGAGTCCCCGTCATCACGGCGACCGAGATGCTCGATTCGATGGTTGATTCTCGGCGCCCGACGCGAGCGGAGGCCTCAGACGTTGCCAACGCTGTGCTTGACGGAACCGACGCAGTCATGCTTTCGGGCGAGACGGCGATCGGCGACCACCCGGCGCGCGTCGTCGACACAATGGCGAGCATCGTCGAGGAAGTCGAAAACAGTGAGGAATACGAACAACTGCGTGAGCAGCGGATTCCGGAGGCCGACGACACCCGTGCTGATGCGCTCGCTCACGCGGCCCGGTTCCTCGCGGAGGACGTGGACGCAACGGCTATTGTCGCGGCAAGCGAATCGGGCTACTCCGCCCTGAAAGCCGCGAAGTTCCGGCCAGGTATTCCAATTATCGCGTCGACACCGAGCGATCGCGTCCGTCGACGGCTCGCGTTGTCTTGGGGGATTCACCCCACGTCGACGCCGTACACGACGGAGGGCGCGGACGCGATTATTCAGAACTCCGTTCAATCTGCACTCGACACTGGTATCGCGCGAAGCGGCGATACGCTAGTCGTTGTTTCGGGGATGATGACCGATCTCGACGGGATCGGCACCTCGAATATGCTTAAGATCCACGTTGCCGCCGAGACGATCGTTTCCGGGGTACCAGTCGTCAGCGGAATTGTCACTGGCGAATTCCATCGTGTCAAAGACGGTGACCTCTCGTCGGTCCCGAAGGGTGCAATCGCGGCGATCCCCGATGGGTTTGACGGCGAACTCGTCGGAGATGCTGATCATATCCGTGGTATTGTCAGTGCTGAGGACGAGGCGACTGGCAGTCGCGCCGCCGTGCGTGCGCGCGAACTGGACCTGCCGATGATCGGAGAAGCGGACGTCTCCGAAGACATCGAGGACGGTACGGTCGTCACGCTGGACGCCGAACGAGCGGTGCTCTACCGCGATCTCGTGGGCGATCGCGAAGCCTGATATCCTCCCACGACTATAGTACTCCGTAAAAGCGTGATGGAAAAGTGGAAACACGGCAAGAAAGCGTCGATGCCGCACTTCACCAGCCCACACCTCGTCTACGACCACCGCACCGCCACCTTCCACGACGAGTACGTGTCGTTAGCAACGGTTGATGGTCGCATCGAAGCCGACTTCGTGCTACCTGACGAAAAGCGAGACACGCCTCACGCGGAATACCTTTTCTCGGACGAGTACGAAACCACAGGGGCAGAACTACACTACAGCAACGGCAACTGGATGCTTCACATCCACACAAAGACGGACGTGGAGCCTGACACGTCGGCACAGGATGCCACCGAGAACAGCACAGTTCTCGGGGTAGACCTCGGCGTGAACAATCTCGCAGTTGCCTCGACGGGCACGTTCTGGACAGGTGACGAGTTCGACCACTGGCGACGGGTATACGAGAAACGGCGTGGGGACTTACAGGAACACGGCACGCGGTGGGCACACGAGAATATGCAGGCTGTCGGACGCAAGGAAGAAGGTCGGTTCAAGATAACGCTTCACCGTATCTCGAACGATTTGGTGGCTGAAGCCCGCGACAACGGCTGCTCGGTGATAGCGTTTGAAGACCTGACTGACATTCGCGAGCGTACCGGCGCGTCGTGGGGGCACAAGTGGGCGTTCAACCACCTCTACGAGTACGTCGAGTACAAAGCCGCCGAGTACGGTATCGACGTGGAACAAGTTGATCCCGAGAACACGTCGCGGCGTTGCTCTGAGTGTGGGTTCACGCACCCGGATAATCGTGAGAGTGAATCGTTCGAGTGTCTGAAGTGTGGCTACGAAAACCACGCGGATTACAATGCAGCGAAGAACATCGGGTTGCGGTATCTCCGCCGGAACCAAACTGGCTCCGGTGGAGGCGCACCCGTAGGCGTGCGCTTGAACAGCGGGACGCTGAACGCGAATGGAGAGTATGACCCTCCTGCCGACGAGTCGGCCAGAGCGGGAGTCCACGCTGAAAGCCAACCCCTTTAGGGGTAGGTTAGCTTACCAGGGTCGTTTCGAGTGTCATCGGCGACATCGAGGCGCCGCCGACGCCGAGGGCGATCAGGGCGATGAATGTGGGGGCCGTAGTGAGTGTGTCGAATTGCATTATTTTGGGTTGTATTCTTGCCTGGCTTGAAAGGCGAGTTGGCAGTGAAGGTTTCCGGATGGGGGGAAACGACACAGGTCACCATCTATTAATAGGTAGTGGCAACGTGCGGAAAAAGTAGGTGAAATAATATAATGTTCTGTCCGGTAGCGAAGTACCTATTCACCAACTCTATACAACTGCCATACTATTATAAAATTTATTATATTTACTAATTAATTTATATAAATATTAAAATTTAGGAAAGGTGGATAGGCTTAGTAGAGTTTATATACAATAGCAGTTAAGTACTGATTAGATATGATATCTCGACTTAAGAAGACAATCCGATATCCCTCTCAGATTCTCCGATATATAGATTTTATGTTTGGGTCACTAAGATCGTCGATAGAATATAATAGCAAGTCATACATATCTATTCTATCTAAAACCAGCAATCCAAAAAAAATAGAAATTGGGAGACATTCAAGAGTACAGCCATTTACAGTATTAAAACCACAAAATAGTGGTATTACTATTGGCGATCACTGCACTATTCACGAATTCGGATTTCTAGCAGGTAATATATCTATTGGCGATGATGTAAGAATCGCTCAAAAAGTTAGTATGCATTCATTCAATCACAATATAAGCAAAGATGAGAAGATTAGAGAGCAATCGTTAGAACATGGTAAAATCACTATTCGAGATGATGTCTGGATTGGTTGTGATGTGACTATTTTAAAGGATGTTGAAATAGGGGAGGGAGCAGTAATTGGAGCTGGATCAATAGTAACAAGCGATGTTGAGCCATATACAGTTGTGGCAGGGAATCCAGCTAGACAAATTGACACTCGTAATTAAGTTTTTTAAGTCTCCCTTGGCCATTTAAGTATCCTCCCGGTAGAAATTCAGAATCTAATTATTGATTTGATTGACTTTGACCATATAGACAGCATATATTGAAATGCCCGTATTTATATGTATATACTAAATTTGCTTGTTATTTTTATCTTTATTAATTAGAGTTTTACTAGTTATTATGAGCGACTATTGAATGCTGCTGCGCCAATCAGTGCGGCTTCACGCCTTCCCTATATATATTCTCTCGGCATCATGTTCTACGAATATCAGCGGTATGCTGCCACCATTGCGATCAAATGAACCACTCCATGTAAAAGACAAACCACAAAATTGTCAGATATAGATACATAAACTGCATTCAATTTCTACCATTCAACGGTCGCAATGTGAAGTAGTCCAAAGCGATCATATTACCCGCCACGGGTGCCCCCGGAAACGCATTTGTTCTCGTTATTCTCACATATAACCCAAGTCCTGCAATTGCCTTCGGACATCTTCGCCCTGGTCTGATCCCATACCCGTTGTCTTCCAAGGGTCTGGTTTGTGATCCACACGACTAAGCTCGGCTTCAATTGCAGATTTAATATCAATAATACTACTTATTTGCTCTACCAAAACGCTGCGAGTAGACGCGACCATTGCTTCATGGGTATGGATACCGTCTTGTAGTCCATGATCGCTAACTAATAAGAGCTCATCGCCTTCACCAAGGTCTGAGCGGATATCACCGACAAAGTCATTAATTTCATCGTAGGCTCGTTGTTGAAGCGCTGAATCATCATACGTAACGTGGCCGATGAGGTCTAGGCCACTTGTATACGCAAAGACGAGCTCCGATGTTCCACCCCGAAGTGCCCGCCGGGCGAGTGCGAAGCGAACCATAACCATTTCCATACATTTCTCATAAAAGGCAACTGGGTCCGCAGACTGATGCCCTCCTTTCGCATCCGGGTTGCGCTTGAACAGGTCGCCCATATTCTGTCGTAACTCGTGCTCTCGGTCTGTCTCATTGGGATCAACAACGTAATTTGGGATCCCAATAGCGGTTGACGACCACTCATCAAAGACTGTCTCGATGTCGTGTTTGTCGTAGTAAGATGCTGGTGTCCGGAAAGCGTCAGCGGTCGTGTTCGTCAATAACCACGCACCGAGTCTCGTTTGGACGTTTTCGGGCAGTAAATAGTCAGCGATACGACTCCCAGCTTCAAGTACTGGGTTCCCCCACGCAACACCATCATCTTCAAGAGTGAGTCCGTGATCTTCAGGAGGATGTCCGCTGATTATTGTCGGCCACAATTCGTGTGTGCTTGGCTCGCCCTTGACGCTGTTTATCGTCTCAATCGACCTGTGATCCGTGAGTGTCAAGTTCGGATGCCCTCCTGAATCTACGAGATCAGGATCAAGGGCGTCGATTCCGAGAACAACGAGAACCATTACGCTATGCAATAACCCCATTAGAGTAATCTCTTTCGACTCTCTGCTATTCATACATACCGGTATTATTACGTTCTTATATAGTCAGTATTTATAAATCTATATAAAACATTTAATATCATTTATAAATAATATATTAATGATAAAGAAAACTTCTGAAGGTCGAGGAGCTTCTGACACCAGTCTTTTGCAAAACTGATTCGTTGTGTAACTTGATCAAACACGTCCTTGACGAGTTCCACGAACTCGTCTTCGTCCTCGACGATGATCGGTGCCATCGTCTACTGGAGGTATTTCGGCCGTGGTGAATCGCCAGACGTAGCCTGATTTCACTGTTCCACCGTCTGCTTGATGTTGTGAACCGCACGGCTCTATTGACTCCGCAGACGGCGGCGGAATTGCGACCGCGACCGACCTACTTTTCTCAGCGTCGTTCGTCGGTCTTGGAGACTCTACTTCTTCAAGTCGCTGAGGTCAGTAGAGAATGCTAGGAATGGAGTGTGCATCTTTCCTCAGTCTGAGGGCTTCAGCAGGCAAAACAAGATGCAACCCCGACGCTGTCCGTGGATTCGATAGAGCCATTCGATTCCGATAACCGAGTGTGTAATTCGCTCCACCGCCGACCGACACGCGTTTGCCTCCACTTCGCCACGAACGCAATATGAGCGAAATCATCGAGGGCGAGGTGCTGTTCGTGGTTCCACCGGACGAACTCGAAGAGCACGACCTCACCGACGAACTCCGTGAACTGGCTGCCACGGAGGATCGGCACGTCCTCGTCTGCCGGAAGGGTGGACACCCTTCGTGGCCCGAGCGCATCTGGTCGTTCTTGCGCCGCAAACCCATCGAGGCAGTGACGGTGCTGGCCGACACCGACTCCACAATCGAGGCGGGCGAGGAGATCACCGTCCGCGTGACTGAAACCGAGTTGTCCGCCGTCTACGAGGCGACCGGGGCGATTAGCCGTCAGTAACTTTTCCCCTGCAGAGATCGCGGATTTCGCTTCCGGCTTCTTCGGCCAAGTCAGCACTCTCGCTGCCCGGGAGAGGTTTGTAGATAGCCGGGAAACGCCGATGCGTACAGAAACCCGTGCGCTCAGACCGGGCTTCCAGAACGATTCGACACGCACCCCGGTTGGTATCG
>ENA-ORCS01001262-ORCS01001262.1-marine-metagenome-genome-assembly--contig:-NODE-1262-length-11555-cov-28.162223_pt1 | contig 11555 bp, 15 predicted proteins | sample MGYA00237781_ERZ508513 | MGnify/ENA primary metagenome ERZ508513 (study PRJEB26184, sample SAMN06268793) | marine metagenome | isolation source: Eden Landing Ponds, San Francisco, CA, USA | place...
GTACCGCTGTCTGGTGGTTTCCGAATGACCGGAAGTGCCGGTCGGTGGCGAGCGATGCGACTCTTCGTGGGTGGGCTGGTCTGCTGTCATGGGTTCAGTGCGACGCTGTGTGCGAGAGTAGGCGTCGCTTATTTCGTGATGTTACACCCGACACCCATAATACTTGCTCTAGAAGAACACTTGTAGAGAGACATTACTATGTCCGAACCGACCAAAATGCTCTCAAAGTGTCTAAGCCCGGACCAGACCCAACGGTCACCAAAATCGACGTTTTGAAAGAAATTAGGCTAGCTTATCCACCGGTTCAGGCCCCTAAAGATCTCGCTGAACGGCTGGAGATTAGTAATACGGCAGTCAGCAATAAGCTAAAAGATATGGAGGAAAACGGGTGGGTCGAATCAGAACGTGTGGGGCGTGCCCGGGTATATTGGATAACGGATGATGGGCGAGCTCAGTTAGATCCAGAGTTCTCGTCAGGCAACCAGTAGACAACTGCATTTCCTACTTTATGACGTTCTATTCGAACTTCAGGCCCCATTGATTGCAAACGCTGTCGGATTCGAGTTTTAGATAGTCCAACCCGCGTGGCAATGTCTGAGGTAGTTACAAACGGTTTCTCTACATCTTCAAAGCATTCGAGTAGTTCTTTATCACTAACTTTCCGCTCTGGGCCTCGGGCAGACATCTTGTCTCATCCGATAGTTGTTTTTCTAGGGCAATAGTTTTTTGTTTGTCTAGCCCAACAGTACAAGTAGGAACACACGCGCCGCTGGTCGATTTTGCACGAAATCGCCCCGGTGGTAGGAACACCGAGGCGCGTGGTTCCAGGAGAGAACCAATGGCAACTACGCAATCCAATCCACAAGAACGTACCGCACGCGAACTACTCACCCAGGGCCGACCGCTTTTCCTTGGCGTCGACGGCGACGGCGCGGCGCATTACTGGGACAGCTACGAGTTCGCCGTGGCTGTTGTCGCGGCTGATGGTGACGCTGAGAGGGTCGTGTTGGCGGAGACGCCCTTCGAGACGCTCTCGGAGTGGTGCGAATACACGCGTGGCGAGCGCGGGTGGGACGTTGGGCCGCACGTCGGCGGGTCGCTCGTCGGCGATCTCGTTCGAGGTGTTGGGGCATGAGCTGCACTGTGGAGGAACGGAAGCGCGTTCGGCGGGCAGCGCGGGCAATTCGTGAGGAGGTTGCGACTGAGTCTGTCGATGTGCTCGCACCGAGTGCAAGCCAATACGGAGAATGGACGTTGGATGCCGTGCTTCGGGACTGTGAGGGTGTGCCGCCGGAAGTGCTCAGGGAGTTAGCGTTGGCCGGGTTGACGCTGCAGCCGACGCCACCGCAGGCGGAGTATCAGCACGTGGCGGCGACGGTGTAGCCAAAAGTGCTAACCAACAATAGCTGACCAATACCCATACCGTTGGTTAGCCGAGAACCGATTGATTTCTGACCAGCGTTTGTTTCTCACCAGAAATACCCGCTCAGTAAGTGTGCGAATTGACCGTCAAGGTTTCTACCAACTCAGGGAGGTGTTCTGATAGCCGTGCAAGATGGAAAGCGCGAGTCTTACATGACCTCGCTCTGGACTGAAAGGAATCCGAATCGGTGGTACAGAAGTGCTACTTCTTGCGTTTCTAAGGTTCTAATCCATATTCTTCTGGATCATACGCACCGAGAACGAGTACAGACAGTATCAGTATCCCATTCACAGCCAGAGAAACCCAGAACATATCTACACTGAGTGGACCAACAGTGGCCGGACTATTGTCCGGGTTAGAGAGTACAATAGTCATTATTGTCCCGCATACACCTAAAATTGGGAGTCGGTAATGGTGTATTTTTGTCAATATTCGGAACACTTTCAACAGCCTTTGTGATTTCCAATCGTAATATGTGTTTTTGTATATCCAACCTACACCCCAGATACCCCGGTAATTCAGCAGATTAGGAATAGCATGGCTACCATCGTCGTACTGCGTGCAATCTCTAAATTCAGCAGCTATCTGGTTGACTCATTTTGAGTCTGGTACACCGCTAAGTGCTGAATAGAACGCGCGAGTCGGTCACTTCGAGGCAACCATGATTCGAAGAGTGGAAGGCTCGGCTCAAACAATTCTTGCTACTTCCAGTGAAGGAGATAGAGGAGGTAGAGACTTGCTCCAAGAACGACCACTCCCGCAAGAAGGAGTCCGACTAAGCCGAGAACTGACGAGGTATAAAATGCAAGCTGGAACAGCTGAAGACCCACGAGAACAGTAAATACAGAGAGGATTGTCCAGAATATCGTTCCAATCAGTGTGCGACTTGTACCAATAAGCTCGTCACGTACGATGGCACGAACGTTCTCTTCATTGAGTTTGTCGGAGGGCTCCATAATGCCGCATAACATAGCTGACGATAATAAAATGACGACCCACTAACTTGGGCTGCTATTCGTCACCCTCGCCTTGCTGAACTCACCCTCTATATCTTGCACGGCGTTTCCGATAGGCTTCTGAGGAGTGTTCGCCGGGCGTGGTAGGTGTGTGACCTGTACTGATTGTACCGCACGCGAACTACTCACCTAAGGCCGACCACTCTTCCTTGGCGTCGACGGCGACGGCGCAGCCCACTACTGAGATAGCCACGAGTTCGCTGTAGCCGTTGCTTCGGCGGATGGTGACGCCGAGACGCCCTTCGAAACGCTCTCGGAGTGGTGCGAGTACACTCGCAGTGAGCGTGGCTGGGATGTTGGGCCACACGTCGGTGGTTCACTGGTCGGCGATCTCGTCCGAGGTGTTGAGGCGTGAGCTGCACCGTCGAGGAACGCAAGCGAGTGCGGCGTGCAGCGCGGGCGATTCGAGACGAAGTTGCTACTGAGTCGGTTGATGTGCTTGCGCCGAGTGCGAGTCAGTACGGTGAATGGACGCTTGATGCTGTGTTGCGTGATTCTGAAGGTATTCCGCCAGAGGTGTTGCGGGAGCTGGCGCTTGCCGGGTTGACGTTGCAGCCGACGCCGTCGCAAGCCAAGTATCAGCACGTGGCGGCGACAGTGTAGCCAAAAGCGCTAACCAATAATAGCAGAGTACTACCCACGATTGTTGGTTAGCCAAGAACCGATTGGCTCCTGTCCGGCGTTTGTTTTACACTATCTCACTAGAAAACTACCCACTCAGTAAGTGCGCGGAGTGAACACCGACTATGAGGAAAAAGATGTTTGTACTGGCCTGACTAGTATATAAGTATGCGAAAAGCCCTCCTTTACCACGGCTCGATGACCGTTTGCGGCGGTATTCTCGGTTTCAGGGGTCTGAACAGTGTCATTTCGGGGGAAGTGTCCCTCGCTCCAGTGCTCCTATCAATTGGCGGAATTGGGATGGTATTCGGTGCAGTGTATGAAGCTGTTCTCTCATCCAATCCGTCTGATTCAATTCCTGACGACCGAATAGTGTGGTCTACGGTAGTGCTGGCTCTAATCGCAGTTATTGCTGGAATTTGGTCTGTGGTTGCATAGTGCCAGGCGATCGGTGAGTTGTCTGTACTGTCTGCCCGCTCAACCGTCTCCATGTAACTCGCCAGTCCATCGCGAACGTCGTCAACGGCGGGCAGCATCAGCTTCCAAAGCTGATCTACCAGCGAGTTCGTCTTCGTCGCCGTTTCACGGAAGCCAGCGAAGCCAACGGCCTTGTCGACGGCGCCCGGCACATACGTCCGGATAAGCGCGGCGACCCGTTCGTCGAGATAGTAGCCCTCAAAGAGGTCAGAATTCCGGTAGGGGGACCCGAGTGTGGCCTGACTCATAGGTAAATACTCTAGACGGTAGCAGGTATGCTAAAGAACCTATGGGAAACCAGCAGGCCGCCCTCCGGCAATAACTGACAATCAAACGAGGGAAACAGTGGTAAAAAGTCGACGCTATCGGACAGATGTCGACGGCTAACCAACAGCGGTCCGATATTTCACGAAATGTTGGTTAGCTTTACTCGGAGATGAACTGGACGATTGAATCCTTTGCCTGACGTGACTTATCGCTGCTCCCAGTCAACTTCAGCTTCGAACGAGCTGGCAATATTGAATAGGGTCCTCTCATCAAGATGGCTACCAACGAGCATCATTCCAACAGGCAGTCCATCCGGCTTCGCGCATGGAACGGTTAGTGCCGGATGGTTCGTCAGATCAAACATACCCGTATTCGCCAAGTTACCAAGCGTTCGGCTAACCCGCTCAACCCGATTTAGACTGTCATCCCGCTCATACGGAAGCATTGGAGTTGTCGGAAGAACTAGCGCGTCGTGTTCTTCCAGATGGACATTATATTTCCGTTCAGCGTCGAGTGCAAGGTTCTTTGCTTTCGCGTATAGTTCAATACTGTACTCATCCTGTAGATGAGCGTCAGCAAGGAGTGACGTCTTGACCGTTGGCGGGAACTCATGGGCACGCGCCTCACGGAACTTACTGAACGCTTCAAGTAGATCATCCCAGTACCAACCCTTGTAGTTCGTCCCAACGCCTTCGTCTTTCAGGAGACTGATCCCACCCTGAGTTGCTGCAACGGTCCAAATCGGAACAGTGAGTCGGTGTGTCTCAACTGACACTGGCTCTGTTTCCACACCGAGTCCCTCAAGAACCTCAATAGCATCCCGGACAGCGGTATCAACTTCTTCATCTGAACTTTCCCAACCAAACCCTTCCTCAAGGACACCAATGGAAATGTCCTCAAGGTCTTCATCGAGTGCCCCGGTGTAATCATCTGCCTCAACACCACGGGGTTGGCGAGGGTCCATTTTGAGCCCATCGTGGAGATCTTCACCAGCAATCGCCTCAAGAATCGCTGCAGCATCCTCGACAGTCTTGGCCTGTGGTCCAGTGTGGTCGTACCCACGATCAATCGGGAAGATACCAGTGTACGGCACAAGACCTGTGGTCGGTTTAAGCCCGACAAGTCCAGACCAAGCGCTTGGGACCCGAATAGAGCCTCCCTGATCGCCACCAAGAGCAGCATCACAGTCACCTGCAGCCGGTGCGGCCCCACTGCCACTGGATGACCCTCCTGTGAGGTACCCCTCAGCGTGTGGGGTTTCAACGGTGCCAAAGTCGCTAGTATCACTCGACCCGGACCACGCGAAGCTCTCCATATTGAGCTTTCCTGTGAGAGTGGCTCCAGCGTCCAGTAGTCGAGTCGCCACAGTAGCATCGATCTGTGGAACATACCCTTCAAGGACTGAGGAACCACACGTCATTTCGTAGCCAGCGAGCGCGATATTGTCCTTGAGTCCTATTTCCATACCCGAAAGTGGGCCGTCTTCGGCTCCTTCAACGGTGAATTTCGTGATCCACGCATTGTATGGGTCTTCGTCAGCATCTGGTCGATACCCCGGTGACCGGTCAGTGTACTTGATATCGTGAACGCCAAACCGCGGATTGTCGGCTTCAGCAACGCGCTCAGCCGCTTCAAGTGTCGAGTTAACTAACTGTTGATAGTCCTCAACCTCCTGGTCGTTTAGACTCAACCCCGCAGCAGCAGCAAGTTCTACAAGCCGTTCTTGCGAGGGCTGGTGGATGGTTTGGTCGTCACTACTTGGCATACACTTCTCCTGATTCAATTGCGACGATGGAAATTGTATCTGACACTATTACCACAGCTGTTCCTCAGAGCAGATGATTAAATATTTTCCCTCGATGGCATTATTTTCGAGTTATCGGGCAATTTTGATTATATTCGACTACATATATTGATTATACACGCCCAGAAGAAAACCTATGTTTCTCACGAGTCGTGGCGTAATTCATATTTCAACGACCGGCTTATCTCCATGTGTGGTCATCTAACTAACATATAATGGGTTATTGCTCTGTGTGAGATAACCACAGTCCAGCAGACCGTTCACCCTCTTAACCACATCCTCACCACTCTCAGTTTCCGCGTTGGTCAGCCCGCACAACTCGTAGACAACATCAGTGGCCAACTCGCCGGCCGACTCGGCCGTCTTCGTATAATTTGTCAGCCCGTCACCAATGCCGTCAACGGTTGGCAACCACAATGCCAGAAGCCGATTTCCCATCGGGTCCAGTTTCGGCAGCGTGAGATGTATACCGGTCAAGCACATATACTATATTCCGGGCTCGGGGCCTATGAGGCACAGGCGTGGGACTTTTAATCCCGAGACAGAGGGTTCGAATCCCTCCGAGCCCGCTCGCATCCGTTCGTCGATCACAACCGCTTCGGCTCACCAAATTGTCACAGTTCATCAGCAGTCAAACCCAGCACAATCGCAAGACACAAGCCGAATACAGGCATATTATTCATACTTCACTAGCCGGCTCTCAACAAATGACCCAGTGTACAAACTGCGATACGGAAGTCCCCATTCTTGAGGGGAGTTGTACCGACACATATGGTCGACTGTGTGAGGCGTGCAAAGAGATCGTCTCCAGACCAGGGCACCAGGCGAGCGATGGTAGCTCCTCATCATAGCCGCATTCACCATTGAACTGCTATATAGCATACCCACCCCCACACTCCGTTCAGAGACGCCTGTAGTGACTCGTGTTCGTTCAGAACGTCCGCTCGGTATACCGACGGCATCTTCTCTAGTGCCCACGCATCCAGTGCGTCAGTGTGGAACTGCCGTAAAAACGGCTCGATCTTGTTGAGACCGTCGGCCCGTCGATTCCCTCCTTTGATGCGACACTCGTCAGAGCGATGGAACCGAACGCCCCGCCACCAATAACGCGCTGGCAGGCCTTAGACAAACTCCAACAGGCCGGTGTGTCGGTGTTCGTCTCGATGTCACCACACATACCCGACGATGGGCGAAGATGACTTTCACGAGCTACTCAGCTACTTCAGAGCGCTTGGTGAGGTTGTGGTCTTCCACGAACCAATCAATCCCCGTGGCGCGAATTTCCAGCAGTGTCTCACTGCCGCCGAGCAAGCCGGCTACGACGACGTTGTCGAGGAACTCCAGCAGGTGCAGGACAGTCATCAGTACTGGGTTGAGTACGCCCTCGAACAGTTGGATACAGTCCAGCAGGTCGCAACGCGCTTCGACGGGCTCGACGTCCACTCTTGGCCAGACGATGAGTTGGTGCGCTCGACGAGCGGCCAACTTCGGTCGAAGCTCACGGCAATACAACAGGCCGTCTCACCGGAGTCGTTCCCCACACGTGCTACGGACGCCTCGCCTGAGCAGTCCGAGTTAGCCCGGGACGGGGAGTCCATAGACCATCTTATCTGACGTGTCTATCAGGCACCGCGTCAGGGTCCGGCAGGTCGACGTTACGGCCCTCGCCGGCACAAGCTGAGTATTAGTACGTGGCAGGACACGGTGTCGTGAAAAGCGCTAACCAATAAGGCCCCGGCAGAACCCAAAGCTGTTGGTTAGCTACCCACTCGGGTTTCTAACCGTCATTTGTTTCTCTCCTCGATCCCCTGGACCAACCGTTCAGGAAGTATACCTATCATCCGAACCGACGAGCAAGTTCGTAAGCGATGGTAACAGGGATACTGATAGCGAGCACTACGAATATGATTTCATCGACAGTCGGGCCAGACTGAGTTAGTGAACTGTAGAACACGAGAGCACCAGTGGCAAGAACGCCGATGACAGTTGCGACGTATTTTGGATTTGTCCACTGGGGAGGAGGGGCATTGGTAGTCACGTACTGACATTGGACTGTGGCTGTTCTAACTTTTCTGGAGTCCTATTGCCTTCGCACCTCCTATCGATAGATACGTAACCTGTACTGCCTGACCCGCACACGAGCCACTCACCCAGAGCCGACCGCTCTTCCTTGGCGTCGACGGCGAGGGTGCCGCGCATTACTGGGACAGCTACGAGTTCGCCGTGGCTGTTGTCGCCGCTGGTGGTGACGCTGAGAGGGTCGTGTTGGCGGAGACGCCCTTCGAGACGCTCGAAGAGTGGTGCGAATACACGCGTGGTGAGCGCGGCTGGGACGCTGGGCCGCACGTCGGTGGATCGCTTGTCGGCGATCTTATTCGAGGTGTTGGGGCATGAGCTGCACTGTGGAAGAACGGCGGCGGGTTCGTCGAGCCGCGCGGGCTATTCGTGACGAGGTGGCCACTGAGTCCGTCGATGTGCTTGCGCCGAGCGCGAGTCAGTACGGTGCCTGGACGCTTGACGCGGTGTTCGGGACTGTGAGGGTGTGTCACCGGAAGTGCTCAGGGAGTTGGCGCTCGCTGGGTTGACGCTCCAGCCGATGCCGTCGCAAGCCGAGTACCAGCACGTCGCGGCGACAGTATAGAGAGTAGACGTTAACCAACAACAGATGATCGGTACCCGGACTGTTGGTTAGCCGAGAACCGATTAGCTTCTGTCCGGCGTTTGTTTTTCGCTATCTCACCAGAAATACCCGTTCAGTAAGCGTGCAAAGAATACAATTGAACCAGACGAACGCAAGCGAAGACACAACGGATATAAGAAATTGCACAGAAGATGGAATTATTTACTCGGCTGACAAGCTAGGATAGTAAAAAAGCACTCCTTGTATATTTTAGAAAATCTGTAAAATGGGAATGAAATCAAAAAACCGATTCAGTGGTTGGGCGCTAATTATATTTGCAGTAGCAGTGCTTATTATCTCTGGCTTACTGATTGGTGCTCCCTCGGAGCCGACGAACAAGGCTTACACCACAGAGACGAATGAATCGCAAGTGTCTCCCGATGACGAGGTAGTTCGTTACAATGACCTTTCAGCAGCGGGCCAAGACGTGTTCGACCAAGCACTCCGTGCTGATGGGATTACTACAGTGAATCAGTCACCGCCAGATTTCAACTATCCAGATGATACAATGGACTATACCTACGTCGAAAAAAGCGGGAAGATATACACCATAGGCACTGGATCAAACCCATGCAGGATGTGTGCCCTCGTGGAGCCACTTGGTAGCGTGGTTGGGCTCGCGGGGGTCATCCTGTTACTGAGCGGTGTGTATCGCCTGATAAGCAGGGAAACTGACGCTACATAGAGCTGATTATCGGTAGAGGAAGAACGGAAGCGAGTGCACCGGGCAGCACTGGCGATTCAAGAGGAAGTGCCGACTGAGTCTGTGGACGTGCTTGCACCGAACGCGAGTCAGTACGATGCCTGGACGCTCGATGCTGTGCTTCGGGATGCTGAGGGTGTGCCACTGGAAGTGCTCAGAGAGTTAGCGCTGGCCGGGTTGACGCTGCAGCCGACGCCGTCCCAAGCTGAGTATCAGCACGTGGCGGCGACGGTGTAAAAGCCGCTAACCAACAATAGCTGCTCAGAACTCACGACTGTTGGTTAGTCGAGAAGCGATTGGTTGCTGCCCGGCGTTCGTTTGTCACGAGCTCAACAGAAATATCCGCTCAGTGAGTATGCGACTGGAACTCTCAATTGGGATGAGAACAGCAGCGACAGTCGTCCCGCTATTAAGGGGACTCGCTCGTCGAGTTTGTCTCGAGGTCACAGGCCATGAGCGTCGAAATGGTGCTTGCCGTGAGTTCTCCCGTATCGTCGACCTCCGCGCGCGTCGGGGATCGGTTACAATCGAAGTTTTCGGGCGTGACCTGTTCGGTGACGGTCGTCTCGGTTTCGAGCACACCTACCGATAGGGAGTACGTATCGGGCTCGCTGAGCGTAATCAGTACAGTGCCCTCAGGTTCGACCGTGTAGACGGCGTCGAAGTGCGCTGTCGAGTCCTTCTCGACGAGGATTCGCGTCGTCCACGTCTCCTCCGATGGGTTCCGGAGCATGAGCGTGTGGCTGCCTTTCCCCGTGTCTGCGGGAATCGGGTCGTCGCCGAGCGTTTCCGACGCAGATTCACGAGCAGCAACGTGGTCGCTCACGACGCCTTGGCACGCCATCCGCGTGGAAATACCCAGCGAGTCAAGTGTCCCGTCGTCCTGGACGCTGATCGTCGTCTTGGTCACGTTACAGGTGAACTGGCTGGGTTCGACGGTAATCTTTTCCGTCGCATCCAACTCGGGGACGGACACACGAGCGGTGTACGTGTCGAGATCAGTGAGCGACGCCACAATGCTCGCGTTCGGTTCGAGTTCCACCGATTCCTTGAACACGGCTTCGTCCGCCGTCGAAACCGTCACCGTCCCCTGATGAGACTCCGCCGTCGGATTCCCGAACGCGACGTGGTGGGGAGTTCTGAGACCGCGCTCATCGAGCGACTCAGCGCCGATGGTTCGCTCGACAGTTCCATCGGCGGCGACGTGTGTACGCTCGGTCTGTTGTTCAGTGTTGGTTTGCGTGTCCTCAGAGGTTGGCGTCTCGGAATCTGTCGGCGGTGAGTCACTCGATCCAGCTTGAGTGGTGCAACCGGCGACTGCGGTTGTGAGACCAATTCCTGTGCTTGCCAGAAACGTTCGCCGTTTCATACCCTACCATTGGAAGGGGGAAGTATCGCGCTATCCCAGATTCAAATACGTCTTTGAGTCCCGGCTACTCACTCACGCCGAGTAGGCGTGATTCCGTGCTGGCCGATACGTCCCCCAGTACCAAGCAACGAAGAACAACAGAATCAGGAAGATGCCAATTCCCAGCACGACTCCACCAGGCCCGGTCGCAAACGTTCCGAGCGTCTCCCACATGGTTGGGTCGGGTTGCTGAACAGGGGACGCACCAGCCCGGGGCGATGATACTGGTGTCGGTACTGACCGGCGTATATGGGCGAGTACACTGACGGCTCCGACGATACCCACTGCGCCGAAGACGCGACTCAACGCCGTCTTGAGCGACGGGCTTGTTCGTTCTGCCCCTGCGAAGAGAACGAGCGCGCTATTGGTCGGCGCGTACACGTCCATTTCGCGGCCCTGCTCGGAATACCACGTCTCGACGACCGCCACCAGGTCTGCGTCCTGGAGTCGGTCGAGATGATAGCTGATATTCTGTACCGAGGAATTGAGTTCAGTTGCGATCTCCGATGCTGTCGTTGGTTCCGCGTATATCTGGCTGAGAATGCGGCGTGCAGTTGTTGAGGAAACTGCTGAGATGATCTGTTCCGCTGATTCATCTTCGAAGTCAACGAGCCTCGGTTCCAAACTACGATCCGAAGCTGTTTGTGGGGTGGGTTTCAGGGGTAATAATGAGGACATTGTTGTCTGATTCGCTTGTAGGAGTATGTGATTGGGGAAGAGTCAAAGCAGTATTTGAGTCCAATTCTTGTCGAACTATGCTCCTCCGAGACGCTTTCGGAGTGGTGCGAATACACGCACTTGGAGCGCGGTTGGGAGACTGGTCCGAATGTCGGTGGGTCGCTCGTCGACGATCTTGTCCGAGGTGTTGAAGCGTGAGCTGCACTGTGGAAGAACGGAAGCGTGTTCGGCGAGCTGCGCGGGCGATTCAGAAGGAAGTGCCGACTGAGTCCGTTGATGTGGTTGCACCGAGCGCGAATCCCCGCAACATTTCAACGTCGCGGGGGAGGACACACTCGATGCCCCCCATCATCGATGAAACCGTGTTCGGCGAACCCTCCAGAGGGCTTGCAGTGGTTTATCTCTGTGGCGCACTTCTGCTGGCCGGCCAGCAAGTGTACTACGTTATTGTAGAAGGGGCGACACCGTTCTATGCTGG
>ENA-ORCS01001264-ORCS01001264.1-marine-metagenome-genome-assembly--contig:-NODE-1264-length-11545-cov-2.606470_pt1 | contig 11545 bp, 13 predicted proteins | sample MGYA00237781_ERZ508513 | MGnify/ENA primary metagenome ERZ508513 (study PRJEB26184, sample SAMN06268793) | marine metagenome | isolation source: Eden Landing Ponds, San Francisco, CA, USA | place...
CGTCCTCGATCTGACTGTCCCCTCGGAGAAACTCGGGAAACAGCGCGGCTCGGACCTCGTCGAGAACAAGGAGACGCTCATCACGCTGCACGCACGGCAGCAGGGCGTCGACGTCGACGGCCTCGTCGACGCCGACGACGTCGAGTCCGTCTCCGAGGCCGAGATCGATCAGGCGGTCGCCGAACTCGACGCCGCCGGGTCGATCGAGTACGCCGAGGCGAAGGCCGAGGAACTCACCGCGAACGCGAAGAGCCACCTCGAAGTCCTCCCGGACAACGAGGCGCGCGCGCTGCTCGGCGACATCGCGGACTACCTGATCACACGCGGGTATTAGGGCAGGGCGACTCGGTGGTGGCTTCGGCCGGCACTCCGGGACTCCTTCCCACCCCCAATCCGACCCCCTTTTTACCGGGGAGAACGCACCGACGCGTAATGGACGACGAGTTACGCGAACGCGTCGAGCGCGAGGCCGAAAAGCACGCGCTCCTGAACGCGGTCAAATACGAGAGCGACGCCGATGTCGGAGCCGTGATGGGCCCCCTGATGGGGGAGAATCCCGACTTCCGCCCCCACGGCGACGAGATCCCCGGAATCATCGGTGGCGTGGTCGGGCGCGTCAACGACCTCTCGACGGCGGAGAAGCGCGAGCGACTGGAGACGCTCGCACCCGAGGAACTCGCCGCGATCGAAGCCGAAGACGACGGCGACGAGCACGACCTGCCTGATCTCCCGAACGTCGACGACTACGACGAGGTGCGGATGCGGGCCGCGCCGAACCCGAACGGACCCTGGCACATCGGTCACGCCCGGATGCCGGCGGTCATCGGTCGGTACAAGGAGCGATACGACGGGTCGTTCGTCGTCCGCTTCGACGACACGGACCCCGAGACGAAGCGGCCCGATCTGGAGGCCTACGACGCCATCCTCGAAGACATCGACTACCTCGGATTCGAGCCGGACGAGGTCATCCTCGCGTCCGACCGCCTGGAGACCTACTACGAGCACGCCCGCGACCTGATCGATGCCGGCGGCGCGTACACGTGTTCGTGTTCGGGCGAGACCTTCTCGGAACTGAAGAACGACGGAGAGGCCTGTCCCCACCGCGAAAAGGATCGGGAGACGACCCGCAGGGAGTTCGCCGCGATGGTCGACGGCGAGTACGACGCCGGCGAGATGGTCCTCCGCGTGCGGACGGACATCGACCACAAGAACCCCGCGCTGCGCGACTGGGTCGCGTTCCGGATGATCGACACGCCGCACCCGCGCGAGGAGGCCTCCGAGTACCGGTGCTGGCCGATGCTCGACTTCCAGTCCGGCGTCGACGACCACCTCACCGGCGTCACCCATATCATCCGCGGCATCGACCTCCAGGACTCCGCGAAGCGCCAGCGGTTCGTCTACGACTACTTCGACTGGACGTACCCCGAGGTGGTCCACTGGGGCCACGTGCAGGTCGACGCCTACGACGTGCAACTCTCGACGTCGACGCTGAAAGAGAAGATCGACGCGGGCGACCTCGACGGGTGGGACGACCCGCGCGCGCCGACACTGAAGAGTCTGCGACGCCGCGGGATTCGCGGCGAAGCCGTCGTCGAAGCGCTGGCCGCGCTGGGCACCTCGACCTCGAACGTGGACCTCTCGATGAGTTCCGTCTACGCCGAGAACAGAGAGCTCGTCGACGACGAGGCCGAGCGGTACTTCCTGGTCAGAGACGGCGAGATGTTCCCGATCAAGGGTGGGCCGGACGCCGGCCACCCCCCGATACACCCCGATCACGAGTCCCGCGGTGAGCGGACCGTCCCCGCGGCCGACGGCGTCGTCGTCGAACCGGAGGACGTGCCGGCGGAGGGAGACCGCGTCTGGCTGAAGGGCTACGCGTGTGTCCGGCGCGAGGGCGACAGCCTCGTCGCGACCGGTGACGACATCGACGTGGTTCGGGCGGGCGACGTCGACGTGATCCACTGGGCGCCCGCGACGGACACCGTCGCCGTCCGACTGCGGACGCCCGACGGCGACGTCTCCGGCGTCGCGGAACCGGACTTCGGCGCGACCGAAGACGGCGACGTCATTCAGTTCGAGCGGATCGGGTTCGCACGCGTCGACGACCACGGAGACGAGGAATCGGTCGCGTACTGGTCGCATCCGTAGTCGGTCGCGGCCCGCGCGCCGGAATGTGGTCGGCGTCCCCGGAGGAGCGATGCGCTCGTTCGGCCCGAATGGGTCGTATCGGCGGATAATCCGGATAAAACGTCGCTAACTCGGGCGAAAAACCGGGACAAGCCCGGTTCAGGAAGTCGCCCGTTTAGGGGGCTCCACCGCCCCAATCCGAGTGCAGAGCAATGAACCGAACCACACTACTTGCCGCCGCACTCGCAGCGCTCGTCGTTGCGACTGGCGCTGCGGCCGCGGTACCCGGTAGCACAGGCGCGGCAGATAGCGGGACGGCCGCTCAGGCGGACCCCGGAGCGGCCGAGGACGCCGGAACGGCTGGGCCGCCGGACGATCTCCCCGGTCCGGTTCCGGACTTCGTTTCCGACATCCACGGGCTGGTCCAGCAGTTCGTCGACGGCACGCTGGATAGCCTCGGACCGAGCGTAAGCGACGCGGCCGGTAACGACGACGCAGGCGACGAGGACGTTGGTACCTCGACCGCCACGTCGGCCCCGTGATAGTGCGGACCGGTACCACTATTTGAACGAGGCACGAGACCGAAACACAGCGGTTCCGTCCTGGCCTCACAGCGGAATGCCGGTCCGCGGGGACCCCGGGGCGGGCACTCACCCGAACACTATGGAAGGAAAATTCATCATCGTCATCGCGCTACTCGTGGCAATCGGCGGCGGCGTCGCCGTCGTCGGCGGAGACCTACTGCCGGGTGGAGACGGGGCGAGCGCGGAGCCCTTCCCGACGCAGACGGCCACGGCGACACCGTCGACCGAGACGGCCACTGACGGGAACGGAACGACGGCAACGGCGACGCCGCGGCCGCCGTTCGGCTTCGCGATCGAGAACATCGAGAACTGCGGGCAGACCTGCCGGGACGTCACCTCGACGCTACGGAACCAGCAGGACACGACAGCCGAAGACGTCACCGTCTACACGCGGATCTTCGCCGGCCAAGGGACCGACGGCGACGTCGTCTGGCAGGGGAACGAGTCCGTCGGGACGCTTGGGGCCGGCGAGTCGTACACGACGACGCGGCAGGTCGAACTGTCGTTCTCGGAGGCGCTGAAGATCCAGAACGACGACGGCTGGATCACCGTCCAGACGACCGTGGAGACGGCCGACCAGACCGTGACGTTCAGCGACGAGCGACAGGTCGCGTAACGCGACCGGCCGCGGGTCACCCGACCGACGGCCTGCGCCGACCGCGAGACCTGTCGATCCGGAACGTCCTTACCCACCCACGTCGAATCGAGCCGTATGGATCTGGAAGTTCGGGCCATCTCCGAGCTCTCCCCCGACGAGCGCGCGGCAATTTTTGAGCGCGACGCGGGAGTGACGGAGGTCCGAAGCGACGTCGAGGAGATTGTCGAGCGCGTCCGGACCGAGGGAGACGTCGCCGTCCGCGAGTTCTGCAGAGAGTTCGACGACGTCGAGGTCGGAAATCTCGACGTGACTGACGCGGCCGAGCGGGCATACGACGAGATCGACGACGACGTCCGAGAGGCGATCGAGACCGCCGCAGCCAACGTCAGGGAGTTCCACGAGCGGCAGATGCCCGAAGACTGGCGGGCGTCGTTCGGCGCCGAGGGGGACGCGAAGGGATCCGAGGCGGGCGTCAGGGAACTCGGCCGGCGGTTCCGACCCCTCGAGCGCGTCGGCGTCTACGCGCCCGGCGGCACCGCTGCGTACCCCTCCAGTGTGATTATGGGCGTCGTGCCCGCGACGGTCGCGGGCGTCGACCACGTGGCGCTCGCGACGCCACCGGCCGAGGAACTGAACCCGGTGACGCTCGCGGCCGCAGACGTCGCCGGCGCGGACCGGATCTACAGCGTCGGCGGAGCGCAGGCGATCAGCGCGCTCGCGTATGGGACCGAGAGCGTCACGTCGGTCCAGAAGATCGTCGGCCCGGGCAACAAGTGGGTGACTGCGGCCAAGGCCACCGTCCGCGGCGACGTCGATATCGACTTCCTCGCGGGGCCGTCGGAGATCTTGGTGCTGGCGGACGAGACCGCCGATCCCGGCCTCGTCGCCGCCGACCTCCTCGCGCAGGCCGAACACGACCCCGCTGCCTCGGTGGTCGCCGTGACCGATAGCGAGTCGGTCGCCACGGACATCGTCAGTGAGGTGAGTGCACGGATCGAGGACCGCGAGCGGGCCGACGTGATCCGCGAGGCACTGGCGAACGACGCCTCCGGTGTCCTCCACGCGCGGTCGATGTCCGAGGCGGTGCTGTTCGCCGAGGAGTACGCCGCAGAGCACCTCTCGATCCAGGCCGAGGACGACGAGGCATTGCTCGATCGGATCACGAACGCCGGGAGCGTCTTCCTCGGCCCGTCGACCCCGGTCGCGGCGGGCGATTATGCCTCGGGGACGAACCACGTGCTCCCCACGTCGGGGGGCGCGAAGCGCGAGGGCGGACTCTCCGTGGACACGTTCCTCCGCTCGACGACGGTCCAGCGACTCGATCGGTCGGGGCTCGAGTCCCTCTCGGAGACGATCACCACGCTCGCGGAGGCCGAGGGGCTCGAAGCCCACGCCGAGAGCGTCCGTGCGCGGTTCGACACCGGTTCGGAGTAGCGATGCCCGGCCGCCGCCCGCTGACGTTCGCCGACGCGTGCCGGGCCGTGCTGGCCGACCCGGCGGCGGCGCACTCGATGGACACGACGCTGGCCCCTGTGCACGCCCGGACCGTCCCCGAGAACTGGGGCGAGCGTCGGTCACAGCTCGTTCGGCGTCGCGTTCCGACCGGCGTCGACCGCGTCCTCGAACTCGGCTGTGGCCTCGGCGCGCTCTTGGCGCCACTCGGGACGCACTACGAAGTCGTCGGGGCCGACGATCGACGGGCCCACCTCCGGTTTCCGACCGCCCGTGGGGAGTCAGTCGTCTGCGGTCGGCCAGTCGCGCCACCGGTCCACAGCGCGTTCGACGCGGTCTGCGTCCTCGAACCCGCAGTGGCCCGGCACTCGGCCTTCGACGTCTGTGGCGGAGCCTACGGCGCGCTCAGGCCCGGTGGGATCGTGATCCTCGCCGCCCCCACCGATCCCGAGGCGGTGTTCGATCCGGAGGTAGAGACCTACCGCGGGTCGAGATACCGGCTCGAACGCGCCGTCGACATCGGGAGCGACGACGTCGTCAGCATCGACTACCGCGTCACTGATCGGCGCGACGGCGACTCGGTGGTGACGAGCGAGCAACGGCCGCTCGAACTCACCTCGACGGAGGGCCTCACCGCAGCACTCCGGTCCGCGGGGTTCACGAACGTCCGCGTCGCCGGGGAGAGCGATCTGCCGGGCGTCGTCGTCGGGACCGGCGTCAGACCGATCGACAACGGCCCGCCGGGCGGCGACCGAACGGCCCACTCGTTGGACCCAGCGGAAACCGGGGGATGGGCGGACGATCGATCGGACGAGTGAGTGGACGAGTGAGCGCCCTCAGTCGGACTCGGCCCCACTGATCGTCAAGACGGGTCTCTGTGAGTGTCGGACGATGCGTTCGGTCGTGCTTCCGAGGAGATACCGATCCAGGCCGCGACGGCCGTGGGTTCCCATCACGACGACGTCGGCGTCGACGCTGTCGGCGTAGTCGAGGATCGTCTCCACGGGGTCGCCCGTCTCGACGCTGTCGACGATCCTGACGCCGCCGACCCGATCGGTTGCCGTTTCGAGGATCTGCTCGCCTTCCGCCTCCAGCGCGTCGACGACCTGACCGCCGAGAGTGGTGACACTGTCGCGGTTGGTGTCGGCGACGTACAACAGATGTACCGTCGCATCAGCGGTCCGGGCAAGTTCGACGGCGTGGTCGAGTGCGGCGGCCGCCTGATCGCTTCCGTCGGTTGGAACGAGGATCGTCTCGTACATACCGGACCGTTCGCGGAGGAGAATGATATATGTCGTGTCGGGGATCGCGCGTGGGATGTAACCAGTTGTGGTTTCGCATCGGCCAACAGCGTTAGCATTAACATCGTCGGTGTTGTAACCGGTTGTATGAGCACTGAATCGGCCGAAAGTGACGCCGGTACCGCGGTGACCGTCACCCGGGAGGCCGCCGCGGAAGCCCTCGATCTCATCGAGTCCGAGGGACTCGATACTGACGTTGCTGGACTCCGACTGTTCGTCCAACAGGGCGGCTGTGCGGGGCTCTCCTACGGGATGCGGTTCGACACCGAACCCGAGAGCGACGACGCGATCGTCGAACAGCACGGGCTTCGCGTGTTCGTCGATCCAGCGAGCCAGAACTACGTTGGCGGGTCGACGCTGCGCTACGAAGGAGGCCTCCAGGGCGCGGGGTTCCACGTCGAGAACCCGAACGTCGTGAGCGAGTGTGGGTGTGGCGAATCCTTCCGTACCTGACGCATTCTCCCGCGCAGCCGGCGACCCGAACGTGAGGACTATACTGGCACACTCGTAAGTATCAGGTATGGCTTTCGAACTCGATCCGCTCACAACGCCCGAGGCCGGGACCGTCCACGTCGACCGGCACAACGGCGAACGAGGGATGAAGGGGCCGTTCTTCGTCGCATACACGACGGCGGACGGCGAGGAGCGCTGGGGGTACGTGTGCGGGAACTGCGAGTCCACGGACAACGCGATGGACACGATGGGTCGGATCGAGTGCAACGCCTGTGGCAACGTCCGAAAGCCCGAGGAGTGGGACGCAGCGCACGAGTGAGCGGCTGTCCCCGGCCGATTCTCACGTATGTGATACCGTAACAAGATTTATGCGGTCGGCTGCCGTACGTCCAGATACATGCCCCCTGTCAGCATGCCTCCCGCAGAAGACGCCCGGGCGATCTTCAGTCGGCTGGGCTACAGTGTTTCGGGCGACGGACCGGAGTTCGTCGCAGAGCGGAAGTGGCGCACGGTTCGCGTCACGGCGCTTTCGGACGGCGATGACCTCAACGGCCGCCGACTCCTCGCGGACGGCGGCGAACCGTCGAACGACTATCGATTCCGCTGCTTCGTCGCACCGGCATCCGAGACAGGGGCCGTACAGAATCGACTCGCCAGCGTCGATCCGGGCTACGAATGGGCCGTGATTGGCGTCGCCGACGACGGCGACTACGACGTCCACCTCCCCGACGCCGCCTGACTCCCGGCGTCGCGGTCGCTGGCGATTCGGATCCGCTCTCGATGGACCCCCGACAGCTATGCGGCCATTCTGCGCTCGCGGTCGTCGTCTACGAACCGTTTTGTACCGGTAGGTACCTAACACGTCTATGTCGAACTCGGGGCTGTCGAGCGTCGTCGAGAGCCGGCGGATCAACGCCGCGCTCGCCGGGGCGATCGCAGTCTTTCTCGCTGTCGCCGCAGTCGGGCAGTTCCTCGCCGGTGAACTCGAATGGGCGGGATTCACCGTCGGCGTGTTCGTCGTGACTCTCGTCCCGCCGGTCGCAAAGCGCCAGGTGACGGCGATGCTCCCCTGGGAGGTGGTGCTGCTCGCCGCCCTCCCGATCGTCTCGCGGGCGCTCGTCGCGGGCGAGTCGATCGGCGGGATGACGTTCTCGGGGCGACTCACCACGTACGTCGCCGTCGCTGCGGTGGCGCTGTTGATCGCGGTCGAGCTGGACGTGTTCACGCGCGTGAAGATGAATCACCGCTTCGCGGTGGTGTTCGTCGTCGTGACGACGATGGCCGCGGCGGGCATCTGGGCCGTCGTGCGGTGGCTCTCGGACGTCCTCATCGGCACGCGGTTCCTCTACGACGGCCGGGCCGAGGCGGTGATCGAGGAGGCGCTGATGTGGGACTTCGTCGCCGCGACACTGGCTGGCGTCGCCGCCGGCGTTCTCTTCGAGTACTACTTCCGGCGACACGCGCGCCTGGTCCGTCGGATTCCGGAGGCCACGCCGGGTGAGCGGCCCGATGAGGAGGTACCTCGCCGATGAGGATCCGCGACGTGCTGCACATCTCCGAGCGACGACAGCGGCAGGCCGCCCGCGGGATGCAACTCTTCTTGCTCCTCGCCTTCGTCGGCGGCCTCGTCGCTCGCAACGCCGGGGTCGCGATCAACGCGCTCGTCGGACTGCTCGTGACGTTCCTGCCGGGCGTCCTCGAACGCGACCTCGGGATCCCGATCGACGCCGGGTTGGCCCTGTGGATCTCGGCGGCCGTCTTCCTCCACGCACTCGGGACGATCACCATCCCCGGCGTCGGCAAGCCCTACGTCGACATCTGGTGGTGGGATCATCTGACGCACGCGCTGTCGGCGAGCCTCGTGGCCGGCGTCGGCTACGCGACGACGCGTGCGGTCGACCTCCACTCCGAACACGTCTCGTTCCCGGCACGGTTCCAGTTCGTCTTCATCCTGCTCTTCGTCGTCGCGTTCGGCGTCCTCTGGGAGGTCATCGAGTTCGGCATCGGCCTCGCCGCCTCGATGACGGGGACGAAGGGCGTCCTCACGCAGTACGGACTGGAGGATTCGATGCTGGATCTCGTCTTCGACACCGTCGGCGCGATCCTCGTCGCAGTCTACGGGAGCGAGCAACTCTCAGAGGTGGTGGACGCGCTCAGCGACCGCCTCGCCGACGGCCGGGACGGAGACGCGCGGTTGTAGGTCGGGGCGGCCCCGCCGAGACGGCCCCCGGGACTTATTTTGGTCCGTGCTGTACCCCAGTATGGCGATGGTCTTCAAGAAAGTAACACTAATCGGACGGAGCGGTGAGAGCTTCGACGAAGCAGTCGACGACGCGATCGACCGAGCGAACGAGACGCTCGACAACGTCCACTGGATCGAAGTGGACGAACTCGGGGTCGAGATCGCCTCCGTCGAGGACCGAGAGTACCAGGCGGAAGTCACGGTCGCGTTCCAACTCCGCGACGGCGAGTAAGCCGACCGGGATCGCCCGTCGTCGACCCACACCGATGAGTTCTTTTCTGTCGCCCGATCACACAGCGTCGATGCCGCGTCTCCTCCACTACTCCGACATCTAGAACGTCTACGACGATCCCGTCCGTGTGGGCCGGCTCGCGGGCGCGATCCGCTCGCGATCCGGCGCGGACGCCGTGGTCTGCGGCAGCGGCGACAACACCTCGCCCGGGGTGTTAGCGCTCATCGAACGCGGCCGTCAGGCCCTGGATCTCTTCCGGGCGATCGACGCCGACGTGGAGACGTTCGGCAATCACGACTTATCGCCGTCTGGATGAGGGAATAAGTTATTTGTCCGCCGAGGCGCACGTATGAGCTATGCCGGCGAACGCGCCCGACGAACGGCTTGCACAGGAGATTGACCGACTCGCCGCGGCAGATATACCGGAAGCCGACAGAGAGGCTATCAAAGCGACCATTGACGATTTGAACGAGTACAACCGCGGTGACACCCGACCGAGCACGACGACCAAGAGCGGTTACTGCAAGAACCTCAGACTGCTCTCTAAGTACGCTGACGCACCGCTGACTGAGATGGACGCCGAGGCGCTCAACGACACTATGAGCGAGATTGCGGACGATAAGGGGTGGTCTGACAGTACCATCGCACAGTACCAGTCGGCGCTGAAAGCCCTCGGCGCGTACCTCGGATATGACCGAGAGGACATCGACATCGACAGCACCGGACGCTCCAGCGGCCAAGTCGACCCGAGGAGTGTGATGGCCCCCGAGCAGTTCCACGCAATCCGCGAGAACGCGGCGAATATGCGAGACCGCGCCACTATTGACCTTCTCGGCTACACGGGCCAGCGCGTCCGGGCTATCCAAACGCTCCGAATCCGCGACGTAGACCCCGAGGAGGGCGTTTGGTATATGCCCGACGCCGACGGGCTGAAGGGGGCAGAGAAGGTCGGCAAGAAGCGGCCGCTTCTCGGCGCGCGGAAGTCGGTACAGCAGTGGGTAGATATGCATCCGACGGGAGACCCCGACGACTACCTCATTACTGCGATGCCCCACGGACCCAACGGCGACGTGGGGGGCCAAATCTCCCGTCAGACCATCGCCCGACGGGTCCGACAGGCTGCCGAACGCGCTGGGATTGACACCGACCAAACCCCGGTCAACCCCCACGCCTTCCGGCATTTCTTCGTCACCGTTGCGAAGGAACAGTACGATATGGACGACAGCACCGTGAAGTTCCTGATCGGGCACGGTGAGGGGTCGAACGTGATGGCGACGACTTACCGGCACCTCTCGGACGAATACCACGTCGAGAAGGCCCAGGAGTCGTTTGGGCTGGATACCGGCGACGACGACAGGGGATTCGCCCCTCCGGTTTGCCCGACCTGCGGCACCCCGCTCCGACCTGACGCCGAGGAGTGTCCCACGCCGACCTGCGCTGAGGTATTCGTTCCCGAGGCCGGGCAGTCCGACACCGAGACTACTGAAAACCAACCCGCCGACCTGGTCAAAGAGGGGATGGAGGAACTTATCGGACAGGCAGATGATCCAGCGATAGCGGCCCACGAGATCGGGAAAGCACTGGACGATGCTCTTGGCGAACACTTCGACGGAATGAGCATCAATATGGAAGACAAGGACTGACCGACCGACCTGATTTTCTCCGGCGTTGACCGCGCAGTGAGCCGCAAAAGACTTGTGCGCGGAGTGAGAAGAACCGGGTAGGCAACGCCCGCGCCCAACGGGTTGCCGCTCCCGGCCCTTCTCGGGGCTCACTTTCACACCGATTAGCCGTTAGTGCGGCGTGACACCTCCCGTTGTGACGTAGGTAGGCCCGCCTCGGGAGTCGAACCCGAGCGTAGCCGCCACGAGCGCGAACCGCCGGGATGGGCACGAAGCCGTCCGGCGAGCCGGCTTTCGCCGGCATATATGGCTGAATGACCCGAGATGGATGGGACGCGGAGTCGCTCCCGCCGGGCGCGCAAGTCAACGACCGACGGTGCCGTCCCGCTGTGCTCCCTCGACCCCCGCCAGGACGGCGTGAGCGGCGGCGTCATCGGGCGCATCTCAGGGCACCCCCTCCGCGGGCGTCTCAGGGCAGCCCTCACCCTCAGGCGTTGCGAGGTGGTCGTTGAGGCCCTTGCCGACAGCCTCGCCGCAGAGGGGGCAGGGGTCCGGCACGTCGGGGGCGACCGACCAGCAGTCCGTACAGGGGGTCATCGCCCGCTCGGCCTTGTGGCGGGGGGCCTCCACGAGCACAGAGGCGTCGTAGGTGTGGCCGCAGTCCGTATCCCCGTCGCCGTCAGGCCGGTGGTAAACCTCCGCCTGGTTGCCGATTGCTACCATCACGGTGTCCGGCACTTCGCGGTCCGCCCGCTCCCGGACAGCGACGAGCCGGACGTCGACCCCCGCGAGGGGCTGTGGGCGTTCGACGAGTTCCTCCCGGTCGGCGCGGAGGTCACCCTCGGCGAGGGGTGGACGCCGCTGGCGGACGCGCCGGAGTGGGACGCCCAGTTCAAGCTCGATTACGTGTTCCCGTCGGGGAGCTACAAGGACC
>ENA-ORCS01001265-ORCS01001265.1-marine-metagenome-genome-assembly--contig:-NODE-1265-length-11533-cov-2.322975_pt1 | contig 11533 bp, 10 predicted proteins | sample MGYA00237781_ERZ508513 | MGnify/ENA primary metagenome ERZ508513 (study PRJEB26184, sample SAMN06268793) | marine metagenome | isolation source: Eden Landing Ponds, San Francisco, CA, USA | place...
CGGTCCCGAGGACCGTCTCCGCGTCACCATCGGTGAGCCCGGCGAACTGAAGCGTGTGTTCTTCGGCGATGAGCGCCGTCACGGGGACGTGGTCGGCTGCTGGAGTGCTGTCGTTCGTCGAGTCGGTGCTCCGTTCGCGTCGCTGCGTGTGCTGGTCAGTAGCCATGTTTGAGTTTGGGTGAAGAGCGTTCGGCACCGCGGGCGCCAGCCGGGACGACCACTCGACTGCTCTCGAACTCTTCACTCCCTTGTCTGTGAGAAATTCGCGTAACGCCTGACCAGCCAACCACCTCTGGGTGAGGTCCGTGATGCGAACTATCTACTGTAGATTGTCTGGAATCAGTACCGCTGAAAGCTACTGGCCCGGCTGCCCGGAAAGGGTCTGCTGGTCGTCATCACAACGCGGGATGTACTCCTCGCCCCCGAACCACCGGATAAAGACGTCGCGGCGAGAGCGGAGCCGCTCGGCGGTCGTCTCGCCGATGTGATCACGGTCGGTGAGCGTGGTCGCGTACAATACCCACCCGGCGAGGTCGCCCATCGTCTCGAAGTCGTCGGCCAGCGCCCGCTTCGCAGCCGCCGCGGTGAGGCCCAGATGAGTTCCAATCCACTGTTTCGAGACCGATTCCTCAGCCGGGTCGAGCGCCCCGGTGCGAATCTCCTGTAGCCGACGCAGATTCCCCCGGCGGTTCCCCTTCCTCCACAGGACGTCGTCGTATCGGCGGGCGAGCGCGATCTCTTCGGCGTAGGTCAGCCCGTCAATGTCGGCTGTCTCGATGTCGATGTCCGACGGTGACGGTGCCGTGTTCTCCGGGTACTCCCGGTGGGCGAACTTCGTCCGAAGGCCGTCCGCCTTGAGGTCCTGCGACCGAACCGTCCAGGTGTCGCCGGTCAGTTCCCGTTTCACGAAGTTCGTCGCGAACAGATGATAGTCGTCGACGGCGACCTTGAGCCCGAACGTCGGAGCGAGCAGGGCGATTGCCAGCTGGCAGGCGCGGTCGTCATCGGCATCCGGCCCCCAGTCGAACCCGCCCAGCGAGACCGGGTGGACGAACAGGTGCTTGTCGAGGAGATCGTCGCCGGCGTAGACGAGACAGCCACCGACGGTTCGCTCGCCGCGGTACCGTCGGGCGCGATGCGTGGATCTACGGTAGTTGGTTGACATCGTTGTAGGAGTGGTGTCGGTTGGGTACGGGGTCGGTTTGGCTCGAAGCAATCACGTCTCGATCCGCGGCGCGAGCATCCGGGTGATGGCGCCATCGCCGTCAGCGAGTTCGTACGAGAGGATGAGCGGGAAGTCCTCGCCAATGTCGAGCGTTACTGGTGTCTCTGCCGGGATCGTCCGGACGAGCTTCTTGCAGTAGTCCAGACTGAACAGTGTGCTCGCATCCCCGGCAGAGAGGATATCGATGTCGTCACCGTCGAGTTCGAGCGTGACTGCGTCGGTGTCGCCGTCGGCCTCGATGACGAGTGTATCAGCTCCGGCTTCCATCCGTAGTCGAACGTGGTCGGCGACCAGATCGGTCGCCTTCACCCCTCGCTGAAGGGCATCGCGGTCGACGGTTACCGCTGCGGGCAGGTCGAACTCAGGGAGCGTCGGTTCTGCCCGGATGGTCCTCGAGTTGATGCAGGCCATTGAGTAACGGAGTCCGTCCACCACGACGATCAGCTTCCCTGATTCGGGGTCGAGGAACAGCTGCACGAGGTCGTCTTTACTGGCGAGGCGGACGGGGTCGGCGAGGCGGTCGAGGTTCAATCCCAGCGTCCCTGGGCTGGCCTCGAAGGCCTCGAATGCCGCTGCCTCGAGTTCGAGATCGTCCATCGCGACGTTCGCGGAGTCGACCGCCCGGACAGTCAGCCCGTCCCCGGTGACACGGACTCGAGCCTCGTCGACGAGTGCCCGCAGCGAGGAGAGGACGGTCTTCAGGTGAGCGGCGTGGATCGTCGCCCGGAACGAGGCCGGCGGCTCGTCGGGGACGCCCTCGGCAGAAGTCGTTTCCTCAGACGAGTCCTCGTTATCGGGGTTCGCTGCCGATTCGGGGCGGTCGTTCGGCGTAGACTCACCATCGTCGTCAGCCGGTGCCGGAGGCTCTGTTTCTGGCTGTTCGGGGGTGGGCTCGGGCTCGTGGTCCGGTTCGGTATCTGAATCAGTGCTCATTGCAGGTGTGGGGACCAGCCGAGCGAGTCCTGACTGACCGAGTTCAGGCGTTCGCTCGATGACCCCCTCGCCCATTTGCATTCGCTAAATAGCAATCTCGAAGCTCTCCGCTACCGTGCCACTACCAGCCGAGACTCACTCTCGGCGGACGGGTGGCAGCCAGTCGCAGTTCGGACAGAACGCCTCGTACACCCCCAGTATCTCTTCGAGCTCCCAGCTCCCGCTGTCGCGGAACAGGACGCCGGCACGGACGATCGTGTGAACGTTTCCGTGACCGCACGCCGGACAGGGCGCTCCTGGTCTCCAGCCGGCCCGCTCGAGATCGATGACCTGTTCGGAGCTACCAGGTGTGCCTTCCGCACCCGCTGATGAAGTCACGCGTTCCCCCGCCGAGGCTGCTCGTCTCCGCCGTCGAGGACTGTCTGGAGTTCGTTCCACCGCGCACGAACCGTCATCGGGGTGACCTCGGCAGCGTCGGCGAGCGCTGCCTGGGTGACTCGTTCGCCCTGTTCTTGGGCTGCCTGATACACACAGCCAGCCGCGACACCCCCGGGATTGTATCCGTTCGCGACACCGGTTCGCACTGCCTGTTTCGCGAGCGCCGCTGCTCGTTGGCGGGTCCCCCCCGAGAGGTCGAGTGCCGAGGTAACTCTCGGGACGTACTCGAGAGGCTCCATCGGGACCGTCGGAAGTTCGAGTTCCCGGTTGAGCACCCTGTACGCGTTCTGAACCCGCTCGTGGGAGATGGCTGAGGTCACGCTGACTTCTTGGAGTGTTCGGGGCAGCCCGGCACACCGACATGCAGCGTAGACGCTGGCGGCAGCCATCGCCTCGATCGACCGGCCACGAATGAGGTCCTCGCCGGCAGCAGTTCGGTAGAGGCGACAGGCTTGGTCGCGGAGGCTCCGTGGAAGGTCGAGTACGCCGACGATCCGTCGAACCTCCGAGAAGCCGTGCGCCAGGTTCTGCTCGGCCTTACTTGACCAGCGGCCGCGCCGATGTTCGCGCCGAAGACGGCCGATTTGACTCCGCTTCCGACCCGACAGCGTCGTCCCGTTGGCGTCGGTCTGGTCGAAACCAATCTCGCTCGACAGCCCCCGGTCGTGGCGGGTCGGGGTCAGCGCCGGACCGGTCCGCGTGCGTTCGATGCGCTCTGTGTTGTCGAAGGCGCACCACTCCGGGCCGTGGTCGATCGGACGATCTTCGAGGACGAGCCCGCAGTCGTCACAGACGGTCTCAATACTGTTCGTGTGGACGATCCCACCGCACTCCGGACAGCCGCTGCTGGACTGGTCGGCGGTGGCGACGTCTTCGTCGAACGTCCGCGCGTAGGCGTGTCTCAGTGACATGGTTCATGTGGGGATTGACGCTATCGGTCGGCTCCCCTCACTCTGTTGTAGGTGGTAAATCTGATCGGAGGCGGCCACCGCGCTCCCACATCGAGACGAGCACGCAGGACGCTACAAATTCGAAGCGGGCGGATCACATGATTGCGAAACTACCGCGCCATCCAGCATGCGCACGCTCAATACGGCTCGACGATATCCAACACGTCCGTCGCTTCATACCGGCGATTACGTTGCTGACCGGTCGTCTCGCGCAGGACCCCGTCGTCCCACAGCTGGCGGACCCACTTGTTGACTGCCGGTTGGGACCGGCCTGTTGCCTCGACCGCTTGGGGCTCGGTGAAATACGGTTGGCGGATTATGAAGTCGATCAACTCGGTGACGACCGCCCCGGCCCCTGCGTACTGCTCGCGGTACCGTTCCCGGAGCGCGAGCAACTCTCGGGCAACGGTGTATGCCTCGCGGCTCTGGGTCGCAATCCCTTCCAGAAAGAACTCGACCCATTCAGTCCACGCGCCTTCCTGGCTCACTGCGAGTAACCGATCGAGGTAGGTCTCACGACGCTCGTTGAAATACGCCGACGGATACAGATACGGCCCCGGAAGGATATCACGCCGATACAGCGCAAGCATGATCAACAGCCGTCCCATCCGCCCGTTCCCATCGTGAAACGGGTGGATCGCTTCGAACTGGTAGTGGACGAGCGCGATCTCGATGAGCGGTGCGTACCTCGACTCCGTCCGGAGGTACTGTAACAAACTCCGAAGCGCGTACGGGACGCTCGCAGGCGGCGTCGGGACGAACCGAGCTTCATCGAGCGATTGTCCGGGCTCGCCGATACCGACGAGTTCGTCGCGGAACTCACCGGGATGTTTCTCTGCACCGCGAACCCCGCTCATGAGCACCTCGTGCAGTTGCTGAAGCAGCGACCGGTCGATCTCTTCACCCGCCTCGAGGAGTTCGATTCCGAGACGTGTTGCGTCGATGTAGTTGGCCGCCTCGGCGATGTCGGCGCGCTCGGTGTCGGTCGTGCCGACATCTTCTCCGGCCTCACGACGGTACAGGTCTGAGAGCGTCACCCGCGAAATCGTCTCGATGCTCGAGGAGTCAGCCGCTTCACGGTGAACTAACGGACTGAGGATGACCTCGGGGGAGTCCAGCCACGTCTCGAGGTCGGATAACTGTCCGAGTGCGTACATTGCCTCGCCGTTCTGCGTAATGAGATTATGTGACGGGTCGAGATCCGGCGGGAGCGGATCCGGACTGTAGGTGAAGATCCCGTCGACCATCTCGATCTCGCCAGGAGAATGCTCAACAAAATCTTCGGGTCGCATTGTTATCTACCAACTCAATTAGGGCGAGTTTAGATAATTGTTTGGCTTTCTAGTTATCTAAAGGACCGCTGAGCGGTCAGTAGGATAACCGCAGACGAACTTCGCTTTCAGTACCTCCGAGGGTACGTCAGCAGGTTTTACCTCCAGCCATTGGTGCTGCCCTCGTCCACGCGAGGACTCGACGCTGTCGGTCGGCACCCGCATCCCATTGTAGATGCTCAACCAGTCGCATCTGTGCTCTTCCGGAGCAACGAGATTCCAGTGTCCTCGTTGGTTGCGACCCAGGCAGTAGTTACCCCACAAAATCCCCTTACTACAGCGTGGGGTAACTACTACCGGATGGAAAATTTGCCGAAGTGGTTGTGGGGTCTATGTGGGTATCGTCCGAAAACGCTGTTTCTGGAGTCTCTATCAGCGATACAACTAAGCGGAGCTAATGAGTGTAGAGTGTGAGGCTGTACCAGAGCCTCACGGAATGGAATTGGTGAATTCCAATGAAAGGTAGTACCAACTCCGATAAGAAGTTATCGGGAACTCAATACGAGACGACAGAACCGAACACGACAGATGCGACCGCTCTCACGCGGCCGACCGACACGCCATCCCCAGCCTTCCGGGTCGACCGGGAGTACAGCGAGCGTGCCGGCTCTCTCGACGACCGTTCCGCACTGGTGCGAACGGTCTCGGGATTGCTGCACGCGCTCGTCACCGAGGACACCGAGTCATCGACGAGCAGCGCGACTGACGGGACGGCTCCCGAGTCGACGGGATACACCGAACGGACCGCCTCGAAAGGCGAGTACGGCTCCCGAACGGAACCCGTCGACGGCGTCTACGGACACACCGCTGACGGTGATCCGGTGGTTGCCCCGACCGGGCGACTCGCCGCCAGCCGGATCGACGCCAACTGGACGCCCGGCGACACGCTCTACGACCCCGACAGGGCTGGAGACGTCGCCGCGGCAACTGGAACGAACGCGAGCTTCCTGTTCGCCGAGCGATCCGGCAACCAGGCGACGACATTCGCGATCGAGTACGATCACACGGCGGGCCCGACGCTCGTCGACCCGAGTGGTGAGCGCATGATCGGCATCGCGAGCGGCCTCGAGCCGATGATGGCACGGACAACTCCCGCGACGACGCAGGACACTGCTCCGAGTCACCTCGCCTCGCTGCTGTCCGCTCGCTCCCGTTCTCAGGACTGGGACAGTGGTGTCGACCACGAACTGCTCGAGACGCTGCCGGCCGCTGAACAGGCGCGCCTGCGCCGTCTCCGGGAACTCGACATCCCGACCGACCCGACGCCCGAAGATGCGACCGAGGGTGTTCGGACGGCCGAGTTGGAAGTGCAGACGCCCGACGGGCGACTCACTCCACTCGGTGAGCTGTTCGACGAACCCGAGCAGTTCGCGCGGAGTTCACTCGAATCGATCGAGTACTCTCTCGCAGTCGAAGCCGAGATGCGCCGCGTCACTGACGGCATCCTGACTGCCCGGACCGATCCAGACATCAAGCCAGGTGACGTCGAACTGATGGGCCATGCGAAGTGGCTGGCCAACCGGTACGACGAATACGCCGAGACTAGGCCATCTAGTGCCGAGCTTGCAGCAGCTCGAGAGAAACGTCAGGCTGAGGCCTACCGTAGGCGGATCCGACCACTCACCGATCTCGACGCCGATCAGCACGACCAGGTCTCCCGAATGGTAGACCGACTGCTGAACGACGAGTTCGATCGAGTGGTTGAGCTTCGCAAGTCACGGCTGACGTTGGCGATTGCGCTCGCGAAACGCCTCCATGACGGGGCCGATCCGACACAGGCTCTGCTCAGACAGGCCGACGCCGAGGCGACCGACTCAGGAAACGTCCTGCGAGTCGGCAACGTCCGGTACACGCCCGTCGAGGCGACGCGTGGGCGATTCTCGACCCAGGGAACGATCCTCCGGCTGTTCGAGGATACCCATCCTGACATCAAGCAGGCCGGTCTGCTGAGCGACGATACCGGCGTGATGAAGTTCGCTGTGTGGGTCAAAAGTGAATGGGATGAGACACGACCGACGCCCGATCCAACGGACGACGGTCGGACGCTCATTCGTTCACACCGATTCCCCGAGTTACGGGAGGGTGATGTCGTTCGCTGTGAGGATGTCATCAAGCGATGGTACAATGGCGACCCGACGTTCGAAACCCGCCGGGACAGTACCCTGACGATCATTGAGCGAGCGACCGCCAATCAGAGCGATTGCAAGAGTGGTGGTCGGTGATGTTTGACGACTGAGTAGAATTGTAGCGAACAGTAGCACGGCGAGTCCCTGACCGGACTCAGAACTCTAACACCCTCTTTCAACGCCGACCGATTGACTACAACGAGCCACTGGATTCGGTGTGTGCCGACTCCGCTGACCTTCTGTCTTGATCTCAAGTAGCATCTCACCATATGTCACCCTACGAGCGTGGATCGCCGATCTTGTGGGGGTAACGATATGAAATAGCGAACGATGCGGCAGCCGAACTAGCAGTACAGTACTGTTAGTGTTCTGTCAACCGTAGATCGATGGGTTCGTGATTACGCGATTTGAATTGATGATTCGGTGATAGCCCTCTCACCGCCTGCGAGATAGAGAGGGTGTAGTCCGCACCTCTCGGGGGGTTTTTGATCTCATGGATAGCACAACAGTCTATGACCGAAGATATCTCACTTGATGGTCGGACGCTTGTTGGCGTTGCAAACACCGATGCTGGGGAAGTGAGTGGAGATACTCGCTTCGAGTTTGAACAGGAGGGCGAACGGATTCACGCACACTATACAGGTGGAAGTATCGTCGATGGACATCTCGTCGGAACGTTTGATGGAAATGAATGGGACATCAGGTATTCACAGATCAACACAGAGAATGAAACCGCGAGTGGCCACTCCGTGGGCACCGCTGAACTGCTTGACGACGGTCGTGTACGCATCGAAGACGAGTGGGAATGGGAGTCAAAGGATGGTAGTGGTGAGTCAGTCCTCGAAGAGGTCGTCTAAAACAAACTCTGCTCTGGCCGATACGCGCGCTGTATTCACCTATGGAAATTCTGCTAGCCGAACAAACTACCACTGACAACATAACTGTTTGGACGATTTCGAGACGAGCCCAACCAAGGGAGAGAAAACCGAACGACTGCGAAACGATAGCCGGCTGAGAAGCCGACAGGTGGAGGACACGAGAACTGCGAGAACTGTCGCTCACGCCGACGCCAGCCCGCCGCTGAGCGCTGCGCGCAGCATCCGGGCTGTCACGCCCATAACCCGGCTTCTTTCGCACTCGGACTAGTCAGCAGCACGTGCTCTGGAGCACGGAATACAGCTCGGTCTCTTGCGTCCCATAGTTGATTCACGCTCCGCTGGGATAGCAGAATTTCCATCGAGTCAGCAGGATCGTTCTGACAGAAAGCAGTTCGTTCGATTTCCAAGAGCGGGTCGAACACCCACCGAACTCATCAATAGACGGTCGACGGACCACTAGACGGATATATCCAAGTGCCGTCAGAAGTAGTATCGATGGATTCGTCCACCCTGTTGTGTTTGTTCTCAGGTCGCGTCGAGGAACGAGATGGAGAGTACGTCATCACGGTTCCCCAACCGGAAATCGAACTAGAGACGCTCGAATCCGAGGAGACGTACCGAGTTGGGGTGTATCCTGGCGTGTCAACATCATCAGGGGCTACCGACCGCCGGAACTCAACAATTGCTGACGATGATTCCCGAGATACCCGACTCGCTCGGCAGAGGGAGACACCTAATCCGGCTCGCGATTCTTCTCCGTCGACATCGCCGAAGACGGCCAGCCAGTCGGCCTCGACCGACAGCACACCGGACCAGCCCCCCGTGACAGAGGGAGAGCAGCGTCGTCTCCAGATCGAGGACGTCGGCGACCAGGGTGACGGTCTCGCCCGTGTCGGTCCCGGCTACGTTGTGTTCGTCCCTGACACCGAGATCGGCCAGCAGCCGCTCGTCCGGATCACGACCGTTCGCGAGAACGTCGCGTTCGCTGAAGTCGTCGAGCCGTAGGGGAACAACGACGAATTACCCAGACGGCTCGACGAGCGTGAGGGGGGTATCCGGGACGTGCGGGCCGATCTCGCGCTGGCTGACAATACCGCCTTCTTCGGGACAACTGGCCCGGACTTCGACGCTCAACAGGAGGCCGACCAGTGCCTGGCCCGAGACGACGGTTGCGACGTCCATCTCGGTCTCACAGCCACGACAGCAGGCCGACTGGACCGTGATATCGGCGTTTCGGATTACTTTGCCGACATTGGCGACGCACTTGCCGAGTTCGGCGACAGCGATATTGATCGCGTCCTGTGCGGTAGCGACGTTGTGGACGATCCACGGGACCGAGAAAGTCACTTCGTGCCAGTCCGTGTCGGATGTGGGGGTCATTGGTGGTGTATAGGGCAAGCGGTTACACGTCGGCGCTGTTCGGAGGGCTAGAGGGATGTCCATCTTCGAGACCCTGGCGAACGGGTCTTCTGTGGTGCTCCCAGGATATCTCCGAGCCACCCCGTCTACGGCAACATGTACTATTTCCATGGAGCGGGAGAATATGTACCTATCTATCATAATGGTTATACACTGATCGGTGGGAACGGTTCGCTACAGAGTCGACGTGATTGCTTCCCTGCTCGTTTGTAACCGCGAAACTGGCTTGAGACTCTCTGCGTCTGGTCTTCGGCTGATACCGTAGTTACCCCACGCCGGACTAATCAACCGACCGTGTGGGGTAACCCTTCTTCAAACGCCGAGGTGCCGACGCCAGGCTACGGGTTGGCGTCCTCCAGTCCCAGCTACTTCGCTGCGTCGGTGACAGCCTGCTCAATCGAACCGAGATCGCTGCCGTAGTGCTCGGCCGCTGCAGCCGCCTGTGCCGCGCCGCGCTCGAACGCCGCGATCCGCGTGCCAGTGTGTTCGACCGCCTCAGCCAGCCACGCCTCCCGGGTCGCCTCGTCGACGGTCGCGATCGACTCCGGCTCGATGGCGACGTTCACGCGCTCGCCCGCCTCGTAGGGCCGGAGCTTCCCCACTACGGCGACGTATGACGGCGTAGCCGCCTGCTGGAGGAACTGCATCGCCTCCGGCTGGTACTGGCCCGCGTAGACGAACACGGGCTCGGAGCCGACGTACACGCGTCCACGCCAGTATTCGCTGCTTGACCCGACGTCTCTTGTCTCGGTGAGCGCTCCTATGATGAGGACACGATTCACTGCGACGCCAGTGGGCGAGAGGCTGAGTACGGGCGCCCGCTCCTCGTCGGACTCCTGGAAGGTGTGCGTCGAGGCGTTGATTTCCTGCGCGAGCATTCGCTGGGCCGGCTGGCGGCCCGTCACCGCGGGCTCGAGCGCCTCGTCACTGAGGTCCTCGTCGGCGGGCCCCTCGGTCACGTCGTCGACGAGGAAGTACTCGCCCACCACCGGGCCAGTCAGCCGGTACGACCGGCCGAGCACCCGCTCGGTGAGGGCGTCGACGACGACGCTGGTATCGAGAGCGTCCATCGCCATCTTTTGGGCGTCTGCCATCGACAGCCCCGAGACCGCGACGGTTGCCTCGGCGTCGAAGATCGCGTTGACCGACCGGCTGCCGTCGTCGACGATTGCCTTGATCCGAAGGTCGAACTCGCCCTCGACGGCGCCATGTTCGCCACACCGCCCGCCCGAGAGTACCCGGGTACAGTCCGCCTTGGGACAGCGCTTGATGAGTCCTGAGCCTTCCTGGACGGCCACGAGCGTCCCCCCGACGGTGACGCCCTCGGCAGCCGCGCTGACCGTCGTCTCACTGGGTTCGACGACGGTCGCCGAGTTGAGGCTCACCGAGTACCGGCCCTGGTACTCGTCGGTGACGACGTTGTGGAACCGGTACGTCTCCCCCTCGACCAGCTCAGGGAGCCCTGCACTCTCCCATTTTACGAACTTGAGCCGGCTGGATTCGTCGCCGAGCAGCCCGACTTGGGCGATCGTCTCGCTCCGGGGCTCCCAGAGCTCGACGACCTCGGCGACGACGTCGATCCACTGGTCTGCTTCCTCGACATCCTCGAGCATTGCGCGCTCGAACCGCGAGCCCGCCGAGTACCCGGCCAGCCGTGCGAGTTCGGCCGGGAGGTCCGACTGCTCGAAGCTGGCGTCGCGCATGATTCCGCGGACGACCGTCCGCACGGCCTCGTCCACCGGAACCTGATGGGCGACCAGCTCGTCCAGCCGCTGCCCGATCTCCTGCCGGGTGATTTCCGCCTCGACAGCCGCCGCGTCGCTCGCTGGCCCCGTCATCGCGTCGAGGTGAGTAGTAATGGTTTCCGCACGGTCCTGCAGCTCGGTCTCGGTCGTGGTGGTCTGCGACATCTCGAAGCTCTCCTGAGGACGCTCAGAGCGGTGCTCGCGATTCCAACACCGCGTCGGGATCTCGCGTCGTGCTCGGCCTCCTCACTCCCTTGGTATTGATAAATGCCGGGCGGCAGGCTGGACCGGTGAGCGACCGGGTCGCCCTCCCGACCCCTGTCATCGAGTCTCGCTCCCAGGCTGGAGATGCTCCGTGCTCGTCACGACCACCGGCGCCGGAGCCACCGCCTCAGCCGTGACCCATTGTCGTCAGGTAGCGAGTCCTCCACCTCGTGATCCGACTCGGGTGGCCCCGGTGCCTGTTCTGTGGTCTTGGCAACGTCTCG
>ENA-ORCS01001268-ORCS01001268.1-marine-metagenome-genome-assembly--contig:-NODE-1268-length-11519-cov-3.012760_pt1 | contig 11519 bp, 13 predicted proteins | sample MGYA00237781_ERZ508513 | MGnify/ENA primary metagenome ERZ508513 (study PRJEB26184, sample SAMN06268793) | marine metagenome | isolation source: Eden Landing Ponds, San Francisco, CA, USA | place...
TAGTGACGAGGCGGACCTGAGCCTGTACTTCTGGTGGTAGTCCTCCGCGGGAGAGAACCGCGACAGCCGCTCGACGCGCGTGTCGATCCCGTCGGCGGTGAGTCCCCGCGCCGAGAGGAACTCGTCGAGGGCCTCCCGCTGGGCCGTGCGCTCGACGAGGACGACGTTCTGGTACTGCGTCTTCCGGGACTGCCGCCGCGGGTCGTGCGCCGCGAACACCCGTTCCAGCACATCCCGGTACGATATCGTTTCGGGGTCGAAATCGACCTGAACCACCTCCGTGTGGTCGCCCAGCGAGTGGTACGTCGGGTCACGTTTGGTCCCACCCGCGTACCCCGCGCGGGTGCGGACGACGCCCTCCACCGCGCCGAACTGCGCGTCCGGCCCCCAGAAACAACCGAGTCCGAACGTCGCCGTGTCAGTCGCCTCCCGATCCGCTGCGCGTGCGTCGTAGTCCCGTATCGTGGCTGGTGTGAGTGTCATATGATTGATCTATGTGGTGGGTCCGCGGCCCGTTCTGCACCGATTCGCGCGTGTCACGCTAGTAGCGCCCCAGACACTAATACTGGGCGCTGGCTCGCTCGGCCGTCGCGTTGGTCGGTTCCGCGTGCGAACGCTGGTGGGTTCCGGCGGGCGGATCGTGAATGAGACTGGTGGCTGAGCCACGCTGACGCCGCCGAACGAAGACACGCGTTCGGTGTTGAGAGAGGAATGGTCCCGAACCACCCGTCGGTGCGGGCGCTTTTGCCTGTTGGGACCAAGCAGTTGCGTATGCACCCAGATCACCTCGACACGGTTCTCGTCGCCGGCGCGACCGGTGGGACCGGACGTGCGGTGCTCCGACTCGGGCAGTCGCGGGTCGATACCGTCCGAGCGCTCACGCGCTCGCCGGACGCCGCCGCCGACCTCAAGGCCGCCGGCGCCGACGACGTCGTCGTAGCGGATCTGTTGGATCCGGACGGCCTCTCAGCAGCCGTCGCCGGCGTCGATGCGGTGGTCAGCGCCGTCGGCACGTCGCCTCTCGCAATCCAATCCGGACCGCCGTACGTCGACGGGGCTGGCAACCGCGCGCTCGTCGCCGCAGCGGCGGATGCCGACGTCGAGGCGTTCGTAATGGAGTCCGCAATCGGCGTTGGGCCCGACCCGTCCAGCCCACTCGCATCGGTGTTCGACGCGTTCATCGAGCCGCTTCAGGAGGCGAAAGCGTCGGCCGAAGCGGCGCTGCGGGATGCGTCGCTACGGCACACGATCTTGCGCCCCGGCGTGCTGACGAACGGGAGTCGAACGGACGTGGTCACGGCCGCCGATCCCGGTGCGGAACTCTGGGGACTCATCTCTCGCGCGGACGTGGCGCGGTTGCTGCTCGCCGCACCGGTCACGCCCGCGGTCGGCGACCGAACGCTGGAGACCGTATCGACGCCGCAGTTTCCGGACCGCGACGCATCGATCGAGTGGACGCTGCCACGGTGAATCTCCCTCGGTGCGGCCGGATAGAGACCACGGGACGACGGTCTCCGAAGTTGAGAGCGTGTCTCTCTTGCGCTGCGGCCTGTCTATCCCGGTCAGCCGCCTGACTGTACTGGTCTGAGGCCTGCCCCTGCCGGTCTGATGGGTGTGCATCCGTCGACACAGCGTATTCACTCGCGTTCTCGTGTGACGCGTGCTATTATACCACATACTTTTAGTGATAGACGTACAAGGAGAACCGATGAGCTACCGAGTCGAGTGTGACAACTGCGATCTCGACGAAGAGCTACAGAAACACGACGCCTACCGTCGAGCGAAGGAACACGAAGGCCAGTACACCTCCCACACCGTGGCTGTCCTCCAGTCCCGCGAGTGAGAGCCACGGACAGTCCCGCCCCGCCTGCCGGATCGACTAGCGCTGGTAGTGGTGAATGTGTCACGCGCCGACCCAATTGATGGCTGAAAGGCTGTCGAGAGGCGGTCGACACCAACAATAGACTGCACTTCTGGCTTCTACTGGAGCCGTGACGCTCCCGTCCGAAGGGCTCACGTCGGCACTCGCATCAGGAAGAATCTCGCTCAGACGCCGCGATTATTCACCCTTGGGAACTAGAGATTCGCACGCATCGTTTGCTGAGGACCTTCTGATCGATCTTACGGCGGGTCTCTCTGACCACACGGAAAAACGAGACAGCACGGCGCCGAGGCACGCCCTATAGTAGCGTTTGCAAGTCTTCACTCGCACGATCGCACGACGGCGTGCGATCGGCTGCGCAATCAGTTGCAAACGCTACTATCGCGTCTCCGCTACCCACGCAGCGCCGGTGTCCGTTTCAGTGACCGCTCTACGGTCAGTTGCCGTGTTTCCGATACCAGACCCGCTCTCCGACCGGTGACGCCCCGTCGCCGATATCCAGGCGACGACAGAACAGGTCTCGAACGGCGAGCGTTACTTTGAGTTCCACCGAGTGGCCGTCTGCGGCGTCGACAGTAACGACACAGTGGCCGTCCCGCTGTCCGATCTCCGTGATCACGCCAGTCGACCACCGATCGAGATCGTGTGTTGGTTTCCGCGCGTGTATGCGATCGTGAGCCATACCGTCGGTTGGGGTGCACGCGATGTGGACGTTTCGCTCACGGCTGACGGTAGGTGCGTGACGGTCTCTGGTACAGTCTGCTTAGTGCACCTGACCTCAGACGATATCGAAATCATCGACTCCAAGAGCGACCGGAGTCGGGGTGGCGAATCAGCGTCGCACGAGCAATCGCGTGTCTACTGGCACATCGCCAGTGATGCCTGTCCGGACTGTGACGTCACTACCAGTATTCGATACCCTGAGGCCGGATGCGCAAGCAGACCGACCGATTCGACCCGCAGGAAGTCCGGCGACCGGTCAGGCACTCAGGAGAGTCGTCTGTGGCAGCCTGACTAGCAGATTGATCGGCTTCGTGTCTCAGACGCTCCCCGAATCCGACCGACTGTTGGGGTGTACCGGGTCGTCTCTCACTGTCCGATCTTGTCGCAAATGGATGGAAGATCGCAGTCGCGTCGGACGAGCCTCCGGGTGCCATCGGGAACAGCACAGACAGGGAAGGGCAAATGCACTGCTGCCTCCCGGCACTCCGCTGGACCCAGCGTTCCGGTATGGCTACCAATGGGTGGCTGTCTGGTCGCGAGAACTGGCCGTCCCGAGAGCAGTGACGCTCGACAACGCACTCCGGCGTATCGAGAGGTGAACGGACGGCGACGACGACTTCGGAGTCAGGTCGTCGCTTGATACCGGGACCCGCCGAAGCCGAGAATCGGGTAGAACACAATCGGCAGGAGCGTGAGACCGAGACCAAACAGGATACCTCTCCCGAACGCGCCAGCGAGGTCGACACTGATCTTCACGAGCGCAACGAAGTTGATCACTGGGATAAACAACAGCAGCAGCCACCACCACGCACCACCCGTGATTCTGAGTATCACGTAGATGTTGTATATCGGGATGATCGCCGCCCACCCCGGTTCCCCGGCCTTCTGGAACGTCTTCCACATACCTGCGACCACGAGCGCGGCCAACACCAATTGAAGCACTAACTGCAGCAACAGTTCGGGGCTGGATGCAGCGGACTGTAGGAGAACAGGACCTTCTCCGAGTAGGGTCATCAATTCGCGGTTGGCCCTGATAGAGTAAAGTTCGACCGGAGAGTCAAATACAGATTACAGTGTTAGAAACAGTAGCACAGACGAATTCTCGACAGTCGCTGAGACCGGCGATCGACGGTTCCATCCCGAGTCGCGAAACACCGACGATGCCGTTTCGAATCCGAGGCTCAGTGCCCGCATCCGCCGTCGACCGGGACTGTCGCACCGTTGACGAAACTCGCGTGCTGGCTAGACAGGAAGGCGACCACCTTCCCCAGATCGAGCGGGCGGCCTGGTGACTCGGAGGGACAGTCCGCGAGCACGGCGTCCCAGGCCGATTTGACGTCGTCGAACTCGCCGGCTTCGACCCGTTCGGCGAGGATCTCCTCTAAGTCTGGGGTCTCGTGAGGACCCGGGACGACGGCGTTCACGCGGACCTCGGGCGCGAGCGCGCGGGATTGACTATCGACGAGCCCCCGGACTGCCTGCCCGTACGCGGACGCCACCGACAGTTCGTCGGCGAGTGCAGGAATCGCGGGGGGAGCCACGGTGACGATCGTCCCCTGATCGGACGCCTTGAGGTGTGCGGAGGACTCACGGATGGCCCAGACGACGCTCATAAACAGCCGATCGAATCCGCGAAACCAGTCCTCGTTGGAGACGTCGACGAACCGCGCCGGTTCGAGCGGTCTGGGTCCCGTGACGAGGTGGTCGATGCCGCCGTACTGGTCGACAGTCTCCTCGACGAGTGCTGCCAGGTGCTCGGGGTCGCGTACGTCGACTTCGAGGCCGAAAATCTCGCCGTCGCCGAGCGCGTAGAGCCTGTCACCCGCGTACGCGAGGTCGTCCAAGTTCGGCGCGGCGAGTGCGACATCCGCTCCCTGGCGCGAGAGCGCTTCTGCACAGGCGTGACCGAGGCCAGTCGCACTCCCAGTGACCAGTGCCACGTTACCTTCCAATCCGAGATCGAGATCCATACTCGACGGTTGGATATCGATCCTCAAAGATTCATGCCAAGCGATGATTCCGAGACAGCTAACACGTCCATTCCCTGTGACGTTCAGCCGTCAGCAGCAAACTACGCGTGTCTCGCGTTACTGTCCGAACCGGTCTCTGAGAGCCAAGAACCCGCCGCCGATAAGACTCGTTCCGGCCACTCCCACCCCGATCCCCGGGAGCGTGATTCTCCGGTCCTGATCCGTCGCTCGTCCAGTTTCCCGGGGCGTAGTCGAGGGAGTGTCACGTTCGGTCCCGGTACCAGATGTGGTCTGTTCCACGTTTTCTCCGACGACAACCGTCGTCTCCGTCGTCGCTTCGCGTCCGTTGTCGTCGATCACTGTGAGTTCGACGCTGTACTCACCAGCCGTGTCGAAGCGCCGTGTCACCACTTGCCCCGTCCGGGTTTCGCCATCCGAGAACTCCCAGATGTGCGCGAGGATGTTCCCCAGACCGATCGCTGTGCTGCTCGCATCGAATTCGATCGCTTCTCCGATTGCTGCCTGTTCGGCAGTCTGCTCGAGGACCGGCTCGAACCCGAGGGTTTGATCGAAACTGCTCACGGACTCGCCGTCGAGACTCCGTCGATGGAACTCGACGATGTCCTCCAGTGCTGGGGCGGGCGTATGTGCAACCCCTTCGTATAATTTGAACTGGGCATCGACGCCCGCCTGTTCGTATGCGGACTGACAGTAGGGGAACCGCTCTGTGATCATCTCCTCGCCATAGACCTCGAGCGCGACTTCCCGCATCCCCTCACTCCACGCGTCGTCGTACGGGATCGTGTCGTTCCCGTCTGCACTGCCCATAAACAGGAACTGATTGACCCCGTCGAGCGCGTCTACGTCGACCGGCTCACCGGTGAGTTCCTCGACGTCTGCGATTCCAATATGGTAATCCAACGTCCGGCCTTCGGCCTCCGCGAGCGGCAGCATCGCCATTCCGTTCAATCCGCCGGCTGTCACAGACCGAACGCGATCCGGGTGAAGCACAGCGAAGCGATCGACGAAATTGCCCGACGCAGAGAACCCATTCAGGAGGAGCTGGTCGTCGACGGCGTAAGACTGCTCTGACAGCAACTCGCGCGCGTGGTCCGCCATTCGGAGGAGTTGCAGGTCGACCCGTTCGAGTGGGCCATCCGAGATTTGCATCGTCTGTCGATCTAACGCGTGGATGTAGTGTCTCCAGTCGACTGGATCTGACTGTGGCCGAGGAAACACCGGGACGAGCAGGGGAACCGTCAATCGGTCACTGATCTCTCGCGAGGTCCCGCCACTGATTCGGGACGCTGCCGACTGTCGCTGAACCTCGAAATCGTCCGTCGTCTCTCCGCTGTTGTTGGGTTCGATGAGAATCGAGCCCGGGTCGCTACCGGTGGTCTTTGAGGGTGCGTAGAGATAGTACGGATAGTTGAACCCGAACGCAGGATCCGCTTCGACGAGCTTCGGTCCGAATCCGGGCACCAAGTCCGACGACTCACCGATGATGATGTCTGCGGTCTCCCGAGCAATGTTTTGCCCCTCGGAATTGTAGAGGTTTGCCGAGAGCGTTTTCGCTTCGGTAATCTCGGTGGTCAACTCGACCGCGTAATCCTCGACAACCGCCCCTGCATCGAACGAGACCGGGCCACCGACTTCGCCCAACTCGCGATTCCTGAGCACGAACCGGGCCGCGACGTCGGTTTCGATGGTGTCGATCGTGACCGACGAACCGTCCGAGGCTTGATCGGCGAACGTGATAGACGCCTTCGAGTCAGTCTGTCCGACAGACGTACCAGCAGTGCCGAGAACGGGGAGCCCCGCGATTCCCGATCCGGCAGTGCGTACCACTCCGCGGCGGCTCCATCGCGTGTTCATATCAACATCCGCTCATATCCACCAAGGAGACCGGATACAAAACCTTTGGTTATCGCGTGACGATAGTGAAATTTACACGACAGATCGACAGTATCTGTCGAGGGGAGACTCCCGGTAGCGGCCGCTCCTCACCATCAACTATATGATACGAGTTCCGCTCAGCAGCATCGGGAGTCTCGTCGCCGCTGAAGTACTGGCCGGCCGGGTACGGATCCAATGGACGCTCGGCCTGGGATCGAACGAGGGACCGAGATTCGGGCCAAGGAGGGTCTTTCCCGGCCTGTCTCCGATGGGTGTGGGGGCGACCGTCCTCGGTGCACACTGGGGCGCTGGGACGTATCGTCACTCCGGTATCGTCGCATTGGCCCTCTCACTCTCTACCCACACCGTGCTCGGGCCGCTGTCGGTCCTCTTTGCCCGTCGCCCGGGCAGATTTCGGGCCAAGTGACCGACCGGTACGCTGGCCCCGTTACGCTGACCACACCGACGCGAAGGGAGTTCGGTTCTCGTTTCCGAACGGAGCACCACCGACGGCATCGCACTCAGTCCCGACCGACCAGGAACTGACCGACGACACGCTCGGTTCCGCGCCGGAGTGTCACGCTGACTGTCGACTTGTCGACGCCCAGCGCATCGGCCAACTCCGCGAGCGTGCACTCCCGCGGCACGTCGAAGTACCCGCGGCGGTGGGCCGCTGTCAGGTACTCCCGCTGATGGTCGGTCAACAGGCCGTCTCGTTCGTCGGTATGGACGAGCGTCAACAGTTCGTACTGCCGTCCCCGCTCGTCGAGTGCCGAGCCGAACGCGTCGAACTGTGCCTGGGTCGCGGTCAGGTCGAACTCCATCTCGCCGTTTTCCACGACGATGGGGAACTCGGGCGGAAGCGAGGAGGCCCAGAGGAACTCATAGAGGCTCTTCTCGTCGGCCTCGTACTGCGCGACCACCCGTCGGTCACCAGCGAACACCTGATCGTACGCGACGACGTCCTGGTGGTTTCGGATGGCATCGGCGACGGTTCCGGCGTTCTCGGCGCGAACCTCTCCCAGTTCGAGTGCCCGATCGCCCTTCGGAACCCCAGTCAGCAGACGAAGTGTCGCCTCCGGGAACGACGTCGACACCTCGGAGACCCACAGGTCCTCGGCCAGGGTCATACGGAAGCGTGCCCGGATCATCGCCACCTCCCCGTGGGTTCTCGCTGTCGAGGCGCCAATATGTTGCACGAGTGCAACGTCTGACTGAATAAAACTATCGCGGTGGGCCCTGCCTCGGGATATCTGACTTCACGACGCTGTCTCCGACGTGTCCGGTCGGCGCGCCGCTCGGTACCACAGGAAGGCCCCGTACAGCGATCCGACGACGACCGAGGCGATGAGCGCGAGCACGATTCCGAACGCCAGGTAGCCGAACACGGGATTCGCGTACGGCACCATCACGTCCTGTGGTGGTTCGACCGCCCACGGACTGATGTGAAAGTACGCGAGCATCCCGGCGCTGAGAGCGAAGAAGCCGGCCCAGTACCGCGCCTCGACGCGCCTAGTCAGTGTCAGGTACAGGCTGATCGCCAGCAGCGGGTAGATGACGAGGCTGTAGGTGAACGGGTTGACGTGCGGCGTGAGTGGCCAGCCAACGTGGTTGCCACGGATGATGTGATCGACGTGGTGGGCCGCTCCCAGCACTGTCGGCACCAGGACGAACACGTAGAACGCCCGCGTGAGACTGGTGTTGTCTGTCGGCAGTTCGACCGGAAGGGTGTCTTCGACTCCCATATGTGTACGTTGTCTGCTGTCGGAGTCAGATTTTGTCCAACATATTGGATTACTGCCCGCCGAGATCACCGACATCTCCCACTGCCGGTCTGACTGAGAAACGAGGGCGAGAGGATATCCCGGGGCGAGCTGATCCAACATGTTGGAGAAACACCTACCGAATCGCCACGGGAGTAGTAGGACGATGAGCGACGATGGATTCGACTCCGACGCACCGATCGAACAGCGGGTGGCTGCCGAACGCGACGACTCGTTCGTGGTGTTCCACATCGGCCTCCGAATCAACGCATTCTGGAAACTGCATCGCTGGCTACCGATCCTCCTGGTCGCTCCGCGGATGGTTCGAGAACTGCTCTCGGATCCCGAATCGGGGTTACTCGAAAGCCGGACAGTGGTCGGCCCCGGGATCCGAAACGTCGGATTCGTCCAGTACTGGGATTCCTTCGAGGCCCTCCGCGAGTACGCCCGCGACAGCGATCGACTGCACTTCGGCGCCTGGCAGGAGTACTACGAGGATGGGACCCACGCGGACGCCGCGGTCGGTATCTGGCACGAAACGTACGTGGTTCGGCCCGACGAGTACGAAACGGTCTACAACAATATGCCGCCCCACGGGCTCGCCGACAGCGACGGGACCGACATCGTCCCCGCCTCGGAACAGCGCCGGACGGCCGCTGGCCGACTCGGCCAGACCGACGGCTCCGATGCACCACGACAGGTCACCGACCGGAAGTGAACGCCACCGCGGAACCGGCTGATCGGTCCGGCGATCCGTCTGGGAGACAAGTGCTTGATTCAGCGGCCCGCACATAGAACATCCCGAGTCCTGTACTCAGGAGTCTATTCCTGTGATGTCCGGAGTAAATACCTGCCAGATGGGAGATGGCGTGGAACGTCGATACTGAACGATTTGTCTCACTTCCCTCTGACTGCAGTCACCGAATCAGCCGTACCATTGCGAGTACTACCTGATCCAGGCAAAGAAGCCTCGGAACAGATTTCTAAAACCGATGCCTGTCCCGAAAATCACGAGCGCGAACAGATACGCGATTAGTGACAAAAGGTTGAGCAGGAACTGCGTCTCACCGATTGACCCCAGTTCGGCGATAAACCAGAGCGTCGCCAATCCACCGCCAAGTTTCATAAACAGCACAACAAACACGACGGAATCTGGATCCCGAGTCTCGCCGAGCCATAACCACAGAAAGGCAAGAAAGATACTACCCCAGTACAAGGCTACGGGGTCTGACAACGTGTTCTCGTGGTTCATTTACGGTTTTGCGCCTTCTGCCCGATGGAGTCGTGGACTCGTATTCTACCGATAGAATATATACCAAATAATATTTTACGATATGTCCTATTCTCTGTATATCGTCGAGTCTCCTCTCAATACGACCACGCAACTGACAGAGCGTGCTATCGATGAAACAGACGGTCGGGAAGTCCAGTTCACACTCCGAACTGCCAGCCAACTGATCGACGGTGTCCAATATCACCACGAAGATCTGGTGGACCCGCTTGAGCACCCGAGCGTGAACAGGAATTGCGGGATCAGCTACGGAGAAACGGAATGGGCGCACGACTGATCAGAGCTACGATACACTGGCGCAGGACGACTCCGACACGCGTCAACGCCGTCTCGCGGCGTGCTCTGTGATGATTGTCGTCTCGGTGTTCGCCACCCGCCACTCGATTCGATCTCGTCCAGCGAGGTCCCAACCGGGTGAAGATTCCGCAGGCTCTGCGGACCCGGTATAAACACGTTATACGAATAAGCTACAGACCAATGCGGTTACGGGTCGTTCATTCAGTCGTATGGCAGCGAAAACCCACGCCGACGACCGGGACAGCACAACCGACGTAGAACTCTATCTCCCAGCCGGGGTCACCCCGTCGGGCGAAACTAGTCGGCTGACGCGACTCTGGGAATACCTGTTCAACCACGGCGTAGAACCACCGAAATAGATCGTAATGTCTGGAAAAAACCACCATACGAACCACCCGAGCGTGGACCAGTCGGACCGCACCGTCCCCAGGAACCTGCGTCAGACGGGCGACGCGGACATCGATCTCGTGGTCTCGACGCGGGTCCGGAAGTCGCCCTTTTGGCACCTCTCCGTCGAGGAAGGCTGTCACAAGGCGACCGTGTACAACCATATGTATCATCCTCGGGCCTTCATTGATCCCGAAGACGGAGGCTCGGAAGCCGAGTACGACCTACTGGTCAACGACGTGGCGCTGTGGGACGTCGCAGTCGAGCGCCAGATTCGCGTCAAGGGCCCCGACGCCGAGTCGTTCGTCGACTACGTCATCACGCGGGATGCGACCGATATCGAGCCGATGCGCGGCAAGTACGCCATCTGCTGTAACTACGACGGCGGCATTCTCAACGATTTCGTGTTGTTGCGACCCGACGAGGACGAGTTCTGGTTCTCTATCGCCGACGCCGACCTGCTGCAGTGGCTGCAAGGGGTCACGGTCGGCAACGACTTCGAGGTCGAAATCGACGAGATCGACGTCTCGCCGATGCAGGTTCAGGGTCCGAAATCCCCCGACGTGATCGAGTCGCTCATCGATGACGCGGTCGAAGACGTCCCGTACTACGGACTGTTGGAAGCGACGATCAACGACGTCCCGGTGTTGGTGAGCCAAACGGGCTTCTCCGGAGAGGCGGGATTCGAGATATACGTCCGTGAGGCGACGACGAACGCCGAAGCGGTGTGGAACCCGGTACTCGAAACGGTCAAAGACCACGGCGGTGCCGCGGCGCCAGTAAACGGTCGGCGACGGATCGCCGCCGGAATCCTGTCGTTGGGGCAGGATATGGACCACGAGACGTCGCCGTTCCAGGTCAATCTCGGTTACCAGGTCCCCGACGACAAGGACGCGGACTACGTCGGCAAAGCCGAACTGGAACGCCAGAAGGAAGCGATCGAAAACGGCGAGTTCCCGTTCACGCACAAACTGGTCGGACTGAAGATGGCGGGCGAGCCGATCATCGACTGGGCCTCGGACTTCTGGCTCATCTCGGACCCGGAGACGGGCGAGGAGTGCGGCTACCTGACGTCGGCGGGGTGGAACCCGGATCTGGAGACCAACATCGGCCTCGGATTCGTCCCGGCGGCGAAACTGCAGGCCGCGACCGACGTTCCGCTCGACGACTCGATATACGACGCGGACGTCGACTTGGAGTTCGAGGTGCACCTCCCGGACGAGTACGCCGAGGTGCCCGGCGAACCCGTCTACGCCACGCTGGCGAAGGTCCCGTTCAAAGAGTCGGCCAACCCCAGCGCTCGCGAGCAG
>ENA-ORCS01001269-ORCS01001269.1-marine-metagenome-genome-assembly--contig:-NODE-1269-length-11509-cov-3.560444_pt1 | contig 11509 bp, 12 predicted proteins | sample MGYA00237781_ERZ508513 | MGnify/ENA primary metagenome ERZ508513 (study PRJEB26184, sample SAMN06268793) | marine metagenome | isolation source: Eden Landing Ponds, San Francisco, CA, USA | place...
TGGGCTACGCCGACGCGACGTTCCGGCGCTGTCCCGACTGTGGCGAACCCGAGGCGTTCACCGTCGAGGAGACCTGCCCCGAGCACGACGTCGAGACAGAGGTGTTGCGCACCGTCTCGTTCGTCGACGCGCCGGGCCACGAGACGCTCATGGCGACGATGCTCTCCGGTGCCTCCATCATGGACGGCGCCGTCCTCGTCATCAGCGCCAGCGAGGAGGTCCCCCAGCCTCAGACCGAGGAGCACCTCATGGCGCTCGACATCATCGGCATCGACAACGTCGTCGTCGCCCAGAACAAGATCGACCTCGTCGACACCGAACGGGCCCGCGAGAGCTACGAACAGATCCAGGAGTTCATCGAGGGTACCGTCGCAGAGGACGCCCCGATCGTCCCGATAAGCGCCCAGCAGGGCGTCAACATCGACGTGCTCATCGACGCCGTCGAGCGGGAGATCCCCACGCCCGAGAGGGACCCCCACGCGGACCCGGAGATGCTCGTCGCACGCAGTTTCGACATCAACCGGCCCGGTACCACGTGGGGCTCGCTGGTCGGCGGCGTCCTCGGTGGCTCGCTCGTCCAGGGCGAACTCGAGTCCGACGACGACCTGGAGTTGCGCCCCGGCCGCGAGGTCGAAGAGGGCGGCCAGACCGAGTGGGTCCCCGTCGAGACCACGGTCCGGTCGCTCCAGGCCGGCGGCGAGACGGTCGACACCGCCACGCCCGGCGGCCTGCTGGGCGTCGGAACGGGACTCGACCCGGCGACGACGAAAGGCGACGCGCTCGCCGGCCAGGTCGCCGGCGAACCCGGGACGCTGCCCCCGACCCAGCACGAGTTCACGATGGACGTCGACCTGCTCGACCGTATCGTCGGGCAGGAGGAGGGCACCGTCGACGAGATCTCGACGGGCGAACCGCTGATGATGATCGTCGGCACCGCCAAGACCGCGGGGTCGGTCACGAGCGCCCGTGACGGCGAGTGCGAGGTAGCACTCCGGCGACCGGTCTGTGCCCGCGAGGGCGCGACGGTCGCGATCAACCGCCGCCTGGGCGGCCGGTGGCGACTCATCGGCATCGGCACTCTCCGGGAATGATCGTGCTGGACGCAAACGCACTCACGATGCCCGTCGAATGTGACGTCCGCGTGTTCGAAGAACTCGAACGCGTCGCCGGCGAGTTGACGGACGTCGGCACAGGAGAGAACGGCGACAGCACGGACTACGTCGTTCCGCGCGCGGTGATGGACGAACTCGAACGGCTCGCGGCGGGCGCGGGCGAGGCGGCGACGGCGGCCGGCGTCGGACTCGACCTCGCAGCCACGCACTGCCGGGTCGTCGACCACGACGCCGACCACGGCGACGCCGCCGTCTACGAATGCGCGACCCGGGAGGGCGTGCGGGCGGCGGTCACGAACGACAGGCCCCTGCGAAGCCGGCTCATAGACGCCGGCGTTCCGGTAATTAGTTTACGGGGCGCGAACAAACTCGCAGTCACTCGACCATAACATGTACAAACGAGTTAGACTTCGCGACACGGTGGAAGTGCCGCCGGCGTATCTGGCGGACGTAACGCCGGAGCTGGTCAAACAGCTCCTGCAGGACAATCTGGAGGGACGGATGGACGAAGACGTCGGTTCGATCGTCTCGGTCATCGAGGTCCACGACATCGGCGAGGGCTCGGTCGTCCCCGGCGAGGAGGGGGTCTACTTCACGGCCGAGTTCGACGCGCTCACGTTCGACCCCCAGATGCAGGAGGTCGTCGACGGCGAGGTCGTCGAGGTGGTCAACTTCGGCGCCTTCGTCGGTATCGGCCCCGTCGACGGGTTGCTCCACGTCTCTCAGATATCCGACGAGTACCTCGCCTACGACGAGGAGGGCCAGATGCTGGCCTCCCGTGACACGAACCGGACCCTCGGTGTCGGCGACGCCGTCCGGGCACGTATCGTCACCAAGAGTATCGACGAGCGCAACCCGCGCGACTCGAAGATCGGCCTCACGGCCAAGCAGGTCGGCCTCGGCAAGCACGGCTGGCTCGAAGAGGACCGCCAGAAGCGCGAGACGACCGCCGAAGCGGGTGAGGACTGACAGCCATGGCCGACAGACTCGTCTGCCGTGAGTGTCACCGCGTCCAGGACTCCGCGGAGGCCGACACCTGCGTCGCCTGCGGCTCGTCCTCGCTGACCGAGGACTGGGCGGGCTACGTCGTCATCACCCATCCGGACCGCTCGGAGATCGCGGCGGAGATGGGCGTCACCGAACCGGGCCAGTACGCGCTCAAGGTCCGATAGCGACCGTGACGACGGTGCTCGAACTCCAGCCGTCGCTCCGTGACCGGCTCAAGCAGCCCTTCGGACCGGTCTCGACCGACACGGCCGCCGTGCTCGCAGTCTCGGGGTCGCCGCTGGTGACTGTCGGCGACATCGTCACCTACCACGTCCTCGAAGCCGGCGGCGTCCCCGACCTCGCGCTGGTCGACGAGCGCACCAAACGCGCCACCGTCGACGACGAGGTCAGCGACGCTGTCACCGACGACCGGTTCGACCGCGTCGTCACTGTTTCGAACCCGCCCGCGACGCTCACTGCCGCGTTACTCGAAGCCATCGTTACTGGCCTCGGCGACGGGACGACGCTCGTCCGCGTCGACGGCGAGGAAGACCTGGCCGCGCTCCCCGCCATCGCCGCCGCGCGCGACGGCGCGAGCGTCCTCTACGGCCAACCCGACGAGGGGGTCGTCCACGTCACCGTCGACGACGAGGTCCGCGAGCGCGTCTCCGCGCTTCTCGAAGCGATGGACGGCGACAGCGACCGGGCGTTCGGGACACTCGGCGTCGACCGCGACTGACCGTCGGCTGTCACCCCGCCAGAAAGTACTTCTCGGGGCGAGAACCAGCGAGTGCATGGACGAGTACGTTGAAGCGAACCGGAGACACTGGGAGGAGGCGTCGAGGTTCCACCCGGAGACCGAAGCCTACGACGTCGAGGGATTTCTGCACGGTGAGACGACGCTCACGCCGATCGAGCGCGCGGAGGTCGGTGACGTAGACGGTGTCGACCTGTGTCACCTGCAGTGTCATTTCGGTCTCGACACGCTCTCGTGGGCCCGCGAGGGCGCGACAGTGACTGGAATCGACTTCGCGACGGCGGGTATCGAGTGCGCCCGGGAACTGGCGGTTGAGACCGGCCTCGACGACCGCGCGACGTTCGTCCAGGGGGAGGTCGCCGACGCGCCGGCGGTGCTCGACGAGCGGTTCGAGGTCGTGTTCACCTCCTACGGCGTGCTCGCGTGGCTCCCGGACCTGGACCGCTGGGCCGAGGCGGCCGCGGCGGTCACCGAACCCGGCGGCACCTTCTATTTCGCCGAGTTTCACCCCATCCTCTCGACCCTCGACGTCGACTTCGACGGGAGCGAGACCGGCTTTCCGTACCCCTACTTCACTCCCGAGGAACCCCTGACCTGGGCAGACGAGGGTACCTACGCCGACGAGAGCGCCGAGATGGACCACGGGACGACTCACAACTGGCCCCACGGCGTCGGCGAGATACTGACCGCGCTGCTGGACGCCGGCTTCGACCTGGAGTTCGTCCACGAACACCGCCGGACACCCTGGGAGCAGTTCCCCGGGATGGTCGAAGACGGCGACGGTCTCTATCGGTTCCCTGATATCGACCTGCCGCTGGTCCTGTCAGTCAGAGCCGAGCGACCACGCTGATCTTACCCCGTCCCACGCCTCGATACCGTCTCACGCCTCGATAGCGCGTGGTCGTGCACCGCCCCGGAGACTTTCCTCGCTTTGCGAGTCACGGACTCCGAGGCGGGTGCTCTCCGGTAGGCGAGCGTGCCCACCGTGTCGTCATCGCGTCCGCAGCTACGCGCGCTGTGACCAGAACGGTTGGGTCGGTCGGAAGGTCGCGGCAGTCCACCCGGTGGGGTGTCCGAGCCGACGGATAGGTGTCCGTCTCTCACGCGCTCACTCGCGAACGGCCACGAACCGCAATCGGCGGTAGTCGGCGGTCCACCTCTCCGAGTCGGGGTCGTACAGCTCCTCGCGCAGGCGGTCCTCGGCGGCGGTGACGACGGCTTCGCGTTCTTCCGTGTCCAGCGGCGCGAACACGGAGTCGCCGAACACGTCGAGCCAGTCGCGCAGGCCCGACTCGCCCGCCAGGTCGGTCGGCCGGTCGAACAGTCGGGCAAAGCGCACCTCGAAGCCCGCTTCCTCCAGCACGGCGGCGTGTTCGCCGACGGTCGGGAAGTACCAGGGGTTCTCGGCGTCGTAGCCGCGCGCCTGCAGTTGCGCTCTCACTGCCTCGACGATGGTCGCGACGTTCCCGACACCGCCGAGTTCGGCGACGAACCGCCCGCCGGACGGAAGCAAGTCGTGGACTGACTCGGCGACGGTGTCCTGGTCTTTCCGGGGGATCCAGTGCAACGCGGCGTTGGAGAAGACGGCGTCGAACGCTGCCTCGTCGCCGTCACCGTCGACGGACTCGCCGTCGGCGCCGAGGGCCGCGCCGAGATCGCGGGCGTCGGCCTCGACGAACCGACAGTCGGGATACGTCTCGCGGGCCTGTTCGACCATGTCGGGGGCGCTATCGAGGCCGACAGCTGCTCCGTCGGGACCGACGCGGTCGGCGATCTCGGCTGTCAGGTGGCCGGTGCCACAGCCCAGGTCCAGCACTCGCTCCCCCCCTTTCGGGTCGAGCAGGTCCAGGACGGACTCCCCGTACTCGTGGACGAACCCGACGTCCGCGTCGTAGGCGGTCGCATCCCACTCGTTGTCCGGTTCCGCCTCGCGCTCGTCGTCCGATGCTGTGGTCTGCTGGTCTGGTCCTGTGTCCTGCTCGTCGCCCGGCAGGTCACACCGAGGGTCGTCGCAGTTGGGCATGGGGGGGCTACCGACCGCGGTGGGCTGAACGTTTCGGTGGTGTGTCAGCTACTGCCGATAGGCGTCGGCGAGTTCCGTGGCGGTGCGGTCGACGTCGCCGGTCGAGAGGGACGTGGAGATGGCCGAGCGGCCCTCGACGAACACGTCGAGCCAGCCGTTGTCCTCCCACAGGTCCGTGACCGAATGGACCGCCCCGGCGTCGTAGTAGGGTTCGAGGTTCTGGCCCGGCCACTCGACGAACAGTTCCGGGGAGTCCTGCTGGAGCATCCGGATCTTTATCATCATCCCGTGTTCGCCCATCTGGTAGGGCTGGTCGGTCACGGTGACGTCGGGGTGTCGCGAACCGAACTCCGCTAACACCGCGTCCAGCATCGCACGACCGTCACTCCTCCCAGAAGTGTACGAGTTCCACTGCCCCGTCAGTCTGGGTCCCCGCCCGCGAACGGAGACTCATGATATCCCCTCTCAGGGCAACTCTGATAAAGAACAGTCTCGCAGTATCATCTCCAAAAATACTCGCGGGCACGGGTGCCGCCCGCCTCGAGACGACCGTTCGAGTCTCGCTACGTCCCGTGCTGCCAGGAGTCCATGTACTCGCGCTGGGTGTCGGTCAACTCGTCGTAGGCGACGCCCTCCGCGGCGAGTTTGGTCTCCGCGATTTCCCGGTCGAGGTCGTCGGGCAGGTCGTGGACGCCGGGTTCGTAGTCCTCGCCGTGTTCGACGAGTTCGCGCACCGCGACCGCCTGCACGCCGAAGGACTGGTCCATCACTTCGACAGGGTGGCCCAGCGCCACCGGCGTCGCGAGGTTGACGAGTCGACCCTCCGCGAGGACGTTCAGTCGGCGACCGTCGGCCATCTCGTAGGCCTGCACACCGTCGCGTGCCTCGTAGCTGTCGACAGCGAGATCCGAGAGCGCGTCGAGGTCGACCTCCACGTCGAAGTGACCGGCGTTCGCCAGGAGTACACCGTCCCCCATCCGCTCGAAGTGCTCCTCGACGATCACGTCACGGTTGCCAGTCGTCGTGATGAAGACGTCTCCTTCCTTCGCGGCCTCGGCCATCGGCAGGACGTCGTAGCCCTCCATGTGCGCTTCCAGCGCCCGCCGAGGTTCGACCTCGGTGACGACGACGTCGGCGTTCTGTCCGCTGGCTTTCTTGGCGACGCCTTTCCCGCAGTGGCCGTAGCCCGCGACGACGACGGTCTTGCCGGCCCACGAGAGGTTCGTCGTCATCGCGATCGACGCCAGCGAGGATTCGCCGGTACCGTGGACGTTGTCGAACAGCCGTTTCATCGGCGTGTCGTTGACGGCGAAGATCGGATAGTCGAGTTCGCCGTCCTCGTCCATCGCGCGCAGGCGGTGGACGCCGGTGGTCGTCTCCTCGGCGCCGCCGACGATCCCATCTATCAGTTCGGGGTAGTCCTCGTGGATCGCCGCCACGAGGTCCATCCCGTCGTCCACGGTAATGGAAGGTTCGTGGGCGATGACGGCCTCGATGGCCGCGTAGTACTCCTCGTCGTCGACGCCGCGTTCGGCGTAGGACGTGACGCCGTCGACGGCGTCGAGGGCGGCGCTCACGTCGTCGTGGGTCGAGAGCGGGTTACACCCCGTTATCGCGACTTCGGCGCCGCCTTCGGCGAGCAGTTCGGCGAGCACTGCAGTTTTGGCCTCGACGTGCATCGCCATGCCGACGACCTCACCTGCGAAGGGCTGGTCGGCCTCGAACTCCTCGCGCAGGGCGTCGAGGATGGGCATGTGCTGGCGCGCCCAGTCCATCTTCCGGCGGCCCTCCTCGCGGGCCGCCTCGGGGTCGTCGAGTTTCGCCGTGATCCGGTCGGTGCTCATGCCCCAACCGAGGGGTAGCGGGGAGAAAAACCCCCTGATACGGTCGGTTGTACCGGTCTACCGGATTTCGCCGAGCAGTCCGGCGAAAGACGGAAACGACTTACAACCGACCGTATAAAACGCCGCGCTGTCTGCGTTGCCTGCGCGTCGGCCCAGCTACTCCTCGACGGGACCGAGCAACAGCCCATTGTTCGCCTCGGCGATGGCAGACCGGCTCACCGAACCCTGCTCGACGACAGTCTCGGGCGCCATCGCGTCGTCGCCCAGGACGAGGCCGGCGGTGGACTCGGCGCCGGCGGGACTGTCGACTCGACGCGGGTGCCTCCCCGACGAGGGTCGCGCCGGGACCCGTGGGAGAGCCGACGACGATCCGCCCGACCATGCCGAACAGTTCGTGGGGCGCACACATGATGCCGTGGACCCCTTCCTGTTCGAAGGTGTAGAGCCAGTACTCGCCGCCACCCAGGATCGGCGAGGAGACGGGCGGGGCGCCGTCGGGCACCCGTTGCGTTAGCCGAAGGCCGGATGGTAGGCGTTGACGTTGTGGTGGAGCGTCGTCATGTTGAATTGACCGTGTCGCCCACCTCGATGGCCAGTTCCGTCGATTCGAAGAGAAACTGCGGGATCGCCCGGCCCCCGACGGACTGGATCGACAGTTCGACCGTGTGGTCGGGTTCGACCGGCGGCGTCTCGTCCGCCGAAGTCGTCGCGTAACCGAATCGCGGGTGGAGTGACCGTCGGTCGGCCAGTGGCTATTTGACCGCCGGCCTCGTCGCCCCAGGTATGCGCGCAGCGGTCTTCACCGACTACGGCGAACCGCTCGACGTCCGCGAGGTAGACGACCCCGAACCCGACCCGGACGGGGCCGTCGTGGCCGTCGAGGCCTGTGGGGTCTGCCGGAGCGACTGGCACGCCTGGCAGGGCGACTGGGACTGGCGCGGGCTCGACCCCGTTCCCGGCCACGTCCTCGGGCACGAACCGGCGGGTCACGTCCTCGAAGTGGGCGAGGAGGTCGAACGCGTCGCCGTCGGCGACCACGTCGCCGTCCCGTTCAACCTGGGCGACGGCTCGTGTCACCTCTGTAAAACTGGTCACTCCAACATCTGCGAGAACCGCCAGGCGCTGGGCCTCCAGCCCGAGGCACCCGGTGCGTTCGCCGAACAGGTACCCGTCCCACACGCCGACCACAACCTCGTGCAACTGCCCGACGGCGTCTCCTCGACGGATATGGCGGGGCTGGGCTGTCGCTTCATGACCGCCTTCCACGGGCTGGCCCACCGCGCGGACCTGGGTGCCGGGGACTGGTTCGTCGTCCACGGCTGTGGCGGGGTCGGCCTCTCCGCAGTCCAGATCGCAACCGCCCTCGGTGCCAACGTCGTCGGCGTCGACCTCGACGACGAGAAACTCGACTTCGCCGAGGACCTCGGTGCCGTCGAGACGGTCAACGCCGACGCGGTCGCAGACCCCGCCGCCGAAGTGCGCGACATCACCGACGGCGGTGCGCACGTCTCGATGGACGCGCTGGGCATCGAGACGACCTGTCGCAACGCGGTCCGAAGTTTAGGTAAGACCGGCCAGCACGTCCAGGTCGGGCTCACGACCGAGGGCGCCGACGGCAACCTCCCCCTTCCGACGGACGAGATGGTCACGAGCGAGATCGACTTCTACGGCGCCCTCGGAATGCCGCCGGAGCGCTACGACGAGATCTTCCGGATGGTCGCGACCGGGAAACTCGACCCCGCCGCGGTCATCACCGACCGCATCGGCCTCGAAGACGTCTCCGCGACGCTGGACGCCATGACCGACTACCAGACCGTCGGTATCCCCGTCGTCACGGAGTTCTGAGCGGGGCGGTTCGTCCCCGTTCGTCTCAGAGTCGGTCGATCAGTCGCCAGCCGGCGACGGTCAGTCCGCCCAGTACGAGAAATCCGCCGACGGTGACGGCGATCGGGCCGAGATACCGCGTCACCGACACACCCCGCCACCAGGCCAGCAGCGCCAGCCCGAGACAGAAGACGAGAAGTACCACTGCCAGGAGTCGCGTCACCTGGTACCAGTCCTCCGGCAGGTACGCCGGTTCCGAATCGCGACGTGGGAGGATGCGCATCGTCTCAGCGGAGAGACGGGCGAACTGCGTATATCAGTTGGGTGAGCGTGTCATAGAATCGTCCCCCAGGGATTGTCTCACGCTGTCGATCAGTACATCAGCAGTTAGACTGAGCGGGCGGATGAAGTGCCGACGCTCCCTCAGAGCAGGTTCTTTATCCGAGGGATGGGTTGTGTGACACATGCGTGATACAGAACTCAAGAGACGGTTAGATGGGCTTATCATCCTCATGCTCATAGCTGTGAGCCTTCTCAGTGGGTTGGTGCTGGGGCGAACTCCAACCAGTGAGACGATTTACGCAATTATTAGCTTCATCGCTCTCGGCCTCGCTGCCTTCCTCTTTGCTCGCATTCGGTGAGTCGAATAGCTATATCGACCAATCAGGGATAACCGGTACGGGGTCGGGAACTGTTCTATGACACGCTGTAGTTGGTGAGAATCCCTATTATGCGGGAGTCACAATCCGTTACTCACAAGCAGGTCACAGAAGTCACTCCGGAAAGCACAGACGGTCGGTCGAGCGCCGGTGCTGGGAGGAAGACGGTGACCAAGATAACCGAAGCCGCTGGGAGAGTTTACCGCTGCCAGTCCTGCGGAGCGGAATTCATCATCTCCGCATCCGAGACGGCTGTCTGTTGCCCTATCTGCCGGATGAACCGGATCGAACGAATGGACTGATTCTACGGCACGCCCGTCGGGTACCAGGACGTGTCGTCTGCTGAACGTCGGCCCCACACTCCACAGACCGCTACGGAACCCCGGTTTCGCTACTGTCCGTGACCGTCAGTTGTGTCCGTTACCGGGAACGCCCTCAGGTGGACCGTTACCGTTGCCCTTGTTCCGGTCGTCTTCCTCTTCCTCGTTGGCGTCGTCAGCATCCTCTTCCTCGTTGGCGTCGTCAGCATCCTCTTCCTCGTTGGCGTCGTCAGCATCCTCTTCCTCGTCCACGTCTTCAGCGTCCTCTTCCTCGTTGGCGTCGTCTTCCTCACCGGGCGGACCGGCGTGGTCGGGCGGCCCTTGCGTGTCGTTTCCGTCGGGGCCGGCGTGGTCGGGCGGCCCTTGCGTGTCGTTCCCGTCGGGACCAGCGTGGTCGGGCGGACCCCGGGTTTTGTTCTCGGACGGACCGGTTTCGTTTCCGTCGGGGCCAGCGTGGTCGGGCGGCCCTTGCGTGTCGTTCCCGCCGGGGCCCGCGTGGGCCGGGACTGCCTCAGAGGGGTTGTTGGCGAGGACGAACGCGGCGATAGTGTGGCCGGGCGGGCCGTCCATACTGGTGGGGTCGAGCAGCGAGACGAACGCCGAGACGCCCTGCCCGAAGTTCTCGTAGGTCGAGTTCTCGCCCGCCGTCAGCGTCTCGGTGGTCGTCGCCGTCTCGTTGCCGAGCGTCGCCGTCACGCTAACCTGCACGTGTCGTGTGGGCGAGGGCAGCGACACCGTCCCGTTCTCACCGGTGGTGTACGAACCCGCGCCGTTGTAGCTGGCGTTCTCGTCGACCGTCGCCACGTCGACGGACGCGTTCGACGCGGCTGTCCCGTTGTCGGTCACGCTCACCGTCACACCGTCGTTCTGTGTCACGTCGACACCGTGACTGGTGTTCTCCGCCGTTCCGGCTGCCGACACGGTGGCGACCGCCGGTCCGAGCGCCGCGCCGACCAGCAACACTGTCATCAGTATCGCGAATCCGTTCCTGTGCATACACTGTGCCCGTCGGACCCCAAACAAAAGGATCCCCCCGATACTCCCCCCCGATTTAGCCCGATTTAACGCCGATTAACTCGGGACGCTCGTCGATAATTTACAGTTACGAGCGTTGATGAACGGTTTCTCGAACTGCCAGTTGGAGGTCGCCAACGACCCTTCTGAGTGCGGTCGAACGCGTTCACTCGCCTTCTCAGTCGTCGCCTTCGGCGCGCGCGACGAGTTCGTGGGCGTGTTCGCTCGCTCGTTCGCGGACCGCACGCTCGTCGACGCCGACCACGTCGCGGTCGCGCATCAGTACCTCGCCGTCACAGACGGTGTGGCGCACGTCGCTTCCCCTGACCGCGTACGCGAGGTGGCTGACGAGGTCGTGTGCAGGGGTCAGGTGCGCCGCGTCGAGGTCGACGACGGCCAGGTCCGCGACCGCGCCCGCCTCGATGCGCCCGCCGTCGAATCCCAGCAGGTCCGCACCCCCCTGTGTCGCCATCTCGACGGCCGCCGCCGCCGGGACGGCACTCGCGTCGTCGGCCGCGAGTTTGCCGATCATCGCCGCGTCCCGGACCTCGTCGAACATGTCGAGGTCGTTGTTCGAGGCCGCGCCGTCGGTGCCGATCCCCACCGTCACGCCCGCCTCGCGGTAGCGCTGGACCGGCGCCATCCCGCTCGCGAGTTTCGTGTTCGAGGCCGGGCAGTGGACGACCCCCGTGTCGCGCTCCGCCAGGAGTTCGATCTCGCTCTCGTCGACGTGGACGCCGTGGGCGAGGAACGTCTCCTCGCCGAGCAGGCCCACGTCGTCGGCGTATTCGATGGGGCGGACGCCGTGGTCGTCGACGATCGGGTCGACCTCGGTGGTCGTCTCGTTGGCGTGTAAGTGGACCGGCAGGCCGGCCTCGCGGGCTTTCGGGACGAACTCGCGGAGGTACTCCTCGCCGACGGTCGTCAGCGAGTGGGGCTGGAACGTCGTCCGGATGCGCCCGTCGGCCG
>ENA-ORCS01001271-ORCS01001271.1-marine-metagenome-genome-assembly--contig:-NODE-1271-length-11479-cov-3.530872_pt1 | contig 11479 bp, 12 predicted proteins | sample MGYA00237781_ERZ508513 | MGnify/ENA primary metagenome ERZ508513 (study PRJEB26184, sample SAMN06268793) | marine metagenome | isolation source: Eden Landing Ponds, San Francisco, CA, USA | place...
TGGCGTTCAAGACCGCCAGCGTCCCGTTCCACTTCTGGGCACCCGAGGCTGGCGTTCAAGACCGCCAGCGTCCCGTTCCACTTCTGGGCACCCGAGGCCTACGAGGGTGCGCCGACGCCCATCTCGGCGTTCATCTCCTCGGCGTCGAAGGCTGCCGGGTTCGTCCTGGCGTTCCGGATCTTCACGACTGCGTTCCCGATCGACGCCGTCGGAGGGACGATCGATTGGCTTCTGCTCTTTCAGGTGCTTGCGGTCGCTACGATGATCCTGGGCAACTTCGCCGCCGCAACCCAGGAGTCGGTCAAGCGGATGCTCGCCTACTCCTCTATCGGCCACGCCGGGTACGTCCTGATCGCGCTGGCCGCGCTGACATCTGAGGCCAACGCCGACCTCGTGCTCGGGGCCGGCATGCTGCACCTGCTGGTCTACGGGTTCATGAACACCGGCGCGTTCCTGTTCGTCGCGCTGGCGGAGTACTGGGACGTCGGCCGGACCTTCGAGGATTACGCCGGCCTGGCACGGGAGGCCCCGGTCGCCTCGGTGGCGATGACGATCTTCCTGTTCAGCCTCGCCGGCCTGCCTGTCGGGGCGGGCTTCCTCTCGAAGTACGTCCTCTTCGGTGCGGCCGTCGGGGCCGGACTGTGGTGGCTGGCCGCGGTCGGCGCGATCGCCAGCGCCCTCAGCCTGTTCTACTACAGCAGGGTCGTCAAGGCGCTGTGGATCGAGGAGCCGACGGGGGACTTCGAGATCGACTCCTACCCGGTCGGTCTCTATACGGCCATCGTCATCGCGGCAGTCGTGACGGTCCTACTACTGCCTGCCTTTGGCTTTGCGACCGAAGAGGCGATCGCTGCCGCGGGCGCGCTGGTGTAAGCCTCTTGCCGGAAGACTCATAGGGGCCCCTTGCCGGAAGGTTCGTCGGTCGTCCCTGTCGGCCGGGCTGTGACTGTGCCGTTCCAGGCCAATCGTACGGTTGCCGCCTGGTTTGACTCGGTGAGATCCCCACTCAGCGACGCCGTCACTGTCGACAGATCCGATACTCTTCTCCCGCTAGCGCGCCACACTCCGGAAATATAAATATAATTACTGGTGAAGAATATTAGGAATTGTGGAATTAATGAGATGTGGCAACCGGGCGATATCGAAGCAGTATCGGGTCGGGCATGCCGGAGCAGTGTCCGCCGCGCGACACTTAAGGTCATGCGCGTCGACGTGGGCCCATGCGCATCGAATTCGATCGCGACACCTGTATCGGGATGTTCCAGTGCGTCGCCGAGTACGACGCCTTCGAGCGCGACGAGGACGCCGGCAAAGCCGTCCTCGTCGACGGTGAGGGGGCTGCCGAGGGCGTCGTCACACGAGAGATACCCGAAACTGACGAACTCGACGCGAAGTTCGCCGCCCGAACCTGCCCGGTGGACGCGATTCGGGTTCTCGACGACGAGGGTGAACAGCTGGTGCCGTGAGGAGGGGACGCTCCTCCCTCGGGCGGGGGTCGGATCGCCAGGCGAGCTCGGGACCCGTCCAGCGGCCAACGGCACAGAAGGGTGGTATCGGGATCGGCCGGAACTACTCCGTTTCGAGGGCGAACGCGACGGCAACCGAGCGGAACTCGGACGGTCAGAGATCGTCCAGCCGGCCCTGCCGGATTCCCCACTCGCCGCGATCGAGCAGTTCTTCGAGCATCGGTCGAAGGTCGACGCCCGCGACGCCGAAGAACTTCTCACGGCCGACGGGCGTCCGGAAACGGACGACGTATGTGTAATCAGTCGCCTCGAAGACGGCCAGAGAGCTGTTGGTCGTGCGGCGTATTAACTCCAGACGTGGTGTCGCGTCGACGCCGCCGGTGACACGCGATCCGAGTCTCCAGCTGAGCGATTCGATCGCGGCCCGGCCGATCGGCAATACGTCGGCCAGGTGGCCGCTCGTTCCCGATCCACGCTTGCCCACCCCCGACTCGCGGGATGACATACCTCCTCGTATGGGATCGGACCACAAAAAGTGATCCATTTTGCGGCGACCCCAGTGCTGATCCGCCCGATCCGGTCGAAGCCTGGCGATCGTACCGACGAGACGAATCGATTATCCTGTCTATTGGTAACACGTGTATGAACCAACAAGCATATATAGTGGTGTGGTATATCATGTCATGTATGGCGACCGCACCGAGCACCGACGAGGTGATCGACGAGTTCCTCTCCCAGCGTGGACACGAAACCGGGCCGACGGACTGGGGAGAAAGTTATAACAAGAAGCAGTGTCCGGACTGCGGTGCGTTGCACGAGTCGACAGCGACGGAGTGCTCGGTATGCGGTTGGGGTCCGACCGGGCCGAACTGACGGCGACCGCCGGACTGCGATCCGATTCCCTTCGACACTGACAGCATCTGCCTCACAACATTTTTGGGGACTGCTGAAGTAAGCGGGGACAGTGGGCGACGACCGACCTATCGAGGAGGTCCTCGACACGATCGGGGACGAGCACGCACGACACGTTCTGGCGGCCGTCAGCGAGGAGGCCAAGTCAGCCAAGCAGCTCAGCGAGCAACTCGACCTCTCACTGCCGACCGTCTACCGCCGCCTGGAGATCCTCCAGGAACACGATCTGGTCACCGATCAGACGGCCGTCGCCGACGACGGTAATCACTACAAGGTCTACGAGTCGAACTTCGAGAGCACGGTCATCCGGCTCGAGGACGACGAATACCGGGTCCGGATCTATCGTTCGGAGAATCTCCCCGACCGATTCGGCAAGCTCTGGGACGACCTGAACGTCGACTGATCGTTTCGCTGTGGCCGAGGACGGACGAAGACGATTCCCTAAAAGCCTCGGGCCACCGCGCCCGAGGCTGTTCACCCCGGGGCCCGTCCGACCGCAGCCGGGCGAATCTGTCAATGAGTACATTGATATGCCGGGCTACTCAACTGGCGAGCGAACGATGGTTTCAAACGTCGTCCAGTACGGGCAGGCGTTTCTCGTGTTGCTGCGGCTCGTTCTGTTCGGTCTCACGTTGGGGATCACGGTCATAAGCTTTCAGGCCTATCAGCAACGGCAGTCCGAACGGCTCCAGTATGCGTTCATCGGGTTCGCGTTCATCAGCATGGGCGTCGCGGTGACGAACATCGTCACCCAGATGTTCACGACCGAGCCGACGCTTGCGGCGAGAGTATTCTTCGACATGACGGAGACTGTTCCGTTCATTATCGGTTTCGCCATGCTGTATCTCTCGCTGTATCGCTGAGTCGTCCTTCGGGTCGCGAACGTGACGTTCGCGACTACCGGCAAAAGTCACGGCGCTTATGGGGGAGTAGCCCCACCAGTTGTGCAATGACCGATTCCACGCAGGTGACGCGCCTGTTCGGCGGGCCCGGCAGCGGGAAGACGACGGCCCTGCTCGACCGTGTCGAGGAACTGCTCGAGGACGACGAGGTCGACGTCCGCGACGTACTGGTAGTCTCCTATACGCGGGCGGCGGCGGCCGAGGTCCGCGAACGCCTGGCCGAACGCCTGGACGTCTCCCCGCGATCGCTGAAGGGAAACGTCTGTACGATGCACGCCAAGGCCTACGAACTGCTCAACCTCTCACGCGGTGACGTGGTCGGCGAGTCGGACAAACAGGAGTTCGCCGAGGAGTACGGTATCGAGTACGAGGACGAGTACGAGGGCGGCAGCCATCGGACGGCCCGTTCGACGACCATCGGCAACAAGATCATCGCCACCAGCCAGTGGCTCCAGCGGACCCGCCGGGATGTCGCCGACTGGTACGACGTGCCCTTCAAATGGGACGACGAGACGGTCCGGTTTCCGCCCGAGATCGACGAGAACGCCCAGACCGGCAACAAGTACACGCCGACCTGGCCCTCCGACGACGACCGGATCGACGTCCCCGAGGTGATCCGTGCTTGGCGGTCCTACAAGGGCGAACACGACATTGTCGGGTTTGCTGACATGCTCGAACGCGTCGTCCAGCGGTCGCTGTTACCCAGCGTCGACTATCTCGCTATCGACGAGTTTCAGGACATTACCACGCTGCAATACGACGTCTACGAGGAGTGGAAATCCCGCATGAAGAAGGCCCTGATTGCCGGCGACGACGACCAGGTCGTCTACGCCTGGCAGGGAGCCGATCCGCGACTCCTCCTCGAAGAGGACGGCGAGGACGTCATTCTCGACACCTCTCATCGCCTTCCGTCGAAAATACTGGACGTGGTTCAACGGGAGGTCAGTCACATCGACGAGCGCCAGGAGAAGGATCTTTCGCCGCGCAAGCAGGGCGGGCGGGTCGCGGCCGTCAGGGCCCCATCGATGCTGGACCTCGTGCGGAACGTCCGCTCGACCGTCGAGGAGGGCGACGGCTCGCTGATGATCCTCTTTCGGGCACGCTATCAGATGTTCCAGTTCATCGATGAGTTCATCGACGAGGGCATTCCATTCGACGTGATGACCGACCAGCGGATGTGGACCGACCGTCTGGAGAATTACGTGAGCGGGATCGAGGCGCTGGCCGACGACGAGGACCTGACTGCCCTTGAGGTCCGCCGGCTGGCCGACATGCTCGAAGATACCGCGTTCGGGACCGGCGAGCGTGACGATCTCTTCGACGCTGTCGAGGAACGTCAAGAGGCCGCCGAGACCGACGACTTGGAAGCCATCATGGTCGAACCCGCTCTGGTTCGCGACCACGCTCCGTTCCTGCCGGAGCCGCCGGCCGCCGCCGACATGGTTCGGAAGGTCACCAGCTTTCAGGAACGAGCCATCGACTCCTATTTCGGCGGCGACTACCAGGACATGCCGACCGATCGCGTGCGCGTGGGGACGATCCACAGCGCGAAGGGTCGTGAGGCCGATCACGTCTTCGTCGCGACCGACCTTACCGAGAAAGTTGTCGAACAGATGGCCGCGACGGTCGACCAGAACGGGATCGAGATCCCCGGCGTCGAGGAGTTCACCAAACACACCAGCCCGGTTCCGACGCTGACCGACAACGAGCGGCGGGTCTTCTACGTCGGCATGTCTCGGGCCCGAGAACGGCTGGTCGTCCTCGAGAACCTCGTCGACGGCGCGCCGACCCTGCCGATCGACGTCCTGTTGAACAACGAACCGACTGACACCGATCCACAGGACGTACTCGCCGGGATCCTCGGCGAGGAAGCCCCAGTCGTCCACTGATGGAACGGTCCGTCGACGGTCGCCGTCCCGATGCTCACTCGTCGATCAACTTGCCCTCGAGGTAGTCCCGTGCGTTGTCACGGGTCGCCTGTGCGACCTTGACGAACGAGACCACGCGTTCGCCGTTTGCGCGTCGATCCGATTCGATCTCCACTTCGATGCCCTGATTTCGCAGGTGAGAGAGCATCGCCTCGATCACGTCGGGATCGCCCCGGATCGTGTGTTCCTCACCGACGGTCTCGCCGCGTTCGACTGCCCGGATAGTCTCGATCGCGGGCAGGAGAACCGATTCTCCGAGTTCTCGGGCGCGCTGGCGGGACTCGCCCCGCGTTCGATCCAGTTCGACGGCCTGGAACGCTTCCCGGACGATCCGCGGGAAAACGAAGTCACGCCCGTAGTCGAAGGGAAGCGAGAACGCGTGTTCGAGATCGGCACGGTGTGTTGCCGAGGTGGTGTACTTCAGCTGTCGCGTTCCGTCCAGCGACTGCATGACGAGGCCTTCCCGTCCCTCGCGGTCGAGGCCAGCGATGATCTCTCGGACTGTCTCCGGCGTTTCCTCCGGCTCGTACTCGCCGAATGCGGGAACCTGCGGGAGACCGTACTTCTCGCACAGTTCGCGTCGTTGCGGCACCGATAACGGCGTTCCAGTCTCGCGGTGGCGCACGTCGAAGACCTCGATCCGCGCCGACTCGACCTCTGGATAGTCGTGTGGCGTGTAGGGGTTCTCGGGGCCAACCAACTCGCCACAGAGCATGTGATCCGGGTGATCGTCGAAGAACGTGCCGGGATCGAGTAGCTCGCGGACTTTTGCGGTGGTATAGGGACAGAGGTAGCCGCTACGAGTGAACCCCAAGATATCGCCGTCGATCGTGGTGACGCGGACGTTGTAGCCGTTGCGTTTCTCTTCGACGGTCAGCCGGCTGTCGAAGTACTCGGGGATTCCGGGGTCGAGAACGAGCGTTCGCGGGATGGAGGGGAATCCGCGGACGACCTCGCCGTCGACGATCGCCGTCCCGCGTTCGAGACCCCGGCGCGCGTCGGTGAGGTGGCGATAGCGCCGCCCCTCGAAGGTGTCGTGCCCGAACTGCTCGAGGAGCGCGTCCAGATCGTCCGGCGGTACGCCGAGGGCGGCGGCGAGATCGCGATCGGCGTCCATATCCCAACCTACGGCCGCCCGCGATATAGGCGTGGTGTCACACCACATAAAGGGCGTGTGGAAACGTCACAATGCTTTGTGGCGGAGAAGCTTTGTCACAGGAGACGCTATCGTCGCACATGGCCGAGTACCCGCTGAAACAGCGGTTCGTCCTCGATACGTCAGTGTTCATCACGCCGGAGATCCGCGAGGAGGACGAGTGCCTAGAAGCGGCCGTCGAACGGCTGCTCGACCTCGTCGCGGCGGCGAAACTCGAACACAACATCTCCTGTTACATGCCTCCCTCGATCAACGACGAGCTGACGACGATGCTCGAGGAGCGAGATGTCAGCGAGGAGACGATCGAGAAACTCGATACGTGGGTCATCACGAAGAGCCCGGCCCAGTACGAGGTGATGATTCCCGCCGAGATCGTCTACGGATTTATCGACGAAATGAGCGATCGGGTTAACAGAGGCCTGCGGGTCTCGGAAAAAGCAGTTCGAAAGGCCGAACAGTCCCGCGATGAGCCGGAACACGAACACATGAGCGAGGTGGATCAAGTCATCTCCGATCTGCGAGACGAGTACCGCCGAGCGCTCCGACAGGGGGTACTTGACTCCCGTGAGGACTTCGACCTGCTGATCCTGGCGCGGGAACTTGATGCCGGCGTCGTCACCGAGGACACGGGGATCATCAACTGGGCGGAGGACTTCGGGTTGCGGTACCTTCGCGGGCGATCGTTCCCGCCGCTGATCGAGGAGTACCTGGCCGCCGGCGAACGGATCGAGTGATCGGGGCAGGCCGACGGCAACGGACCAACCGGCGAGTGGTTCGGGTGAACGGAGGAGCCGGGAGCTTTCGGCCCCGGAAAAATTTGAAAGTGTCAGTTTCGGTTGGCGTATTTTTTGCGAAAGTCATAATACCACGAAGGCAGTGGCTCCGCTACCTGACTGTCCATGGTATCCTACGCCATTACACGTCGGAACGAGCCGTTCGAAGCGGGCATATCGAACCGCCGGGCGAGGACGGAGGGGACATGATAATCGGCGTTCCCCGCGCACCCGACGGCGAGACGCGCGTCGCGATGGCGCCGGTCGTCGCCGGGGACCTCTTGGACGCCGGCCACGAGGTGCACGTCGAGTCCGGTGCCGGCGAGGGCGCCGGCTGGAGCGACGACGTCTACCGCGAGGCGGGCTGTGAGATCCGCGACGACCGCGAGAGTGTCCTCGCCGAGGCCGAAACCGTCTTCGAGGTCGAAGCGCTGGGTGCCCTCGACGATCCCGACCCCACACAGTACCGCGAGGGCCAGGTCGTCGTCGGCATGCTCGGCCCGTTCGGGATCGATGACGCGACGCAGAAGACGCTGGCCGAGGGCGGCGTCACGGCCCTGGCGATCGAACTCGTCCCGCGTATTTCCCGCGCCCAGAGCATGGACGCCAACTCCTCGCAGGCCAACGTCGCTGGCTACAAGGCCGCCGTCCAGGCCGCCGAGGAACTCGACCGGATGGTCCCGATGCAGATGACTGCCGCGGGGACGGTCCAGCCCGCGGAGGTGTTCGTCATCGGGGCCGGCGTCGCCGGTCTGCAGGCTATCTCGACGGCTGATCGGCTGGGCGGGTCGGTGAGAGCCTACGACATCCGGCCGGAGGCCGCCGAGGAGATCACGAGTGTCGGCGCGGAGTTCGCCGAACTCGATGTCCATGCCGACGACGCATCGGACGAGGAGGGTCACGCCGTCGAGCAGGACGAGGAGTTCTACCGCAAGCAGCGCGAGCAACTCGGCGAGGTCGTCGCCGAGTCGGATGCGCTGATCACGACCGCAGCGGTCGCAAGCGGTGAGGCGCCCCGACTCGTCACCGACGAGGCGATCGCCGCGATGGATGACGGCTCCGTGGTTGTCGACCTGGCGGCCGACGGCGGCGGGAACTGCGATCCGACCGTGCCCGACGAGCGGGTCGACCACGAGGGCGTGACCGTCCTCGGGCCGACGAACCTCCCGGCGACGGTCCCCCGAACGGCGAGTCAACTCTACGCCAACAACCTGGTGAACTTCCTGGAGAACATGCTTGAAGACGGCGAACTGACAGTCGATACGGACGACGAAATCGTCGACGCGACGTTACTGACCCGCGACGGGTCGATCCGGAATCCCCACCGTGACGATAGCGAGGCGGATGACAGTGAATCGAACGGGGACGGACAGACGGACGAAGCTGACGACGCTACTGACGAGGGTGACTCGGCATGAGCCTCGTCACCAACCTCACGCTGTTCGTCCTGGCGGCATTCCTGGGCTACGAGATCATCACGAAGATCCCGACGAACCTCCACACGCCGCTGATGTCCGGGGCGAACGCCATCTCCGGGATCACGCTCATCGGCTCGGTCCTCGTCGCTGGCTCGGGCGAGACGACGCTGGCGACGGTGCTTGGAGTACTGGCGGTCGTGATGGCGACGATCAACGTCGTCGGCGGGTATCTCGTGAGTCACTTCATGCTCTCGCAGTTCAACCGGGGTGGGCGCTGAATGGCCGACGGCGTTCTCGGGCATCTGCCCCCGTCGGCACTCGAACTTGCCTACCTGGTCGCGGCGATCTTCTTCGTCCAGGGCCTACGGGATATGACCCATCCCCGGACGGCCACGCGTGGCAACCTCATTTCATCCGGAGGGATGTTCCTGGCTGTCCTCGCGACAGTCCTCTATTTCGAGATCCTCTCGCCGGCGTTGCTCGCGGCCTCGCTTTTGGTCGGCGGAGCGGTCGGTGCCTGGCTCGCGGTCAGCGTCGAGACCACCGAAATGCCCCAGCTCGTCGGGCTGTTCAACGGCTTTGGCGGTGGGGCCTCGACACTCGTGGCCGGCGCGGAGCTGGTCGACGCAACTGAGGCGGGCCTCGGACTCGAGTTGACCACCACGGCGGCGATCGCGGGGATCGTCGGAACGGTCACATTCTTCGGGAGCCTCGTCGCCGCGGGGAAACTCCACGGGCTCGTCGGTGACTCACCGATCCAGGGGCGGACCAACCAGGCCCTGCAGGCGCTGTTCTTTGCGGGTGCCGTGCTGGCCGGGCTCTTCTTGATCGTCCAGTCCGGATTCCTCGGCGAGGCGCCGCTGGCCGAGTGGCTGCCCGCCTACTGGCTGCTGGTCGCCGCCGCGGCAATCTTCGGCATCCTGCTGGTGTATCCCATCGGCGGCGCGGACATGCCGGTCGTGATCGCGCTGCTCAACTCCATGTCGGGACTGGCCGCTGCAACCACAGGGTTCGTTCTGGACAACACGGCGCTGATCGTCGCCGGGACGCTCGTCGGCGCGGCCGGACTCATTCTCACCTTCATCATGTGCGAATCGATGAACCGGGCGCTTTCGAGCGTTCTCTTTGGCAGCATGGCCGAGGGTGACAGCGAGGACATGGAAGACATCTACGAAGGGTCGATCACCGAGACATCTCCCGAGGAGGTCGAGATGATGCTCGACGCCGCCGAGCGCGTCGTCATCGTGCCGGGATACGGGATGGCGGTCGCCCAGGCCCAGCACGCCGTCGCCGAACTGGCCGATCTACTCGAGGACAACGGCGTCGACGTCGAGTTCGGCATCCACCCCGTCGCCGGCCGGATGCCCGGACACATGAACGCCTTGCTCGCCGAAGCGGACGTCGACTACGAGAAGATGCGGGAACTGGAGTCAGTCAACCCCACGTTCTCCCAGACGGACGTGGTCCTCGTCACGGGGGCCAACGACGTGGTCAATCCTTCGGCCAACGAGGACGAGGGCAGTCCGATCGCCGGGATGCCGGTTCTGGAAGTTTGGGAGGCACGGTCGGTGATCGTCAACAAGCGCAGCCTCTCGCCCGGTTTCTCGGGCATTCCGAATCCGCTGTTCGCAAACGACAACACGAGTATGCTCTTTGGTGACGCCAAGCAGTCGATGCAGGATCTGGTCGACGCCTACAACGAGAATCATTGAGGGCGACGTAGCCGACTGGTATCGTAGAGTATCACGGGCGGAAGAATATTTTTCTCAAATCCAAGTAATAGATCTAGTGAAATTATTTCACATTCATCGGTTCCGCAAGTGGCCTACTGCTTCCGCTGAACGGGTGTATACATCTCATCGGTTCTGATTCGACTACCAGTGGGTCGTCTGTGTCCGCCTCTCGCGATGATCTCGGACCGATCAGTGGCGACTTTATCGTTCGAGAAGGGCTATTAGACGGCCTTACGCTCTCTATTCCCGATAATTCGATTCGACTTGGTGAGCAGTTAATGATACGGTTGCGGAACACGTCAACGACGGTTCGGACCTCTGGAAACCGGCGGAAATTCGATATTCAACGACGGTCGGGCAACACGTGGGACTCGATATTCTCGATTCCCAAAACCTCGTATTGGACAGGCATCCACACCGAATGGATAGTTAAAACAATCTACACAATAAAGTGTGAAAAAATACTTAATGATGAAAAAATTAATTCATATTTGTAGTCATATCAGACAAGGGCTCGAAGCCAGTGACAAGACGAAACGCGCTCAAGAGCATTGGGGCATTCAGCATCGGAGTTTCGTCACTTAGCGTTTTCGGCAAAGCTGTATCCCCAGAAGACTCCCAAACTGCTGATAAAGGAATACTATCTGAGAGTGAGCCAACAATGATTGAAGACGAAAAGGTTGACTATAGTACAGCAGGTTATGTAGACGATGTAGCTCGGGAGGCAGGAGTTTCGGTCCAATCGTTCTCTTCAACGTACGAAGGTGGTGAAGGGGAACATGAGTGGGCGATAGAAGGGAAGGCTCATACGGATTACTCTAAGTCATTTCCGCGTCGACCGTCCTCTTTCGGGCGGTCGCAGCGGTAAACAGTTAGAGTAATCCGTATCAGAGCTACTCTACTGGTTGGCCGCCTGTAATGGGTGATGAGAAAGTTTATGGCCACAAATATAAAGTGGAGCCTGAGCAGGGTGGTGATCTTTGGGTTCAAGCGGACGATAATGTTGGGACACATCCTGGCGACGGAGGGGAAGTACCGGAATGGTCGATTCCACTTCTATTAGCTACTACCGGTACAAAATTAACACCTATGGGTTGGTTAAAAGCCGGTACGGACGCACTCATACGGATTACTCTAACTGTTTACCGCTGCGACCGCCCGAAAGAGGACGGTCGATGCGGAAATGACTTA
>ENA-ORCS01001272-ORCS01001272.1-marine-metagenome-genome-assembly--contig:-NODE-1272-length-11466-cov-3.899991_pt1 | contig 11466 bp, 14 predicted proteins | sample MGYA00237781_ERZ508513 | MGnify/ENA primary metagenome ERZ508513 (study PRJEB26184, sample SAMN06268793) | marine metagenome | isolation source: Eden Landing Ponds, San Francisco, CA, USA | place...
GGCCAGGTGCAGGTCGAACCCTTCGACTTTCCCGTCGGCGAAGTCGTCGATCTCGGCTTCGAGTGCGTCGACGTCGACGTTGCGGACGCGGGGCTCGTCGACCTCGATGACGAACGGCCGGCCACCGTCGAGCATCAGCGCGTCGACGTCCTCGCGGCCGGCGCCGTGGAAGGTGGCACTCTCGCCGTCCATCGCCTCCAGGACGACCGGTGCGGAGAGTTGCTCGACGCTCTCGTCGTAGCGATAGCCCGACCCGCCACACCCATCGCAGATCTCGCCGCGGATCAGCCCTGTGCCCGAACAGTCGTTGCAGGGCCACTTCGTCTGGGGGATGTCGCGTTCGAGTTTGCGGTACCGGCCGTAGACGAACGCCGAGTTGACACGCGTCTCGACGGTGTCGTCGCCGAGATTCAGTGTGACCTGCACGTCCGGGCGCTCGAAGTCCACCTCGGCACCCGTCTCGGCCCCGAATCGCTTGCCGACCTCCCGGTTGAGCTCGGATTTCAGCGCCTCGCCGGCGTCGGGGTCGAGGCCGACGTCTTCCCGGAGGAGGCGGTCGTTCTCCTCGAACAGCGCCGGGACGCGCGTCCCGACCTGGAAGGTGTCGAAGGCGTACTCGTCGAGGTGGTAGGCGGCCCGCTCGGCCCACTCGGCGACGCGCTCCTCAGTCGAGTGCCCCTCGCACACCCAGCACGGGTCGTCGGGTCGCAGGTCGTCGACGGGGACGTCGTCGGCGAGCGCGACGGCCACCCGGAGGCCGCGGCCTCGCTCGCGGTTGGTCAACCCGAAACTCCGGTCGGCCACCAGGCGACCCAGGCAGGGGTCACAGAGCGGGCCGGTGTCGATGGCGACCCGCGCCGTCGCCAGCACGTCGGCGTCGTCGGTCATTGCCCTTCGATGGGGGGCGCCGGCGTAATTCGCTTTCGAAGCGCGAGGGCCTGTCGACTCGTACGGTGTATCGTAGCGATTTACCGGTACGCGTCGGCGCCGGGGTCGGCGGTATCCGGAAATAATCTACAATAACCCCTATCAGAGCAAGTCTTCGACGTTCGCGGCGACTTCCTCGGGTGTGTCCCCGACGGGGACGCCCGCGCCTTCGAGCGCGCTGATCTTCGACTCGGCAGTGCCCGTCCCGGACCCGGAGACGATAGCGCCGGCGTGGCCCATGCGCTTGCCCGGCGGGGCTGTCCGCCCGGCGATGAAGCCGGCCACGGGCGTGGTCATGTACTCGTCGATGTACTCGGCGGCTTCTTCCTCGTCCTCGCCGCCGATCTCGCCACACATCACGACCGCGTCGGTGTCGGCGTCTTGCTCGAACAGCGCGAGTGCCTCGACGAAGGAGGTCCCGATGATGGGGTCGCCACCGATACCGATGGCCGTCGACTGGCCCAGCCCGCGCTGGGTGAGGTTGTCGACGACCTGGTAGGTCAGGGTGCCCGAGCGCGAGACCAGGCCGACGTTCCCGGCCGAGAAGATGTTGCCGGGCAGGATGCCGAGCTTGGCCTCGCCGGGCGTGATGAGGCCCGGACAGTTGGGACCGACGAGGTACGTGTCGGTCTCCTGGAGCCGGCGGTTGACCCGTGCCATGTCCTGCGTGGGGATGCCCTCGGTGATGGCGACGACCAGGTCGAGGTCGTCGACACCCAGGGCCTCGAAGCAGGCGTCACCCGCGAAGGCGGGCGGGACGAACACGACGGAGGCGTCGGCGTCTTCTGCCTCGACGGCGCCCGCGACGGTGTCGTAGACGGGAACGCCCGCCACCTCGTCGCCACCCTTGCCGGGGACGGCGCCGGCGACGACGTTCGTGCCGTACTCGATCATCTGTTCGGTGTGGAAGCGGCCCTCGCCGCCGGTGATGCCCTGGACGACCACGCGCGTGTCGTCGTCGACGAGGACGCTCATTGGTCCACCTCCTCGGTTCCGGCCCCGTCAGCGTAGCCGACGGCGCGCTGGACGGCGTCTTCGAGGGTCTGTTCGACGGTCACGAGGTCTTCGTTGAGGATCTCCATGCCTTCTGTCGCGTTGGTGCCGGCGAGTCGGACGACGACGGGTTTCGGGATCTCGTCGAACTGTCCGAGCGCCTGGTTGATGCCCCGCGCCACTTCGTCGCCGCGGGTGATGCCGCCGAAGATGTTGAAGACGACGGCGTCGACGTTCTCGTCGGAGAAGACCATATCGAGCGCGTTGGCGATACGGTCGGCTTTCGCACCGCCACCGACGTCGAGGAAGTTGGCGGGTTCACCGCCGTAGTAGTCGACCAGGTCCAGCGTCGTCATGACGAGGCCGGCGCCGTTGCCGATGATACCGACGTTCCCGGAGAGCCGGACGTAGTCGAAGCCGTACTCGTCGGCCTTCTGTTCGAGTTCGGTCTCGGAGAACTCGCCTTCCTCTTGCATTTCGGCCAGTTCGGGCTGGCGGAAGAGGGCGTCCTCGTCGACGTTGAAGACGGCGTCTGCGGCGATGACGTCGTCGTCGGCGGTAACCATCAGGGGGTTGATCTCGGCGTCGGCGCCGTCTTTCGCGTCCCAGAGGTCGTACAGCGTCGTGAGGATGCTCGCGACGTCTCGGGCGATATCCCTGTCGACGCCGGCGTCGTAGACGGCCTTGCGTGCCTGGTAGGGATGCATGCCGAAAGCAGGGTCGACGTGCTCGCGCGCGATGGCGTCGGGGTCTTCCTCGGCGACTTCCTCGATATTGACGCCGCCGCGGGTCGAGACCATCGCGACCGGTTTGCCCTCGCCACGGTCCATCGTGACGCCGACGTAGAGTTCGTTGACGAAGTCGACCGCTTCCTCGACGAGCACGCGCTCGACGGTGAAGCCTTTGAGGTCCATCCCGAGGATGTCCTCGGCGGCCTCGCGGGCTTCAGTCTCGTTTTCGGCGAGGACGATCCCGCCGGCCTTGCCGCGGCCGCCGACGTGGACCTGTGCCTTGACCGCGACCGGATAGCCGATCGACTCGGCGGCTTCGACCGCCGCCTCGACGGATTCGGCCAGCTCTGACGCTGGCGTCGGGATCCCGGCCTCCGAGAACACCTCCTTCGCCTGGTACTCGTGGAGTCTCATGTCGTGTTCATCCGGGTCATGTATCCGCTTAAATCCCGCACATCTCCCCGCGCCGGGCAATATTTGTACGTGAGGATACGACTCGGACCCGGCCGAACCAGCCGCCTGACGGGTTCACCTGACTGGCGTCGCCCGACTGGAATCAATTGTGATAACATGGGCCCAAGGTATTTATCTTCGAGTGCTCGATTCCAGCGTGCAGCACCGACATGGTGTCTGTACCCCCATCCCCACCCACCCACCCACCACTCTCTCTTCGACGTAAAACCGGGAAGCGACGGGTGTATTCGAATGGCGTGACGGCCGGCGAATAGGCGATAGTGATACAACCGACGAATAGCCGGTAGCGGGCCAGCGACGCGAAATCCGCGCCAGTCAGGCGTCCGCACCGACCGGTGACGTCGACGCGGGTGTGGCGACACGCCGGTACCAGACCCGCTGTGCAGCGACGGCGACCACTAGAACTGCCTGGTGGAGCAGTGTCCCGAGTACGAACGCGCCGGTCGCGGCGCCGAGGGTCGCTACAGGGCCTGCTCCGCGGACGAACAGGACGGCCACGACGATGGCCGCCGCCGCGAGGCCGTTACTGAACGCGGCACGTATTTCTGTGGCCAACAGCGCCGAAAGCGGGCGTTCGGTCGCCGTTCCGTCGGTCAGCGATTCGTAGCACATATCGCGATCGGAGGACCGGATCCACGTAACTGTTGGGTGGTCACAGGGGGGAGCGCGGGGCTTTCTGCCCCGCAGGACGCGGCTGGCCGTATAGACGAGGAGGTGCCAGCCCCGCCCGTCGAACGCGTCGCGGCGGCGCTGTAAAACAGACGGGGACGCCGGTGAAACGGGCCTACAGTTCGACGCCGCTGGGGATGAGACTGTGCTGGCGCAGGAGGTTCCCTTCCTCGTCGTAGACGAGTAGTGTCTCCTTCTCGTACGTGGCCACCTCCGTCTCGTCCTGGCGGACGACGACGCGATAGCAGGCACCTCGGCCGTCGGCGCCGTCGCGCGCGGTCTCGACGAGGTCCAGAACGGGGTCCGCGTCCGTGTTCACTTCGAGGACGAACTCCCCTGTGATGCGGTTGCTGAGGCTGAACACGCCGGTCGACCCGTCGTCGTCGACCGGTGTCTGGAGACGGTAGGCGACGTCGACGCGGTCGGCACCGAGTCGATCGCCTGCCGCCGTGACGAGGCGCTCACCGAGCAGGTCGACCGACTGGTCGACTGTGAGCACCGCCGTCGGTAGCTGGTCCCCGTCCGAGTCGGCGTAGCGGACATCCAGAGTGACGTAATCACGCCTCATTCGCTACTGGCCTCTACGGTATGGTCCGGCATGAACGTAACGCCAGTCCGGGTGTTGTGTCAGGGGTCACTCGTATCGGCCGACTGAGCCGGTAGTTTTTATACCGCGCCCGTCACCCGTCTGGACGATGGCGTGGGTCCGCTCCGAATACGCCGGCGAACTGGCCGTCCTCTCCGTGTGGTTGACCGCGCTCCTGCCGTGGTCGGTCTCGTATTTCAACGAAACCATCAGCGGTCAGAGTGTTACCGTGATCAACATCCGGTTTCTCTTCTTCCAGTTGCACTACCTCTTCGGTATCTCCTTCGGTGAGCAGACGTTCGGAGATATCGTCCAGTTCATCCCCGAGATCCCTGGGTTCGTCCCCGACAACCAGCACCTCGAAGCGCAGATCTGGGTCGCTGGTGCCGTCCTGTTCGCTGCGCTCCTTGCGCTGAGTGTCCTCTACTACGCGCGCGAGGACGACCTCGCAGAACGCGTCCCCGTCGACATCGTTCGCCTGTTCGGCGGTGTCTTCGCCGTCCTCGCGGTCGTCTTCAGCGTCTCTGTCGCCATGTTCTTTCCCCACCAGCTCACCGTCCCCGTCGGAACGCTGTTCATGTGGGTGTTCGCCGTCGTCCTGCTTCGCATCGACCGAACCTGAATCACCTCCGACTCCCACAAAACCGAATATACGCCCCGAGAGCGGCGCTAAATCCCTCGTTCTCACGTCTCGATTCCGAGAACACCGGCGAAAGGTTTAAATATTTATCGGACTAACTTGTAATCACTTGAAGCGGCACCGGATTGTTAAGGCTATTGGCCCCGGCAAGCCGCCTGGAGCACTCTCATGAGCGATACGACGATACACACAGCGACGGACGAGCGACTCGGTGAGCAACCCGAGTCGACAGAACAGGCGAACGAACACGAGACGGAAACCGAGACCGAATCGGAGACGGTCTGTCCGGAGTGTGGTGGCGACCTCGTCACCGACAGTGCACGCGGCGAGACGGTCTGTGGCGACTGTGGGCTCGTCGTCGAGACCGACGAGATAGACCGCGGACCCGAGTGGCGCGCGTTCGACTCGGCCGAACGCGACAAGAAATCCCGCGTCGGTGCGCCGACGACGAACATGATGCACGACAAGGGGCTGTCGACGAACATCGGCTGGCAGGACAAGGACGCCTACGGTAACGCGCTCTCGTCGAACCAGCGCCAGCGGATGCAGCGCCTGCGCACCTGGAACGAGCGTTTCCGCACGCGCAACTCGAAAGAACGTAACCTGAAACAGGCGCTCGGCGAGATCGACCGGATGTCCTCGGCGCTCGGCCTCCCGAAGAACGTCCGCGAGACCGCTTCCGTGATCTACCGCCGCGCGCTGGAGGACGACCTCCTGCCCGGCCGTTCGATCGAGGGTGTCGCGACGGGGGCAGTCTACGCCGCCGCCCGGCAGGCGGGCACCCCGCGCAGCCTCGACGAGATCGCCGCGGTTTCCCGCGTCGACAAGATGGAACTGACCCGCACCTACCGCTACGTCGTCCGCGAACTCAAGCTGGAGGTCAAGCCTGCCGACCCCGAGAGCTACGTCCCGCGGTACGTCTCGGACCTCGACCTTCCGGACGACGTCGAGCGTCGTGCGCGCGAACTGATCGACGCCGCCCGCGAAGCGGGCGTCCTGAGCGGGAAGAGTCCCGTGGGGATCGCCGCAGCAGCCGTCTACGCCGCCGCCCTGCTCACCAACGAGAAGGTGACCCAGAGCGAGGTCAGCGACGTAGCCAACGTCTCCGAAGTCACGATCCGCAACCGCTACAAGGAACTCCTCGACGCCGAAGGCGCCCGCGCGCCCTGACCGACGCCCGACTCACTCCTCGGCCGTCCCAGCGCGTGCGTGTCGACCATCGTAGCGCCCGCTCGTCGGCCGTCGACTCGTCGCGCTCGCAGTCGGGAACAAACCTTTTCACTACCCGACCATTGTGTGACACTCACAACCATGGTCGAAGCGTACGTTCGGTTGCTCTGTCCTGAATGTGGGAAAAACTGGGAATCGACGCCCTCCGACCTCCCCGGCCCGAAGCGGGTCTTTCACTGTCCAGGCTGTCACGCGAGCCGCCGGCTCGCGGAGTTTACGCGGACTGAACGGGACCTGGAGACGCTCCAGACGCTGAGTTGACGCTAGCCGCTGGTCGGCGAACGTGCGCCACAGGCCTCACAGCGGAGCAAGAGCGCACCCTGGTCGCGCTCGAAGTGGGTGTCCGGCAGGCCACACTCCGAACAGATGACGAACTCGTCGGTGTAGGCCTCGACGGCCTCCCGGATGCGGCGCTCGCCGAACTCGCCAGTGAGTCGGGCGCGGCCGCTCTCGTCGATGTGGCCGCTCGTCCCCAGTTCGTTCTGGAGGAACTTCATGACGTGTTCGTCCTCGCGGCCGAGTGTGTCGACCGTCGACTGGAAGTTCTCGTAGACGCTGACGTTCCCCTCCTGGCGGACCTGCGGGTCGGGCACCTCGAACCGGTCGGAACTCCCCTCGATGTCCGGGGTGTCCGAGAGCGCCCGGTCTAGCATGTCGTCGTAGTCCATACCGAGGGGAAACCGGCGGACGGACAAAAGCCTTTCAACCCGGCGGAGTCGACACCGAAACAGAAACACGGGCGAGATCGGATTCATCACGGTTTTTCCGCCGGATCTGTACAGTCGTGTGTTAACGCGACTCAGGATACTACTATAACCCTCCAGTGGTAACGCATGGATGACCATGAAAAAGCAGGAGCTCATTCACCTGCACGGCCTGCTTGCTCAGGTGGAGAATCACTACGAGATGGACACAGGAAACGACGTGGCACACGAGGAGTACACGTCGCTCGGGGTACAGCCGACGTCCATCCACAAATCGAAGACTGACCACAAGAACGCTGTTTTTGCGCTGGCGAAGGGGATTACGTCCGAAATGGAGTCCGAGACGCGCGAACGCGTCCCGGCCTCTGCCGACTGACGCCACCGACGGCGCCGGTATAGTCGTTGTCCTCACGTCCCACAGCGACGCGTCCGTGCTTCGGGTATCTACCCGATGCTGGTATCGAGACAGGAATCGGAGTCCCACGATCGAACCGACAACCAGACCGTCTGGGGTCCAGCCGGTAGTCGGCTGTCGGGGGTCGAGCCGTGAGCGAGAACAGAACTGAACGGACAGGTGTCGGTACGAGGTCGGCTTGCGACTACTCGTCGATGAGTTCTTCGAACTCCGGGAGTACTTCGTCGTCACCGTCGTCGCTCTCGGTGTCGGTTTGAGCGTCCGGATCCGTCGGCGAGTCGTCGGTACCGGTGCCGTCGTCATCGGCGACCTCCTCGCTGGTATCGTCGTCGGCCGTGGCGTCGTCTTCGTCCTCGTCCTCGTCTTCGTCGTCGGTCAACTGTTCGATCTCGAGGACTTCGAGCGGGATGTTCTCCAGACGCTGGCCGATCTCCTTGCGGGCGATCCGCGCGGCGTGTTCCTCGCGCTCGACGTTGAAGACGGTCATCTCCAGTTCGAGGGCGACCAGACTCTCGTCGGCAGCGATGAACGCGGGTTCGAGTTCGTCCCCGCAGTGGGGGCAGGACCGCTCGCCCATGTTTATCTCGACGTAGTTGAGGTCCGGGTTGAGCATCTCGCCGGTCTTCGAGATGGCGATCCGGACCGCCTCGTCGGCCGTTTCGACGTCGTAGACGGGCACGGCGGCCTCGACGACAACCCGACAGTCCATGTCACACGATTTGCGTGCCAGCGATATGAAGGTTGGCCCGCTACCGACGGTCGTGTTTAGTTAGTGGCATTGTGCCAGCGAGCGAAGGTTTGCAGCCATGATTCGGCTGTTTCCGGTTCGACGTGACTAAAACAGTTCGAGAACGACGACGTTCGGCGTTTGAGTTCTCGGAAGATCCGTTCGACAGCGTTGCGATTTCCGTGGCGACGCATCTGAAATCGGAGCCCAACTCGTTGCAGTGCAGTTTGGAGGTATTGAGCGCCATCGACGAGGAAAATAGCAGTTTCGACATCGTGTTTGTGTTGCAGTTCACGGAGAAAGATCTCGGTGAGTGCTTTCGTGGTCGTCGAGAAGAGCCTGACGTGAAGCAGATCGTTCGTTTCGGGGTCTGCGGCAGCGTACAGCCAGAATTGCTGATTATTGATCCGAATCACTGTTTCGTCGAGCGCGATCTGATTCGGAGACTGACCGGGTTCGGGCTGTAGATCGGCTTTCTGGACCCAATCGTGGACCGCTTTGCGACTCCGCTCGACACCCAGGTCTTCGAGTAGATCGGTGGTATTCGACAGCGACAATCCCGCTACGTGCGATTGAATACCGAGCGCCATCGCTGGCTCGGGTGTCCGCTCGCGCTCCACAAAACCCAAATCGATCCACTCTCTATGACCGCTGAGGCGGGCAATTTCTGGCATAGGCACCAAGAAATTCTCCCGCCTCACCTTTCACGCTTAACTAAACACGACGGAACGTCCGACCACAATTCTTACACAGATACCGCTGATACACCCGATAGCTGCCGTTTCTGACCGTCAGGTCAGAACGGCAGCGGGGGCACTCGACACCATCACGCCAGCGAACCTGCTGCAACAGGTCCGCTGCAGCCGATTCCGATACGAATCGGCTTACAGGGAACATGTCGGGCACCGCTGGCGCGGTGCCCTTGCCCTCTTCGACTTTCAGCCGCTGCTCTCGCCGTCAACAATCTACTTCCCAAGAGCGTATGGACATTCTTTCCGCTAAGCCCAGTCCCATCCGCCGAAGAGGTCGCCGCACCGTTTCTTTTCCATCTCAATCTTGTGGGTCTCGTCCCTCTCGAACGGTTCTCGAAACATTCGACGGTCGTTTCGAGGCCGAATTCATCGCTCACTTCAGTAATGGTATAGAAATATATATGAAGTCGATGGTGCGCGTACCCTAGTTGTACACTATGAGGCCGCCGGAAGTGGTGGTCACGCCTCGACGATGTCGTCCCGGTGTCGCTCGTACCACTCGACGGTCCGTTCCAGCCCGGTTTCGAAGTCGGTCTCGGCTCGCCAGTCGAAGTACTCGGCCGCCCGCGACACGTCGAGTCGCCGTCGCATCTGGCCGTCCGGTTTCGACGTGTCCCACTCGACGTCGCCGTCGAACCCGGTCACGTCCGCGATCGTCTCGACGAGTTCCCGGATGCTGATCTCCATGCCGCTCCCGAGGTTCACCGGTTCGCTCCGGTCGTACCGTTCGGTCGCGTCGAGGATCCCCTTGGCGGCGTCTTCGACGTAGAGAAACTCCCGGGTCGGTTCGCCGGTTCCCCAGGCGGTAATCGAGTCCGCACCCCGCTCGCGGGCCTCCACGCATTTGCGGATGATCGCGGGGATGACGTGTGACGTCTCTAGGTCGAAGTCGTCGCGGGGGCCATAGAGGTTGACCGGCATCAGGAAGACGCTGTCGAACCCGTACTGCTTGCGATAGGCCCTCGACTGGGTCAACAGCGCCTTCTTGGCGATGCCGTACGGTGCGTTCGTCTCCTCGGGGTAGCCGTCGTAGAGGTCGTCTTCGCTGAACGGGACTGGCGTCTCCTCGGGGTAGGCACAGATCGTCCCCAGGATCGTACACTTATCCACGTCGAACTTCCGCGCCATCTCGAGCAGTTCGATGCCCATCACGGCGTTGTCGTAGAAGTACTGTCCCGGATTATCCCGGTTAGCCCCGATCCCCCCGACGGTCGCGGCGAGGTGGATGACCGTATCGGCACCGGAGTCAGCGAACGCTTGCCTGATTGCGGTCCGCTCCCGGAGGTCGTACTCGTCGCTCCTGGGGACGAACACCTCGACGTCGTCCGACCGGGACCGGAGATCCTCGACGAGGTGACTCCCGAGAAAGCCCGCACCGCCCGTCACCATGACGGTCCGCCCGTCCCAGAACTCCTCGCCCGTCATCGCCAGTCCACCCGTCCGTACCACTGCTCCGTGTTGTTCGCATACCACTCGATGGTCCGACGGGCCCCCTCACACCAGTCGACTTCCGGTTCCCACCCGGTCTCCTCGTTGAGCTTCTCGTACCCGACCAGCAACTCCTCGACGTCGCTATCGCCCGGTCTGAACCGGTCCTCGCGCTGGACGATCTCGGGGTCGTCCCAGTGGCCCTCCGACGATCCGACCTCGAGGAGCAACTCCGCCCAGTCACGCATCGAGATGTTCTCGCCGTACCCGTACACGTACTCCTCGCCGGGGTTGCCTTCCAGGGCGACGTGCATGTGCCCGCGGACGCCGTCGGAGACGTAACACATGTCGCGTTTCGGCTTCAGGTTCCCGAGCTCTACGACGTCTCGCTCCAGCGCCTGCGTGACGACCGTCCCGGTGATGTACCGCGGGTTCTGTCGCGGTCCGTAGTTGTTGAACATGCGCGTCGTCACGCCCGGGACCGAGTAGGCGTCGTGGAAGTTCATCGTCAGGAAGTCGGCGGCGAGTTTCGACGTCGCGTAGACGGAGGTCGGGTTCACCGGCGATCGCTCGCTGAGCAAGACACGACCGTCGTCGGCGTACTCGTGTTTGTCTTCCATCTGGCCGTCGATGTTGCCGTACTCCTCGGAGGTGCCCGCGGTGTCGAACTTCGCGATATCGAGGTCAAGATCGACGACCGTCTGCAGGAGATTCAGCGTTCCGACGACGTTCGTATCGATGGTCTCGTAAGGGCGCTCCCAGGACTCGCCGACGTGTGCCTGTGCAGCCAGATGAAAGATTATCGTGTCGGTGTAGTCAGTCAGCGCGCTCATCGCCCGCTGCACCGATTGCTTGTCACGTAGATCCCCTCGGTGTACTGTGATGTCATCACGGAGATGACGGATGTTCTGCAATTCACCGCTCGACGTCGCCCGAACGAATACGTGGACATCTGCGCCGTAATCAACCAGTCGCTCCGTCAGATGAGACCCGACGAATCCGTCTGCACCCGTGATAAATACCGGCCGATCGACGAATCGACTTCGTAGATCCATTAATACAGGGTACTCGGGACACGGCGGGACATATACTATTCGATACACTGGTAGGTTGTCGAGTTGCCGAAACCGGGGTATCGATACTACGGCCCCTTGCGTGCGACAGACTCTGCGGTTCACACACTCAAACCT
>ENA-ORCS01001274-ORCS01001274.1-marine-metagenome-genome-assembly--contig:-NODE-1274-length-11459-cov-3.616060_pt1 | contig 11459 bp, 8 predicted proteins | sample MGYA00237781_ERZ508513 | MGnify/ENA primary metagenome ERZ508513 (study PRJEB26184, sample SAMN06268793) | marine metagenome | isolation source: Eden Landing Ponds, San Francisco, CA, USA | place...
CCTCTTTGGCCTCGTCGGTCAACTCGAACCACTGCTTTACAGTTTCGCTCGGTTCGCCACGGACGAACGTCCGCGTCATGTCCGCGTGGTATTTCGTTTCCTTGTCACGCGGGAAGATATCGACGATGATGGGTTCGTCGGCAAGGAGCGGGCCGCTGCCGCGGTCGTGAGGGTCGGCGGCATCGCTCCCGCAGGCGACGATCGTCTCGTCGAGCGCACAGCCGTGACGCAGCAGCGTCACCTCGATCTCGGTCCTGACGGCCTCGCTCGTGAGCGGGTCGCCCTCGTGATAGAGCGTGCCGTCGCGGACCTCGGCGCCGGCGAGGAGTTCCTCTGCGGCGGCCATAGCGGCTTCGTTGGCTCGCTGGGCGGTTCGGACGTGGTCGACCTCGGTGTCGGTCTTGGTCGCACGGATATCCGTCACCGTCTCGTCGTGGTCGGCGGTCACCGTGAGGCCCCGCTCGCGGAGGCCGTCGGCCACTTCGAGCGGGAACCGCGGCGGGACTGCGACCGATTCGACCCCGTAGCTGTCGAGGAAGTCGCGGAGGACGTACGACGAGGCGTCCTCACGGCCGTGTTCCTCGACGTAGGCGGTGTGGTCGAAGTCGACGTAGCGCTCGACCGTCGCGGCGCGACTCTCGCGTTTCGCCCGGCCGAACTCCAGACTCCGGGCGAAGAGGAGGTGCACCTCCCCGTCGTAGAGGGTGACGAACGGGTCCGGTGCGTCGAACCCCGAGAGGTAGTACTGGTCCGAGTCTTCGGAGTCGGCCTCGATCAGGTAGGCGTCCTGTCCCGTCTCGTCGAGGTAGGCGTCCAGTTTCGAGAAGTCGAGGTCCATGGCCGTGCTAACGGCGTCGTGGGCAAAAAGTCTCGGCAGCCGGCGAAGCGGGCGTGGTGGGCACAACACTCTCTCGGGTCGGCCAGTCCGGTACGCTATTGTCGGGGGCCGACCACTCCGGGCGTATGGACGTGACACTCACGCCGTCGTCGGTGAGCGGCCGGGTGCGGGCGCCACCCTCGAAGAGTTACACCCACCGGGCGATCCTCGCCGCCGGCTACGGCGAGGGCGCTACCGTTCGCAACCCGCTTGTCAGCGCCGACACGCGTGCGACGATGCGCGCCGTCGAGGCATACGGCGGTCACACCGACCTCTCGGCCGGGGAATCCGAACTCACCGTCGAGGGGTTCGCCGGCGACCCAGGAGTCCCGGCGGACGTGGTCGACTGCGGGAACAGCGGCACGACGATGCGCCTCGTGACGGGGACCGCGGGACTCGTCGACGGCATCACCGTCCTCACGGGCGACGGGTCGCTCCGGTCGCGTCCACAGGGACCGCTGCTGGACGCGCTCGGCCAGCTCGGCGCCAGCGCCCGGAGTACGCGGGGTAACGGGCAGGCGCCGCTGGTCGTCGAAGGCCCCATCGAGAGCGGGAATGTGTCGATCCCCGGCGACGTCTCCTCGCAGTTCGTCACCGCGCTCCTGATGGCCGGGGCAGTCACCGACCACGGGATCACCGTCGACCTCGAAACCGAACTCAAGTCCGCGCCGTACGTCGACATCACGGTCGAACTCCTGGCGGCGTTCGGCGTCGAGGCGAGTGAGGTAGAAAGCGGGTATCACGTCGACGGCGGACAGTCCTACGACCCCGACGGCGGGACCTACGACGTCCCCGGCGACTTCTCGTCGATGTCGTACCTGCTGGCGGCGGGCGCGCTCGCGGGCGAGAACGGCGTCGTCGTCGAGGGGGCCCAGCCCAGTGCACAGGGTGACTCCGCCATCGTGGACGTCCTCGAACGGATGGGTGCCGACATCGAGTGGGACCGCGAGGCGGGCGAGATAACGGTCGAGCAGTCCGACCTGGAGGGGGTCGAGGTGAGCGTCGCGGACACCCCGGACCTGCTACCGACGATCGCCGTCCTCGGCGCGGCTGCCGGCGGGACGACCACCATCGTCGACTGCGAACACGTCCGCTACAAGGAGACCGACCGCGTCTCCGCGATGGCCGAGTCCCTGGAGGCGATGGGGGCCACGGTGCTGGAAGAACAGGACCGGCTCACGGTCAGGGGCGAGGGGACCGACCTGCGCGGTGCGACGCTCCCTGGCCGGGACGACCACCGGATCATCATGGCACTCGCCGTCGCCGGCCTCGTGGCGGAGGGCGAGACTACTGTCACGGGGGCCGAAGACGTCGACGTTTCCTTCCCGGGATTTTTCGACGTTCTCGCCCGGATGGGTGCGGACGTGACCCGGTGAGTCCGTCCCGTTCGCCGGCGTACCGCGGTGAGTCCGTCCCAGGCGCGGACCGGATCCGGAACGGCCGGGACGGTACCGAGTGACACACCCGGGCCAGACATTTGTGCCCGGTGGCTAAACCGCGGGTATGCTCCGGACGGGAGTCGCAGAAGAGATCCTCACGGCACACGCGGACGGGGAGGCGGTCCTCCCCGCCTACGAGAACTACTGTTTCGCGAACGTGAACCCGACGCTGCTGTCGCTCCTCGGCGCCGACCTGCGACCGGAGCGGGGCCTCCCGGAGGACGCGCTCGGGGGCGTCGAAGGCGTCGACCGCGTCGTCTGTCTCTTCCTGGACGGGTACGGCTGGGAGCAGTGGCGGCGCGACCACGCGGACGTGCCGCTGCTCTCGACGTTCTCCGAGCGCGGGACCGTGACGCCGCTGACGACCATCTATCCCTCCGAGACGGCGGCCGCGACGACGACGTTCCACACCGGACGGACGCCGGTCGAACACGGTCTGCTGGGGTGGTGGCAGTACGTCGACGACGTCGACGCCGTGATCACCAGCCTGCCGTTCCTCACGACCGACGGCGAGCCGGCCGGAGAGGTGTACGACCTGACACCCGGGGATATGTTCGACGGGGAACCGATGTACGACCGCGCCGCAAGTGCGGGCGTCGAGAGCCGCCTCCACCAGCCGTTCCCCGGCGGGCCCGAGACGGCCGGCGCCGAGACGGCTGTCTACGACTCCATCCCGGACCTCGCCGTCTCGATGCGACAGGATATCTCGGACCCGGACGGCCCGGAGTACGTCTACGGCTACATCCCAGAGGTGGACGCCGTCGCCCACCGGGACGGCAACGGCGGCGAACGCTACCGTGCCCGCCTGGAGATGGTCACGGAGTGCCTGCGGCGGGAACTACTCGAGCGGGTCGACGACGGTGCGGCCGAGCGGACCCTCCTCGTCGTCACGGCCGACCACGGCCTCGTGAACACGCCGCCTGGGGACAACGTCGACCTCACTGCGGCCGAGTGGCTGTGGGAGGCGCTGGAGCGCGACGGCGACGGCGACCCCATTCCGCCGGTCGGTAGCCCCCGCAACATCCACCTGTTCCTGCGCGAGGGGACACTCGGGGAGACGCGAGCGCGAATCGAGGACGAGTGGTACCCCTGTCGGACGTTCACCCGCGCGGAGGCGATCGGTCGGGGCCTGTTCGGCGCCGCCGACCCGTCGGCGCTCTTCCAGCGCCGCTGTGGGGATCTGGTCGTCGTCCCGCGGGGCAGGGGGATCTGGTGGGAGGAGGAAGAACTCGCGCTCGAAGGCATGCACGGCGGCCTCGAACGCGTGGAGATGCTGGTCCCGCTGGCGACCGCGCGAATTTCCGACCTCCGGGGCTGACCAGCGGAGTCACTCCGAGAACGGCGACCCCGCGCTGGCGGGTTCGTCGCCGGGCCGCGCCACGAGGTTGCCGCGTCCGATGTCGACGCGAGTAACCTCGTCCGCTTCCTCCATCCTCGTGAGGACGCGACTGACCGTCGCCTTCGACCAGTCGGCAGCCTCGACCATGTCGCTCTGGAGCATCCGTCCGCCGTTCTCGTCTAACAGGCGCGCGACTCGCTCCTCGTTGGTGAGCACGGCGTCGTCCGGCAGGTCGGCGACCGACCTCGTTTCCGTCTCTGTCTCCGGTTCCGCTTCCGCCCCGGATCCCGTCCCCGCTTCTGCTGTGGCGTCTGCGCTCGCGCCACCGGTCCCGGACCCGGTCGCCTCGGCAGTCGTCGCGTCGGCACTGCCGACGTCGCCACCAGTGGCCTCGCCAGCGACGGTTCCACTCCCGGGGGCAGCCGCCACTCCGGTACCCTGCTCGGCCGTCTCGTCCCCGGAGGAGTCGTCGACCGGACGCGCGCCGTCGTCTGGTGTCTCGGGTCCCCGCGCGGGGTCTGTATCGCGCGATGTACCGGACTCGGGGACCCAACCGAGTGTCTGGCGCACGCGCTCGCCCGACAGGCGGTCGGTAAAACGCCATGCGAGAACGCCCGAGACGAACAGGACGACCGCGGCTCCCAGCAGGCCTGCGGCGAGCGGGCGCTCCTCGGCGGCGAGTCTGGCCGAGGTGAGCGGTCCGGGGTCGGCCGTCGAGGTGGGGTCCGTCGGGTTCGAGCCGAGTTCGACTTCGAGGCCGTCGTCCTGTCCGTCCCGGTCCGTGTCGGCGACGAGCGGGTCGGTCTCGTACTCGCGGAGTTCGTCGCCGTCGTCGAGGCCGTCACCGTCCGAATCCGCCTCGGTCGGGTCCGTGCCGAACTCGGAGATCTCGGTCGCGTCCTCGATACCGTCGCCGTCCGTATCCGCCCGCGTCGGGTCCGTGTCGTACAGAGTCACCTCTGCACCGTCCGCGAGTCCGTCGCCGTCCGTGTCGGCCTGCGTCGGGTTCGTCCCGAGGTCGACCTCGCGGCCGTCGCCGAGTCCGTCGTCGTCGGTGTCGACCGACGCCGGGTCGGTCTGGTAGGTGTTCACCTCCGGCCCGTCGTCGAGGTTGTCGCCGTCCGTGTCCGCCAGCGCTGGGTTGGTCCCGAGGTCGACCTCGCGGCCGTCGCTGAGTCCGTCGTCGTCAGTGTCGGCGTCGAGCGGGTCGGTGTGGTAGGTCTTGATCTCCAGGCCGTCACCCAGTCCGTCGGCGTCGCTGTCGCTGTCGGTCGGGGACGTCTCGTAAACGCGGTCCTCCAGCGCGTCCGAGAGCGTATCGTTGTCCGTATCCGGGTTCCGGAGGTCGGTTCCGTATTCGACCTCGTCCTCGTTGACGAGGCCGTCACCGTCGATGTCGGCCTCTCGCCCCAGGACGGTCACGTCCATCGAACGCTCGGCGAGCCTCTCACCGGTCTCGCGGTCGCTGACGACGGCGCTGACGGCTCTGGGTCCCGTCAGGTTCCCCGGCCAGGGGCCGATATCGACGGTCACCGAGCGCGTCTCCCCGGCCGCGAGCGAGGCGTTCCGGCACCCGAGTTGTCTGGGGCCCTCCGAAGCGTTGGCGAACAGACAGACGGCGGCCTCGTGGCTCTCGTTTGCCTGCAGGCGGACAGCGAACGCGTGGTCGTCGGACTCCCAGATCGAGAGCCCACGGTCCGGCGTCCCGACGGCGTCGCTGCCGCCGTAGGAGAACGACGCTATCGTCACCTCCGCTGCTGCGACGCCGGACACCGACGCGACGGTGGCGACGAGCACACAGCAGGCGATCAACGCGGGGACGGGTCTGGATGTCATCGGTCGGGCGAAACAGCAGGTCTGCCGGGACTACATCTGGCGTCGGCAAACCGTTTCCGGTCGGTGAAACCACCGGTATCGGGCTTCAAACGCCGCTTGAAACCCCGTGAAACGCTGTGAAACGCGACGGAATCGCTGGAAACAGGCGGAACGACTGGAACGACGATACCCGTTGATACCCCTCCCGGCCATCGGGTTTACCTGGCCGCACAGTGCGGCCGATCGGGCAGGCCTCCGACCCGGTGCCCGGATCCCAGACCACCCACCCCACACCCACCCACACCCAACTCCCTGCAGCCCACATCTGCACGGGCCCACATCCGGGGTTCTGCCCACCACCCACCCCACCTTTCGACGCTCACCTCCGTAGACGCACGTCCGTGGGAGGGTGCCTCGAACGGCACATCACGACACTGTCTCTCGATGTTCGCACGGGGGCGTGACCCCGTGGCGTCGACTCTATCGTGTCCCCGCTGACGAATCGCCGACCTTGCCCGAACGGCCTCCCCGACAGAACTGGCTTCCACTGGCAGTACTGCGCCGCTCGTTCGTGTGTCCGATGGTTCGTATCTCCGCTCGTGACCGACAGCGTCGCCTGGCGCTCTGAAGAACGAGCGAAAAGCAGCTACGTGCCCGTGACGGCGCCGGCGAACTGCTCGCGAACCTTCTTCACCTTCGGTTCGGCGTGGAACTGGCAGTAGCGGTCGGCAGGGTTCTTGTCGTAGTAGTCCTGATGATACGTTTCGGCCTCCCAGAACCGCTCCAGTGGCTCGATCTCGGTGACGATCTCGTCGTTCTCGTAGCTCTCGAACGACCCGGACTCTTGGAGCCCTGCGACGAAGCGTTCGACGGTCTCGCGCTGGTCGTCGTCGTGGTAGTAGACCGCCGAGCGGTACTGAGAGCCGACGTCCGGCCCCTGCCGGTCCTTCGTCGTCGGGTCGTGGATAGTGAAAAACACTTCGAGCAGGTCCTCGTAGGCCAGGACTGTGGGGTCGTAGACCACTTGGACGACCTCCGCGTGTCCGGTGGTACCGCGACAGACCGCCTCGTAACTCGGGTCTTCAACGTGCCCGCCCGCGTAGCCCGACGTGACCTCGACGACACCGTCCAGCTCTTTGAACGCCGCCTCGATACACCAGAAACAGCCGCCTGCGAGCGTCGCGGTCTCGTATTCGTCTGTCATAGCTCGCAGTAGGGGCCGAACCCGTTTGAACCCAGCGACGGGCACCGCTCCGGAGACCCACAGCACTCGACTGTGAACTCCCACCGGTATCTACAAGGTTCAAATGCCCCCGACACTCAGGGAAACGTAATGAACGGCAATCAGTTCGGTCGGCTCTTCCGGTTTACGACCTTCGGGGAGAGCCACGGGGAGGCGATGGGCTGTACGGTCTCGGGCTGTCCGGCGGGAGTCGAGATCAGCGAAGAGGAGATCCAGTACGAACTCGACCGGCGCAAACCCGGCCAGTCGATGATCACCACCTCACGGGGCGAACCCGACGAGGTCTCGATCAAGTCGGGGACGCTGGAGGGGTACACCACGGGCACGCCCATCGGGATGGTCATCCAGAACAAGGACGCCCGCTCGGGCAAGTACGAACCCTTTGTCACCGCACCGCGGCCCTCCCACGGCGACTACACCTACTCGGCGAAGTTCGGGACGCGCAACTGGGGCGGGGGCGGACGCTCGTCGGCGCGCGAGACCGTCAACTGGGTGGCCGCCGGTGCCATCGCCAAACAGGGGCTCCGCCAGTCCGACCACGACGTCCGCGTCAAGGCCCACGTCAACCAGATCGGTGACATCGAAGCCCCCGAAGTGACCTGGGAGGAGATGCTCGAACACACGGAGGAAAACGAGGTGCGCTGTGCCGACCCGGAGACGGCCGAACAGATGCGCGACGCTATCGACCGCTACCAGGAGGAGGGCGACTCTATCGGCGGCTCGGTCTACTTCGAGTGTCGCGGCGTTCCCAGAGGGCTTGGCGCCCCGCGATTCGACTCCTTTGCGGCACGTCTGGGTCAGGCGATGTTCTCCATCCCGGCGACGACGGCCGTCGAGTACGGGATGGGTCGGGACGCGCGCTCGGTGCGGGGCATCGACCGCAACGAGGACTGGGAGTTCGACGACGGGAGCCGCGAGGACGTCGTCAGCGAGGAGGGCGACCCCGTCCCTGTCGGCAACGACCACGGTGGCCTCCAGGGCGGTATCACGACCGGTGAACCCGTCTACGGCGAGGTGAGCTGGCACGCCCCGGTCTCGATCCCCAAGACCCAGCAGACCGTCGACTGGGAGACCGGCGAGAAAAAGGAAGCCCAGGTCGTCGGCCGTCACGACCCGAGTCTGCCCCCGCGGGCGGTCCCGGTCGTCGAGGCGATGCTCCGCGTGACGGTCCTCGATTTCATGCTGCTCGGCGGCCGGATCAACCCCGACCGCCTGGACGACCGCCCCGGAGAGTACGAGACGCCCTACCACCCCGAGAGCCCGCAGAACGACCCCGACGACGCCGAAACAGAGACGCGAACGCTCAACGGAGAGGAGTGAGATGGACGCCAGACAGGACGAGGTATCGAACCCGTTCGGGATGGACGAAGAGTGTACGAACTGCCCCGAGTTGTGCGAGACGCGCTCGCAGGTCGTCCACGGCTACGGCGACGTGGGCGCGGACTTCGTCGTCCTCGGGGAAGCGCCGACGGCCGGTTCCGACCAGACAGGTGTCCCGTTCACTGGTGAGGACCGCGTCGTCCTGGAGGCGCTTTCGCGGGTCGGTCTCGTCGAGGATCCCACGGCGGACGAACCGGATCCGGACAACGTCTATCTGAGTTACGTGACGCGCTGTCACCACCCCGACCGGGCGGCGACCGACGAGGAAGTACGCGCCTGTGAGGGCTACCGGAGCAGCGAACTCCGGATGATAAACCCGGAGATAATCGTCCCAGTGGGCCAGGGCGCGCTCTCGGCACTGGCCTTCCAGTACACGACGAAAAGCGCCGAGGACCTCGATATCGAGGAATTACACGCCACGACCGTTCGCGGGCGCGGGTTCGAACTCGTGCCGATGCTCGCGCCGGCCGACCAGACCCCAGAGGACACCCAGGCGTTCGTCGAACACGTCGCCGAGTTGCTCGGGACGGACTATCGCCAGACGAAGGGCCGCCAGGGGAGTCTGGAGAGCGGTCGCGGGCCCGACTCGGCCGACCAGTAAGTCCGAGTCGGGAGTCGGAGGACTCGTGATCTGAGCGTCCCGTCAGTCAGTCGCCGATATCGACGACCAGCGTCGGAACCGCGGCGCTCTCGACGACGCGCTGGGTGACGGAACCGAGGTGGGCGACCCGGTCGCGCCCCGTGCGGCCGTGAGTCCCCATGACGACGACTTCGACGCCCACCTCGTCGACGTAGTCGCCGATCTCGCGGTGGGGGATGCCGTCGCGGCGGACCGTTTCGACGGTGACACCGAGTTCCTCGAGGCGAGTCCGCGCGTCGTCCAGCGCCCGGTCGCCCTCCAGTTCGAGGGACTTGCGGACCTCGTCGGTGGTGTCGCTGTCGGCCGCCCGGTAGCGTCGCTGGTCGACGACGTAGAGGGTGTGGACGACGCTGTCCTCGCCTGCCAGTCTCGCCGCGTGCTCGAACGCGTCCGCGTTCCCCGTACTCCCGTCCGTCGGCACCAGTATCTTCTCGTACATACCCCGCTGTTCGCAGCCCTGTGAAATAGTGATGGGTGTTCGGTGACGACGCCTCGCACGGAGGCCGCTCTTGGTCTCGAATTCGACGGCCACTGGGGTGTCCGGTATACCTTTTTTTGTGGGCTGACTGGGGTGGCACATGGTTGCCGGGGTGTCGACGGGTGTTCTTGTCGTGTTCGCGCTCGTCGCGGTCGCGCTGGTCCTGTTCGTCACCGAGTGGCTCCCGCCCGATATCACCGCGATCGGCGTCCTCGTCGCACTCGCCGTCCTGGAACCGTACACCAGGGTGACACCATCCGAGGCCATCAGCGGGTTCGCCAGCCGCGCGACGGTGACGATACTCGCGATGTACGTCCTGAGCGCGGGCGTCGAACGAACGGGCGTCGTCGAGTACCTCGGCGCGGTGCTGGCGGACGTGACCGCCGGCGACGAGACGCGACTCCTGGGGGTGACCGTCACGACGACCGGCTTCGCGGCCGGCATCGTCAACAACACCCCCGTCGTCGCCGTGTTCATCCCGATGATCACCGGCCTCTCCGAGCGGGCCGGCGTCTCGCCGTCGAAACTCCTGATGCCGCTGTCCTTTGCCGCGATGCTCGGCGGGACGCTGACGCTCATCGGCACCTCGACGAACCTGCTCGCGAGTGACCTCTCGCGGACCCTGCTCGACCATCCGCTGTCGATGTTCGAGATAACGCCCGTCGGGATCGTCGTTCTCGTCGTCGGCCTCGCCTATCTCATGACCGTCGGCCGGTGGCTCGTCCCCGAACGGATCCCCCCCGCCGCCGACTTCACCGAGGAGTTCGAACTCGACCGCCACCTGAGTGTCCTCGTCGTCCGCGAGGACTCCCCGCTGGTTGGTCACACCGTCGCCGAGGCGCTCGACGACGGGGTGGTCGAATCTGTCGACGGTGACGACCGCGAACTCGACGCCAGCGACCGCGGGCAGGGGTCGTCGACCGCCGAATCCCCGATAGAAGCGCGGAACGATATCGAACCGGACCGCGAGCCGGGGTCCCAACCCCGGGAGAAAGCCGCTGGCGACGGAGACGAAACGGACGCTGCCGACGTCGACGTCTTGCAGGTCGAACGCGACAGCGAGGCGTTCGTCGCGAGCGCGAGCGACCAGGCCATCGAAGCCGGCGACCGGCTGACCGTCAGGGGTAGCCTCCAGGCGGTCAACCGCTTCGCCGACCGCTACGAACTCAGACAGCGCTCCCGTGAGACCGTCACGGAGGCGGAACTGGTCTCTGCCCCCCACGACGCGACGCTGGTCGAGGCAGTCGTCCACCCGGAATCACGGGTCACCGGCCGGACTATCGGCGACCTCCAGTTACGCGACCGCTTCGATACGACCGTCCTCGCAGTGCGGACCGGCGGGGACCTCCGCCGCGAGAACATCGACGAGTTCGAACTTTCCCGCGGCGATACGCTCTTGCTCCAGACCACCGCCGCCTCGGCGGATTACTTCGTCGAGGCGGGCTACTTCGTCGTCAGCGAACGGGTCGTCGAAGCCGAGGACGGCGAAGTCGAACCCGACCCCGGCGAGGAGCTCGGCGCTCGCCGGATGCCCGATCGAGAGCCAACAGCCGGCGACCGGTTCGCGACTCCGGAGTCTCGATGGAACGTCCTCGACCATAGTCTCAATCGGCTCACGGGTCGCTTGAAACTTCGGGTCGCTCGAAGCTTGGGTCGTCTGCTTGGCCGAGACGGGTGTCCCCCAGAATAGAGGTGACTCCCGCTTCCCGATTCACGGCGCGACCGGCCACCTCACCCGTCCAACTCTGCCGTCGGAACGCCGGTCTCGACCGGACGCACTCCTCGGCCGACGACGAGCCCCGCCAGGTCGCTCTCGCCCGAGACCAGCACGGACTCGAACCCGGCCGTCCGGAGCGCACCCGTGAGGCCGTCGGCCGTCGTCGTCTGGACGGGCCGACGGTCGGTCACCACCGCGCTGTCGCCGGTCTGTCTGTCCGTGACCCGATAGTCGACGACGAGCTCGTCGCCGGTGTCACCGGAGTGGCTCCGATCGGCTTCCGGGCTTCGCGCGGCAACGACGTCGACGGCCCGTTCGAGTCGATACCGCGATCCGCTGTAGGTTTCGACCCCGGGTTCTGCCACCGCGGCCGGATCGGTCGGGGCAGCGACGACGGCGATCCCACCGGGGCGGAGCGACCGGAAGGCCGATACGCAGAGGTCGACGGCGGAAGCTCGCCCGACGGCGTCCTCGACGGCGATCGCCGCGTCGAAGACGGACCTGACGGGGGGGCGGGGGGGGGGTCCCTGG
>ENA-ORCS01001275-ORCS01001275.1-marine-metagenome-genome-assembly--contig:-NODE-1275-length-11459-cov-3.401072_pt1 | contig 11459 bp, 8 predicted proteins | sample MGYA00237781_ERZ508513 | MGnify/ENA primary metagenome ERZ508513 (study PRJEB26184, sample SAMN06268793) | marine metagenome | isolation source: Eden Landing Ponds, San Francisco, CA, USA | place...
GTGTACTCGGGATTCACGACCTGGGCGAACCGGACGCGGCCGACGGCGCTACAGAGCTGGTAGGCGTCGGTCTCGTCGAACCCGTACGCTTCGACGAGCCAGTCGATAAGCTCCAGATACGCGAGCTTCGCCGCCCGTTCGGCCGGCCGGGCGGCTGCGACGACGGCGATCTCGTCGTCGGACTCGATCCGCGGCCAGCCGGGGTCGTAGTCCTCGACGATGTCGACCGACAGCGTCACCTCGGCGGACACCTCGACGCTGATACCACAGATCTCGCCGTCGCCCTGGGCCGCGTGGCAGTCGCCGAGGTAGAGGTGGCCACCTTCGACGTCCACGGGCAGGTACAGCGTGTTCCCGACGGTGACCTCCTGGCAGTCCATGTTGCCGCCGTGGTCGTGTGGCTTGACGGAGTAGACCGACTCGTGTCTCTCCGCGGTCCCGATCGTCCCGATCTGGGGGTGGACGGGGAATTCGAGTTCGTCGCCGTCTTCGGTCGGGTAGGTGACGGTCCCGTCCTCGATCTCGCAGAACGTCGTCGCGGGGTCGCTGGGCTCGACCAGGCTGTCGATAGAGCCCTCTAGCCCGCCGAATCCGGGGAAGACGTTGATCACGCCACGGTCGGGCAGTTCGATGTCGACGACCTCGATGGCGAGGGCGTCGCCGGGGTCGGCACCCGCGACCGCTATCGGTCCGGTGACCGGGTTGATGTTGTCGTCCAGTTCGTCGGTCCCCCAGACGCCTTCGAGTCGGGTGTCCTCGTCCAGGATGTCTCCGACGTAGTCAGAGGTCTCGACCACGAACTGCTCGCCCGGTTCGACCGTCGCGACCGGCTCCCGGTCCGGGGCGATCGTGAGATGCGTGTGGGACTCGTCGCTCTTGGAAACGCGTCGCATGACACAGACAGACGCTGGAACGGGAAGCCTATAAACTACCCCGTCACGGCAGTCTGGTCGGCGCCGAACCGACGGCTCTCGTCGGGTGACCTACCTTGTATCGAATTACACACCTAATATTGTCGGGTAGACCGGCTGGTCGGGTCCGTGGGGCGGGGAGTGACAGTGGCTCCCCGGTTTGCCGGCGAAGGTGGCGCTGGCCGCGAGCGCGGTCGCTCGCCCGACACGAGGGTCTGCCGGTGGTCGGCAGTCGGTGAAACCCACGGGCGTCGCGTCCCGCCGGGACCGTCGTGGATCAGACCACGAACAGGCGTTCGATGGCGAAAGACGTCGCGAGGACGACGACGCTCGCGAGGAAGAGTTTCCCGCTGACGGGTAACTGTTCGTCGGCGGGGGGACAGTAGTCCGCGAACACCGGGAGCGCACGGACCGCCCGCTCGACCTGGCTCTCGCGAGCGCCGGTTTCGAAGCGGAGCAGGCCCCCGTCGGCCGGCGGGCCCGCCGTCCCGTCGGACGCGTCGGGGTTCGCCGGTTCGCTCGGCCAGGCGAGCAGCGTCGCGTACCCGAAGAGGAGAAACCCGACCACGAACAGCACCGCCTCGGTCACGACCCACGTCGCGCCGAAGGGAACCGAGACGACGAGGGCGGCGAGCACCAGGAGCGCGTCGACGACCAGCGCGTACCCCAGCAGGTCCAGAGCGTGGTTCGCGACGCCGACGCGTCGGGCTTCTCCCGTCATCATCCGTCGAACACGTCCAGTTGCCCCGTCGAAGCGTACTCCTCGCGGTGTCGGTGACACCGACTCAGGCGGTTCGCCTCGCCGACCGTATGAAACTCCGGGGACTCCCGGTCACAGACGCTGCCGAACCGCTCGCGGAGGCGTTCCCGGGCACGGTCGGGGTCGCCGGCCTCGACCGCCCGTGCGGCCTCGGTGACGGCTTCCTCGACGGAGTCGGGAGCGGACACGCTCTCGAAGAGGTCGGCTCTGACCTCGTGGATGTCCGTGACGTTGGGGTCGAGACCGAGCGCTCGCCGCAGGCGTGCCGAGACGGAGTCGTCCGCCCGTGTCCGTTCCCGGACGACCTCCCGGAAGAGTTCGAGCGCGGTCCAGAGGTCGTCGTCGATGTCGTGGTCGTCGGGTCTGATCTTCGCCGGACAGCGAGTCGAGAACAGACACCCCTCTGGCGGGTCCCGCGGACTCGGGGGTGTCCCACGGAGCGTGACGCGGTCGCGCTCGACCGTCGGATCCGGGCGCGGGATCGCCGAGAGCAGTGACTGCGTGTACGGGTTCTCCGGGGACGCGAAGATCTCCTCGGTCCGACCGAGTTCCATTATCTTGCCCAGGTACATGACCGCGACGCGGTCACAGATGTGGCGGACGACCGAGAGGTCGTGTGTGATGAACAGGTACGTCAGCCCGAACTCCTCCTGGAGGTCGGCGAGGAGGTTGAGGACCTGCGCCTGGACGCTCACGTCGAGCGCGCTCACCGGTTCGTCCAGCACGACGAACTCCGGTTCGAGGGCCAGCGCCCGGGCGATACCGATACGCTGGAGCTGGCCGCCCGAGAACTGGTGCGGATACCGGTAGTAGTGCTCGCTGTTCAGCCCGACCGTCTCGAGCAACCCCCGGACGTGGGCCCGCCGGACCCGGGATTTCGACGCGGACACCGAGACCTCGACTTCGAGCGGGTCGTCGAAGATCCGGACGGTCACGTCCTCGGTCGTCAGCGGGAGCCCATCCCGGACGGACACGTCGGGGTTCCTGGTCGCGCTCCCGAGCCTGATGTCGACCTCCCGGTGGGAGGCGTCCGGCGGGGCCAGCGTGGCGTCGCCCGAGACCGCGACCTCGTCGGCGCCCTCGACGCGGACGGTCAGGTTGGGCCAGTCGTGGACGTCCAGCGGTTCCCGGACGATCTCGCCGACGGTCATGCGCTGGTCGAGGCTGGATTCGGGGTCCTGGAAGACGACCTGGCACTTCCGGCGCCATTGCTTGGTCGCCTCGCGCCCGAACTCGGTGACGTCGGTCCCGTCGAAGCGGACCTCGCCGGCCGTCGCCTCCTTGAGTTTGACGAGGGTCCGCCCCAGCGTCGACTTCCCACAGCCGCTCTCGCCGACCAGCCCGAGGGTTTCGCCCCGCCTGATGTCGAAGTTCACGCCGTCGACCGCCTTGATAGGGTCGCTACCCAGGATCCCGCCGTCCTCGTAGTAAGATCGCAGCCCGACGACCTCGACCAGGGCGTCGTCGCTGTTCGGACCGGTCGATACGTCTCGTCGGCTGGTCTGTCGATGTTCGCTCATTCTCTCGGTAGGTGCCGTCGTCGACTGGTAGGGCGGTGCGTCCGTTCGACCCCGTCGCCGTGCGGTTCCCGGTCGCTGCGACCGACGCCGGTCTGTCCCGGCGTCTCGTGGCGACCGGCCGCCGCGCGGGAGGGGTGGTCACACATCGCGACCACCGTCGCTGTCGATCCCGTCGCGGTGGAGTCCGACCGCCTCGGACCGGGACGCCGACTCCGGGTAGAGGAGACAGGCTGCGGTGTGGTCCTGGCCGTCCGAACCGACCGCGATCGGACTGGGGTGGACGGCCCGGCAGTCCTCGAACGCGGCGGGACAGCGGTCGGCGAACCGGCAGTCCGTGGCTGGTTCGTTCGGAACCGGAACGTCACCCTGGATGGTCTCCAGTCGGTCGGTGTCGGTCTGGTTGCCGGGGATGCTCCGAAGCAAGCCACGGGTGTAGGGGTGTGCGGGGTTCTCGAAGAGGTCGACGACCGGTGCGGTCTCGACGACCTCGCCGGCGTACATCACGTTCACCCTGTCGGAGACCTCCGCGATGACGCCCATGTCGTGAGTGATGAACATGATAGCGAGGTCGCGCTCGCGCTGGAGGTCGTCGAGTAGTTCGAGGATCTGGGCCTGGATCGTGACGTCGAGGGCGGTGGTCGGTTCGTCACAGATGAGCAGGTCGGGGTCACACGCGAGCGTCATCGCGATGACGGCCCGCTGTTGCATCCCGCCCGAGAACTGGTGGGGGTAGTCGCCCACGCGTCGCGGTGCGTCGGGGATCCCGACGTCCTCTAACAACTCGATTGCCGCCTCGGTCGCTTCGCTCCCTCTGAGCCCACGGTGGAGTCGGAGCGACTCTTTGATCTGGTTCCCCACGGTGTAGACCGGGTTCAGGCTCGTGAGTGGGTCCTGAAACACCATCGCGATCTTGCCCCCGCGGAGCTGCTGGTACTCGCTCTCGTCGAGCGTCGTCAGTTCGCGGCCCTCGAACCGGATGCTGCTCTCCTCGTGGATGTGGCCCGGGGGTTCGATCAGGTTCATGATAGAGCGCGCGGTCACGCTCTTGCCGGACCCGCTCTCACCGACGATACCGACGGTCTCGCCGCGCTGGATCTCCAGGTCGATACCGTCGACAGCGTAGACCGTCTCCTTGTCCGTGTGGAAGGCAGTACGCAGATTCTCGACCGCCAGGAGCGGCTCACTCTGTGTGCTCGCCATCAGGCACCACTACCCCCGGCAGTCGCGATCTCGGCGTCTTCCTCGGTCTCTGCCTGGGGGTCGAGCGCGTCGCGGACCCCGTCTCCGAACGCGTTGAACGCCGTGACGAGCAAGACGATCATCACGCCGGGGATGAGCGAGATGTGCCAGGAGGCCGTCGTGACGTAGTCCTGGCCCATCCGCACGGCCCTGCCCCACTCGGGGGTCGGCGCCGAGATGCCGAGGCCGAGATACGAGAGGCCGGCCACGGAGATGATGATCCCGCCGATGCTGAGCGACGCGTAGATCAGCATGTAGCCGGTGACGTAGGGGACCATGTGTTTCTGCATGATCCGGCGGGGGCGTTGCCCGAAACTACGGGAAGCGTCGATCCACTCGTTTTCGGCGATCTGGAGCGCGGGGCCGCGGATGGCACGCCAGAGATACGGCCAGTTGGTCGCGGCAAAGATGATCGTCAGCACCGCCGCGCCGTTGTAGAGGCTCCCCAGCCACGTCCCCCGGAGCAGAGACGCGAGCAGGATCAGTAACAGGAGCTGTGGGATCGCCTGGACGGAGTCGCTGGCGATCACGGCCACGAGGTCCGAGAGGCCCTTGTAGTAGGCCGTAAACACCGCCAGTCCGACCCCGATCAGGACGGAGATACCGATGCTCAGGAGTGCGATGGAGAGCGAGATACGCGCGCCGGCAGCCATGAACGTGAACATGTCGTTGCCCTTCGGGAGCGTCCCGATCGGATGGAAGCGGCCGTAGTCGTCGTAACTCAGTGGGCCGACGTTCTCTTCGGGGGTCCCCGACGAACCGGACTCGAAGTTCGCGGTCCCGACCGTCTCGGTCGCGACGGAACCGGCCTCCTCGTCGAAGTAGCTGACCTCGTAGGAGAACGGCTCCTGGATGTTCCGCTCGACGGTCGTCGGGCCCATCGCCGGGGCGAACACCGCCATCACCACGAAGAAGAATACGACGACCACGCCCGAGATGCCCCAGTAGTGGCTCCTGAACCGGGCGACCTTGTCGTCCATCGGCGTCCAGTCGGCGGCACGGTACTCGCTGCGGAAGATCCGGTAGCCCCACCACAGCAGCGCGAGCCACGCCAGCGAGTAGACGTAGATCAGGGCGACCCGGACCAGCCACGCGACGGCGGGTTCCAGTCCGAGGAACGTCTCCTGCCAGCCCTGTCCGGGGAGGCGGTAGCCCTGGTTCGGGATGACGTCTCTCGTGAGCAGGGTCGGCAGGCTCCCGACGAACTCGCCGGCAGCCGCGACCGGGGCGCCCACGAATGCCGGGACGTACGATCCGACGGCGCCGCCCGGGAAGAGCGCGCGCACCGTCTGGAAGACCGCACCGAACTGGACCGACAGGAGGAGCAGGCAGGCACCCGCCCACACTGTGGCCGGTTCGGGGTCGCTGCGGATCCGCTCGCCCAGGCCCCGCGACCGGGGTTCGGTTTCGAGGGTACTCATTGGCCCTCACCCTCGTAGCCGACCCGTGGGTCGACCAGCGTGTACAGCACGTCCTGCAGGATGTTCACGCTCACGAGCAACACGATGAAGACGAACATCAGCGAACCCACGAGGGGAAGGTCGCCGTTGACCGCGGCCTGGAAGAACAGGTACCCCAGGCCGTTTATCGCGAAGACCGTCTCGACGAGGACGGACCCGCCGATGAGCAGGAACGCCTCCCCCGAGATGATCGGGATCAGCGGGATGAGCGCGTTCCGGAAGACGTGTTTCCAGACGATGAGCCGTCCGGGCGCGCCCTTGGCCTTGGCGACTTCCACGTAGTTGGCGTTTTTCGTCTCCAGGACGGCCGTCCGCCCGATCCGCATCTCGTTGCCCATCGACGCCGACCCCAGGACGAGCGCCGCCGGTAACACCATCTTCAGCGCCGCCAGAAACTCCATCGGGTCGGTGAGGTTGTTCAGGGACGGCGGCGTGACGACCTGCGTGCTGACGACCCAGTTCTGCCAGTCGAAACCGAACTTCTGGGACTGTGATATCAGACTCACCATGATCACCGCGAGCCAGAAGTTCGGCATCGCACGCCAGACGATCCCGCCGAAGGAAGCGAAGTAGTCGCTCCAGCTGTTGGGGTTCAGTCCCGCGTAAAAGCCCAGCGGGATGCCGATCACCAGCGCCACGATGACGGACCAGAACCCCAGCCAGAGCGTTCTGGGAGCGTACTGCGCCAGCAACTCGCTGACGGGGGTCCCCTGTGCGATCACCCAGGACTGCCCGAGTTTGAGGGTGAACAGGTCGACCATGAAATCGATGTACTGTTCCCAGAGCGGCCGGTGGAGACCGAGCTGTTGTCGTACCTGTTCGTAGTTTCCCCCCTGCGTCTGCTGGCCACCCAGGATCGCCGCGGCCGGATCGATAGGCCCCATCCGAAGCAGGACGAACGTTATCGACGTGCCGAACAGCACGACGGGTATCGAGAGGAGGAGTCGCTTACCCAAGTATTTTAATCGTGACATGAAGTGTGGTGGAGAGGTCTGTCTCGAAAGGGGGAGCGCCGGTCAGTCGGGCTGGGCGTCGGCGTCGATCTCGACCTGGTTGTACTGCTGTCCACCGACGGTACCGTACTTGGGGACGTCGACCCAGTCGTAGGTGTAGCGCCGCGAAGTGAAGTAGATCAGCGTTGTCATCGGGACGTCCTCCCAGATGGCTTCCTCCATGGTGTTGACGGCTTCCTCTCTGACCTGTGCGGCCTCTTCGGTGGCACGAGCGTTGTTCTGGTAGGTCTCGTAGGCCTCCATGGCCTGCTGGGCGGCCTCGGTGTCGGACCAGTTGGTGCCGACCATCGTGTCCTCGACGCTCGAATCGGCGTTCGGAGGGTAGTTGAGCGCGAGGATGTTCGCGGGGTCCGACCAGCCCATCCCCCACGAGAACAGCATCGCGTCGTAGTCCCCTTCCTTCTGCTGGGCCCACCACGTCGAGAAGGGCGAGACCTCGATGTTCAGGTCGATGTGTGCGGTGGCGAGTTTGTCGCGGATCCGCCCGAGCATCTGCTGTTGCGTGGAGTTGTCGGTCGTGTATATCGAGAACGAGTACCGGTTGTTCTCGCCGTAGCCGGCGTCTTCCATCACTTGCCGGGCCGCGTCTATCTGGGGTTCGTTGTAGCCGTAGGGGTAGTTGTCCCTGGCGTGTTGCTCGGCCGCCTCGACACCCCCGGGATAGATGGGCTCGGGCGTGACGTGGAACGCCGGGATGTGGAGGCCCTTGTAGACGTTCTCGTTCAGCCCGGCCTGCGTGATGACGTGTGCCGTCGCCTGCCGGGCCGGTTTCTCGACGTTGTCCGTGTTGAATCCGATGAAGTACGTGCTCAGGTCCGGCACGACGAGGTAGTCGGCCGTCTCGTCGTTGCGGAGCGGCCCGTAGGTCCCGATCTGGCGGCCGAGGTCGTCCTCCTCCTCGATCGACACCTTCGAGCTGTCGAACTGGGAGGTGGGCATCGAGATGGCGTCGGCGTTCTGGTTCATCGAGTAGTTGTACGCGGCGTTGGAGTCGGTGATGACCTGCCAGTGGACGCCGCCGATACTCGCTGTCTCGCCGTGGTAGTCCTCGAACGTGTGGACTTCGACTTCCGTGCCGCTCTCCCAGTGGTCGAACTCGAAGGGACCGGCCCCGACCGGGTTCTCGGTGGCGAACTCGTCCTGTGACATCTCGCCCTCGTATCCCTCGAGGTCGCCGACGATACCCTCGGGAATGACCGAGAACGACTTGTAGCCGAGGATCTCGGCAGCCCACGCGTACGGACGTGAGAGCGTCATCTCGAAGGTGTAGTCGTCGACCGCCTCGACGGCGACCGAGCCGTCGACGTACTCCCCGTTGTCGTCGGTCTCGTAGTCGATCCCCAGCGAGTTCAGGAAGTACCCGGACCGGCGCGTGTTCGGCGAGTCCGAGAGTCGCCGCCAGGAGTACTCGACGTCCTGTGCGGTGAGTTCGTCGCCGTTGTGGAACTGCACCCCTTCCTTGAGCTGGAACGTGTAGGTCTTGCCGTCGTTGGTGATCTCGTAGTCCTCGGCCAGAACCGGTTCAGCCGGGAGTTCCGCGTTGATAGTGTCGATAAGCGGGTCGAAGACCTGCTCGATGATCGCGCTCGCGTCGGCCGACGTCGAGGCGATCGGGTCGAAGTTGTCCATCGTGGCCGTGACGAGCCGGTACATCGGGGCGTCACCCCCGCTCTCTGCCGTCGAGTCGCTGGTCGTCTCGGTCGGTTCCGCGGTCATGTCGTCCGATTCACCATCGCCGTCCTCCATGGGAGTCGATCCACCGCCACCACCCTCAGTGGGAGTCGATCCACCGTCGCCACCACTGCATCCGGCGATCGCTGCTGCCGCTGCGATACTGCCGGTACCTTTCAGAAACTGACGCCTACTCTGGCGGGCATCATCTGCCATGGTTCGGTGAGCGGTTTTCTAACTTATAAAGATTTTCGACGTATTCGTATGAATGGATACGAAGACCTTGGGGTGTTTCGTGAATAAAAGGGCACCCTAGGACGATGAATCGAACGGACGGTCGGTCGATCAGGGGCCGCCCCATGAGTTATATGCCACAGCGAGAAAGCGAACGGTATGGAACACACCGGTGCGCCCAGTAGCGTCGGGAGAGACGCGTGGGAACGAACACTGGACGAGATGGAACAGTTCGCAGAAGAGCACGAAGCAGACGGCTGGAAGACGATCACGATACCCGGAGGTGTCGCTTCGCCGAAACGCCCCGGAACCGGCGAATCAGACCGATTCGGATTCATCCACGTCATCCCCGGGAACTACGCCGACGAGTTCGACGAGCGGTTCGGTGACTGCTCGTTCGACGCCTACGACGTGTTTCGCCGTGAGATCGAAGGCGAGGTGTACTTCGTCACCGTCCTCTACGACACGGACGCCCGAGCGGCCGTCTTCGTCGCGGCCGCCTACGAGACGCCGGTCGGCGAGCGACTCCGGCCCGTCGCCGAGCACGAGGGCGTCCTCTTTACCCACATGCAGCGACTGGACGGGACCCACGTCTGTTCGGTGGAACACGAGGACTTCGAGAAGTTCTTCGCACCCGACGGCGACTGACCTGCCGACGCTCGTCCCTGCGAGACAGCGTCGGCCCGTTCGTCTGTCGGTGACGACGACGTCTCACCCGAGCGCGTAGGTCGCGATCGCACGGACCGCTTCGCCTGCAAGCGGCGGCTCGACCGGTGGAGCGGCCATCCGGGCCAGCGACCGAGTCGGTTCGAGCGCCAGCCCTCGCCAGTCGACCGGGTCGGCGCTCGGAACGCTCGGTGCCCGGACCGTCAGTTCCACGCCTGGCTCGGCGGCCGCTCGCACGAGTCTCGTCGTGACCGTCGGCGAGTCCGCGACGACCGGTCCCAGCGTCGGACGGCCGCCGGTACGGTGACGGACAGCGTATCCGTTCACGCCCGGAGCCCGGTGAACGAACACGCGGGTCGCCGGGTCCGCACCGAGCGCCGTCAGCGGCCCCCAGCGGTGCAGTCCGGTCCGGGACCGGTCGTACCGGGCCACCGCATCGAGTTCAGTGACCGCCGCCTCGGAGACCGAGTGTGAAGACGCCCCTGTGGGAGTGCCGACGTATTCCTGCACTGTCGTGACGGTCCGGAACCCACAGCGCCGGTAGAGCGGGCGCCCGGCCGGATTCGCGTCGAGACCGAGAACTCGCGCGTCGGTGCGGTCACACGCGGCGCGAAATATCTCGGTTCCGAGACCCTGTCTCCGCCGGGCTTCGTCGACGAGCACGCAACCGATCCACGCCACGTCGCCGTACTGTGCAACTGTGGCTGTGGCGACGAGCGAACCGTCGACCCAGCCGCCGAGCGACCGGATCTCCGCCGCCGCGACGAACGCCGCCCAGTCGACACGGCGGATTCCCCAGCCTGCCCCTCGCGAGAGGGCGAGAGCCGGACCGACGTCGCTCCGTGTGAGCGGTTCGACGAACACGTGTCTCCGCATCGACTCCCGCCGTGGAAAAGCTTCGGTGCCAGTCACGCTCCACGCCAGTTCCCGGTCGGGGGGGTCACGCTCGTCGATGGGCGTGGACGTTTCCGTCTCTCTCCCGGTGTGGCCCACGGGTGCCGAGCAAAATTTGACGCTCGGGAACGAACTAAATACGGCCACTGCCGACTCCCAGTCGTGAACGCAGAGGACCGCGAGCGATTGACGACCGCCGTCGACGACCTGGAAGACGAAGCGCTCTCGTTTTTGCGGGAGTTAGTCCGGACGCCAAGCCCCAATCCACCGGGTGACTACGCGGACATCGTCGACGTGCTCATCGAGACGTACACCGACTACGGCTGGGACACCGAGGTGGTGAACGCGCCCGACACACTCCTGGCCGAGCACGACCTCCCCCATCCGCGACCGAACGTTCTCGCGACGGTCACGGAGGGACCGGGGCCAGTTATCGCGCTGAACGCTCACCACGATACCGTCCCGGTCAACCGAGACGCGTGGACCTACGACCCCTTCGGCGCGGAAACCGACGACGGGCGACTCTACGGCCGGGGGGCCGCCGATTCGAAGGGCCGCATCGCGTCGTACACACTCGCGGCCCGGGCGCTCGAACGGGCGGGGCTGCTCCCGGCGGACGCGACCGTCGTGCTCGCGATCACCGCCGACGAGGAGACCGGCGGCCACGCCGGTGCGGGATACGTGGCGGAGGAAGCGTTCCAGCCCGACTACGCCATCGTCGAGGGGAGCAGTACGAGCGTCTGGCACGCCGGGTGCGGGGTGTTACACTTCCGGGTCACGGTCGCGGGCGAAGCCACACACGCCGGCAGCCCCGCGGACGGCGTGAACGCCCTGCTGGGCGCCAACAGCGTCGTCACTGCGCTCGGGGAGTACGGCGCCGAACTGGCCGACCGCGAGAGCGACGTCGTCGGTGTCGACGGCCCCACGTGTACACCGAGCACGATCGAAGGTGGCACGAAGACGAACGTCGTTCCCGCGTCCTGTTCGTTCACCGTCGACCGTCGGGTCCCGCCCGACGAGGACATCGAACAGGCCGAGCGCGCGTTCAGAGACGTCGTCGAGCGTGCCGCCGCGGACGGGTCGACCCGCTG
>ENA-ORCS01001276-ORCS01001276.1-marine-metagenome-genome-assembly--contig:-NODE-1276-length-11457-cov-3.174780_pt1 | contig 11457 bp, 18 predicted proteins | sample MGYA00237781_ERZ508513 | MGnify/ENA primary metagenome ERZ508513 (study PRJEB26184, sample SAMN06268793) | marine metagenome | isolation source: Eden Landing Ponds, San Francisco, CA, USA | place...
CCGTATCGACAGCGGCTGGGCGCGACGCTGGAATCGAAGTCGTGACACGTCGACCGTCCAGTGCGCGATGAGACGAGCGAGCACCCACAGCCCAGCGAGGAACGACACGCTCCACGCGTACCACTGCCCGCTTGACGGGACCACGAACGCGTATTGACTCTGGATTGTCCGCGGTTCGGTGAGCGTGCCGAACACGCGCACCTTGTCACCGACATCCGGGCGTACTTCGCTGTCAGTGATCGTCACGTCGTGTTTTCCCTGCGTGGTTTCGACTTCGATGACGAGCGGCGACACCTGTTGTGCGTCCCCGCCCGTTGTCACCGCCTCGCCGAGATACGCGTCCGGCGACTGGATGAACTCCTCGTCTCCGGGGTACACGCCCATTTCCGGGTTCACGGGTTGTGCCGCGTACAACGGACACAACACGGCTAACCCGGCAAGCAGCAGAATCACGGCGCTTGCACGTCCACGCGCTGTCCGGAACATTCAGCGATCGAGACGTATGCCCAGATGTACAAAGGCGTGCCGGAAGCAGTGGGTCCGCCGACTGGGCACACTGTACTGAATGATAGGTAAGTCGTCTTCCTTGGCGAATCCTATCTAGGCGTGAGATCCCTTCTATGACATCATAACTGTGTGTAATTTGGATTTAAAGTAGCTACGAGCGGGACCTGATCACTACAATCCAAGCGCCCCTTATCGTAGTGACGCCGAGTAGCGGTTTTACCTACCCGGATGGGTTCGAGGCTGAGTTCATAGACGAGCCCCCACTTCCACAAGCGAACCGTTCAACGTGAGCGAAGTAGGGCGGGTGGTTGATCTATCCCCGTGATCGGACTGCTGATCAAGGATAGCTGGATCAGCTCGTGTTCACCTCAACGAAGCTGAACTCGTTGGTAGTGGGACAGATATCAACGACACCGAGTCCACGGTAGCCGAGATTAAGCATATGAGGAGCACCAATCTCGCTATCTCCTGTCTCGTACCCAGAGGCGTGAGAGTGCCCACTAACTGTTGCGTAGACGTCGTGAGTCTTTATGATGAGTTTTAGAGCAATAGAGCCTGTGTGAAACGCCTCACGATCCTCTTCACGCGTTCCTGTCGAGTGGTGTCGATCGAAAGACGTGTTAAATGGGGACAGATGAGAGACGATGACAACGTTCGACCTGTCGCCAACAAGATCGGAAAGGTGATCATACGTCTCCTGAATGCGGTGAACGCTCTGATGGAACGTCGGAATGTTCTCGTCGGCGATCCCGAGTTCATCAGCGGCATCAGATGTGGTCACCTGGTCAGTGACGAGACTGTGGAGTGCGTTTTCGATGGCACTCGCGGTTTGATCCGCCCGATACCGTCGCTCTCCACGTGGAGTGGTCCGAGGGTCAAGCGTAGGAAACGCTGCTTGATCGAGCGCATCATCAAGCGACCGGGACTCACATCCCCAGCCGACGACTGAACACGACTCATACTCACGGGTCATATTGTGACCGTTGGTCACGTGCTCAAATCCCTCGGCAACGCGTACAGGCATTGGAGTATGATCGTGGTTCCCGGGTACGTACAAGACATCAATATCGAATTGATCGATGAACCGGCGTGCGAGTGCGATGTCATCGGCTCCGTCTCGATGTGTGAGATCACCGGCGATGAATACGGCGTCGATGTCATCTGGGGTCTCCATTGCGTCGATGTCGTAATCACTCGCTGCGGGTTTGAGGTGAAGGTCGTTACAGACCAAGACCCTCATACTCGTAACTGTTAGTGGATGACTGTATAGATCTGGTGTCTCATAGGAGGGTTGCCACGGTATTTATTTCACGATCTCACAGCCAGATCAGCCGGGAGAACCTGATTTCGTACTGATCTTTTCCTCCGTGCTGCCGCATCCCGGGCACTGCACCGTGTGTGGTTCTAAGTCCTCAGTCATACCTTCTCTACCTGTTCGAACTGGCTGTACCACTCTTCCAAGCTGTCAACACCGGGGGGAAGCAGCTTTGCATACTGGTCATCTAACTGCTTGTATTCGTGAATCTGTTCCTCTGTTACATCCTCGATAAAACTCGGCTCAGGTAACGCTTCTCTTGCCTCCAACACATACTCCCTGACACCGGACTCATACTCGTCGATTCGGTCACGAAGAGCAACCACTGACTTACCTCGCACCGTCTTCATACAGGTCCTGCACTTGAACTCGATATCGGCTTTAAACACATTCTCCTTAACTCCGTCCCCGGTATCATACATTTCATACATCCTCTCGTGGACGGGAGCAGTTTCACTCCTAAAGCACTCCGGGCACTCAATGATGTGTCTCTCCAACTCGTCACTCATCTCCTGAAACAGCTCCACCTTCGTCTTATTCAGAATACTCTTAAGCAGAACCGCCTCGTCTTCATTCCGAACCTCCAATTCAAACGGTTCGTGACGACGCTTACGAAGCACCCGGGACTCCAAGTCTTTGACCAACTCCAGTTGCTCTTCCAGTTCCATACCTGGTAGAACGACATCTCCGTATTTACTATTGCTGCGGCTGTCGCTTCTCCACTTCTTCCATTTCCCGAGACTCCTCCTCGTACAATCCTGCCAGGCATCCTTGTCGAATCCATCCAGCTTCACCGCCCTAAACTGGGTCAAATCGATTTACATCTTGCAGCGACTGGATTGATTTGGATTTTGTGGAGCGACAGTGGACACCCGAGCGTGCGACGAGGCTGGGTATTCAACTGCAGCTAGGGGGGCTGTCGCTCCGGAATACCGTCTCGATTCTCGAAGAGTGGGGTGTCGAGCGCTCGCCGAAAGCGATCCACGATTGGGTGCAGAAGCCCGACTTACAGCCCACAGCGGGCCGAAGTCCGAATCACGTTGCGGGTGACGAGACTGTGGAGCAATGATCAGCAATTCTGGCTGTACGCCGCCGCTGATCCCCATACAAACGATCTACTGCATCTCCGACTGTTTTCAACAACGACGACCGCATTGACCGAGATCTTTTCTGCGTGAGCTCCGCCAGAAACACGATGTCGAATCCGCCGTATTTCTGATCGATGGCGCTCAACACCTCCAAACTGCGCTGGCCAGAACTTCACTCCGATTTCAAACCGAACGGAATGGAAATCGGAATGCCATCGAGCGAATCTTTCGAGAACTCAAACGCCGCAGTTCATCGTTCTCGAACTGTTTCAGCCACGTTGAACCGCAAACCGCCGAAAAGTGGCTCCAAGCATTTGCCGCTTGGCTCAATGCTCCAAACTAAACACGACCGAAGAGACTGTACTAATTATTTTTTGCCTTGGTTTTCTGTGCTCTACTTTCACCCCGGACGGCTCCCACACAAGTCAACGAATCTTGTAGCCCGAGTCGATGATCCGTGACGCCCGTGCGCTCCGCGACGAATTCGTGCCGCAGGAACTCCAGCATCGAAACAGCGAGATCGATCATCTCTCTTCGTGTCTTCGGCCGATCGAGGAGGACGTCAAAGGTGACCACGTCCTGATTACCGCCCCCTCCGGTGCCGGGAAGACAACGCTCGCGAAGTACGTTTGCCAACAACTCGAACGCTAGACGCCCGGCGTCAGAACGGGGTACGTGAACTATCTCTCCGCGAACACCGCTACTGGCGTCGTTCATATGCTCCTGCAAGACTCGCGAATCGGCCGCGACTTCTCACGGGATTCGACCGCACGGAGTCAGTACTTTGAGCTGATTCGGGACACAGACGCGCAGCTCGTCTTCATCGTCGACGAAGTCGACGTCCTCGACGACGACGAGGCGCGAGCGTCGTCACAAAAATCTCGATCGACGCGACGCCGGGACCTCGATTCACCGGAGCGGTACGGGCTCATCACGCAGAAGAGGATGACACGAGGGACTACCTATGAACCCGCTGAACCGTAGTCCGAAGTGATATTGGAACGCTGGCGTGCCGATACTCTCATTTGAAGAGGTAACGGTATATTCCGGCGAAGGTGATACCGGCAGCGCTCATTATGGTGAGTATATCCCTGACAGCTGGGGACACCAATCCCTGAGAATCAGCAGTGTCCGATTCAGGATCAGATTCCGTCTGTGGTCTCGTTTCGGTGGTCTCTATCTGGGAATCCGTCTCTCTGGGCGTGGCTTTGGTCGTGGCAGGGGGATTCTCTTCAGTAGCCTGTTCAGTCGGATTATAGCGAGGAAGCAGTTCGAGTGAATCCGTGATCGCGGCTCCCAAGACTCGATCACTGTCAGTCCTGATCGAGATCTCTTGCCCCCGCTCACCCGGAATCCTGTATTCCTCAGGGACATCCGAATCGATAACCGGCGAGAGCGTCGTATTCCATCCACTCTCCGGTTCAACAGTCTTTGAGACCTCCAGAACTCTGTAACAGGAATTCCCACGCTCGCTGGCCTCCTCTGGAGTATTCACACACAACTTATACTCAAGGGTGACCTCAACGGTCTCTGAGGAGGGGTTCCGGTAGTCGATTGATGCCGTAAACGATTGTCCGATCCGGACTGAATCCGGGAACGCCGCATCTTCGATTTCAATATTCTGTCTTTCGGTATCCGCCGAAACCGGGGGAGCCAATACACTAGAACCGAGAATTCCTAGTAGAATTTGTCTACGGGATGGCATTGCACTTATTCTATGTGCTCTATTGTTGCTGCATAGTTTTTATCAATAGAGGAGAGTTTCCATAGACTCCCATTAGTCAGCCTTCGACGATTGCGACGGCCTCGACCTCAACGAGGAGCTCAGGCCTGATCAGCCGGCTCACTTCGAGCATACTCGTCGCCGGCCGGATCTCGCCGAAGTACTCGCCGTGCGCCTCGCCGATCGCCTCCCAGTCGTCGATGTCGGTGACGAACATCCTGGTCCGGACGACGTCTTCCAGTGATGCATCGGCCTCTACGAGCGCGTCCTCGACGTTGGCGAGCGCCTGTTTGGTCTGCTCGTACGGATCGCCCTCGCCGACGACGTCGCCGTCCTCGTCGGTCGCGGTCGTACCGGAGATGTGGATCTGGGAGCCGGCTCTGATCGCGCGAGAGTAGCCGACGTGTGATTCCCACTCGGTGCCGGAGGAGATTCGGCGGCGTTCCATACGTACTGGCTACGTGGGAGTGTGAAACCCGTTTCGGGGACTCGTTCGGGCCTCAGAACACCTGCTGAAGCGGCCCCGCGTTCTGGACCGTCTCGTGCGTCTCTCGGACCTGCTCGAAAGAGAGACATCGCAGGTCGCTGTTTCCGGACTTCTCGAGGACGTACTGGAACGTCGGACGGTCGATCTCCTGTCGGACTTTGTCCTTGTCGTCCTCGCTTGCGACGATGTGCATCTCGACGGCGATGTTCGGGACCTTCACCACGAAGTCAGTCATTCTCGTACTCGCTTTGGATGCTTTCGACGATGGTTTAGGATAAAACAAGTCAATATGTCTTAATTATCCGGCTGTGCCTCCACAAGCGACCAAAGACTGGCTCGCCATTCTGGTCCAGAAAGCGCAAGAGCGAGAGATCTACGTAGACACAGACATTGAGGGGCGAATCTTCCATTTCCATCTCGGAGAGAATCCTAGTGTCATCGGGAAGGTCCGATCTTCACGCGGTCGTGCAGTGGAATCGTCACGGTGCGAACCTCTCCGGTATCGGGATTCGTGTACTTCAGACCCGCGTGGCTCCCGCGCTGGCGGTCCTTACGGTGGTTGAACGAGGTCAGGACGCTGACGATCTCCTGACCGGCGAAGTCTCGCGGCGGGCCGTTCATCCATCGAACCAGGGGGCGTCCGCCTCGGGCGCGTCCGTGTCGGCCTCGCGAGCCTCCTTCGTCAATTCGACCGCTTCATCGAGGTTCGCGAGCGCTTCCTCGCGCGTTTCGCCCTGGCTGGCGACGTTCGTCTCCTCGTCGATCGCCGACCAGCCGCCTTCGTCCTCCTCGATCAGACGAATTTCCCGGCCAGTGCTCATACTTCTCGGTAGCGGGCAGTTCGGGATAAGCGCTCTGTCGCTACTACTCGGACAGCTCCTGCGGGTACCGGAAGGGCGCGATCATCCGCGACCTGAACGGCAAGGCTCCGAAGGAGATCGTCAGTGAGCGGATGGACGTCGCCGAGGCGATCATCGACAAGCACTACGACAAGCGCACTTCCCGGGAGAAGATGGAGGTTCGTCGCCGGCTGCTTCGGGAGGTGGGAGAATGGTAGAAACCGCCGAAGCAGGCTCTAAAGTCCCGGAATTCCAAATCCCAGCGAGTCCACCCCTTCCTGGCCTTCTCACGAAGGCTTCGCTTCTTCGCTAGAGAGTGCCCTACTCCGCTTCGTCCGTCGTTTCGCCGGCGTCTGTCGCGTCCTCGTCTGCTTTCTCGGCTTCGTCAGTCTCGTCGGCGGTTCCGATCTCGATGCTGGTGCCGTGCTCCTCATCAGCGGTGCCGTCGGGTGCATCATCAGCATCGTCGTGCTCGTCGGTGACCGCCTCTTCGTCGCGCTCGTCGTCCGCGCCCGTCGAGATTGTGACGGGATCGACGTCCATACTCGGATCCGGCCGGGCGTCCGTGTTCACGGCCGCACCCACGACGTACCCCGTGGTCCCGCCGACCAATCCGCCGAGTACGGCTCCGCCGACGCCGCCCCTTCGCAGTCCGGCCACCGTTCCGAGGAACCCACCGACGAACGAGGTACCGACCGGGTTCACGTCTGCCTTTTGCACGTCCTGCTCGTGGTCTTGATCCATACCCGAGTGTACGGTCCCCACGTACATATGCTTCTCACCCGAATCGAACTGCTGACAGCCGATGCCGGTCGCAACGGGCTGTCGTCCGGAGCGGGATCTGCGTACTGCCGACTTCTCGAACCCGGATTCGATCGCACCCGCGGACTGACTCCGACACCGGCCGGTGGGCCGTTCTCCCGCCTACGCTCTTTCGCCGAGGGCCTGTGGCGCGGAATCGAGACCGACAGTCACAGACCCGTCCGAAGGACGTCCGTGAGGGCCGTCGCTGCGACGTCAACGTCGTCCTCGTTTTCGACCAACTGGACCGGAGCGTCGGCCTCGACCGCGTACTCGAAGGCCGCCGTCCGGTTGAGGTCCTGTTCGAACTCGATTGCGTGGCGGCTCACATCGTCGTAGTCGCGGTCCGCAGTAGCGCGCCTGCTCAGTATCGTGTCGGGACTGGCCTCGACGAGGACGAACAGGTCCGGGTCTACGTCGTGGAACACGGCGTCCGGCAGGCCCGGGAGGAAGCCCGAATCGGTCCTGACGGCGAGGTGAGTCGTCAACAACACTTTGTTGCTTTCGGCTTTGTCTGCGACGTACTCGCCCGCCCGGCGCTGGAGTCGACGGGTCTCCACGCGAGAGAGCGATGCCAGCTCTGACCGGGATGCTGCGAGCCCCTGCGTCGCGGCCTGTTCCAGCATCGCGTCCCCGAAGTTGATCAGCAGATAGTCGTCGTCGAGGTCCCGGCGCGTCTGTTCGGCCATTGAGGAGAGCCCGACTCCGGGGACACCTGCGAGGAGCGCGACGGCCATCAGAAGGACACCTCCTCGTCTTCTGTCGTCTGCGTCCCTCTGTCGTCGTAGTACTTCCGCCCGATGAATCCCTCGCCGACGAAGGTCAGCAGTTCGTTGTAGAGTTCGTCCGCCGACCGAAACGTCTCTTGCTCACAGTGCTCGAGCACTTCGGCGATGGTCTCTGACTCCCCGTTGGGTGCTTTCAGTTGTTCGTCGCCCAGCGTCTCGATCACAGCGTCGATCGTCGTCGGGAACGTCAACTCGCGCACAAACACGTCCCGAGTCTCAGGTAGTCGCATATCCTGTATTGTGTACAATCGTCTATAGTAATTCCCCCGGGAGACCGAGATGTGCTCACATTCGAATTTACCTCTCCGCGTTCGACCCACTCACCCGGCTTGCCGCGAGCGGGCACTCTTTTCGGGGCCTTCCCGGAAATAACCGACTTCCGCAAACAGAACCACTCGCGAGACGGTCTCCGGGGCGGCTGGCGAGCAAACGGTCGTTTCCGGAAACGACCCAGTCAGTATTTAGTGCCGCTGACCACATCCTCGAAGTGACCGGATGATCCGTGATGCTCGCGTCCTCCGCGCCGGTTTCGTGCCTCGCGAAGTCGAGCATCGCGACGCCGAAGTGAATCACCTCTCGAGCGTCCTCGAACCGATCACCAACGGAGAGCCCGCGGACACCGCCGTCGTGACGGGGCCGAGCGGCGTCGGCAAGACCTGTCTCTCGAAGTTCGTCATCGAACGGCTCAGAGAGGAAGCACTCGACGTCGAAGCGACCTACGTCAACTGCTGGCAGAACTACACCCGATTCCGGGCCCTCTATCAGATTCTCGACGACCTCGGACAGACGATCGACGTCCATCGACAGTCGACCCCCCACGACGAACTCATCGATCGCCTGCAACAGTACGACGAGTCGCGGACCGTCGTCATTCTGGACGAAGCCGACCAGCTCGAAGACCCGGGACTCATCTATCACCTCCACACGATCCCTCAGTTCGCCGTCATCTGCATCGCGAACAACGAGGAAGCGCTGTTCGGACGCGTCGACGACCGCCTCGTGAGTCGGCTCCGTTCCAGCGAGCACGTCCGGATGGACAAATACCACAACGAACAACTGTTCGACATCCTGAACGCGCGGGTCGAGTGGGGAATCGACCAGGGCGTCATCACGGATGACCAACTCTACCGGATCGCTGACGCCGCCGCGGGGGACGCCCGCCTGGCGATCGGGATCCTTCGCACCGCCGCGAGCACGGCCGATCGGGAGAACGCCGATCGGATCACCGACGAGATGCTGCTCGAAGCCGCCGAAGACAGCCGCGCACAGATACGACAGAAGAGCCTCGAATCGCTCACCCCGCACCAACGCGCGGTCTACGACGTCCTCCGTGAACGCGGCCCGCTGAGTCCCGGTGAGATTCACGACCGCTATGCCGACGCCGTCGACGACCCGCGGACCCAGCGAACCGTTCGGACGTACCTCTCGAAGATGACCCAGTACAATCTGCTCGAAGCCGCGGGCTCCAGTCGCGACAGAACGTACTCGGTCGTCGATTCGCCCGCCACGTCGGCCACCGAGTAACACCCGCTCCCTGCCGTTCCCGAACCGGCGTCCAGCCCGTGGTGGCCCTGAGGCGTCAGTGCAGCCGCTCCTGTCTGATCCACCCCAACGTAGCGCTTCACAGGCGCGTCTCGTGAGTGAGCCGCGGACGGACCGCGCTGATCCGGCCGGTCGATCCCGTCGCAGGACGGTCGGCGATTCCGGAACCGGCCTCGGAAGACCGACATCGGCGGCCGTATCGACACGCTGTGGCCAGTGAACCAGACGAACTCGCTTCCCGGCAGTTCTCGGAAACGGCACGCCGTTACTTATCGGCCTCTCGTGTGTCTGCGGAGATATGCCTCATCACCGACACACCGGGTCGACTGACGGAGATGCAATGCGGGTCAATCGCCCCACTCGGGCCGCGGCCCGGAATCAGGACCTCGTGGATCGAGCCGATCCGGCCACCGACGCGTCGCTTCTGCCTACGCTGGAGGAGGGGCTGGTCCTCGTAGACATCGAGCAGTCGAGCGGGGTGCCGGTCCTCCAGTCGCTCGTCTTGGATCACTTGCTCCTCAACGAGGGACCTGCGTTCTGGGTCGACGCCCGGGGCTCCGCGACGACGACCGGTCTCGCGCGGATCGCTCCCAGTCTGCGACTGCTCGATCGCATCCACGTCGCGCGCGGCTTTACGCCGTATCAGCACTACGGCGCGGTGTGTGATCTCTCGGACGCAGTGAACCGGACCGTTCGTGCGGCGCCGTCGGCGACGCCATCGCTCGTCGTCGCTCCAGCCCTCGACGCCCCGTACCGCGATGCGGATTCCCTCTCGGACCCGCAGGCGTCGACGCTTCACGCACGGACGCTCGCCCGGTTGACTGCGTACGCGAAGGCCTACGACGTCCCCGTGTTGCTGACGCGGACCACCACCGACAAGTTCTCCGCGGCAATCGAAGCCGCGGCGGCGCAGCAGCTGACGTGTACGGAAACGCGTCTCGGGCCGCGGTTCGTGGGCGACGCGTTCGAGACGCTCGTCTACCCCGTCGGGGGCGGATCGTCGTTCCAGACGACGTTCGCCTACTGGCGGCAACTGCTCGGCGTCCGCGCCGCACAGGTCGAACTGGAGGCGGTCCCGGACGACACAGCGTCCCGACCAGCGGTCACGGTCGGATCGGGAGTCACCGCGGAGGGTGAACGAACCTCGTTCACGGCCGCACCGCTCCAGGATGCGTGGATCGATGCGGCCCACGCGGGGGGCCGGTAGGATGGGACGAACGAACCCGACGTATCGAGACGCACTGCGCGCGATCGAGGACCGCTGGGCGACCTTCCGGCGAGCGCTCCGGAGCCGCGACCACCCCCGGTTCGATCAATTGTTCGCGTACGCCCGTGCGCACGCCGACGCGAGCGGGTTGCTGAACCATCAGAATCCGCTCTTTCCCGCCCTCCTCAGCGTCGACCTCGAGCAGGAACGGCGGCTCGACGAACTCGAAGCACGGCTCGACGAACTCGAAGCCACGGTAGACGGACACGAGCCGTCAGCACCGGACGACGACGCTGGGGCCGGCGGATGACGTTCACGATCGATTTCTTAGACGACGGCCGGGTTCTGCACTGGACCGCGACTGAAGACGGTGCCACCGCCACTGTCGACGCGGCGTACACCCCCCGATTCTTCGTCGCCACTCGTGACCCGGCGGCTGCGCCCGACCTGACACCGCTGCAGTCGTTCTATGAGCGCCACCCGGACGTCGTCGAGACAGCGATCGTCACCCGCCGACCCGGGTTCCGCCGCGATCCCGAGTCCGTCCTCGCTGTCGACGTCGAACACATCGACCGAGTGCCGACGATCGCGCGGCAAGCACGGCAGCATCCGGCGTTCCCACTCGGCGATCTCGCGTGTTTCAACGTGGATCTCTCTCCGGAGTTCCGATACTGTCTGGAGACCGGGATCGATCCGACGCCCGCCGCGGAACTCCACACGCTCCGCTTGAGCGTCCCCGCGACTGCGACCGAGGGGGAGCCCTACGAAGCGGTGACACTCGACGAGCGGCGGATCGAGGGCGATCCGACGGAGATTCTGCCGGCGATACAGGCCGCAATCGACCGCCGCGACCCCGACGTCCTCGTCTGTTCGAGTAGTCAGGTCGTCCCGACGCTGTACGAGATGGCGTCGAACGCCGGGTTCGCGAACTTCAACCTGAGTCGGTGGCCCGACGTCGACTATCAGCAACTCGCGAGTCGGTCTACGTACGCCAGCTACGGTCGTGTCGGGCACTCGCCGGCCCGATACAACGTCCCTGGTCGGGCGATCATCGACGAGTCGAACACGTTCTTCTACGGAGAGACGAACCTCGATGGAGTCCTCGATCTCGTCTCGCGATCGCGCAAGCCCCTCCAAGAGCTCGCGTGGGCGTCGCTCGG
>ENA-ORCS01001278-ORCS01001278.1-marine-metagenome-genome-assembly--contig:-NODE-1278-length-11450-cov-3.295261_pt1 | contig 11450 bp, 10 predicted proteins | sample MGYA00237781_ERZ508513 | MGnify/ENA primary metagenome ERZ508513 (study PRJEB26184, sample SAMN06268793) | marine metagenome | isolation source: Eden Landing Ponds, San Francisco, CA, USA | place...
ACGCCCGAGTACACTTTCACGCCCGCCGGGACGCCGAGCATCGGTATCTCGCTCCCGAGCCCGTCGAGGGTCTCGGCGACGTCGACGGCGGTGCCGTCACCCCCGACGAACACCACTATGTCGATGTCCGCGGCGACCAGCGCGGCGACGGTACGTCGCGTGTCCGCCGCCGTCGTCTCGCCTACCGTTGCAGCGGGCCCGGCAGCCGGCTCTGCCACCAGGATCGGATCGAATCCCGCCTCCCTGGCGACGGTGGCCCCCATGATCCCTGCCACCGTCACCACCGACACGTCATTGTGGGATGCTAATGTGTCAAGTGCCCGTCGCGCCCGGTCGGGCGCTCGCGGTTCCGCTCCGCGTTCGCGGGCCTCGGACACCTTGCCGTCGGTCCCTTTCAGTCCGACTCGTCCACCCATGCCGGCGATCGGGTTGACCAGGAAGCCGACGCGGCACATACACGTCCCTAGGCCACGATCCAGGAAAAGCACGGGGATCGTCCGCGGTCGCGGTGGACCGCGGCGATCGACACCGGAACGGACTCACTCCGGGCGGTGATGCCAGGGGGCGCTGTCGAAGTCGATGTGGCGTTCGGTCCGGTCGATGGCGTCGATGGCCGCGACGTCCTCAGCGTCGAGTTCGAGGTCGAGATTCGCGAGGTTGTCCCGGATGTGGGCCTCGCTCGTGGCCTTCGGGATCGGATATGCGCCCTTCTGGCGAACCCACGCCAGGCTGACCTGGGCCTCGCTGACGCCGTGTTTCGCCGCGATCTCCGTGATCTCGGGCACGTCGAAGACGTCCCCGCGAGCCAGCGGCGAGTAGGCGACGACGTGATGGTCGTGTTCGTCGGCGTACTCCCGCAGTTCCGGCTGGGGAAGCAGCGGGTGCATCTCAATCTGATTGGCGAACAGCGGCGCATCAAGGACGTCGAGGGCGCGATCGAGGTTGTACGGCTCGAAGTTCGAGACCCCAACGTGTTCGATCACCCCGCTCTCGCGGAGTTCGTCGAACGCCGGCAGCGTTTCTTCGGGATCGTACTCGCCGGTCGGCCAGTGGACGTACAGCAGATCGAGGGACTCGACGCCGAGGCGGTCGCGGCTCTTCTCGGCGGCTTCGAGGACCTCCTCGTAAGCGACACCCGTCGCGGACGGGTGAACCTTCGTCGCGAGGAAGATCTCCTCGCGATCGACGTTGGCCCGGGCGATCCCCTCGCCGACGGCGTCTTCGTTGCCGTAGAACTCCGCGGTGTCGACGTGCCGGTAGCCCATCTCCAGGGCAGTCCGGACGCTCTCAGCACACTGTTCCGGATCCTCGTTCTGCCAGGTACCGAGGCCGATCTCGGGTAGTTCCGTCATGTGTGATCGATCGTGATCGAATCCTATGGGCGTTATCATTGACGGCGAAAAATCACCTCACTCATCGAACCTCGGTTCGATCGGAGCGGGTCCAGGCCCCGCGACTCGACTCGTGTTACTCGTCCTCGTCGCTCTCGTCTATCGAAGTCCTCGCTATGCTCGGACTTCGAGACACCGCGAATCGGAGATTCGCGAGCCCAAGACGAAGACGACTCGACTCGTGTTACTCGTCTTCGTCGTCTTCGTCTTGGACCTCTTCGAAGTCGGCGTCGACGTACTCCTCGTCGTCGGCATCGCCGGCTCCAGCGCCACCGGCACCTGCCGGGCCACCGGCGCCGGCGGGACCGCCAGCGCCCATGCCGCCCATGCCGCCGGCACCGGCCGCACCACCAGCGGCTCCGGCACCCCCAGCACCCTCGGCGGCCTGCTCCTGGTACATCTGCTTGCCGATCTCCTGAAGCGCCTCGGTCAGTTCCTCGGTCGCGCTCTCGTAGTCGTCTTTCGTGGCATCGTCGTCCTCTAGGGTCTCCTCGACGGCCTCGATCTTGTCTTCGATCTCTTCTCGGAGATCTTCGTCGACCGCCTCGTCGTTTTCCTCCAGCAACGTCTCGGCACGCTGGACGGCGCTTTCGGCCTCGTTGCGCGCTTCGATGCGCTCGCGGCGCTTCTGGTCTTCTTCGGCGTGCTGTTCGGCCTCTTCTTGCATCTCCTCGATCTCCTCGTCTGAGAGACCGACACCGCCCTCGATGGTGATCTCTTCGGAGTTACCGGAGCCCTGGTCCTCCGCGGAGACGTTGACGATACCGTTCTCGTCGATCGAGAACGTGACCTCAATCTGGGGCGTGCCCGCGGGCGCCGGCGGGATCCCCTGAAGCATGAAGGCTCCGAGGAGTTCGTTCTCCTCGGCGATCTCGCGTTCACCCTGGAAGACACGGATCTGGACCGACGTCTGGTTTGCGGCCGCGGTCGTGAAGATCTTCGACTCCTCGGTCGGGATGGTGGTGTTCTTCTCGATGAGCCGTTCGAAGAGCCCGCCTTTGACCTCGACGCCAAGGCTGAGAGGCGTCACGTCGAGCAGAACGATGTCGTCGACGTCGCCCGAGAGGACGCCGCCCTGGATCGCGGCGCCCAGCGCGACGGCCTCGTCCGGATTGACGTTCTTCTTCGGTTCCTTGCCCGTGAGTTCCTCGACTTTCTCCTGTACCTGTGGCATCCGGGTCGATCCACCCACGAGGAGCACCTCGTCGATGTCAGACTTCGAGTAACCGGCGTCCTCCAGAGCCTGTTCAGTGGGTTCAACTGTCCGCTCGATGAGGTCCGCTGTCAGGCTCTCGAACTTCGCACGGGTAAGGTCCTTCTCCAGATGGACCGGGCCGTCGTCGGTCGACGTGATAAAGGGCAGGTTGATCTCCGTCTCCTTGCGCGAGGAGAGTTCGATCTTGGCCTCCTCGGCGGCATCCTTCATGCGCTGGAGTGCCTGACGGTCCTCTCGGAGATCGATTCCGTGTTCGTTCTCGAAGTCCTCCGCGAGCCAGTCGATGACTGCCCGGTCCCAGTCGTCGCCGCCGAGATCGTTGTCCCCGTTGGTCGCGACGACCTCGTAGACGCCTCCTCCCAGGTCGAGGATCGAGACGTCAAACGTGCCACCACCCAGGTCGTAAACGAGGACGGTTTGATCGGACTCGTCGTCGAGTCCGTAGGCCATGCTCGCGGCTGTCGGCTCGTTGATAATGCGCTCGACCTCGAAGCCGGCGATCTCGCCGGCGTCCTTCGTCGCCTGGCGCTGACGGTCGTTGAAGTACGCCGGGACCGTGATGACGGCCTTCTCGATCTCCTCGCCGAGGTACTCCTCGGCATCGCGTTTGATCTTCTGGAGGATCATCGCCGAGATCTGCTCGGGCGTGTACTCCTCGCCGTCCAGCGTGACGGTGTAGTCGTCCTCTCCCATGTGGCGCTTGATCGACTGGATCGTCTCGTCGGGGTTCTTGACAGCCTGGTTTTTCGCCGGCTTGCCGACGAGTTGCTCGCTGTCATCGAACGCGACCACGGAGGGCGTCGTCCGGTCGCCCTCGCTGTTGACGATGATCTCCGGATCGCCACCCTCCATGACTGCAAACGCGCTGTTGGTCGTTCCCAGGTCGATTCCGAGAATCTTGTTGCTCGCCATCTTGTCCGCATCTACCGGCTTGTGCCGGTTAAACATTACTAGACAGGCCGAACCACGCTCCGGACCGGTGTCGCTCCCGTCTTGCGGTTTGTCTCGACGGGGACGTTCACAGTCGAGGGTTTTATACAGAAGTTCCGTCCTACTCTTGGTCGTCCGCGCCCTCCTCCGGACAATCCCCGTCCGTCTCGTACTCGTCGTCCCTCGACCCGTCGCTGACGGCAACCTGTGCCGGGCGGAGTACTTTCTCCCCCATTATGTACCCGGGCCGGTGAACGTCGGCGATCGTCCCTTCGGGCTGGTCGGCTTCGATCCGGGCCAGTACTTCGTGACGTTCGGGGTCGACCTCATCGCCAGGCTCGGGTTCGATCGGGTCGACGTTCTCCCGGTCGAGTTCCCGCTCGAACTGTCTGAACGTCGATTCGACACCCTTTCTGAGGTCGTCGGGTTCGTCCTGGTCGAGAGCGCGCCGTAGGTTGTCCCGGACGTCAAGCAGCCGTTCGACCAGGTCTTCAGTGGCGCGCTCGCGTTCTTTCTCACGCTCGCGTTCCATGCGCTTCTTGTAGTTCTGGAAGTCCGCTTGCTTGCGCTTCAGACGGGAAGTGAGGTCCTCGATCTCCTCGTTCTTTTCCTCAAGGCGAGCCTCGAGTTCGTTGATCTCGTCGCGGAGCGTCTCGATCTCCAGTTCGCGGGCGGCGAGTTCGTCGGCGAGTTCGGCATCGTCTGTTTCGCGGACATCCTCCAGGAACTCCTCGCGGAGCGAGGAGACACTTTCGTCGCTGGATTCGGGGGTTTCGGCCGAGCGCTCGGGCACGTCGTCGCTCTCCCCCTCGTCAGTCCGTTCGACGTTCCCGCCGTCCTGCTCGGTCTCGGTCATGGTCGATAGGTGCCCGTCAGCGGATAAAAGGATTGAGAAAGCTGTCTTCCGAACGTGGAGCCGAGTCCGTCGAAACACTCCGGGAACAACCTTTTGTACACCGACCAGTCAGAGAAGGACAGTGGCTCCGCTCGCGCTCACCTACGAGTCCGGCACGATCCGCGTCGAGGGAGATCTCCCTGAGTCGGTCGCCACGATGGCGGATCTCAAACGCGACGACCGTTCGGACACCTGGCGGGCCCCCGGTTACCGGTATACGGCCCTCCGCAACGCGCTCGCGGAGGCTGACTGCGACGTCGAGGACGGGGTCCTCTCGGCGCCGTCGATCGACGTGACTTCCTCCTATCGTCTCAGGGACTATCAACGTGAGGCCCTCGACGCCTGGCGGGAGGCCGACGAGCGGGGCGTCCTCGAACTGCCGACCGGCAGCGGAAAGACCGTGATCGGGATCGAAGCCATTGCGACGCTGGGAACGGCCGCGCTGGTCGTCGTCCCGACGATCGACTTGCTCGAACAGTGGCGCGCGGAACTCGAAACCGAATTCGACGTGCCGATCGGCCAGCTGGGCGGCGGCGAGCAGCGCCTGGAAGCAGTCACCGTCGCCACGTACGATTCGGCGTACCTCCGGGCCGACGGGATCGGCGACCGCTTCGGGCTGGTGATCTTCGACGAGGTTCACCACCTCGGCGGGGAAGGATATCGCGACATCGCCCGCCTATCGGCCGCCCCCGCCCGTCTCGGGCTGACAGCCACCTTCGAGCGGTCGGACGGCGCTCACGAGCTGATCGCCGAGTTGGTGGGTGACCCGGTCTACCGTCTCGACCCGGACGATTTAGCCGGCGATCACCTCGCACCCTACGACGTCAAACGGATCGAGGTCGGGTTGACCGACGAGGAGCGCGAGACCTACGAGGCCAATCAGGAGACGTTCACCGAGTACCTCGCGAGTTCGGATCTGCAGTTGACCAGCGGCTCGGACTACCGCAAGCTCGTGATGCGCTCGGGCTCTGACCCCCGTGCCCGGGAGGCTCTCCTGGCGAAGGAACGTGCCCGGACTGTCGTCCGGACGGCCGATCGGAAGGTCGAAGTCCTCGCCGACCTGCTCGATCGCCACACTGACGACCGCGTCATCGGCTTCGCCGCTACGACCGACTTCGTCTACGAGCTATCCGAGCGGTTCCTCCGGCCGGCGATCACTCACGAGACGGGCACCCGCGAGCGTCGCGAGATCCTCGAACGGTTCCGTGCCGGGACGTACTCGACGGTCGTCACGGCGAACGTCTTGGACGAGGGAATCGACGTGCCCGCGGCGAACGTCGGAATCGTGCTCGCCGGCAGCGGCAGTCAGCGGGAGTTTACCCAGCGACTCGGTCGAATACTCCGGCCGACGGAAGGGGACGACCGCGCCCTGCTGTACGAGGTGATCTGTGCGGACACGGCCGAAGAACGGGTCGCGCGACGACGACGGTCCGACGGAAAGTAAATCCCGGACAGTGCCGCCTTCGCTACACTCGCCGACGTTCGAGACGGAGTGCAGGAATCGACAACTGTCAATCCCCGTCCGTCGGCTTTTCACTCCTCCGTCACGAACGGGGAGGCGTGTTGCGAAAGGACCTGTTGCGGGTCTCGCGGGCCGGCGGCGGCTATCACCCGCAATTCGTCGAGGGGAACCACCGCGACCTGGCAGCCCGAACGATCGGGATCTTCCAGGGTCACGTGGGCCAACGGCGACGAGCGCTCGATGCGGCGCTCACTGACCTGGAACGGGGCGCACCGGACTTCAAACTCGTCCGTGGGTTCGCGTCGTTGCTCGAACGCGACGCGACCTTCGAGACGCGCGCGCCGCTCTCCCCCGAGCGTGCACGGCGTGGGGCGTTCGCCGCCGCCGAGACGGTAGGCGTCGTCACGGCGGACGACCGCCAGCGAGCGCTCGAACGGGCCGCCGATCGGCTAGGAGCGGACGCCGACGCCGTCTCGGCATCGCTGTACGCGGACCGTGAGGCCGAACAGATCATGACGGCGTTCGATCCGCGCTGGACACCGGCGGAGTTGCTCGACCAGTACGATCTCTCGCTCGCGCAGACGGCCCTGTTCGACGCCACCGAGGTCCGCGTTCGTTCCAGCGATCCGCGGAAACTGGTCTCGGCAATCAAGCGACTGGGACTGCTCTACGAAGTGAACAAAGACGACGGAGAGTGGGAATTACTCGTCACGGGGCCGGACGCGCTCTTTGAATCGACCCGGCGGTACGGAACCCGGTTCGCCCGTTTGCTCCGGAACGTGGCGACGACCGCGGAGTGGCATCTGGAAGCGACGATCGACGAAGACGGGACCGAGCGCCGGCTGGTACTGTCCGATACCGACCTCTCAGTTCCCGGCGTCGAACCCGTCACGGACGTGAGTTACGACAGCGAGGTCGAAGCCGACTTCGCGACCCGCTTCGAGTCGCTGTCCCTCCCCTGGGAACTCACACGCGAACCGGAACCGCTCGAAGCCGGCGCGAGCGTCGCCATCCCCGATTTCGCCTTCGACTACCGCCACGCCGACTTCCGGGTCTACTTCGAGATCATGGGCTTTTGGACGCCCGAGTACGTTCGAAAGAAGCTCGACCAGTTCGACGCGATCGAGGACGTGGAATTGCTCGTCGCCTTCGACGAGAGTCTCGGCGTCGGCCAAGAGATCGAGGCGCGCGATCACCGGGCGATCCCGTATTCCGGTCGGGTCAGGATCAAGGACGTCCGGGCGGCCCTCCGGCGCTACGAGGCCGACCTCGTGAACGAGGCGGCCGCGTCGCTTCCCTCGGAACTCGAACCCGAGACGGACGTGATCACGTTCACGGACCTGGCCACCGAACACGGCGTCAGCGAGAGTGCGATCGAGCAGGTGACTTACCCCGCCCACGAGCGCGTGGGTCGGACACTCGTTCGACCGACGGTTCTGGACACGCTGGAGGACGAGATCGAAGCCGAGATGGACTTCGAGGAGGCGAAGACAGTCCTCGACGAGTACGGGATCGACGATGCGAGCGCGGTACTCCCCCAGTTGGGGTATCGCGTCGAGTGGGAGGGGCTCGGTGGCGGGACGCTCCGATCGACGGAGTGAGATTCCGTCCTGTCCTCAGAAGAGACCATCAGCGGCGGCGGACAATTCGACGCTGTGATGAGGACACCAGGGGAACCGAGCGGACGACTGCCCGACGACAGCAATACGCAAAATTAAATAACTCCCAGAATACAAATGTGGTCGAAATGATGGGAATGACATGGTTCGACAGCCTGCTCGATGAGCATCTGCTCTTCCGGGACGTAGTGCTCGTCGTGTTGCTGGTCTTCGGGTTCGGCATCCCGATGGGAGCTTTCCTGGAGTTTGGCTTCCGTGGGGGTATCGCGTCCGGTGTCGTCTTCGCGACGCTGTATCTCGCCGTCATGGAACTTCTCGCCCGTCGGAACGGCGAATCGATGTTCCGGTACTTCCTGGGTGGCGATCCGCTGGCAGAGAAGTAGGGAAACGGGATTTCTCGGGGCCGTATCAGCTGTTTCGGTCGACGACGATTCGTTCATCCTCGGAAGGAAATCACCGTTCAACGGCCCGAGGGCCCGGGGTGTTGGAACGCCGGTCCCGATCGGGGATCAATCTCGGAGGTCCCGTCGCCGCCCCTTGGGAACCTGCGACCGGAGTTCGTCGTAGACGTACAGTCCGACACCGAGCGGTTCCCGTTCGCCCGCGAGGTCGTGCGTGACGATCAGATATCCCCAGTCGCCGTCCCATTCTGGCTCTTGGTCCTCTCCGGCGAGAAACCTGCGCGCCTCTTCGCGCGAAAGCTGGATCACGTTCTTCTCGGCGTGGCCGCCGAACCGCTGGACGGCCTCCAGCGTCGGCTTCCAGTGTTCCTGGCGCGTCCGCAGGAATGCCATCCCGAGGGCCTCGATCTCGACCGGTGACGGGAGGTCCCCGCAGAACGCCCAGATCTTCCCCGAGCCACGCTCCCAGAAGGTGTGATCGTCGAACGTTTCCGGCGGAACGCCGAAGCGCTCCGTCCAGAAGTCGAGGACGGCTTCGCGAGTGGGTCGTCCCGGGACCTCGCGTTCCGCATCGGTTTTCGGCAGCCGATCGAACCGCTCGCTGTCGTTCGCAGGGACGTTCGACTTCCTTCCCTGATCGCCGTCGGTCATTCGGTCACCTCCAGTTTCGCAACGAAGAACCCGCCGGTGTCGTTGAAGTGTGGGTAGATCCGCCGGGCCTTCCGGACGTTCGGATCGAATGTCTCGTCCTCCCATTCGGTGACGCCGGGACGGGACTTCAGCGGCAGTTCCACCTCAACCAGCCGACAGGGGTGCTCCTCCAGCACGTGATCCAGTACCGCCTCGTTCTCCTCGGGGGCGAACGTACACGTCGAGTAGACGACCGTCCCGCCCTCGCGGGTCGCCTCTATCGCCCGGCGGAGGATCCCCTTCTGGACGCCGGCGACCCCCTGGACGTGTTCGAAGGTCCACTGCTCTAAGGCGTCGGGGTTCTTCCGGATCGTCCCCTCACACGAACAGGGAACGTCCACCAGCGCCCGGTCGTAGGGCTCCCCGTCGAACGGTTTCAGCGAGTGATTGCGGGCGTCCTCGTTGGTGACCGCGAGGTTCGTCACGCCCAGGCGCTCGGCGTTCGATCGGAGCGCCGAGAGTCGGCCGAGGTTGTTGTCGGTCGCCACGAGCAGGCCTTCGTCGTCCATCAGCGCAGCGAGTTGCGTGGTTTTGCTCCCCGGTGCCGCGGCGGCGTCCCAGACGCGCTCGCCGGGTTGCGGATCGAGCACTCGCGCCGGCACCGCCGAAACCTCTTCCTGGCCGTGCAGCCACCCCTGGACGTACGGCCAGTTCGATCCGGGATCGCCCTCCGGGAGTTTGAGCAGCCCGTCGTGCCAGTCCGTGGGTTCGTGGCTGATGTCCTCCTCGGCGAGTGCTTCCCGCGCCCGTTCGACCGTCGTCTTCAGCGTGTTCACCCTGACGACCGACGGGAGCGAACGCTCACAGGCTGCCCGGAAGGCCTCGAAGTCCTCAACGATGGACTCGTAACGCCGCAGTACTTCCATCGGATGCGCTTGGCGTGGTTCCGGTTTGACGGTTTCGAACGGGCGATCGGGCGGCCGGGCGAAAACGGGTCCGAACGGATGATCGTGAACTCCGTCGAGATGATGGGCCCGCCCGGCACGTTTTTGGTTCCAGCAAGCCACGTTCACGTATGGCACACGTCGCTGTCCACGACAACCTCGATCTCGATGAACCGGTCCTCGTCGAGGGGTTCCCCGGCGTCGGCCTCGTCGGGAAGATCGCCGCCGATCACATCGTCGAGACCTTCGGTATGACCCACTACGCTACCTGTCACTGCGAGGGGCTGCCGGAGGTCGCTGTCTATCACGAGGACGACAGAGCGATCACCGGTGCCGTGCGGATCTACGCCGACGTGGATCGTGACCTGTTGGCTCTCCAGAGCGACGTCCCGGTCTCGCCGCAGGCAGCCGGGGAATTCGCCGGTTGTGTGACCGGCTGGCTCGAGGAGGTCGGCGCGTTGCCCCTCTACCTCAGCGGAATCCCGGCCGACCCGGACGGGGAACGCGCACTGTACGGCGTCGCGACAGGCGAAGCGGCGGAACTCCTGTCGATGCACGATGTCCCCCCGCCGGTCGAGCGGGGGGCGATCAGCGGGCCGACCGGCGCGCTCATGTACGAGGCCAGCCGTCGCGACCTGGACGGTCTGGGTTTGATCGTCGAGGCCTCCTCGCAGTTCCCCGATCCCGCGGCCGCGAGAATCCTTCTCGAGGAGGGGATCGAACGGATCGCCGGAATCGACGTTGAGACCGAGACCCTTCTCGAACAGGCCGAGGAGATCCGAACAGCCAGGAAGAAACTCGCCCAGCAGATGCAACAGGCCAGCGAGAAGAGCTCGAAGGCCGAACCGGTCGGGATGTACCAGTAGCGAGGACGCCTCTGCCGTGGCGAGACGAGCGATCGACAGATGGGGATGGCGCCACAACTCGACACCCTTTTCGGCGAATCCGGACTACCGTCGGGTGATGGCAGTCCCAGAAACCGTCGCGACCGGGCTGGCCGGGACGGTCTTCGGATTGGCGCTTGCGGCCCCACCGGGCCCGATGAACGCCGTCATCGCCGAGGAGAGTGTCGTCCGCGGGTTTCGGTCGGGTGTCATCGCCGGCTGTGGCGCGATGGTCGCCGACGCGACTTTCTTCGCGCTCGCGGCGCTGGGAGTCGTCTCGATCGTCCGCGAGGTGACCTATCTGCAGGGCACGATGGTCGCCGTCGGTGGCTTCCTGATGCTTTACTTCGCCGTCGACGCCGTCCGGGAACTCGACCAAACCTTCACGGATTTCGACGACGGGGCGCCCGGCTCGGACGCACGCGGCTTCAGACGGGCGTTCTTGCTGGCGCTCACCAACCCGTATCAGATCGTCTTCTGGTTGACTGTCGGTGTCGGTCTACTGTCGCCCGGCACCGTCGACGTCTTCTCGCATACTCCCTACGTCGGCGACACGCTCGCGGGAGTGCTAGTCGTCCACACCGGGGACCCCACACTGATCGTCGGGCTGTTCGGCGGCATCGTCCTCTGGATTGTCGGCTTCCCGGCGACGCTCGTCGGAGCCGGCCGCAGGATCGACCGCTTCGCGCCCGCGGTCGCGGCGATCAGCGCACTCTTCCTTGCGGCCTTCGGCGTGCTCTTCCTGTCGGACGCCCTCGCCACGTTCGGCTTGCTGTGACGATCCGGGCCGTCCGAGTCACTTTTCCGGATCCACGCCGGGCTCGATGGCGGAGACCTCGTCCTCGAGCCACTCCTTGAACCAGCGGACGCGCTTGAGGCGGCGGTGGAGGTGACTCTCGGCGGCGTCGCTCTCGATGCGCTCGCGCGCATCCTCGCCGCGCTCGATGACCCGTTCGACCATCTCGGCGGCGTCGGTGTGGTCCCGTGATTCGTATCCCATCCGCAACAGCAGGAGGGCGACCCCGTTCGCGCCGACCTTGTCGAGGACGTCCGCCTCGACGAGACATCGGTGCTCCAG
>ENA-ORCS01001279-ORCS01001279.1-marine-metagenome-genome-assembly--contig:-NODE-1279-length-11440-cov-3.401126_pt1 | contig 11440 bp, 5 predicted proteins | sample MGYA00237781_ERZ508513 | MGnify/ENA primary metagenome ERZ508513 (study PRJEB26184, sample SAMN06268793) | marine metagenome | isolation source: Eden Landing Ponds, San Francisco, CA, USA | place...
CTGCGAGTGACTGACGGAGCCGGGAACACCGACACGGACACGGTGACCGTCAGCGTCGAGCGCGCCCCGGATACGACTGCACCGACCGCCGATGCTGGTCCCGACCGCACGGTGACGGTCGGCGAGTCGGTCCGGTTGAACGGGTCGGCCTCCTCGGACGACCGCGATATTGCGACCCACGAGTGGGACCTCGACGGTGACGGGGCCTACGAGACGAACGGGAGCACCGCGACTACCACGTTCGGCGAGCCGGGGACGTACACGGTTCGGTTGCGAGTGACCGATACAGCGGGCAACACCGGCCTCGCGGCGACGAACGTGACTGTCGAAGCCCTGCCGGACACGACGCCCCCGTCGGCGGATGCCGGTTCCAACCGCACTGTCGCTGTGAACGAGACGGTCAGGCTGAACGGGTCGGCCTCTGCCGACGACCACGGGATAGCGACCTTCGAGTGGGACGTGGATGGCGACGGTAGCTACGAGACGAACGGGAGCGTCGCCACCCACGCGTTCGGCGAGTCGGGGACGTACACGGTTCGGTTGCGAGTGAGCGACGCGGCGGGCAACACCGCCACCGACGCGCTGCGTGTCGTCGTCTCTTCGCCGGTGAACGGAACGGCGGACCTGCACGTCGACCTCGCGCCGGCGAACGTGACGACCAACGGTACAGCCACGGTCGGGGTCACCGTGACCGACGCCGAGTCCGGTTCGGCCGTCGAGAACGCGACGGTCCAGCTCTCGGGGCTCGGCCTGACGGGGACGACGAACGCCAGCGGAGCGGCGACGTTTGCGGTAGAGACGTGTGCCGGCGGGGCGTTCCCGGTGTCGGCAAGTGCCGAGGGCTACGCCGGAAACAGTACGACGCTGACGGTCGTCAATCCCAGGGCGGAACGGGCGGGTGTCGAACAGCAGACCTTCGCCGCGGCGGCGGGCACCGATTGCGAGCTGGGGCGCCCGGACGTGTTGACCATGGTCGAACGATACATCGACAAAGGGCCCGTCGACGGGATGGTTTTCGAGCGATTGGACGTCCTCGACCTGGTCCGGTACTACCTCGGCCAGTAATCGCAGGGACAGTTCGATTGAAGTAACCAGGGGTTGGATGGCGAACGAACGGACAGTCGCCGTGACCCCGGATGGCACCACCCTCTCACTCCTCCGATCGGTCCGACACCTCGACGGGCGAGCACTGGCTCGACCAGTACGCACACGTCCCCATACTGCTCGTGCTGGCCGCGTACACGTGCTGGACGCGAGTCGGTGGCTGGCGGCGGTTCGTCGCCGACGGGCAGGTGCTCTTCCAGAGCAACGACGCCTGGTATCACTACAGAGAGGTGAGTTACACGGTCAGGCACTTCCCGCGGACGATGCCCTTCGACCCCTGGACGGCGTACCCTACTGGTACCGACGTCGGCCAGTTCGGGACGATATTCGACCAGACGATGGCGCTGGCCGCACTCGTCGCCGGAGCCGGCAGCCCGAACGAGACGACCGTCGCGCTGGTGTTGCTGTTCACTCCGGCAGTACTCGGGACGCTCGTCGCAGTCCCGACATATCTGCTCGGTCGTCACGTCGGGGGGCGAACGGCCGGGGTCGTCGCCGTGACAGTGCTGGCGCTGACCCCCGGCGGCTTCCTCCAGCGGACGATGGTCGGGTTCGCGGACCACCACGCGGCCGAAGTGCTCCTCCAGGCGACAGCGATGCTGGCCGTCGTGACGGCCGTGCGTGCTGCCGAGCGTCACGAACCGACGTTCGACCGACTCCGGGCGCGCGACGTCGAGGAACTCAGACGACCGCTCGTGACCGCGCTGCTGTCCGGTGTCGCCGTCGCCGGATACGTACTCGTCTGGCCACCCGGGGTCTTCCTCGGACTCGTCCTCGGCGTGTTCTACGCCGTCCACGCGAGCGCCGAGTTCGTTCGTGGGCGCGACCCCGAACACGTCGCAGTGGTGGGCGTCGTCTCCTCGCTCACGGCGGCAATCGTCACGCTCGCGGGTTCGTCGTCGGCCGGCTTCGAACCCATCGCCGTTTCGCTGCTCCAGCCGGCTCTGTTCGTCTGTCTGGCTGCCGGACTCGCGGCGGCACTCGCTCTCGCTCGTGTCTTCGAATCGGAGTCACTCCTGGGTCGGGAGAACCCAGGGTCGCTCCCGCGCCGGTACTACCCCGTTGCACTCGCAGGTGCGGCGGTGCTGGGTCTGGTCGTCGTGCGACTCGTCTCGCCCGCGCGCTTCGAGTTCTTCAGCGACTATTTCGTCCGCGTGTTCGGGTACACGCTGGCGGGCCCCAGCCAGTCCGTCAGCGAGGCGAGATTCATCGCGGCCGACTCGGTCGGGGCGTTCCTCCGACTCTCCTACGGGTTCGCGTTCGGGGGGGCACTGCTGGGTGCGGTCCTCGGTATCGTCGGCTACTGGCGGGACCCGGCCTCCCGAGAGTGGGTCCCCGCGCTGGTGGTCTGGCTCGGGTTCATGACCGCCGCCACGCTGACGCAGGTCCGGTTCGACTACTACCTCGTCGTCCCGGTGGCCGTCCTGGCCGGGGTCGCCGTCGCGTGGGCCCTCCGGACGCTCGGGTTCCGGACGCTCACCGGGGTGACCGAAACCGACTGGTTGCGGCTGGTCGCGGCGGTGGTCGTCGTCGTCTTGCTCGTCGGTCCGTTCCTCTCCCCGGTCGGGGCCGACGGTGTGACACCCGAAGCGACGGCCGCGGCGGCGGGGATGGAACCCGGCGAGGTCACCGAGTGGCGTGAGAGCATGGCGTGGCTCCGCACGAATACGCCGGTGGAGGGGACCCACGGTCGACCGGACGCCGACGCCTTCCCGAGGTATCCGACGGTCACACCGACCGACGACTACGACTACCCGCCCGGAACCTACGGTGTCCTCTCGTGGTGGGACTCGGGGCACTTCCTGACGGTGCTCGGCGAACGGATCCCGGTCGCGAACCCGTTCCAGAACGGCCGCGAGGTCGCTGCGGACTTCTTCCTTGCTCGCGAGGAGGCCGCGGGCACAAGGTACGTCACCTGGGGCCGAGAGACCACTCGATACGTCGTCGTCGAGTGGCGACTGGCCGTGCCGGGTGTCGGCACGTACGCCGCGCCGGTCGGCTACACGAACGCCACGGCCGACCTGTCCGAACTCGTCCGCCCAGTCACCCTCTCGTCCGGCCGAGGACTACAGCTCGCGGGCTACGTCAGGCGCCAGCCACACTACGACAGCCTCCGCGTCCGACTGTTCCGGTATCACGGGAGCGCGCGAGCACCGCAACCGGTCGTCGTCGACTGGGAGACACGCTCGCTCCCCACCGGCGACGGGAAGCGGATCGACCGCGCGGTCGTCCGGCCCGACGAGACGTTCGTCAGGCAGTTCGACACACTGTCCGGGGCACGGGCGTACGTCCGTGAGGACGGGTCCGCCCAGGTCGGCGGCATCGACGGACTCCCCGCGGAGCGCGTCGCTGCGCTCGAACACTACCGGCTGGTCCACGCCAGCGAGAACCAGTACACCACGGATACCCTCAGCGGCACTGAACGGGGGGCGTATCTGAAGACGTTCGAGCGGGTGCCCGGCGCGACGGTCCGTGGCCGCGCACCGCCGAACAGCACGGTCACCGCCACCACACGACTGTCACTGCCTCGCAACCAGTCGTTCGTCTACGTACAGCGAGCGATGCCCGGTCCGGACGGCGAGTTCTCGATGACGCTGCCGTACTCGACGACGGGCTACGATGACTGGGGCGTCGAGACGGGATACACGAACGTCAGCGTCCGCGCGACGGGACCGTATCGCTTCGTCGCCCAGCGACCGGGGAGTGACGCGCCCCTCGACACTGCGACCGTCCACGTCCCCGAAGGGTTGGTCGTCGGCGCCGACGCCGCGCCGGTCAACGTGACGCTCGAACCCGAGTGAGCCTCCGAAACGCCCTTGCCGGTGTCCCCGAAACGTCAGGCGAAGCCGTGTTCACTCTCTGGTTCATGGGTCGCCCGGCAGCCGGCAAAACGACCCTCGCAGGGGCCGTCGCGGACCGTCTCGCTACCCAGGGGTACGACGTCGAGAACCTCGATGGCGACGACCTCCGCGAACAGTTGCACCCGGAACTGGGGTTCTCCCGTGGGGACCGCCGGGTCAACAACCGCCGGACCGCCTACATCGCGAAACTGCTCAACAGACACGACGTGGTGGCCGTCGTCGGGATGATAACGCCCTTCGCGACCGCCCGGGCACAGGCTCGGGAAATCGTCGAGGAGGAGGGTGAGTTCGTGCTCGTCTACGCCAGGTGTCCGGTCGAGGTCGCCGAGGAGCGCGACCCGAAAGGACTCTACGAGGCCGCCAGGAACGGGGAAGTCGAGAAATTCACCGGTATCGACCACCCGTTCGAGGAACCAGCGGATCCCGACGTGGTCGTTGACACGGCCGCGTGTGGTCCGGCCGAGGGGGCCGACCACGTGGTGGACCGACTCGAGGACCTCGGCCACCTCGGGTGACCGGTGTGCGAACAGGCCGTCGTCGCGGCGGGTTTTGCTGGTGTCCGAGCGTCAGCGGGGCAACTCCTCGCGCCAGACGTCGAGGTCGAGGCCAGTCATCGCCTCGAGTTCGTCGATCTCCGGACAGAACTGTTCGGCGAGCAAGGCCCGTGCCTCGTCGGTCAGGTCCGGGTATCCCGGCGTCGAGTTCAGTGCATCGAGTGCGTGTGTGATTCTGAACTTTCGGAGTGGGCGCGCGAGCACAGTCTCGCTGACGTATCGCTGGTAGAGCCTGTTCGGCGTGACCAGGCGGGGGCTTCCGCCGACCATATTCGCTTCGTCGGTGTTCGGCCAGGACTCCCGGGGCGGTACACCGAGAAATGCACAGATGTCGTCGAGTGCCCGTTCCGGGTCTTCCGTCCAGCGTTCGAAGACCAGGAACAGCACCTGGTCCCTGTCGAACAGGTCCAGCCAGTGGCCGACGTGAACTGGATACCGGTTCGTGTACACCCAGCATCGGGGCGTCGATTCTTTCTGTCGCTGGCCGTCGAGTTCTTCCCGTATCGCCTGCGCGAACGAGTCGGATCGCTCGCGTCCCTGCCGATAGTTCTTCCAGAACTGGGAGTGAGCGCGGGTTACCGGGTTGCGGAGCGTCAGTATCAGTTTGACGTCCGGATACGCCTGTGCGAGTCGGGTCGCCGCGTCGTCCTCCGGCGACCAGGAGTAACTCTGGTGTGCCTCTGACTCGTAGTTCATGCCGTGCTCGAAGTACGCGGGGCTCACCTCCCCCGCGACGCGGTCGCCCGCCCTCGCGAACTCCGACTCGTAATACGACAGCCCCATCGAGTAGTTCGACTCACGCTGGAAGAAGTGCAGGTCCTTCCCCGGCGGGAGGAACAGGTCCTCGTGTCCGCGGAGGTGACGGTACAGCGAGGTTGTCCCGGACCGCTTGGCGCCCGGCACGACGAAGTCGGGGCCGCCGTTCGTCATCACGAGTCCTCTGTAGTGATAGGTGAAAAATATGGGTGCTCGCGGGGGGATGACCGCCTGAACGCGCACTCCCAGTAGCCCAGTCGAGAACGATCACTCCCGATAGCCCAGTCGCCGGAGTCGCTCCTCCGTCGCCGCGTCGGTCTCGACGCGTTCGACCTCGGTGTCCGTCGCGCGGACCGTCTCACGATGTCGGTCCAGACGTCCGCGGCACGCCCGGACGTGGTCTGGATACTCGTCGGCGACGTTCTCCTGTTCCCCGGGGCCGGCCCGGCGATCGTAGAGTTCGTCCGGCCGGTCTCCTGGACGCTCGACGAACGTCCAGTCGCGGTCCCTGTAAACGTAGGTGCGGCCGTCGGCTTCCCACCCGCCCACGACCTCGGTTCGCGACCAGGTACCGTCGAAGACGAGCGCGGCCAGTGACTCCCCCTGGTACCCGGGCGGGGAGTCCAGACCGGCAGCGTCGAGCAGCGTCGGCGGCAGGTCACAGAGCCCGACCAGGTCGTCGTACTCCCCGGCGTCGTCCCACCCCTCGACGAGCAAGGGGACGTGACACTTGACCTCGGACGCTTTCGCGCCGCTGAAGTAGCCGTGTTCGAGGAAGTGTTCGCCGTGGTCGGCGGTGACCGCAACCGTCAGGTCGTCGAGTCGGTCGCGGGCTCGTTCGACGAGCCGTTCGATCTCGGCGTCTGTCCGGCGGATCTCCGCGTCGTAGAGGTCGAGTCCCGTCTCGACCTCCGCGTCGGTCAGTTCGTCGGGTTCCTCGACGAGTTTCCGGCGCAGTTTGACCGCAGCCTGCTTCCCGACCGGTTCGTCGCGAAAGTGACGCTGGGTCTCGGCCGGCGGGAGATACGGGTGGTGAACGTCCATGTAGTGGACCCAGCAGAAGACCGGCGCGTCCCTGCCCGCGGCGTCGAGCCACTCGACGACCCTGTCGGTCAACTCGTCGGCGGGGACGTGGAAGGCGCCGACGTTGACGCCGCCGGCCGACTCCGCAGTGTCGTAGGCTCGCTGTAACAGCGGGTAGATGGGCGTCCCGCGGAGGTTCTTTCGCGCGTACGAGCGGAGGCGAGTCGCGAGCGAGGGGTCCTCCTTCGAGTCGAAGAAGGTGTCGAAGCCCCTGTCGTACCCGCGCTCGGCCGACAGGTAGAGGTTCGAGTGAAACCCGCCGGTTCGATAGCCAGCGTCCCGGAACAGCTCGGCCACGGGTGTTTGACTCTCGGCGACACGGTCGTGACCGCCGTGCATGAGCGGCGTGACCGACGTGAGGATGGAGGGGAACGCGTAGCGCGTCCCGCCGACGTGGGCGTAGACGTTCGAGAACGTACTCCCCCGGTCGGCCATGGCGTCGAGGTAGGGCGTCGTTTCGCGCTCGTAGCCGTGATAGCCGACGTGGTCCGGCCGCAGTGAGTCGACGGTCACGAGCAGGACGCTCTCCATGGCTGGTACTGCTCCCACCCGGACTTAACGGTTGGTCGTGCTCGGTCGGCTATTCGAATCGGCTGTCGAGGAGTGCTACGATACCTGCATATGCTGAACGTAGTTTTATTACGGGTCCTCTACAGGATCAGCCAATGGGTGTGCTCGTCCCGGCGGGTACGACGGCGATCCCGGTATGTAGCCTCGGATACGCCGTGGGGGAGCACGGTAGCGGTCGAACGAGCACGAGGGTGAGTAGTTATCGAACGGATGACAGAGTGAACAGTATCGAACTGGACGCGTCGGGTACGAGCGGGGGAGTCGGCCAGTGACTGGAAACCGAACGCCGGGCAGGCCATGACCGAGACACGGGAACGGCTCCGAACGCTCGGGACGGTCGCCGTCCTGACGATGCTCCTCCTGGCCGGCCCAGTGGGCGCTCAGGGGCTCGCAGTTATCCCCGCCTTCGACGCCTCCTGTTCCGGCACCACGGTGGGTGGGGCGGGGTCGCTGCTGCTGGGACCGGCCGCAGCCCAGCCCGGTGGGTCGGACGGTGGTGTCACGGACTCACAGGTCAACACCGCGTCGGTCGACGGTGACGCGTCAGGCGACGACGGTGCTTCGACCGGGAGTGAGGCCGACGCCGACCGCAACCTGACGCTTCGCGAACTCAGGGCACAGGGCGGGGTCGATACCGAGCCGCGAGCCTCGACGACCGCCAGCGCGGTCGCCGCCGACGACGTGAGCGTCACGTCGGCAGTCGAGGCCGACGGGACCGTCGAGCTAGTGCTGAGCGAGTCGGCGGCGGTCGAAGGTGGGTCGCTCGAACTCTCGCTCGACGGGACCGTCGTCTACGACGGGTCGGACGGGTCGGTCGCCGGGCCGGTCGGCGGCGTCGATGTCTCGCCGGCGGTCGGCACGAACGCAGTCAGACACACGGTCACGCTGACCGACGGGAGCGGCAACCCCGTCGACGTCAACCCGAATCGGAACCTCGTCGTTCGGGCGACCGTCCGGAACAGCAACGGCTCCACGAACCAGCTCTCCGAGAACGTCACCGTCACCGGCAGCGTCGTCAGCGAAAACACCGGGAACGCACGGATCGACGACTCCGTCCGCATCTACAGGGGCGCGGACATCGCGTTCGAGGCCGACAGCGCCGACGACCCGGTTTTCGTAGCGGAAAACGACGACACAGTTGTCCTCGACGGGACGACCGGCGAGCACAGTCGGTTTCTCACGATCAATTCCGAGACGCTCGCCACTTCGAAGTACGAGGTCAACTTCGACAACCAGAACGACGACGCCAACACCGAGTGGTTCGAACTCATCGATCTCCAATGGTTGGTGAGCGCTGCGGATACGTCGATCGACGACGAGACGCCCCTCGACGTGGACGTCTCGGCCGTCCGGGGCGGGACGCCGCTGGTGGCGACACTGGAGAGCGGCAACGACGTTGTCGCGACCCGGACGACGACGCTCGGGGGCGAAGGGACCACGACGCTCACGTTCGACCCGCGGTCGATCACGGGGTTCGACGCGAACAACGGCCCGTACGCGGTGACGGTCACGGACAACCGGACCGGCGTGTCGGCCACGACGGATGAGGTCACGGTCACCGATGCCGCCCCGGGTTCGGTGAGGCTGAACAAGACCATCTACACCGACGAGCGTGGTGACGTCGCCAAGATCGGGCTCAGCCTGTTGAACACCAACACGGCGACGCTCACGATTGGCACGGTGGCCACCAACAACTTCGCTCAGAACGTGACAGTGCAGGACGGCAACGACGACGACTACGTGACGCTGAATTTCAACACGTACACAGCCGGAAACAGCGCGAAAGCAGGGGAGGGAAGCGCCGTCGTCTACTCGACCGCAGCGAAAAACGACAAGATCTCGAACGTGGCGGCATCGAGCGGGAGCTTCGAAGCCACCAGTCCCAGGGACCGGACGCTGGCCGCCGCCGGGTACGAGCTCTCGGCGGTCGCCGGGACAACGCCGGCGTCCCAAACCGACGACGGCGTAGACGCCGCGGGGACACTCTCGCTCGGTAAGCGGTCGACAGACGCGATGACGATATACACCGCACCGGACGCGAACAAGAGCGATCTGGACAGCCCCTCGGCGATTTCGAGTCTGCTCGACGACGAAACTGTGACCCAGACCTCGGAGGTCGCACGCAAAGATATCGTCCTCGCGAAGATCGACGCCAGCGGTCTCGAAGGTGTCCTGCGACACCGGACCGACGGTGCGAGTCCGAACGTCACCGCCGCGTTCTTCGACGAGAGCACGAGCGACGGCGGCGTCTGGGAGTTCCAGGTCGTACAGACGAACCCGGGGCCGAGCGCGAACGCATACACAGCGAGTATCGACGCGAGTAACGCGGACCTGGTGTCGAGCCACAACGACTACTGGCTGGTCGTCGACACCGACCAGGTCCCCGAGTTCAGCGACGGCGACAGCCTGGAGACGAACTTCACGACCAAATCGGACCACGATCTCAACGCCGAGACCGAGACAGTGTTAGACACCTGGGACTTCGTTACCGCCAGCGCGAAAGTCAATACAAATGAAGACATCGACAACGATGGCGACGCAGACGAGGTGACCGTCCAGAAAGCCGCCGACCAAGAGATATCGGGAACGACGTCGGTCGCACCGGGGACCAGGTTGGATCTCAGGATCACCGGTACGGAGTCGGGATCACCGTTCGTCAAACCGCTGTCGGCGTCCGTCAACACTGCCGGCAAGTGGAGCGCCACCGGAGACTTCAGCGACAACGCGCAGGGGGCGAACTTCGGGATCCAGGTCAAGCGCGACGGTGCATCACTGCTCGACGGGGACGAAGCGGTCGATGGCCGGATAACCGCCGCCCCCACGGCGTCGGTGACGTTCAACGACCAGAAGTCGTTCGGGAGCAGCGTTACGGTGGCTTCGACCACGGTGAGCGACGGCGGGTTCGTCGCGATCCACCGGAACAACGCCGGCGGGAGGGTCATCGGCAACTCGAACTACATCGCGGCCGGGTCCGACAGCGACCTCCAGATAGGACTGAACGACCAACTAACCCGGGACACGACGCTGGTCGCGATGCCACACCTCGACACCGACGGCGACGAGGGTTTCGACTTCGAGTTCGGGTCGGAGGTCGACTATCCCTACTTGGAAAACGGTGCAGCAGTGACCGACTCCGCGGCGATCACGGTTACCTCGCCAACGGGGACAGCGACGACCACTACGGACTGTCCACCGACGGACTGTTCGTCAACGACTACCGAAGACGGGGAGTCGACGACGACTGCCGGAGACGGCGATTCGAAGACGACTGTCGAGGACGGGCGGACATTTCAGCCGCTTGATGGACTTCTGACTGACGGGGGCGGGGAGTCGACGACGACGACGGACTGTTCGACTGCGACCGAGACAGAGACGGACACGGGGACGAGTCCCGACGACAGAACCACTGTCGACGACACGGCACCGGAAGTGTCGTCGATAACACGCTCCTCGCCGGCTAACAGGGAGACGAATCGGACCAGCGTCGAGTTCACGGTGTCGTTCTCCGAATCTGTCGAGAAGGTCGATACGACGGACTTCGTGATCGATACCACCGGTTCGCTCTCGGCGTCGATCGCCGACGTGAACACTTCCAGTGGTAGTAGCGTCCTCGTCACGGTCGACGGCATCTCGGGCGAGGGAACACTGGGGCTGGACATCGCCAGCGGAACGGACGTTACCGATTCGGCCGGGAACGGCCTCGTAACGACCGAACCAGCGACCGACGAGACGTTCAGCGTCGACACTGTTCCGCCGACGTTCGCCGACGGTGCCAGCGTGACCGTAAGCGTCCAGGAAGAAACGACCAGTCTGGTCCTAGACGCAGCGGCAACAGACGGTGCCGGCAACGACGCCAACATCACGTACTCGCTCGGCGGGGCCGACGCGGGACTGTTCAGTATCGACAGCACGACGGGCGAAGTGAGCCTGGTCAGCCCACAGAACTTCGAGGATCCTGATGATAGCGACGGAAACGGCGAGTACGAACTGCGTGTCGACGCCACCGACGCCGCCGGCAACACAGCGAGCCAGTCAATCACGGTGAAGCTCACGGACGTGAACGAAGCACCGACGGCCGAGGCAGGAGATGACAGGACGGTCGACGAGGGGAGCCTGGTCAGTTTCGACGGAACTGGGTCGACCGACGACGACGACGTGACCAGTTACGAGTGGGACTGGACCGACGATGGGACCTTCGAGGAGACGGGCTCGAATCCGGAACACGTCTTCGACGCTCCCCGGACCTACACCGTCCGACTCCGCGTGAGCGACGCTGCCGGCAATTCCGACACCGACACCGTGACCGTCACAGTGGAGGCTACGAGTACTCCCACGCCGACGCCAACGCCAACGCCGACGCCAACCCCAACCCCGACGCCAACGCCAACTCCGACCCCAACCCCGACGCCAACGCCAACCCCAACCCCAACCCCGACGCCAACCCCAACGCCAACTCCAACCCCGACGCCAACGCCAACCCCAACGCCAACTCCAACCCCGACGCCAACCCCA
>ENA-ORCS01001281-ORCS01001281.1-marine-metagenome-genome-assembly--contig:-NODE-1281-length-11435-cov-3.622381_pt1 | contig 11435 bp, 12 predicted proteins | sample MGYA00237781_ERZ508513 | MGnify/ENA primary metagenome ERZ508513 (study PRJEB26184, sample SAMN06268793) | marine metagenome | isolation source: Eden Landing Ponds, San Francisco, CA, USA | place...
CCCGGAAGGGTCAGAGCGCGAACAGGTCCGGTATTACCTGCTCAACGAACTGCTTTTTGCCTTCTATTCGTCGCCGACCGGTGGCGAACTCGTCGGCCTCGAGAACCCGCCAGGCCACCCCGGAGGTCTCGACAGCTACCAGCGCGGCCCGCGATGAGCGCTCCACTATCGGCGTCGCTCCTGGACGCCCACGCGCAGAATCGACCCGGCGATCTCGGCGCCGCCGGCGATCGGATCCAGCGTCGTCTCGCCCGCGCGCTCGCCGTACTCGATCTCGATCTCGCGGACGTCGTATCCCCGAGACAGCGGTCGCAACAGCAACTCCGCCGAAAGGCCGGTGTTCTCGGTCCACTCGATGTCTTCGATGATGGACTTCCGGTAGGCGCGCATCCCGGTCGTCGTATCGCGAACGGGGTGGTCGATCAGCAGACTCGCGAACACGGCGAACAGGCGGTTGCCCAACCGATTGAACCTCGGCATTGCCTCGGCGCCGCCGGAGAGACGGTCGCCGCTGACCACGTCGGCACCGTCGTTGATCTCGTCCAAAAAATCGGGGAGCCGGTCCAGTGGATATGTGTCGTCACAGTCGGTCGTGACCACGACCGGCCGGTCGGCCGCGTGAAGTGCTCGCTCGACCGCGACACCGTATCCCTGGGGTTCCTGTTCGATGACCTGCGCCCCCTTCTGGCGGGCGATCTCCGGAGTCCGGTCGCTAGAACTGTCGACACAGACGACCGATGCCTGCCCGTCAGTCACACGATCGATATCGTCGAGTACTGTTCCAATTGCCTGTTGTTCGTTGTATGCCCCCATGACAACGGCGACATCCTCGAAGGTATATGCACTCATTATCCGTCATTCGAGGCGGGATGCCTTGAGTTTTAGGCTTACCAAAACACATGCGTCCTCGGGGCGTACTACTGTGAGTTGATATGAATGTCGCCCACGTTCTCATACTGGTGGCTATACGTTCGTACAGATATCCAGCACACCGTCGTGCCGGATCATTCCGAGATGTTATAGCCACCAGTATCAGACCCACACGCATTCTGGCGGTACGTTGGCACAACTGCTCCGTGCACCATGCTTTCCGTGTCCGTACTGGAATAGCCGCAAGTGACCGTTTTAGCTCCGAAAAGGTGGGGGTGGGGGGTGGGGGTGGCCCGTAGGGGTGTCCCAGGAGAGAGAAAACTACCACAGGACACCCACGGGCTAATGATAGTTTCAACTCCTGTTGTAAAAACAGTTTCGATATATTAGTGGAGTGGTACTGTTTCACACTTCGGTGGGCACCACCTGGAGAATACGGCCGGGAAAAACGTCGTGGGTCACTCTCACAGTGATTACTGTATTGATTTACCGGTGCGACCGCACACCGGAAGATTCACAGGGCTCAACTTCCGAGCCCTCGCTCATTCGATTCGCGAGGACGCAGTCGTGCGGTCGACCCGAAAACAGACGTACAGTAGTCACTATCATACGGTCGGTTGTAAGTCTGTTCCGGATCGATCGCATCCGTTATGCGATCGTACCGGTAAATCGTTACAACCGACCGTATCAGGCAGCAGACCTAGACGACGAGATCAAGGCGGATCGGTTCACCGCAGGGGGCCCCTCAGATAGCAACGGATAGATAGGATTTTTGATAATACAAAGTAGCAACAGTATGGCACTGGAATCGTTCTTTCGGATCGGGTTCCTTCCCGAAGGTCCTGTAACAGATGCCTTTGATGAGTTCGTTTCTCTCTTGGATACAAACGAGGAGCTGCCGAAGTATCTCAGAAGGAGTGATAAGCGGGTCAAAATACTCGCCGAATCACGGAACTTTGGTTTAAGAGCTGTCCTTAGTTCTGGTTTGAATAGTTACGATTACGACGAGGGATCTGTCTCGTTAGTGTACGACGTGGACGCTATCGTCCACGAAGACCTGCGTTCACTCTCACCACCACGGGGTGAAAGACAGCTATCATGGGAACTGTCGTCATGGGCACGTCGAGAGATTATCGAGAGTATCAAATACCGCGCCGATATTGCGGGTATTCACGTTGGTGCGGTCAACGTGGCTCGCGTCCCACGTTCGGCAACGCTCCCGTAGCGTATACTGGACAGTCGAGAGTGACTGCTGGTGGTGAGTCGTGCTTGATAGCGCCCGCTGTCACTCTGACAGGGACGAAAAACGCGGTTAGCAGCAAAAGTTCTGTGTCAAGCCCAGCGATACACAGTTACTCTTTCTTTGTGAGAGATACTGCTGTTTGCTGCTGAAAATTGGAACGGTGGTGTTGGCGTCACTCGTCTTGCTCAACTGGCGTCTGTGGAGACAGGGCATCCGCATGGATCGCCGAGAGCGCATAATAGAGAATGACTCCGGTGACGAACGCCGCGGAGCCGACGAGCAGCACGAAACTCGCCGTATCGAAGACTGCAATGTCGAACCACGTGGCGAGTTCGCCGAGTCCAACGGCAACGCTCGTCACCAAGAGCATAAGTCCGAAGTAGATCGTGACCTCGTCTTCGTCGACGTACACTGTTGCCCCTGAGCCGATCCTGGCGCCGAGAGCGCTGCCGACTAGCAGTGCCGTGACGATTCCGAGATCGATTACGCCGGACAGCCCGTATGTGAATGCTCCGACACCGCCGGAGATCAACGCGCCAAAGAGGCTTGTTCCGACCGCCGTGGTGATCGGGACTCCAATGACGTAGTGAATTGCCGGCATCCGGATGAACCCACCGCCGACACCGAGAAATCCTGACACGACACCGACACCACTGCCGACTCCAGATATCGTCCATAGAGACGCCTTACTCCCGTCAGCGAGCGTCATCATCGGTGGAATCGTATATGATTTGATCCGTTTCGCTACCGGCGGAATGTCGGTATCACTAGATGCATCCGCAGTGGGCGCTTCCGACCCTGACCCCGTCGTCTCGCTTGCGAGTGCGTTCCGAGTGAATAGCAGTCCGATCAGCGCGAGCACCAGGACATAAGTGGTCCCGATGACCACGTCCGCATACCCGAGCGCTTCCAGCCCGAAGACCAGCATCTTGCCGAGTTCGATCCCGAGCGCGATGCCGACAAACATCAGTGCCCCGAGTGTGTAATCGACCTGGCCGACGTCGTGGTGTTTGAGCGTCGCGATGATGGCCGTGCCGAACACGAACGTCATACTCGAAGCAATCGCGACCGGGGCCGGATATCCAAGGATCAACAGCACCGGCGTTACCAGAAACGATCCACCCATCCCGAAAAAGCCGAAGAAGACGCCGACCATGAAGCCGAAGCTCACAAGCATAGCGAACAGAGCCGGACCGAGTCCAATCAGTTCCATTGCTTGAGATACCAAGCCGGGTGGGACAACGGCATGTTCGTGTACGCGTTGATGATCTCTGGGCGGACCCCTCTAACTCGGCGGAATCTGCGTGAGGACAGTATCTCCCCTATCGAAATAGCTACCTCGGTTCGTCGGTCACGCATCTGCCTCTCGTATCGGCTGCTCACGTCGATACAGATACATAGCTGGGGTGACGGATATCAGTTTTGGGATGCCTATACAATATTGTTGAGGTAGTATGCGAATGCTGATATATGCTCGCTCGATATATCTACTCGACGACACAGTTGTCACGCCGGGCCGAACGCTACACTTCGATTTCCTGCATCAGATCGACTAGCTCCTCCAGTTGTGGGAACGTATAGACGGTCACGTCGATGTTCGAGTCAAGCGCGTGGATGTGCGAGTCGAACATCAGCGCCATGTCAGAGTCTCGATCGCCAACAAGTTCGTCGACCATCCCGCTGCCGGGGCCGAAGGTGAACGTCGGCGTGCCCATATCGATAGTCGTGTCGAGAACATTCGCCCATCCATCGATGAACCCCGAGGTCATGATGTTACCAATCTCTTCGATTGCCGACCGCTCCATGTCGGTGAAACCGCTCTGTTCCGGATCAGCCCCGCCCATGTCTCCAAGCATCCCCTGTGCGAGGTTCTTCGCGTTTTCATAATCCAGGAGGAACAGGATGTGGCCGTGGGGCGGCTCCTGGAGTTCGATCGAGATGCCGATCAACTTCTCGTCGCCGACGTGGGTCTTGATATCGGGGATATCGATGAAATTGATCTTGGTAATCTCCATTTCCGTCTGCATGCCAGTCATCTGGCTGAGGTGGTCTGCGACGGTGTTGCCCCCCTCTTTGGCCATCTTGTTGAACAACGCGAGTTTCCGGATGTCAAGCATCAAACTCATGGTAACGATCGGATTACCGGTCTGTTTCGACCGCATCCCTATAAGTCATAGTCCTGCAGTTTTCGCTGGCGAGAATCGGCTATGGACTGTGGGTGACAGCGCTGTCGGGTCCGGGTGAGCTACATCTGCTACTCGCTGGCCGGGTATCGACCGTCTTGGCCATCGCATTGACATCCTCTCATACGGACTGTTGTACCGATCTACCGCTACGATCGCCCGACTGCGTGCGATCGGTGTAACACAGACGTGCAACAGTCCGTATCATTCCTGTGGGTGGGTTTCCGCTCGCTACGTATCACTCGACACGATAGCTTACCGCGACTCCCTCGCCGACAGGCAACAGCGTCGTCCGGAAACCAGGGTCGGCCCGGACAGCCGACAAATAGTCAGCGATCCCCTCATAGTGGTTGCTGTAAGTCTGTTCCGGGTTGACCGCACGCCATCGTGCGGTCACACCGGTAAATCGTTACAGCAACCACTATCAGTCGGCCCGGTCGCCGAAATCGTCTCGCCATCCAAGAGCCGACGTACGTCTTCGTGGTCAATCGTACTCCCAGCGATGGCATTGTCAGCCACTACGATCCCGCCAGGGGCGACCTTCTCGCGAACGCTTTCGAAGGCCTCGCGGTAACGGTTCTTTTCGTTGTCGATCAATACCACGTCGAAGGGACCGTCGTAGGACTCGACCGTCTCGATCGCGTCGCCCAACTCGAAACGAGCAGTTGCCCCGAAGCCACCGCGACCGAGATACTCGCGTGCCAGTTCGAGTTCGTCCGCGTCGATCTCGGTGAGGACGATCTCGCCGTCGTCCGGGAGCGCACGACAGAACCAGTAGGCCGAGTAACCGTACCCGGAGCCGAACTCGAAGACCCGCTTGGCCCCGACTGTGCGCGAGAGTAGTTCGAGCCAGCCGCCGACGGCAGGACCAACAGTCGGAAAGCCCTCCCGGTCGGCATACTCGTCCATTGCCGCGAGCACGTCGTCGCCGTCCGGGCCGACGACGCGTGCGAGCTGTTCGACGCTCTCGGGAATCGGATTCGACATGCGACAAGTGGTGAGTGGCAGACTGAAAACGCTGTCTTCTCTCACAGTAACAAAAAACATTTCTTCCATTGATCAGTAGACCCGGCATATGGACGCACCGGGTGGCACGTGGTCCCGTCGGTCCGTGCTGGGTGGAGTCACGTCGGCGCTGGCGCTCGGATCGGGGTGTCTCGATCTGGAACTGTCACCGGCTCGCCAGTCGAGTGACTGGCCACAGCGGGGGTACGACGCCGGGGCGACGTTCTACAAACCGGACGGATCGCCGCCGACCCAGGACGCCGAAATTGCCTGGAAAGCACCGGTGAGCAATAGTCTGTACACTGTCATCGACAAGAAATGGCAGACTGACTATGAGCGACGCCGGTACGGGGACCTCACGAACGCCGCCAACGGGGGCTCCATCTGGGAGTACGCTCGGACACCCCTGATCGTCGTCGGCGATCACGCGTATCTCTCCGGGGGATGGGGGACAGTCGTTGACCTGTCTGACGGGACAATCGTCGAGACTGATGTCTGTCCGCATCGAACCCCTGTCGGCGTCGCCCAGACTGGCACATATACAGACGGAACACTCATCGGGGCGGCCCCTCGCTACCCCTCGGACAACCGGAATGACGATGTCAGTTTGAGAGGGTTCCAGCCACCGACCGACGGTCGGGCGTGGTGTGACAGGCCACAGCGGTGGACAGCCGGCGCACCTCGCGACTTCGGGCACACCGCGGCCGCTGGCCGGATAGAAGACGGGACGGTCGTGACGGTGATCCCCGACTCCGAACCGCCCTATCGGGTCGTCGCGATCGACGCCGACGACGGACGCATCGAGTGGGAGAACACAGTCTCACACGGTATCTACCGACTTCGCGTCGAAGACGGGCTGGCCTATGCATCGATCGCCGACGAAGAGGGCGGGACGATAACCATACTCGACGGTTCGTCGGTCCACCAGCGCGTCGAGATCGGGCCGACGGATCACCTCGAAGCAGTCCGGGACGGCGTGGCCTACTTCCGGGATCGCGAGACCGAAGCAGCGGCCCCATCCATCACGGCGGTCAGCGCCGAATCCGGCGATTCGAGACAGTTACTGGACGGATCGGCAGTCTCCGGGCGAATCGCTGGCAGGCCGACCGGCGTCGGCGATATCGTCGTCGGACCGGATCGGCTGTTCGCGGCAGTAGACACCGAGACAGGGCACGATCCGGTCGTACTCGCACTTGACAGATCCGACGGGGCGATCGAGTGGGCGCGACAGTTCCCCGGTACGCTTCGGCTGACGGGGACTGACGACGCCCTGTACGTTGCGGGGCCTCGTGAACCGGGGCCTCACGCGTACGCACTGGATCCAGCGTCTGGTGATCCCCTGTGGGTAGCCACGTTGCCCGACCGTGTCGATAGCGGTATCCACCGTCCGATCATCGCTGATTCGAAGGTGCTTGTCCCGTACGGGGAGCTACTCGTCGCACTGGAGGAACCATAACGATGGCCAGCCATACGCCTCGCAAGCGTCGAACGTGGCGACAACGAACGGGTACAGTTGCGGTCTACACTGCGATCTTCACCGTCGTCGGTACTCTCTCGTTCGGAGCGATACTAGCCTATCGCCGGCTGTCGATCCCGCTTGCGGACCGGATCTCGACCAATCCCATCCTGTCGGTCAGGCCGACGATGGTCCCGGTCTGGGTCGATCCAGTCATACTAGAGCCAGCGGCGCTGTTCGGCCTGTATCCGATCCCCCTGGTGGCGGCCATTGGACTGTGGGTGGGCTCAGTCATTGCCGTTACACTTGGTGCTGGACTCGCCTGGTGGTGGACTGATCCGAACACGTCGGCTCGCCTGCCCCCGCTGTCGCGTCTTGGATACCTCGTGGGCTATGCGTTCGTAACCGTTGCCATCGTCCATGTCCTGGCACCGCCGCTCCGCGAACTCGGGACCGAGGTTTCCGAAGCAGAACTCACACTCCTAATTGGAGTACCCATCATCGCCACCCTGCTGTGGATCGGTGTGACACTCGGAATTCTCGCCATCTCGCTCGTCTCAGTCCGCCGGGGAACAGACGCGTCCCTCTGGTCGATGTCGCTGTCGCGTTTCGAATACGTCGCGATCTACGCCGGAGCAATCGTCGTCGCGCTGCTCGCTATGGCACTCGGCTCCTGGTCGACACCGCGCCTTGCGCAGGTCTCGTGGGTCGGAATCGCCGGGGTACTCGGTATCGTCGCGGTCGTCGTGGTCGCTGGACGGCTGTTCGTCGCACCCGTAACAATCATCAGAGACGGCCGAGGGCCCATCGAGGCGATCCGCTGGAGTAATACCTCGATCGCAAACAGTGGGATGACGACGCGTACAGTGCTGATCGTCTTCTGGGTGGGCGTCTTCGTCCGGTGGGCGGCCCACTTGACCACTGTGGCGTCCAATCCAGTTGTCGGGCTGGCACTCGCGACAGTTGTCGGGACAGCACTCGTCGGTTCGCTCCACGCACTGTTGATGGCGTACGTCTACCGGGACGTACAGCGAGACGTGACATCACGTTCGTCGATCACTGAACTCGAATAGATCAGTCAGGCCTCGAAGTATCCAGGCTCGTTACCCGCGTTCCACTTGATCGAGCAGCCCCGCGAGGGCTTGTCCTCGGCCTCAACGGACTCACCGGCGAGCACCGTCTCGACGTACTCGCGCATCTCGTACTCAGTGGGCTCCTCGTCAGGGTTGAGCGCGTCGTCGATCCGGCCGTGATACGCTAGCCGGAACGTCCCCTCCTCGTTGGTAAAGAGGAACGGATCGGGTGTACAGACCGCACCGTAAGCCGCCGCGGCTTCCTGGGTGTCGTCCCGGAGATAGGCGTCGTAGGCGATAGTGCCGTTTTCGACCAATTCCTGCATTCGCTCAAAGGAATCACCGGGATACTCCTCGGCGTCATTGGGGTTGATCCCCACCACGGCAAGGTCGTCATAGGTCTCAGCGAGGTAGTTCAACTCGGCCATTTTGGCCTTGGCGTACGGACAGTGGTTGCAGGTAAATACGACTAACAGCGCGTCGAAGTCCTTGAAGTCCGTCAGCCCATAGTCTGTTTCATCTGTCCCTGTGAGTTCGAAATCGGGCGCTTGACTGCCACGTTCGAGCCGGTAATCGTCGGTATCGAGTGCGACCATAGCAGCCAGCAGTACGAGCGCCGCGGGGATATCGGTATCGACACCAGGGACAGTTTGGGAGAACTACGAGTCGATACTTGCCGCTAGCGCCTGTTCGAGTTCGGCTGCCCGTTCGTAAACCACTGAGCTGTCGTCAATCGTATACGTCGACTCACCATCGCTGTCGACGCGTTCGAGGACGCCAACGTCAGTCAAGGCCGTCAGCGTGTCCGCGAGATACAGTTCCTTCAGCGGGACGCCTGCGGCGTCAGCCAGCGCCGAGCGCGTGTAGGCGTCATCAACATCGAGTTGGACAACAGCACCGAGAACGGACGCCATCTTCTCGTGTTCAGCAATGAACTCCCAGCCACGTCCGGTTATTCTATCGGTCATCGCCACAGCATATGAATCACGGCATGTTAACTCTTACAGACGACATGGGCAACGCTGTCGAAAGCGGAAAGCTAACTCACCCACAGTCGCGGTGCCGTCGTTTGTGAACTTACCCTGGGGTCAACGGGCGGCTAGATGCAATTTTCGAGAACCTTCGATTCGAGTGTGTGACCGAATCGTTCCGCGATCCGTCATACGGTCGGTTGTAACGATTTACCGGTACGATCGCGTAACGGATGCGATCGATCCGGAACAGACTTACAACCGACCGTATCAGACGGGCGAGTCCGGCGCTGAGATAGAGTGTACGGTTCCGAGAGAGATATCAGCGATGTCCCCTCAACAGCGAGCGATGGGTGAATGGGAAAGTGACGGTGGATCCGGAACATCTACTGCCACACAGCAACTGATTGTCAAGGTGGTAAGTATATGACTGATCAGCTTGAAGACAGTGTGTTCGGGCAGTTTGTGTATCATCACGGAGCTTATGAGGCACTGTCAGAACTAAAAAGCCACATCAATACCACCGAAGGATACGCATATGTAGAACGGGGGGATAAAAGAATCACCCTTGATGAAACACTAAATCGTCTAGATGTTTGGGTCAGATCAGAAGTAGCGGCCGAAGGAGTTTCCAGTGGGTTAGAGATTAATATATCCTATCAACAATTCCAATCTGACTCGGGATATCAGAAGTATCAGAAATTCTTGGAAGCAATGAAGTTGGTATATGAGGCTACCAACCCAGCGTATGCCTACGTTACCCGTCAGTCCGATATCGAAGCGATGGATATGTACTTGAAACAACCGACGAGCAACGATGCACTAAGCGAAAACAGGATTATCGCTCCAACGTGGGTAATGTTGTTCACACCGCCGATGGTTGAAGAGTACGGTCGAGAGTGGCTGCTTGATCTCCCAGCAGATCGTATGGATAAGCTCTTTGATGGTGGTCTGCTGATCGTGAGCACCGAACGGCTCGTGTCTGACCCTGAAGATGGTAGTGGATACGACGACGATATGGCGCAAATGGATGAGGCATTCGGTCTTGACCCAACAGAAACCGGGCACGATTTAATTCTGTAGGAGATATCATACACACTCTATCTAATCAATCAGGTGTTATGTATGGCATCGAATGTACAAGGCGCAATAGAAGTGGGATTCATCTACGAGCATAGCGCAGAGCAAGCGATGACCGAACTCAGAGAAGCTCTGGGAGCGGAGTCGGACGCGTCGCCCATCTACATCGAGACCGACACGACGGGGTTCAAAGCGCGTGCCGGGTACGCGACTGGGGTCCCCGACACCGACGACGGGATTAGTATCGGTCTCGAGTACGACGAGCTCGCCGGGGAGAACAGCGAGGACGTCTACAAAGCGTTCATCGACGCACTGAAGCAGGTGTACGAATCGACCGAGCCGCTGTACGGATGGGGTATTCGTCGAACGCGGATCGACATCCCCGAGCTCAGCACCCCGGCGACGAGCGAATCGATCGCGGACAGCCGGATTATTGCGCCGACGTGGGTAATGCTGTTCACACCGGCGATGGTTGAGGAGTACGGCCGCGAGTGGCTGCTGGATCTGCCGGTCGATCGCATCGACGATCTCCCCGATGGCGGCCTGTTGATCGTCTGTACCGAACAACTGCTCGATGTCCCGCCGGGTGACGAGTACTTCAGTGATATGGCTGAGGTGGACAGGGCGTTCGGTCTCGATCCTGTCGAGACTGGCCACGAAGTCCCGGAGATATAACTCGGGATATTAATTCAGCGAGAGAATACTCGGCGTTGTTGGCCTGCGGCCGACTGCCCGTGGCGTCTCCGACGCTGCACTGCTCACGGCGGGGGTGAATCCGTGCTCCCCGCGGAACTGCCACTCGGAAACTCCAACGAGCGTCCGTAGCGAAGGGACAGATCCGCATGTATTTATGCTCTTGAGTATCAGGGCCATACAGAAGACTGCGTCTTCCGTGACAACGAGACACTCTGCGCCTCGAACCGTTTGACTCTGAAACAGTCCACTGAGCGCTGAACCAGCGAACACATGGAGCAGATCAATGAGATTCACGTCGCGCCACTTGGCTACGAGCGCGATCGAATTGTCGAACCGGCCCGCAAACATAACGCCGATGTCGTCTATCTGTTAGAGGATCGCACGAACGGCCACCGTGCGTCATACCACGAAGCGATGATCGAGACGCTGCGGACCGACGGTGTCGAAGTCATCGTCGAGTCGGTTGATCTACAGGACCTCTATGACGTGATGGCTGTTGTTACGACAGCCGTTGCCGATCACGAAGACGATATCGTCAGAGTGAACGTCTCAAGTGGTCCGAAACTGGCGTGTATCGGGAGTGCCATCGCTTGTATGGCTACGGACGCGACAGCATACTATGTCCGTCCGAACGACCGAGAACATCCGCTCGAAGAGCGGCCGCTGACCAGTGGTATGCGCGATGACGAACGACTTCCCTCGTATCCGATCGAATCGATATCCTGCGATCAGGTTGCGATCCTCAAGTATCTCGCTGAGACGAACACCGATACCTATACAGGGCGGGCGTGCAGAATAGTTAGCACGGCTCTACTGGCTGATCAGTGATTCTGGAGGATCGATAGGAACTCTCTCGGA
>ENA-ORCS01001284-ORCS01001284.1-marine-metagenome-genome-assembly--contig:-NODE-1284-length-11420-cov-3.014282_pt1 | contig 11420 bp, 10 predicted proteins | sample MGYA00237781_ERZ508513 | MGnify/ENA primary metagenome ERZ508513 (study PRJEB26184, sample SAMN06268793) | marine metagenome | isolation source: Eden Landing Ponds, San Francisco, CA, USA | place...
TGTTCGGCGGGACGAACGTCGGGGTACAGCTCATCGCGTATCTCCGGAGCTTCGACCTCTCTCACGGATTGTTCGTCGGCGTCGTCGCTCTCGTGTTCCTGGGGCTCAACGGCATCCGCGTCGCCGTGGCGGGGCTACTCGGACTGTATCCGACCCGCATACTCCTGCTGGCGTCCGTCGGTGCTGCGCTTCCGGCAGTCGTCGGGGTCGCCGTCGGGAAGCGCCTTCGGGCCGCCGCCAGCGAGCGTTCCCGCAGACTTGTCGTCCTCTCGCTCCTCACTGTCGTCGGATTTCGTCTGGTGGGTGGCGGACTCGGCATCGTTTGACGAGGGAGCTGCAGGACGTTTCCCACCGGCCAATTCACGTGAACACACCGCTGTTTCGCCTCGATTGACGGAATTCGGGAAGTACCGGTCCCCGTCTCTTGGAGTCGAGTGGCGATCGATGCCGGATTCCTCGGCTCGCTCGGCCGAGTCGCCGCGGGTGCTGTCGGGCGGCCGTGAGCGGATCAGTGAATCGGAAGGAGCGTCGAGAACGGCACGGTCCAGAACAGCGCGTGACTGACCGCGGTCACCGCCAGGTTCTCGGTCCGCTCGTAGACGAACGCCCAGACGAGGCCGAACGCCCCTGTCGAAATCGCCGTGTAGACGAGGGGACCGGACGCGAACAGGTACGTCAGGGCGTGCATCAGCCCGAACGCGACGCCACTCACGAGGACGATTCCCGCGGTCCCGAGATGGGGCCGGAGCCGCCCCTGGACGATGCCACGGTACAGCAGTTCCTCGGCCGGTGCCGCAAACACGTACAGCGCGGGGACGGCGACCGCCCAGAGCACTGGCTGCTGGAGCAGTAACTCGGCGGTTCCGACGCTGCTGTGGCTGTGGCTCGGGACCGCGACCCCGAGTACCGGGAGGATCGTCGTGAGAACGGGCGTCATCGCAACAGCAACCCCCGGCAGCGCGACGATCCAGGCGACGTCCTCGACGGTCGGCCGGCTGAATTTCACGTACCGCGACCGGTCGTCTGCGGTGAGCAGATAGCCCACGGCGACCACGGCGAACCCGAGCTGGACGCCGATGTCAGCCACCGCGTATGCGTCGGTGTCTGCGATCCCCAGTGCGCCGCCGGCTAGTCGAAAGAGTATGACGCCTGCGAACGATACCAGCCCACCGCCGACCGCCAGTGCGAGCGCCGTTGCCACCGCTCTCGACGTCGCCATTCCCGGAACGACCGGGCTGCGCTCGGCGAAGACGCTCATACGGATCCAACACCGCCCTCTCCGGAACGAGCGTCCGCACGAACGGTATCACGCGGGAGCTGTTGTCGTGTCTCGATACACCGATGAGGGCTCGCGCGACTCGCCGAAAGCGAGGGCGCGTAGCGGGGCGTGTTCGAAACCATCCGCCCGATCGATCGGCCCGTGTCATCTTGAATCGCTGTGACGTTTTGATCGGTTTTAGGGCCTGATACGCCCGTACACGAACGATTCGAGAGTTGTGTACGCCCGTACACGTGGCACGACCCCGAGGCCACCCACCGGTCCCACGCTGCTGCGGACAAACAGTTGCGGAGGCCCACGCTGCTGCGGACAAACAGTTGCGAAGGCCCACGCTGCTGCGGACCGCCAGTCACGGGGGAGTCACGGCTCCGCACGACGACCGACTGTGTGATACGTTTAATTGCGTGTTGTCACGTATTCCACATATGTCCGACAAGCCGGCAGCGCTGCTCACGAAGACGCAGCGGGACCGGGTGGACAACGATTTCCAGTCGGTCGACGGTGCCAAGCGCCGTCGCGACCAGCAGCGGATCCGCAGACGAGTCGCCGCTGGCGTCGACGATTTCGCCCACTTGGTCGAGTACCCGGACGAACAGCTCGAAGCCGCGTTCGAGTCCTCCGACGACGAACACCTCGTGCGAGCGCTCGCCGATATGCGAGTCGTTTCCGAGCGAATCCGCCTGTTGCACGGCGTCGAGCACGACGAGGTACTGCGCCGGGCCCGAACCCGTGCGCAGACGGCGGAGTGTCGCGATCGCTCCGTCTCCGAACTCGCGTTTCGGACGGAGGACGAAATCCGGCGAGCGGTCACCGCCGAACTCGAAGCCGAGTACGAGCCGGACGACTGGAAGCGTCGGTCGGAACTGGCGCTCAAAGCCGGGGCCCTGTTGGCTCTCCCCGGGGTGTCGCTGATTCCGATCCCGTACGGAGCCATCCCCCTCGGCATCGATGGAGCGCTCACATTCGTCGCGCTGTTTTTCGCGGGACCGCTGCTGGCCTTTGGGTTAGGAATTCTCCTGCTCAGGAGCATCAGAGACGACATCGTCCCCGGGATGCGTGCATTCGGGACCGACCCCGTCGGAACGATCCGTCGACTGTGGAACCGGGTTTGACCCCGGCGGACCGTGTCACCCGTCGAGCGGCGATGTACACTCGGACGGGGAGTCCATTCCACACCTGAGACGCTCCAGATACTCTTGCTGCTCTTGCCCGAGACCGCTACTCGACTGCGGTCCGGATCTCACGGACCAGCCGGAGCACTGACCGCCACTGGGCCGTCGATCCCGGGATCTCCTCGTCGCCGCTGCCGACACGGTCGACGATCGCCGTCTGGACGGTTTCGGGGTCGTCGATCCGCCGAAACCGCAGGTCGCGACCGCCCGCGACTTCGATGGTGACCGTTCCGTACCCGAACGCCGAACCGGTGATCGACTGATTGTAAGCCGTGTTCTGTACCTTCTGGAGGCCGACCCGTCGGACCGTCCGTCCGGCCACGCCGCGTTTGAGCCAGAGCGCCCGCGTCGTGAGCAGGTACTCAGTCCGTCGAACCCGGAGGACGGCCCAGGCTGCGATCCCGACGCCGAGGACGCTCCCCGCGACCAGTCTCGGGTCGACGATCGCCGCCGCGGCGACCGCAAGACCACAGATCACGACCCCGATACTGACGCTCCCCAGGGCCGCCGAAAGCCGCGGTCGCCCCTGCCAGACGACGCGCTCGTCGCCCTGTTGGAACCACCAGCCGTCGCTCATCGCTCGTCGACCGAGGGCTGCTCGGCTGCCGTGTTGTCGGTGTGGTGCGCCCCGCCAGCGTGGTCGTCGGCCTCGTCATCAGTCACTGCGTGGCGGATTTCCCGCAGTTCGGTGAGGATTTCCTCCAGCACGTCGTCGGCGTCGGCTCCCGCCTCCGACGTGTTCTGTTGCCGGTCGTCGACCTCCTTCGCAATCAGTTCCTGCACCGACGCCGGATCCGGGATGCTCCGGAACTCGAGTTCGACGCCGGATCCGCCGGCCGTACTGACCTCGACGGAGCCATATCCGAACGACGAACCGAGGGCCGACTGCGAGTAGGAGATGTTCTGCACCTTGTCGAATCCGATCTGCTGGACGTCCCGCGAGAGGATCCCGCGCTTGCTGTAGAGTCCGCGGTCCGTGACGACGTAGTTCGTGTTCGTGTACTGGAGGTACGAACCGACGACGATGGGAATCCCGACGAGGACCAACGAGAGCGGGATCCCAACGACGAACGCGGGGACGATGCTGTACTTGTGGGGCGTACTCGCCCACAGCACCGACTCGTCGTCCTCGAGTGTGAGCCACCCGAGGTCGAGGTCGGTCGAATCAGCCGAACCACTCGACGGCGTGTCCTGGAGGGCCGTATCGGACATACGTTCGCCAACACGACCGAGTCACAAAACCGTAGCGACTGGTAAGTGACGATCGACGCGACATCTGTATCGAAGTTGCCGTCCACGTCACCGATGGAAACGACAGTTCGGCACTCCGCCAGATGGACCGACGGCGAGATGCAACTCCGCTCGGACCATACTCGTCTGCGCCGAGCGAACCGGAGATGGGTTCTGGACCTCACAGCCCGACTTCGCGAATACATATACGAGTCCACATTCAACGTAGCCTATGAGCGGTTCAAATCCCGAGCACGCGGGATGGTTCACAGGCCTCGATCCGGGGGATGTCGAAGCAGCAGCGACTGCAATCTCCGAAGGGGAAACCGGCGAGCCGCAAAACTGGCCGGAGCAAGCCGTCCAGTCGGGGTTCGCCGGCGACGAGGACGAGTACTACAGCGTGCTTCACGAGGCAACGCGCCGTGCGACCCGCGAGGCCGTCACCGAGCGCGAGCGCGCCGACGACCAGCAGTTGACACACGCAGTTAGCGCGATGGACGACGCCGAGCGCACCGCGAACGAACTCGCAGAACGCCTCGCGGAGTGGGCGGGTTCGCTCGAACGCGACGTTCCGACGGGGATCGAGGGGGCCCGCGCGGTGGCGTCGTGGTCGCCGGAGACGCCCGTGCAGGAGCGCGTCGTCTCGCTGGCAGAACGTGTCGTCGACCTCGATGCCGAACGGGCCGACCTCCGCTCGTTCGTGGAGTCACACGCCCCCGAAGTGGCGCCGAACCTCGCGGCGATGGCTGGCCCCGTGCTCGCGGCGCGGCTGATCGCCCTCGCCGGCGGGCTGGAGTCGCTGGCGAAGAAACCCGCGGGGACGGTACAGGTGTTGGGCGCGGAGGACGCGCTCTTCGCACACCTCCGTGGGCACGCCTCGTCGCCGAAACACGGCGTCATCTTCACGCACGAGTACGTCCGCGGGACGCCCCCCGAAAACCGCGGGTCGGCCGCACGAGCCTTCGCAGGGAAACTCGCGATCGCGGCCCGGATCGATCACTACTCGGGCGCGTACAAGCAGTCGGTCCACGACGACCTCGACGACCGGATGGCGACCATTCGGTCGCGGGAGGCGGGCGAGTGAGCCCCTCGCTGCCGGACGGCGTCGAGCGACGGTCGTTCGACGGCCGCGAGCGACTCACGACGCGAGGGGAGCCGGTGTACGGCGAACCGCAGGACGACGACGGCTGGCGGGCGTGGGACGCCGGCCGCTCGAAACTCGGCGCGATGCTCGAACTCGGTCTGGACCTCGGTCTCGACGGCGGCGAGCGCGTCCTCTATCTCGGTGCGGCCGCGGGGACGACCGTCTCCCACGTCGCCGACTTCGCCGGCCCGACCTACGCCGTCGAGTTCGCCCCGCGCCCCGCCCGGGACCTCCTCGACGTCGCCGCGTCCCGCGAGAACCTCTTCCCGCTCCTGAAGGACGCCCGCAAGCCCGAAACGTACGCGCACGTCGTCGAATCCGGCCTCGACTGCATCGTGCAGGACGTCGCGACGCGCGGGCAGGGGACCGTCGCGCTGCGGAACAACCGATTCCTGGCCCCCGACGGCCGGCTGTTGGCGGCGATCAAAGCGCGGAGCGAAGACGTGCTCTCGGATCCAGCGGACGTCTTCCCGGACGTCCTCGCGGATCTTCGAACCGAGTACGAGATCCTCGACACGCAGCGGCTCGATCGGTATCACGACGACCACCTCGCGGTGGTCGCCACGCCGAAGTGAGCGACCCGCCCGCTGCGCGAGACGCACGGGGACCGCCCCGAGAAGCACGGTTTGGCGAAGGCTTCGCCGCGGCCCGCGACCTATTTAATCAGGCCCCGCAAACCACGTGCTGATGGACCTAGGGTCGGCTGACGCCTTCGACCGGATGGGCACGCTCGGCGTCGAAGAGGAGTTCTACATCGTCGACGAGCGCGGCCGTCCGACGTCAGGTATCTCTGATCTCGTCTACGACCACCCCCCGACGGGGATTCTCGAAGACCGCCTCGATCACGAGTTGTTCCAGTTCACGATCGAAACGCAGACGCCGCTGATCGAGGACATCGACTCGGTCGGCTCGGTCGTCCGCGAAGTCCGCGAGGCGCTCGTCGAGCACGCGGCCGATCACGGCTACCGCATCGCGGCCGCGGGGCTCCACCCGGCCGCGGACTGGCGCGAACTCGATCACGCGACGAAGCCGCGGTATCAGTCCCAACTCGACCGCATCCAGTATCCACAGCATCGCAACACCACTGCGGGACTGCACATCCACGTCGGCGTCGACGACGCCGAGAAGGCTACCTGGATCGCGAACGAACTCCGGTGGTATCTGCCGCCGGTACTCGCGCTGTCGGTCAACTCACCGTTCTGGTGCGGACTGGATACGGGACTCTCGTCGGCCCGCGCGAAGATCTTCGAGGCGCTGCCGAACACGGGGATGCCGACCCGGTTCGAGGACTTCGAGTCGTATCTCGAGTTCGAGCGGCGGATGGTCGAACTCGGCTCGATCGAGGACCGCGGCGAACTCTGGTACGACGTCCGCCCGCACACCGGTCACGGCACCGTCGAAGTACGCACGCCGGACGCCCAGAGCAACCCGGCCGCGACGGTCGACTTCGTGGAGTACGTCTACGCGCTGGTCCGCGACCTCGCGGACCGCTATGAGGCCGGCGAGTCAGGGCACGAGATCCGCCGCGAACTCCTCGACGCGAACAAGTGGCACGCGATGCGGTACGGCTACGACGCCGAGTTCATCACTCGCGATGCCGAAGACACGGTGACGCTCGCGGAGTTCGTCGCCGCCGAATCCGACCGACTGCCGACGGACGCGCTCCGCCGGCGCTTCGACACCGAGAGCGGGGCGGCGTGGCAGCGTCGCCTCCGCGACGAGGCGGGAATGGACGCGCTGTGCGAGGCGATCTGCCTCGATTGAGGGACGCCCGCGGCGAGAAAAGCTTTTAGCCGGCGAGATCTGACCTTCTTGATAGAACACGATGTCCTCCGAGGATCCACACGACGAGCACGACGAGCACGAAGCGGGGAGCGATGAATCACCAGCGGGTGGAGACGACACCCACGAGCAGGGCGGGATCGAAATCGACGTCGCGGACGCAGACGACACGGTCGAAGCGGCCGCGGACGACACCTACGAGGAGGACGAAGGAGGCGCGAGTGCCCGCGCTCGCCTCGAAGCCGAAGCCGATCGCGCGGTCTCGGAGTTCGACGAGGGGATCGTCGACCTGCTCGCGTGGCTCCTCGACACGGAGACGCGCGCTCGCATCTACGTCTACCTCCGAAAGAACCCCCACTCCACCAGCGAGGAAGTCGCGGACGGAACCGGCCTCTACCCCAGTACCGTCCGGGAGGCGCTCGCGGACCTCCACGAGGAAGAGACCGTCTCGCGCCGCAAGCGCGAGAACGCGGGGGCGGGGAACAATCCCTACGAGTACACCGCGATCGCCCCGAGCGATCTGGTCCGGGGGGTCGCCGAACAGGTCCAATCCGAACTGAACACCGTCTTCAACCTCGACAGCCGGCTCGGGGGAGCGACCGAAGAGAGCGACGGCGGTCCCGTCAGCATCACCGTCGACGAGGACCCGAGCGACGAGGACGACGACCACACGTCGACGGACACCGACCCGACCGACTCCGACGAGTCGGCCTGACGCGGCCGCCGAGCGCCCAGACCGTTTCGTCCGACCGGTGTTTTCGCGTCATTTTTAACGCCTCACGGCGACGTACCGCCAATGACCGGGCCTTGGACCGACTGGGACCACGTGCTGAAAGTGGACCCCGATAAAGACCTCGTGGACGGAGAGACGTTCGAGGACGTCTGCCGGACCGGCACCGACGCCATCGAGATCGGGGGGACACTCGACATCACGACCGAGAAGATGCAGAACGTTGTCGACGCCTGCGCGCGGTACGACGTGCCGCTCTATCAGGAGCCCTCGAATCCGGGCGTCGTCATCGAATCCGACGCTCTCGACGGGTATCTCGTCCCGACCGTATTCAACGCCGACTCCTCGTTCTGGGTGACCGGCGCGCACAAAGAGTGGGTCCGCATCGACGGCCCGCTCGATTGGGACCGTACGACGACGGAGGCGTACATCGTTCTCAACCCCGACGCCTCGGTCGCCGAACTTACCGACGCCGACACCGACCAGACCGCCGCCGACGTCGCGTCCTTCGCGGCCGTCGCAGAGAAGATGTTCGGGCAGGAGATCGTCTACATCGAGTACTCCGGCACCTTCGGCGACCCCGAGAAGGTCGCCGCCGCTCGCGACGCTCTCGAGGAGTCGACGCTGTTCTACGGCGGCGGCATCGGCGACTACGACAGCGCCTACGAGATGGGCAAACACGCCGACACGATCGTCGTCGGCGACCTGCTGCACGACGAGGGTGTCGACGCCATCCGCGAGACTGTTGAAGGCGTGACCGACGCCCACGCCGAAGCGGTCCTCGAGTAGCACACGATCCGATCGGTCGCGTTCGGTCCAGTCCAGTCGCGTTCGGTTCAGTCCAGTCGCGTTCGGTCCAGTCACGTTCGGTTCAGTCCAGTCGCGTTCGGTTCAGTCCAGTCGCGTTCGGTTCAGTCCAGTCGCGTTCGGTCCAGTCCGGTTCCCTCTCCGATCGAAATCGGACAGCGTGTGCGGTATCTATAGTAGCGTTTGCAACTGATTGCTCAGCCGATCGCACGCCATCGTGCGATCGTGTGAGTGAAGACTTGCAAACGCTACTATAATTCAGGTCGATTCGGACGAATCAGCGCTCAGATCCTGACTGCGTATCTTGCACCCCGGTTCAGAATGGGTCAGCGGTACGCGTCGAATTCCCTGCCGAAGAGTAGGAAGTAACCAGCACCGACGAGACCGACGACAGAGGCGACTGTGAAGGCGATCTCGGGACTGACGGAGTCCCATAGGTAGCCGCCGACCGCCGCGCTCGGGATGACCACCGTGTTCCGGAGCAGGTAGTACGTGCCCGTGACGCGGCCACCAGTGTCCTGCTCGGCAGGCCCGACAATCAGTGCCTTATGCGAAGGCAGGCCCGCGAAACGCAGCCCCGAGAACGCGAACACGAGGATCAACGCAAGTGTACTCTCTGGAGTGTTGATGAGCACGATCGGAAAAGTGGCATAGACGGCGAACCCGAGTGCAACGACAGGTTTGAGTCCGACGTGCTCGGCGGCCTTGGCAGCGGGGGCCATTACGAGCAGTGCGATCAGCATCTCGACCCCGAGCAGATATCCGAAGAAGGCCTCCGGCGACAGGTCAAGGGCATACGAAAACCCGCCAGCAGCGATCGTCGTTTCTAGACCAACGCTGAGGAAACGCGTGACAACGAGGACAAAGAACACGTAGACCATACCGTTGGCGAAGCGGACGAGCGTGTCGCCGACCAGCAACGGCCTGAGTTCTTCGGGCATATCCTGGAGATCCCGCCGGACTTGGTCAAGCCCCTCGAAGGAGTCCCCAATGGTATCCGAACTGGCGTCGTAGCGGAAGTGCTGGACGATGGTGCCGACGGCCCCAAAGACGACCGCGGTCGCAAGAACGTACTGGAAGCTCACGGTGAACTCAGGGTGAAAGCCGATGAGAACAGCCGCCAGCACCGGACCGATCAGGAACGCGGTCCGGCGGAACGTTTCAGTGCTGGCGAAGCCCGCCGCCAGCCGCGAGGGGTCGGTCGCTTGTTTGACGACCGCGAACGTCGCACCCAGGCCGAATGACTTCCACGCCTGTGCCAGAAACAATCCAACGAAGATCCAGATCCAGGGCTGGATAGCAACACTTGCAAGTTCTACTGTCCCGATAGCGGGTGCGACCAGCCAGACCCCGAAGCCCACAGTCGAGAGCAAGCCGAAGACAGTGAGCGCGTAGCGCGAGCCGAGACGGTCGGACACCGCGCCGCCAGGGTACGGGTAGACCGCTGAAATGATGTTTCCAACTGTCCCGAATAGTCCGACAACGAAGCCGGATGCACCGAGTGCGACAATATACTCGGGCAGGTACCGGCTAGTCATCTGGAAGCCAAGGCTGAATGCGAACATCGCCAGCGAGAGCACCAGTACGTCCCGCTGCAAAGCGAAGAACTGCCGGAATGCGTCAAGCGGTCCTGCCGCCTCAGCCTGTTGACGTTCCATCCTCTGAACCAGCCGGTCGCATTGCCTGCGAATCTTCCGCTCGCCTCTTGCCGATATACTCGTCGAAGGGATTTGTAACGAGTTGCTCACGTTCGTCACGGATCTCACAGACCTTCTTGCTCTCCTGTGTATGGGGGTCTTTCAAGACCCAACCACGGATTTCTACGTCGGCCTCTGATTCAAACGTTGAGCAGCCCACTGTGGCCACAACGCCGCATTCGTCCAACTCCGCCGTCGAGACTTCTTGGAACTCTTGTTCAGAACGCTCAACACCGATCTCCCGCACTACCTCGACAACCTCAGGGTAGATTTCGTCTGCGGGATTGGTCCTCCTGTGAGAATTCCACCCCCAGTTTCCAAGTCCCCGCCGCTTCCGCTCTTGCCGGGCGAACGCGGCGGACGTTTGGCTTCTCCCCGCGTTTGGACAAAAACGAATCCGAGTTTCACGCTCTGGCCGATGATCTCATTCGTGCGCAGAAAGTGATTACTATGACCCCTACCGAGAGATATATATCCCGTACTGAGCATCCGCGAGCGAAGCGAGCGGTTCACGCCGACGAGCGGGCGCAGGCCGCGAGTCCGGCGGCATTTTTCCCTCCAGGTTTTTGCGCGGAGGGGTCCACGGTCTACAGGACCCCTCCGTGGAAAAAGGTGGATGTGAATCGCCCGTTTTTAAGACCGGCCGGCCGGTACATCCGACTATGCAGAACAGAACTTTCACGGCTGACGCCGCGCCCGGCGACGAGGTTACCGTCGCCGGCTGGGTCCACGAGGTCCGTGACCTCGGCGGGATCGCTTTCCTCATTGTTCGGGACAAATCGGGGAAGATTCAGATCAAACTCGAGGAGGATTCGATGGACGACGAACTCGTCGAGACCGGCCTCGACGTGGCCCGCGAGAGCGTCATCAGCGTCAGCGGCTCGGTGAAAGAGGAGCCGCGTGCGCCGACCGACGTCGAGATCCTCCCCGAATCGATCGAGGTACTGGCCGAGTCCGACACCGAACTCCCGCTCGATCCCTCCGGGAAAGTCGACGCCGAACTGTCGACGCGGCTCGACAACCGGACGCTCGACCTCCGGAAGGAGGAGGTGAAGGCGATCTTCGAGATCCGCTCGGAGATCCTCCGCTCCGTCCGCGCGGCCTTCCGCGACCTCGGCTGCACGGAGATCAACACGCCGAAGATCGTCGCCACCGGGACCGAGGGCGGCACCGAGCTGTTCCCGATCACGTACTTCGGCGAGGAGGCGTTTATGAACCAATCGCCGCAGCTGTTCAAGCAGCTGATGGTCGGCTCCGGCCTCGAACGCGTCTTCGAGATCGGTCCGATCTTCCGCGCTGAGGAGCACAACACGCCGCGGCACCTCAACGAGGCGACGTCGATCGACTTCGAGTCGGCCTTCGTCGACCACACCGAGGCGATGGACGCCTGCGAGCACGTCGTCAAGAGCGCCTACGAGGGCGTCGCGGCGAACTGCGAGTCCGCACTGGAGACGCTCGGTCTCACTGAGGAGTTCGAGGTTCCCGACGGCGAGTTCCCGCGTCTCACCTACGAGGAGGCCATCGAGCGGATCAACGCGACGGGCGAACTCGACGAGCAACTGGTCTGGGGCGACGACCT
>ENA-ORCS01001285-ORCS01001285.1-marine-metagenome-genome-assembly--contig:-NODE-1285-length-11403-cov-3.405615_pt1 | contig 11403 bp, 9 predicted proteins | sample MGYA00237781_ERZ508513 | MGnify/ENA primary metagenome ERZ508513 (study PRJEB26184, sample SAMN06268793) | marine metagenome | isolation source: Eden Landing Ponds, San Francisco, CA, USA | place...
CGTGTAGTCCGCCTGAGACCTGGTAGGACTTGTTGTCGAACTTCCCACCGGCGTGTAGTACCGTCATAACGACCTCGACTGCCGGACGGTCGTATTCCTGGTGGGTGTCGACTGGGATCCCACGACCGTCGTCCCGGACGGACACTGACCCGTCGTCGTGGATCGTCACGCCGATCGATTCACAGTGGCCCGCGAGCGCCTCGTCGATGGAGTTGTCGACGACCTCGTAGACGAGGTGGTGTAACCCACGCGCGCCGGTCGAGCCGATATACATCGCCGGGCGCTTGCGGACTGCCTCCAGTCCCTCGAGGGCCTGGATTGAATCCGCTCCGTAGTCGCTGTCCTGGCTCATAAAGTATCTCGATGTATGCCGGCGACACCCTTAAGTCCCACGTGCGCGCGTGAGACTATTCCATAGCGCTGAAAATAAGTGACACGTCCGAACGGGTTGGAAAACCCGAGAATACGTTATGCCGCTGTAGTGAAATTGAGGGTGGCCTATCCTTCCATACCGCCGAAGGAGAGACCCTGCTGGATGTACCGCTGCATGAAGAAGTACACCAGCATCAGCGGCATCGCGAACGTCAGCGAGAACGCGGCGAATTTCGACCAGGCGACCTGGAAGCCGGAACTCGCTGGCGAGAGGGCGTACACACCGACAGGTAGCGTGTACTGTCCCGAGCTAAGGATGTTCTGTGCGACAATGTATTCGGTCCAACCAGCGAGGAAGACGAACACGAATACAGTCGCAAGTCCGGCCTTCGCGAGCGGGATGATGATCTCATAGACGACTCGCAACGACGAGGCACCATCGACGATGGCAGCTTCCTCGTAAGAAATCGGAATGCCGTCCATGTAGGTCTTCAACAGCCAGGTGTTGAACGGAACTGCGCCACCGGCGTAGTAGACAGCCAGCCAGAAGCGCGTGTTCGCCCCTGGATCCATCCATCCGAGCAGGTTGAACAGGGCGTACAGGGCGATCAAGAGGGCGACCCCGAGACTCCCCGCGACCTGCGTCAGCAGGACGTAAATGTAGAGGAGGCGTTTCCGACCCAGGAAGTCCCGTCGGGACATTCCGTACGCGCCGGACAGAATCACCGGCATGCCGATGACGACGGTAAAGAACGCGATGTACGCGCTGTTACGTCCGTAACTGATGAGCTGCCCGGCCGTGAAAGTGTTCTCGACACCGTACGCAGTCGGGTTGAATATGTATTTGTTGGCGATTACTTCCGGAACTGGGATCGAGACCAGATCCCCGATAAAGGGAAGCCCGATCGAAATCGCCTTCGGTGTTGTTATCGGCCCGATGACCCACGCGAACTCCTGGAAGGAGACTGTCTCAGGGATCAGCCGCACCCCTGATGTGGTGTAGACACCGCCGGACGGATTGAGTGCGATCGTCGTGATCCAGTAGATCGGGAACATCAACAGTGCAGTCACGAGCAACGCTGCTCCCGTTGAGACGATCGTCCAAGCGACATTTTTCGGCGGGATTGTCCCCTCCTGGAGGCCCTTGATCGTGTAGCGAACCTCTTTGGCACCACGATACGGCGTGAGTGCAGCGTGTCGGAGATCTTCGTAGAGACTTCGTGCGATGTTCGATGCTAAGCTCATGTTTCACCAGCCTCATCTGCGAGATTTCCACGCTTGACCGCGACATACATGAACCCTCCGAGGAAGACCAGCATCACGATGCTGATCGCCCCACCGAGGGCGTAGTCAGACGGCGATACGAGCGCTTCTCGATACGCGTAGACAAGGATTAGCGCGTTCTTCCCGGGATCGGTTCCGGGACCACCCTGATTGAAGATCCACGGGACGAGGAACTGCTGGAACGATGCGGCGGACGTCAGGATCGTTCCGAACAGGACCGGCCGCTTGATCGACGGCAGAACGACGTGCCAGAACCGCGCGAACCAGCCTGCACCATCGACTTTCGCTGCGTCGAGCAGTTCTCCGTTGACGTTCTGGAGCGCGCTGACAGTAATCAGCATCATGAACGGGTACGCTAGCCACATTTCTGTGACGACGTACGCTCCGAACGCGAGCCACCGCTCTTGCAGCCACCCGATCGATTCGGATATCAACCCGGCACGCAAAAGCAGGTTGTTCAACAGTCCGAAGTCGGCACTACTGAACACGGACCGCCAGACGACGATCGAGAAAATCACGGGGATACCCATCGGCATGATGAGAATACCGCGGAAGAACCGCTTACCGCGGACTCGATTGCCGGTGAGAATCATCGAGAGGCCGACTCCCAGGATGACCTTCCCCAGAACGCTGACTGCGACGAACAGCCACGTCACTAGCATCGAGTTCCAGAACGCGAACTCGAAGATCGAGATCGGGTCGGACATGAACGCGTTGATCACGCCCTGTTCGAGTGCACTGTCGGTGAACAGCAACTCCATGTAGTTCTGTAATCCGACAAACTCAGCGTTCCCGATTGGGAGGATCCCGAGCAGTGTGCCATCACCGTTATAGAGGCTGTTTGCGCCTGACTGTGTTGCATTAGTCAGCGAAAGCGCTATGAGATAAAACATCGGGACGACCATGAACAGCGCCCACAACAGGAATCCCGGCAGGACCAAGAGTGCCGCCAAGTTGTCTTCAACGATAGATCTAATGCCGACCTCCTTGTATTTCTGTACGACGTTGGAAGTACTCATGATTTGATGATGTGAAATACGGTAAGTTGCAAACGACGCCCGTTGTTAGTAGTCTTCTTCCCAGGTCGTCCGGACGTCTTCAGCAGCGGACTGCAGTTCGCTCTCGAGGTCGACCGAGTCGAGGCCCTGGTCCCATGCGGTGGTAAGGACATCGGAATATGGCGACCAGACGGCAGCGAGCCGGGGGTTCTGTGGCATCAGAACCGCTTCTTCGGTCTGCTTGCTGAAGTTTTTGACCTTGCTGGGCAACTCGTCACTGCCGGAGAGATTGCTTTTCACGGGCAGGAAGCCAGCGTTTTCGGCCAAGTTGGTCTGCCGTTCGTTGCTGGTGGCGTACCACTCGGCGAACTCGCGGGCAGCAGTCGCCGTTTCACTGTCCGGAGAGTCGAGCATGCTCGTGAAGTAGATGAGCTTCACGCCCATGTACGGCCGAGCAGTACCGTCGCCTTTGTCCGGAATCGTCGTGACTCCGACGTTGAAATCGGCGTCCTCGATGAAGCCGGTAATCTCCCACGGGCCCGTGATGACGAACGGTGCCGCTGCGTCCTGGAAAGCAGCGACTTGAGCACTGTATCCGCCGTCTGTCGGCATGTATGGTTTGAGCTCGTCGAGCAGGACGCGCAGTCCTTCGGCGAACGCCGGATCGCCCAGGCCAAGCTCCTCGCCGTCGTATAGAACTGAACCGAACATGTGGGCGGCCCACGTGGCGTGGTAGGTGTCGATCGGCTGGCAGAATCCGTAGTCGCCGCTCCACTGATCCATGATGGACTTCATGTCCTCGATGGTCTCGGGTGGCTCGACACCCATGTCGTCGAGCGCGTCCTGGTTGTAGATCAGCGCCGGCGTCTCCGTCGTGAACGGGAGCCCGTAAACGCCACCGTCGTACTGGACCGCTTCCCACGCTTGGTCCGTGAACATACACTCCTCGGCACGGAGCTGGCCGGACATGTCTGTGAGCATATTGTTTTCGACAAACTCGCCCATGAGGTCGTGTGCCCATTGGAACGCGTCCGGGCCCTGATTCGAGTTGATATCCTGGCGGAGCTTGTCTTGGAATGCGATTGGAATGTGGTTGAACTGTGCCGTCGGGCCGTCCATCGCGTTGAACGTGTTTTTCGTCCCGTTGAAGAGTTCACGAGCGGCGGCGGTCCGGTTGTGCCACAGCGTAAAACTCCCCTCCGTGGCTTGTGGCATCAGGGTTGAACAATCACAATCCTCGGGACAGTCCCCGACGAACGTCGTAACTGTCTCCGGTTCGGGTTCCGCTTCGGTTTCAGTAGCCGTCTCCGTCGGTTGTGCTGTCTCAGTCGGCCCCGCCGTCTCTGTCGGTGGATCGTCCGTTAGTTCCCGGTCGTCGTTCTCCTCGGAATCGTCGCCGAGCAGATCAGACGAACAGCCAGCCATGAGTCCTGCAAATGCCGGTCCACCGATACGAAGGATTCGTCGACGAGTGAGTTCGTCGTCCATACATGGTGAGTGAAATCTAACCAAAATAAAAGTACTCATATCCACTATCAGCCTGGTAAAACAAACTGGTCGATGACAGAGAGAACACAAACACAGCGGCTATGACGCTCGCCGACACACCGACACGTATGACCGACAGCCGACAGCGAACAGCGGTGGTCGAACGGGCAGCCCGTGCCGGCGGCGCAGTTGCACGCGACGCGTTCAGAGGGCCGCTGACAGTCGAAACGAAAGCGAACAAAAATGACCTGGTGACCGACGCCGATCGCGAGACACAGCGACAAATTGTCCACACGATCGCCGGCGCGTTCCCAGATGAACCGTTCGTCTGCGAGGAGGAGATCGACATGCAGGCAGCCACTGGCGAGGATAGCGACGGCTTAACTGGGCCGGCTGGACAGCAGACCGGACCGATGGTCGAGAGTGTCTCCGACACCGGCCCGTGCTGGGTCGTCGATCCGATCGACGGCACGGCAAACTTCGCCCGCGGGAACGTCCTGTGGGCGAGCAGTGTCGCTTCGGTCGTCGATGGCGAGGCCGTTGCAGCGGCGACGTATCTGCCGGCCGTCCAGGACATCTACACGGCCGGTCCGGAGAGTGCAACCAGGAATGGGCAGCGACTCGCAGTTAGCGACCGGACCGACCCTGAGACGTTCGCAGTCGGACTGGTCGCTGCCTGGCCCTCTGAGCGAAGTGGTCGACTCGGGGCGCTCGTCCAGGCGGTTAACGAGCGATTCGGAGACAGCCGTCGATACGGAACGTTGCAGGCAACGCTCGGATTTGTCGCAAGCGGCGAACTCGAAGCGGCCGTCACGACTGAGCCGACGACACCGTGGGATACGATCGCTGGGGTCGAACTCGTCCGGTCCGCCGGGGGTACGGTGACGGATCGACACGGCGAGCGCTGGACGCATAACAGCGATGGTCTCGTAGCATCGAACGGCAACGCGCACGACGAGATCGTCGCGGCCATCGAAGAGGCGAACTAACTGTCTTCGAAGGCTTTCCAAGAGAGGTGGGGTGACCGGGCGGCCTCGACCTGGTCGATCCGCCGAGCGGTCGTCCGGCGGGGCGACGATTCGAGCGTGTCCTGATCCGCGCTACTCGCGGCGTCGAAAGCGCCGGCCAGCAACTCAAGTGTCTCCTTCGATTCTGCCTCGGTCGGTTCGACCATCAGCGCCTCGTCGACGAGTTCCGGCCACTTCGTCGTCGGCGGATGGACGCCGTGATCGAGCATCTGCTTGGCGACGTTAGCGGCATCCCGGCCGCCGGCGCTGGCGACGAACTCGTGGTGGAACGGGCCATATGGGATCTCGAAGTCGATCCGTTCGGCCAGGTAGTTGGCGTTGAGCACGGCTTTCCTGCTGGTCTCGGCCAGTCCCGCATCGCCGAGTCGGCGGATGTACGCGTAGGCCTTCAACAGGACCAACCAGTTACCCTGATAGCCGTGGACCTTCCCGATCGAGCGCTCGGGGTCGTACAGTTCGTATTCGCCCTCGGACTCCCGGACGTGTGGCCTGGGCAGGAAGCATGCGAGATCCGCGGTCACGCCGACCGGGCCAGCCCCGGGTCCGCCGCCACCGTGTGGGGTCCCGAATGTCTTGTGGACGTTGTAGTGCATTATGTCAAATCCCATATCGCCGGGTCGAGCCTGTCCGAGCAAAGCATTGAGATTCGCACCGTCGTAGTACAGCAGTCCGCCGGCGTCGTGCACGATCTCGGCGATCTCGGTGATATCACGTTCGAACAGCCCCAGGGTATTGGGATTTGTAAGCATCAGCGCGGCCGTCTCCTCGCTGACGGCGGCCGTCAGCGCGTTGAGATCCACGCGACCATCTTCGCCGCTCGGAAGTTCGACGACCTCGAAGCCAGCCATCGCTGCGCTCGCGAAGTTCGTCCCGTGGGCGCTGTCGGGGATCAGCACCTCCGAACGGTCCTCGCCACGGGACTCGTGGTAGGCCTTCGCGATCAACAGGCCGGCGTACTCGCCGGCCGCACCGGCCGGCGGCTGCAGCGTCACGGCGTCCATCCCACCGATTCGGCCGAGCCAGTCCTGCAACGTTGCCATAATCTCTAAGGTGCCCTGGACGCTCTCCTCGGGCCGATCAGGGTGGACCGCGGCGTTTTCGTCGGCCGCAACCCTCTCCAGCAGCGACGGGTTGTATTTCATCGTGCAACTGCCAAGCGGGACGGGGCCGCTGTCGACTCCGTAGGTCTCCTGTGAGAGGCGTGTGTAATGGCGCGCAAGTTCGGGTTCGGCAGGTGAGGGCATCGTGAGCTCCTCGCGCGTCAAATCGTCGGGCAGGGGCGAGTCTTCGATATCGACGGTCTCGGAGCGCTTCTCGATCAGCAGTGGTTCGTAGTGGTCCTCCTCGCTCCAGCGGGCCTGATCGTAACGCATTCAGGCCACCTCCGAGAGCGCCTCGACGAGTCCGTCCGTCGCGTGCTCGTTCACGTCAGTCACACACAGTTGCAGGTGGTCCTCGTCAAGCGCGTGGACCGCGTACCCCCGGTCGCCGAGGTCGTCCCGAATGGCCAGCGCCGGCCGGTCAGTCCGGGCGAGAAACTCCCGAAAGTGGTGGCGATCGTGGACCGGTGCGTCGACGCCGTCGATGTCGTCGAGCCGCGCTGCGAGTTCCTTCGGGGCCCGGGCGGCCTTTTCGGCTAGCTCGATCAGCCCGTCCGCGCCAAGCCAGGCAGCGTGGATCGCCGTCCGGAGCGCGACCCACGCCTGGTTGGTGCAGATATTCGAGGTCGCTCGCTCCTGTCGGATATGCTGTTCGCGGGTCTGGAGAGTCAGTGTATAGGCCCGCCGTCCGCTCTCGTCGGTCCCTGCTCCGACCAGCCGGCCCGGGACCTGCCGAAGGAACGACTCCCGCGTGGCGAACAGGCCGTGGCTCATCCCGTAGGCGTGCCCCAGTCCGAGCGCGCCCGCGTCGCCGACGACGACGTCCGCGCCGACGCTGGCTGGCTCTTCCAGTAGCGCCATCGCGACAGGGTCGGTCCCGAGGCAGAACAGCGCGTCGTGACCGTCTGCCAGATCACCGATCTCGGCCAGTCGCTCCTCGATGGTCCCTCTGGCGGTCGGGTTCTCGGCATACACCATAACGACATCCTCGTCGATCGTGGCGGCAAGCGTGTCCAGGTCGACATTGCCGTCGTCACTCGGGTAGGTCTCGACATCGAGTCCGGCTCCGGTCGCGTAATTCTCCAGCACCTCACGTTGCCCCTCACGGAGCAGTTCAGGGACGAGGACTCGCGAGCCGCTGGTCTGCCGAACTCGAGTCGCGAGCGTCGCCGCCTCGCCAAGCGCCGTCGCCCGATCGTACATCGAACTGTTGGCCACGGCCAGTCCAGTGAGTTCGACGAGCATCGACTGGTACTCGAACAGCGCCTGGAGGAACCCCTGGGCCACTTCCGGCTGGTACTGCGTGTAGGAGGTCAGAAACTCCGATCGTGCGGACAACTCCTCGACGACCGCCGGGACGTGGTGGGCGTAGTGTCCACGGCCCAGAAACGACGCCGTCTCGTCGTTCCGCGAAAGCACCTGTTCGATCTCCCTGGCTGTTGCACGCTCGTCCGAGGAGTCGACCCCGAACGCCCCCTCGAACCGGATCGACTCGGGTACGTCGAACAGCTCTGACTCGTCCTCGACACCGATCGTCTCAAGCATCGCGGCCGTCTCCGCGTCCGTGTGAGGGACGTACGGACTCCCGCCCCGTCGCCCACTCATCGGGTGAACACCGTCCGAAAAGTCATGTGGTACGCGGAGCTAGCGACTGCGAGTATAAGATTGTACCGAGAAGGTGTTCGGCCCTACTGACAGCTGTCGGTCGGGACGAAGTTGCCCTCGGACTGTTCGGTCAGCGTTACCTCGGTCTCAGCCTGGTAGCCGATGTACTCGTCGGACCCCTCCGCATAGTAGAGGTTCGTCCAGTAGTACCAGCTGAAATCGGTGTACGCTCGGCCGGCTGAAACGTGCTCGTCAAGTGTGGCCGTCCCACAGTATAAGTCAGGTTCGTCCGGCTCGTCCGGCTCGTCTGGCTCGTCCGGCTCGTCGCCACCACCGTCGTCTTCGCCAACGATATTAGCGGCGTCCACACGACCGTACCCCTGATATTGTTCGGAAAGGCCGACATCAACCGCCGTTTCACGGAGCCGCTGTCGGAGATCGCTCGCTGAAAGGTCTGGATTAGCGGCCTTGCCCAGTGCGGCGACACCTGCTGCGACCGGCGAAGCCATCGACGTACCCGACAGTTCCCTGTAATCATCAGTCGGGTACGTCGAATAGACATTCACACCAGGTGCGGCAACCTCAACGCCGTCTCCGTAATTCGAGAAGTTGGCCAGCTCCTCGTTGGCGTCGAGTGCCGACACCGAAACACACTCTTCGTAGGCGGAGGGATACGACACCGAACTATTGGAGTCGTTCCCGGCCGCACAGACGATCAACACGTCCTGGTCGGCCGCATACTGAACGGCGTTTTGCATCGTCTCTGTGTAGCCGCCGCCACCGAGGCTCATGTTGATGATATCTGCGCCCTGGTCAGCTGCCCACTGAATACCGTCAGCAATGTCAGACAGCGAACCGCCACCACTACCACCCAGACACCGCGCATTGAGTAGCCGCGAGTTGCTGACCCCCGCGACACCCGTTCCGTTATCCGTGTTAGCCGCAGCACAACCGGAAACATGGGTTCCATGACTCGCGCCCGCGTCCGGGTACGGGTCACCGTCATTGTCGACGAAGTCCTGTCCCGGATCACTGGCATACAGTGATTCGAGATCGGGATGATCGTACTGTGCGCCAGTGTCGATGACCGCGACTGAGACGTCCGTGCTACCGTAGGTCGTTTCCCAGGCGTCGGGCGCGTTGACCTGCTGTGGTGCGTACTGGCGGTCGAAGCTCGGGTCATTCGGCGCGACCTGGATCTCGTAGGTCGCGTTCTCCTCAACGTACTGGACACCGGGTCGATTCTCCAGTGCCGACTGAACGGATGCGACCGCCTGCGTGCTCGCTTCCTCGGGCAGCTCGACGGCCAGATAACCCAGTGTGTCGTTGCGGTGTTTCGTCGACGCGTCGGCGGGCAGCGCTTCCTGTACCGTTGCCGACATCGTCGACATGCCTCGCTGCTGGTCGACACCGACTATGACCTCATTTTCCTTTGGTCCAGGCTCTCGACCAGGCGTTGCCACCGTCACGCCTGCAATTCCGGCAGCCCCCGCAAGGCCGAGTGCCTGCAAGAATGTTCGTCTACCGATTCCCCGCTGATTGTCCCCCGTCATTACACAAGCCGATTTACAGACACCGTATTTAATAATTTCTAAAACTGTCTGGTCCTGAGGTATGCACTGTTGTGTGGAACCTTTCAGTTCGATCATCCGGCCAGCATCCGAAAGATATCTATACCTGAAGCGGCCTGAGTATCAACTCCGATAATTGGATGAAAACACTTTAGTATAGGGGGATATTTCTGCCAGGTAAGGCACCCTGTTGGGTGCCTGAATCCCCCCCCCACCCCACCCACCTTTCCTACGCTTTCGGATCGATGCCACAGTCCCTACTGTCGGCTGAACCTTACGACGCGAATCCTAATGGTGACCGTTGTATGCCTGTGCCAGGTCGACCGCACGGCTGCGTGGTCACACCGGTACATCGGTACAACGGCCACTATCACACAGCAGGGCTTCGACGCCGAGAACATCGCCGGCGGCTACGAGGTCTATGTGACGCACAGCGCGACTGTGACGCCCGTGGCCGCGGTGCCGAACTCGCGGCGGCCTTCCAGTAGCCGGCGCATGTGAACTACCCCGCCCTGCTCAGCCTGACGGCCTCGCTAAGGGCGGGGCTTTCTACTTCCACGACGTTGTCAGACTCCGTCTGACAGCCCGTGAGATGTGATCTCACGAACGCGCTTTGCGATTTTCGCAGCCCATCAGAATCGCCCTGCAATTCTGAGGGCGTTCCTTCGGAGTGTTCCACTCCTAGTTGCTCGACGGGAAGATTTCGTGGGACAACGCACGCTTTGTGTCGCGTTTGAACGGTGTCCGTGTCCGTCAGCGTCGCAAGGTACTGAGGGAGGGGACTTAGCGCCTGTATTCAGCTAGATCAGCGAGAGAATCCCCGCTGTTTGCGGCGCGGAGGATGTCACTCGCTGGCAGACGAGTGGTCGGGAACCGCTTCGGCCGGCTCGTGAGCGACTGCGTATCCCTCGCCGGTCTTGTAGATGTTAGTTGCCTCATAGAAGGTGATCGAACGCTCCTGTTTCGTCCGGACAGGAAACCCGTACCGTTCAGCCTCGTACTCGAACGTCTCGTCCTCGCTGTGCTGTTGGCTGACGAACGCACGGTGGGCGTCGAGTCGGCGCTTGATCACGTCTCTGGAGCGTTCGGGCAGGTTCTCGATGCGTCGATCAAACAGCGTCCGAAACTCCGAGTTCAACTCGTAACCGATCGAGTTGCGGCCGGCAATCATCGCCGCTAACGACGTAGTGCCGGTCCCCCAGAACGGATCAAGGACGGTATCACCGTAGACGGAGTACATGTTGATGAGTCGGTACGGAATCTCGAAGGGGAACGCGCCGGAGCGCTCCCGAAGGTCATCACTCTCGAGGCGCTGTAGCTCACCCTGCACGTCAGTCCAGACATCGGAAAACCAGCGGTTGCGTTCCTCCCAGAAGTACGCCGCGTCGTATCGGTGCTGTGCACCCGGCTCGAACGAACGACTGTCCTCGCCGTTGCGAAAGACCAGCACGTACTCGTGTTCAAGCGTGACGTAGGCGTTGGGCGGGACCATCCCCGAACCCATAAATTTGGCCCCGGAGTTGGTTGGCTTGCGCCAGAGAATCTCCGGAAGCGGATCGAATCCCAGCCGCTCGAACGCGTCGCTAATCCGGTCGTGGTTACGGAAGACCCGAAACCGGCCGCCGATACTGCGGGTCGCGTCGCCAATATTGACACACGCAATCCCGCCGTCGACGAGCACCCGACGGATCTCTTGCCAGACTGTATCGAGAATCTCATGCATTCGTTCGAAGGCACCGGAGCCGTCTCCCGCATCGAGACAATCGGCCACATCAGGATCGAGGTCGGCAAACAGTTCGTCCCACATCTCGATCATCGGATACGGCGGAGAGGTGACAACCAACTCGACTGAGTCGTCAGCGACGTCCGAAAGCGACCGGGCGTCCCCGGTCACGATCCGATGGCTGGTCTCCATCTATTCCTAACAGATCCCGCCGAGGCCTTATACTGACGGATG